>Ga0316204_10000103_pt1 | contig 352806 bp, 354 predicted proteins | sample 6monrhotite_MG_2_FD_205661 | JGI IMG/M metagenome (GOLD analysis project Ga0316204, IMG submission 205661) | Microbial mat bacterial communities from mineral coupon in-situ incubated in ocean water Damariscotta River, Maine, United States -... | ecosystem: Environmental > Aquatic > Marine >... | reverse complement strand
CATAGGCCTGAAAATCGCCAAAATACTTCGTGATCGCCGCAGTCAGCGTCGTCTTGCCGTGGTCAACGTGACCAATCGTGCCGATGTTAACATGCGGCTTGTTACGCTCAAATTTTGCCTTTGCCATCGCTCGGATGCCTCGTCACTCGGGGGCCACGCTGGCCCGATTTCACTCCGCGCGCGACATATGACTTTGTGAAAGGAAAATCAAGCGTCAGTTGGTGGCTTCCTGGGCATTCTGCTTGTCCAAAAGCGCCTTGGTATCGACCGAGCCATCCTGAATGGCGGCCGCAGCAGCGGCAGCTTCTTCGGCGTTGATGTCAAACCACTGGGGGTTTTCCAATAGCCACTTTTGAATTGCCCGTGCTGCGTTCACCGAAAGGTTGCGCTGTTGCTGCTTTTTGTTCTGGGTCAGACCCGAGCCAACGACCGTCTTGCCCGAGAGGTTTTCAAGCACGGTGATCTGTTTGGGTTCTTCGTTCAACTTTTTACCCGCCGCATCATCCCAGACGGTTGCATTGATGATCAGGATCGACTTGGGGCTGACGACCAGCGGCACACCCGGCAGCGCCAGAACATATGCTTCGACGCTGACACCAAGGTGGTACAGCTTGTCGCCCTCATAACCGCCAAAGCGCTTGCCGATCTCGTCTTTTAGAACAACCTTCCACGATCCTTCGTCGGCCTTGCGCGACAGGGGGCCCTGGATCGGATCCTTGACCACGACAATGTTATGGCCCAGCCGGAAATTCCCCATATTCGCGGGCGGCTGATCCTTGTCTTCGGGCAACGAACAGGCGCCGAGGGCTGCAAGCAAAACGATCGGCAAAAAGGCACGGCGCAAGACGCGGGGAAAGACAGAAACCATTGGGCGCTCCGATTTACGGTTGGCCAAGGGATAGCCGAGCATGTGCAAAGGTGCAATCGCGGCTGCCCGCGGTCGGCGAACTGTTACCTTTTGCAGATGTTTTGGAGGTCCGCCCATTCGCTCGCCGTCAGAATCGGTTCGCTGGATGCGGTCATTCCGGCACTGGCCTCGCGGGCGGCCGTTATCCGTGCGTCCGTGGCCGGGTGGGACGAGAAATAGGCCTGAATCCCTTGGGCATCCCCGCCCAGTTTCCGCATGGTCTGAAACATCTCAGCCAAAGCATCCGGCCGGACGCCTGCGGACTTAAGCCTTTCATGCGCAAAGCTGTCGGCGGCGGTTTCGGCGGCCTGACTGTAACTTGCCTCGATCATCGTGTTGGCCACGCCCAGAACGACAAAGCCACCGGCAAAGTCGCCAAACAACAGCCCCAGCACTCCAATGGACCCAGCCGAGCGCAACGCAATGCGCGTCGGGTCGCGCGCAGCGACATGGCCGATCTCATGGGCCAGAACGGCGGCCACTTCTTCTGGTGTCGCGGCGGCACTGATCAGCCCGTCGAACATGACGACATAACCACCGGGTAGCGCAAAGGCGTTGACCAGACTGTTATGAAGCACCCTTAGCGACACCGGGTAAGGAAGTTCCAGATCAGCGGAAAGCGTCGCTTCCATTTTGGTCAGCGCGGTCAAACCCGCCTTGTTGTCACAGGTTCTTACCTGAAAGTTACCATGCCCCAACGCTGAGCGGATCTGTTCGAATGTCGCATCGCCCAGCGCTCTTTCGCCTTCTGGCGGCAGAAGCTTTGCCAGTTGGTTGGCCATTGAAGGGATCAAGACCAGGATGATCAACAAGACCGAGGCAACCGCGCCCACTGCCCATTTGGCGATCAGCGGACCATCGAACGTGGTCTTGGTCTGATTGCGGTTAAAGCAGCGCCTCCGAAGTTCAGCCGCCACACTGCCATCGGTGATAACAAGGCGCGCGGCAGGCTCATCTTTCAGGGTGCAGACAAACGTGACCTTCGAGGCCTGATCCGGCAATTCGCGGATGTCAGGCAGAGACCAGACAATCGGGTCGCCTTGGGCGGGCGTCAAAATCAGCGCCCTACCCGGGATATCCAGGTTCAGTGACACACGATGCAGCCGGGCTGAGTGTCCGTCGACGTAATTGGCAAAGACCTGATTGGCCACTTTCTTGGCGTCGGGCGCGGGTTCGGTGGTGGTCATATCGCCGCCCCCACATCCAGAGCTTCGGCAAACCCGCCCGCTTCGGTCGCTTCATCCCGTTCGCGCTGTGAAATCGCGGTCAGGTTTTCAGCGCCGTGGACCGCCAGTGTTTCGGCGTAATGGCCGATCAGGGGTAGCGTAACAAAGGTCTGGTTCAGGGCACCGTAAAGGATGAAAACTGCAAAATAGGTCAAAGCGCCGAAGGCCGCGACGAACCAGTAGGGCAAGAGATTGCCGTTTGCGAGCGCTATGAAATCAAAGGAGGTCGCCCCGAATACTCCGGCCAAAGCGCCAAGGACGATGGCCATCGCGGTCAGTGCCAGGCTGGAGACCAATCCCACCATTAAATAGCCGCCGACATAGATACCAAGGACGCGCGCTGACCTTGGAAGCGGTTCAAAACTGACGCCGCCCAGTGACTTGTTTTCGGCCAAAATCCGGAAACTCTGTACGCGGTAGTGGACAAAGCCCACCAACGCCCATGGGATCGACAAAAACAGGATCGGTGCCATCGTGATCCCATTGGCCGCAAATGAGATTGCGGCAATCACCGCTGCGCTTACATAGATCGGCAGGATGGCCTGAAGATACGGCCGGTAAAGCATCGTCCATTTCCCGCCCTGCACAAAGTTTTGATCGCCAAACCAGGTGCGATCAGTGCGATATTTTTCCAGCCAGAAAGTCATGCGCGGCCAGAGCAGGCCCAGACTGGCAATGCTGACCAGCCAATGGATCATGGCCCGCCACGCGTAGCCCCATGCACCCGGTTCCAGCCCAAAGCGGATGCCGCGCCAGCGGGTGCGCGCCAGAATATAGCGGCGGGCCCGGTAGCGGGCAAAGAAATACATCGGGATCAACCCGACAAAGGACAAAAGGTAACCACCCCCCGGGCCATTCAGAACAGTAAAACTGACGAACATCAGGATCAGGTTCACGACACCGATATAGAAGGCCAGAAAGACCACTGCGATCAGAAAACCCAACAGTTTTTCTGACCCGCGCCCGGTGTATTCCAACGGGGTTCCGCCGGGTTCAATCGCGCTCCACAGATAGCGGCGCATGCGCGTTTTCATCCAGAAGCGATAGAACCCAACCGTCAGCAGCGTTAAAAGAGACGTCCGAAAAGCCAGCCCGAAAAGCGCATCCTTTTGACCACTGAACCGGGTCTGGAAACTGGAAAAAGACATCAGTTAAACTTGTTGTCCCTCGGAAAACCGCGTGGTGCCATTCGCCCCGCGCTGGCACGCTTGCCAATCCACTCGGCCAGTTCGTCTGCAAGCACTGTACGGGTTCTGCCCCCTCCGTCCAGCCACTTTAGGCCGTCGGCGATGGCAAAGGTCTTGGCATCGACCAGACCGCCGTCCTTGTATTTCTGCAGGCGGACGCCCTTGCCCCGACCCATCTCAGGCAGTTCATCCAACGGGAAGACCACCAGTTTTCGGTTCTCGCCAATGGCCGCGACGTGGTCACCCGTCACCGCGTTACATACCAGAGCGGCGCCATCACCGCGCACGTTCAGCACCTGTTTTCCGGCCCGCGTCTGGGCCAGCACTTCGGCCTGAGGCACGATAAATCCGTCACCGGCGCTGGAAGCCACCAAAAGGCGCCCATCGGGCTGATGCACGAAAAGATCGATCAGCGCGCATTCATTTGGAAGATCAACAATCAAACGCAGCGGTTCGCCCATCCCGCGACCGCCCGGCAGGTTCGCCGCCGAGATGGTGTAGAACCGCCCGTTCGAGCCAAAGGCCAACAGCCGGTCGGTCGTTTCTGCGTGGAAGATATAGCGCGGCCCGTCACCATCTTTGAACTTTAGCTCGCGGGTCAGGTCAATGTGGCCGGTCATCGCCCGGATCCAACCCATCTGGCTGCAGACGACGGTGATCGGCTCGCGTTCGATCATCGCCTCCAGCGGCACCTCTTCGACCTCGCCTGCTTCGGCAAAGATTGAGCGTCGCGCGCCCGCGGGGTGGTCCTTGCCAAAGGCTTTGCGTGTCTCGCGCAGTTGCTCAGCGATGCGCGACCACTGCAGACCTTCGTCGTCCAGCAGGTCTTCGAGGCCTGCGCGCTCTTCCATCAGCGCGTCGCGTTCGCGGACAAGCTCTATCTCTTCGAGGCGGCGCAAGGACCGCAGGCGCATGTTCAGGATCGCTTCGGCCTGAACCTCGCTCAGACCATCGTCGGCGGCTGTCGCACCTTCGACAATGGGCGAGACATAATCAGCCTCGGACATGGCGCGCACAAAAGTCTTTGACCAATCCTCGGCCATCAGGGCCACTTTTGGATCACTGTCATAGCGGATGATGTCGATCACACGGTCAAGGTTCAGAAACGCGACGATGAACCCTTCGAGCACTTCAAGCCGGTGGTCGATCTTGTCCAGCCGGTGCTGTGAGCGGCGCAACAAAACGTCCCGGCGGTGATCAAGAAACGCCCGCAGCACTTCTTTCATCGAACAGACCTTGGGCGTCAGCCCGTCGATCAGGACGTTCATGTTCAGCGAAAACCGCACCTCAAGATCCGAGTTGCGATAAAGCATGCCCATCAGAACATCGGGTTCGACGTTCTTTGAACGCGGCTCCAGCACAAGGCGCACGTCGTCGGCGCTTTCGTCGCGGACATCGCCAAGGATCGGGATTTTCTTGGTCTGGATCAGTTCGGCGATCTTTTCGATCAGCCGCGATTTCTGAACCTGAAACGGGATTTCGGTGACAACGATCTGCCATTGGCCGCGGCCCAGATCCTCGATCTCATAACGACAGCGCAGTCGGAAAGAGCCGCGCCCTGTGCGATAGGCTTCAAGGATATTCTCGCGCGGCTCAACGATGACGCCGCCGGTTGGGAAATCGGGGCCCGGAACAAAGTCGATCAGCGTCTCGTCACGCGCGTTTGGCGACTTGATCAGATGCAGACAGGCGTCGCAAAGCTCGGCGATATTATGGGGCGGAATATTCGTGGCCATACCGACGGCGATGCCGCTGGACCCGTTGGCCAGAAGATTGGGAAAGCCCGCCGGCAAGACAACCGGCTCTTCCAGCGTTCCGTCATAGTTATCGCGATAGTCGACGGCGTTTTCGGTCAACCCTTCCATCAGCGCCTCTGCGGCCGAGGTCAGGCGCGCTTCGGTATAGCGGCTGGCAGCCGGATTATCGCCGTCGATGTTGCCAAAGTTGCCCTGTCCGTCGACCAGCGGATAGCGCACGCTGAAATCCTGAGCCAGGCGGGCCATGGCGTCGTAAATCGCGGCGTCGCCGTGCGGGTGATAATTACCCATGACGTCGCCTGAAATTTTCGCAGATTTGCGGAACCCGCCGTTCGAGGCCAGCTTCAACTCGCGCATTGCATATAGAATGCGGCGGTGAACCGGCTTTAGCCCGTCACGTGCATCCGGCAAGGCCCGGTGCATGATTGTCGACAGCGCATACGTCAGATAGCGCTCACCAATTGCGCGGCGCAGTGGCTCGGCAATTTCAGAGGGGTCTATCTTGGGGGTTTCGATCTGATCACTCATAGATGATGTGATACCCTTGGCCGATGTGGGCGTAAAGCAACGATGGCTATCTTTTGGCGCATTTTCCCCGCAGAAATTCTGGATTAATGGTAGCCTTGTAGACTGTCCGCACTATATGGCCGTTATCTGTACTAGTTGCCTTGGGGGTGTATGATGAAATCTTTCATCGCGTTTACGTTTATTATGTTGTTTGGCGGTTTTTACGTCATGTCCGGTGGGCCGGATTTCGTCCCGAACGAGGTTAGCCCCTTTGCGGAAGGTCGCGAAGTTCCGGTCATTCCATCCAATAGCGGATCGCAGATCGAGACGGCTCAGGTTTCGCCTCAAACGCCCGAGCAGGCGCCGGTTGTTGCCAAAAGCCAGATCATCCTGACCTCATCGCCTTTGGCGCTGCCCGCCGACGGGTCCGTTGATCAAAAGAAGTTCTCGGGTGATGTCGTAGCGACACTTGTAACCGATACTCAGAAGGCTGTGGCGTTGACCGCGCCGCAAATCGGGGCGACGCCCGAAGCGACGCTTAGCCTGGCCAGCCTGTCAACGGCCGGCGATGCACCTGTTGCGAAAAGCGCACTTGATCTGCGCAACGTCGTTGCAAGCCGGGTAAACATGCGAAATGGTCCAGGCACGCGGTTTGACGTGATCTCTACTTTGGACCGTAACGAACAAGTTGAAGTGCTGCGCGTTGGCGACAATGGCTGGGTGCGGCTGAAAACGGCAAGTGGGCGTGTTGGCTGGATGGCCGAGCGGCTTTTGTCAGAAAAGGCCAACTGACGGCCTCGCCCCGCAAAAGGCGCGCCCGTCAGAACAAGAGCATGAACGGGGCACCACTTGGGCAGAACTATCTTGATCACCGGCTCGTCATCGGGCATCGGCCTGGATGCCGCGCGCACACTTTCGGCGCGCGGCTGGCGGGTTTTTGCAACCTGCCGACAGGAAAAAGACTGTGAAGCGCGACGCTCGGAAGGGTTAGAGAGTTTCCGGCTTGATTACGAAGACGCAGAAACGATTGCGGCGGCGGCGGCCGAGGTTTTCAAACGCACGGGTGGCACGCTGGATGCGCTGTTTAACAACGGCGCCTACGCAATCCCCGGCGCGGTCGAAGATTTGCCGACCGATGCTTTGCGCGCAAACTTTGAGGCGAATTTCTTTGGCTGTCACGAGCTGACCCGCCTGATAATTCCGGCCATGCGCGCCCAGGGCCACGGGCGCATCGTTCAGTGCTCGTCGGTACTGGGGTTTTCAGCCTACCCTTGGCGGGGCAGCTATGTTGCGACGAAATTCGCGCTTGAAGGTTTGACCGACACGATGCGCATCGAAATGCGTGACACCGGCATCAAGTTCACCCTGATCGAGCCGGGCCCGATCGGCACGATGTTTCGCCAAAATGCCCAGATGCAGTTTGAAAAATGGATAAAATGGGAAAGCTCTGCGCGCGCGGAGCAATACCGCGACGAGCTTTTGCCGCGACTGCATGAACAATCGTCCAAGCCCGACCGGTTCGAACTTGGGGCCGCAGCCGTTACCGAAAAATTGATCCACGCGCTTGAGGCAAAAAACCCGCGGCCGCGTTACTATGTTACAACCCCTACTTACATTGCCGGCTGGATGAACCGGGTCCTGCCGACGCGGGCGTTGGATTGGATCAAGTCGCGCGCCTGACGCCCGGCGCGACAAAATACCGGTTCGCTTTTTCGGCTGGGTCACCTAAATGGTGCAAGGAAATCTAAGCGGAGGCCTCAATGTCCCAAGATCCCCTGTTTCTGATCGCGCTGATTGCGTCTGTTGCCGTCCTGATCATTCTGCTGATCGGCATTGGCGGCTTTGCCAAGGGCGGCGAGTTCAACCGCAAGTATTCCAACAAGATGATGCAGCTTCGCATACTGGCCCAGTTTATCGCCGTGATCCTGATCGTCCTCTACGTTCTGTTCCGCGGCAACGGGGGCTGAGGCGATGGTGGTTCTGAACAAGATCTACACCAAGACCGGCGATGCGGGCGAAACCGCGCTGGGCAACGGCGTGCGCGTTGCAAAGCATTCGCTGCGGGTGACTGCCTATGGCACCGTTGATGAGGCCAATGCGACCGTCGGACTGGCGCGCCTGTCGGCCAGCGGCGACCTCGACGGTCAGCTTGCGATGATCCAGAACGACCTTTTCGACCTTGGCGCAGATCTTTGCCGCCCCGAGATGGAAAAAGATGCCGACGCGGAATATGCGCCATTGCGGATGACCGACGCTCAGGTCGCGCGCCTCGAAAGCGAGATTGACGCCATGAACGGTGATCTTGCGCCGCTGCGCTCGTTCATCCTGCCCGGTGGGACGCCGCTGGCCGCCTATCTGCATCTGTGTCGCACGGTTTCGCGGCGGGCCGAAAGGCTGACCGTTGAACTGGCCACGATGGAGGCGGTTAACCCCGCGGCCGTGAAATACCTCAATCGGCTCAGCGACTGGTTCTTTGTGGCCTCGCGCGTGGCCAATGACGGCGGCAAGAACGACGTTTTGTGGATCCCCGGCGCAAACCGCTGAGCTTCCAAAGCAATCCAACCCAAAGAAACGCGACGTCCGGAAACCGGAACACGTCGATTTTATCCTGTTTTCCCTGTCCACGCTCGGTTACCACAACCGGGAAAGAATCTTGCGCCCTGATTTTGGGGTGCAGTAACCAAGGAGATCGCCCCAATGAAGGTCCTGGTGCCTGTCAAACGTGTGATCGACTATAACGTCAAAGTTCGCGTCAAAGCGGATGGCAGCGGTGTCGATCTTGCCAACGTTAAAATGTCGATGAACCCCTTTGACGAGATTGCCGTCGAAGAGGCGATCCGCCTCAAGGAAGCGGGTAAAGCCGACGAGGTTGTTGCCGTATCGGTCGGCGTCAAGCAAGCTCAGGAAACGCTGCGCACTGCGTTGGCGATGGGGGCTGACCGGGCGATCCTGGTTGTTGCCACCGATGATGTTCACACCGACATCGAACCTTTGGCGGTCGCCAAAATCCTCAAGGCTGTGATCGACGAAGAAGCGCCCGGCATTGTCCTTTGTGGCAAGCAGGCGATCGACAACGACATGAATGCCACGGGCCAGATGCTGGCAGCGCTGACCGGTTGGAGCCAGGCAACCTTTGCATCCGAGCTGAACGTCGATGGCGACAGCGCCACGGTCACACGCGAAGTTGACGGTGGTCTACAAACGATCAAGGTCAAGATGCCTGCGATCGTCACAGTTGACTTGCGCCTGAACGAGCCGCGCTATGCAAGCCTGCCGAACATCATGAAGGCCAAGAAAAAGCCGCTGGACGAAAAGACCGCAGCGGATTTCGGCGTCGACGTCGCGCCCCGGCTTGAAATCGTCTCTACGACCGAACCTGCGTCCCGCGCGGCGGGCATCAAGGTGGCCTCGGTCGACGAGCTGATTGCGAAACTCAAAGAAGTAGGTGCAGTCTGATGGCAGTTCTTCTTATTGCAGAAGTTGTAGGCGGCGCGCTGAGCGTTGATGCAACGGCCAAGGCGCTGACGGCGGCAAAGCAGCTGGGCGATGTTACGGTCCTTTGTGCCAGCGCAGGCTGCGGTGCAGCGGCTGAAAATGCGGCCAAACTGGATGGTGTCACCAAGGTGCTTTGCGCCGATGACACGGCATACGGTCATGATATGGCAGAGCCGCTGGCGGCATTGATCGTGTCAATCGCGGGCGATTACGAACATATCGTTGCGCCTTCGACCGCGGCGTCCAAGAACGTGCTACCGCGCGTTGCGGCCCTATTGGACGTGATGGTGATTTCCGAAGTTACCGCCGTCGTCGATAGCAACACATTCGAGCGTCCGATCTATGCCGGTAACGCCATTCAGACGGTCAAGTCGGGCGACGCCAAAAAGGTCGCGACGATCCGGACATCGACGTTTGATGCCACGGGCGAAGGTGGGTCTGCTTCTGTCGAGAAACTTGCGCCGGTTGCAAATCCGGGCCTGTCGGAATGGGTCGAAGACAAGGTCGCGGCCAGTGATCGTCCTGAACTGACTTCGGCCGGGATCGTCGTCTCTGGCGGTCGCGGCGTTGGATCCGAGGATGACTTTGCTCTGATCGAAAAGCTTGCCGACAAGTTGGGTGCCGCGGTTGGCGCGTCGCGCGCGGCTGTCGACAGTGGCTATGCGCCCAACGACTGGCAGGTCGGTCAGACGGGCAAAGTGGTTGCACCCGACCTTTACATCGCCGTCGGCATCTCGGGCGCCATTCAGCACCTTGCCGGTATGAAAGACAGTAAAGTGATCGTCGCGATCAACAAAGACGAAGAGGCGCCGATCTTTCAGGTTGCCGATTTCGGACTGGTCGCAGATCTCTTTACGGCGGTCCCTGAGCTGATCGAAAAGCTATAAATCGGCTAATCTAAAGAACGGCTAATCTACACATCTATTCGGCCCGCCATTGGCGGGCCGTTTCATTTTCCGACCAATTTACTTAGCGACTTGGCCAAGACGCTGGCCGCCTCTTGATGGGCCTTTACCCCCAACATCGTGTCAGCAGCCGGAACCTCAAGCGGCGAAAAAACCATGCCTTCGGTGCCACTGTGGATGGCTTTCTTGCTGGGTTGAAACTCGACTATATCCGCGACAAGCGGGCGCAAGGTTTCAAGCATTTTGCGATCGACAAAGAGCGGATCAACGCCCAGGCCCGCGGCCGTTACTTGATCGGGGTCCTCGGGCGTTCTTTCTGAGAACCAGAAAAGCACGACCTTGCCGGAAATTGTTTCCAAAAGCGCCTGCATCCGTGCCAGCCACGCGGCCTTAAGTTCGTCTTTGACGACTTCAAACCGTTCTGGCGACAGTGTGTGCAACGTCATCAGCATATGCCGGTTGAACGTGAAATCCGTGAAATCCACTTCGCGGAAGATCGTCTTCATCAATGTCGAGGCGCGGATGAAACGGTCATTGCGGCGCGGATGAACCGAATAAAATCGGTTCGACATGTTTTGCGCGCCCATCAGTTGAATGACGGTCACATCGGCGTTGTAGCACATTCGCAAGACCGTCGGCTCTCTTCTGAACACATCGATCCCGGCGTTCACGCAGCCAAGGTTGACCATCGTTTTCCCAGTTTCCTGTTCGACCAGCCAAGGGAACGGTTTTTCGATAAACCGGCCATAGGTTTCTGTGCCGCCAAGAAAGGCAACATAGGGGTTACTAAGGTCCCGCTTTGGTCCGCGAAACAGAATTTTCGATTTTCCGTATCTGCATGGGAAATATTCTAGGGCCCCACGTCCCTGTCGTTCAAAGGTCATATCCACCCACTCACTCTTTAGTTTCGACTCACCCAAATCCACCTTGGCAACCCGCTCTTTCCAAATCCCTAAAGGGTCGAGTTGAGACGAGTTTTAACGAGCTGCCCTTGCCTACGCCGCACCGCAGCGCCTATGGTCCAGTCAACCTTTGGAAGGATGGCACCATGGACGTGAAATCGGTCGGTATTGTCGGCGCAGGGCAAATGGGAAATGGGATCGCCCATGTTTTTGCGCTGGCCGGATACGACGTGTTGATGAACGACATTTCGCAGGAAAGCCTGACCGTGGCGCTGGAGCTGATCGGCAGCAACCTGGACCGTCAGGTGCAACGCGAAAAGATCTCGGGCGAGGACCGTGATCAGGCCATGGCGCGCATCTCTACGACGATGACGCTGACCGATCTGGGTCAGACCGATCTGGTGATTGAGGCCGCAACCGAGCGCGAGACCGTCAAGGCCGCGATCTTTGAGGATCTTGTGCCGCACCTAAAACCGAACACGATCCTGACGTCCAATACATCGTCGATCTCTATCACGCGTCTTGCATCACGCACGGACCGGCCGGAAATGTTCATGGGGTTCCATTTCATGAACCCGGTTCCGATCATGCAACTGGTCGAGCTGATCCGTGGCATCGCCACGAACGAAGAGACCTACAAGACCTGTCTCGGTGTGGTCGAACGGCTTGGAAAAACCGCAGCTTCGGCCGAAGATTTTCCGGCCTTCATCGTCAATCGCATCCTGATGCCGATGATCAACGAGGCGGTCTATACGCTGTATGAAGGCGTCGGAAACGTGGCGTCGATCGATTCAGCGATGAAGCTGGGAACAAACCATCCGATGGGCCCGCTTGAGCTGGCCGATTTTATCGGGTTGGATACCTGCCTTGCGATCATGAACGTTCTGCACGACGGGCTGGCCGATACCAAATACCGCCCCTGCCCGCTTTTGACTAAATATGTCGAAGCCGGATGGCTGGGCCGCAAAACCCAGCGTGGGTTTTACGACTATCGCGGGGCCGAACCTGTCCCGACCCGCTAGCGGCTTTTCAACGCCAGGGTCCGCTCGCGCAGCCAGGCCATAAAGCCGCGTGGATTGTCGCGCCAACTGTTGATCTCTTCGGGATCAAAGGCCGGGCCGACGACCGGGGCCTGGGGTTTGTCCAATGCATATACGACTTCATGGATCAGCAGCCCCTGACGCAATGGTGCCGACAGGCGATTGGCGATCTGATAGGCGCGCGAGTTGGCGCCGGGAAAGAAGATCGGCACGACGGCCGCGCCTGAACGCTGGATCATCTTGGCGGTGAACGGGTTCCATTCACGTTCAATTACCGGCCCCAGGGCCGTATCAGAAGATGCCACAACGCCCGACGGAAATAGCACGATGATCCCACCGTCTTTGAGGTGATCCATCGCCTGCTTTCGCATCTCCAGGTTCTTTTTCAGCGCGTCCTCTTCGTGCGGAAATGGCACCGGGATCATGAAGTGGTCAATCTCTTGCACGCCGGTCAACAGCGACCTTGTGAGGATCTTATAGTCGGTACGCCGGCGGCCGATCACTTCGCCCAGAACCATGCCATCGACCAGACCGTGGGGGTGGTTCGCCACAATCACGACGGGTCCGGTGGCGGGGATGTTTTCGATCTGGGACTGAGGGGTTTGAATTTCGATCCCCATGACTTCCATCGCCAGCGTCCAGAACCCCTGACCGTGCGGTGCGCCGATCTTTTCAAAGCGGCGGATGCGCTTGAGCAACGTCAACTTGCCGGTCAACCACTCCATAATGCGGATAAGGGTTTTGCTCCAGAAACCGGGGAATGTGTTGGAGTAAGACAGGCGACGCTTGTCATAAGGCTGCTCGGCCAGCGAGCGGCCATCGCCCTGACGGGTGACTTCGACCGATAGCGGTTCGTGAGGCAAGCTTTCGACCAAGGGTATCAACTCCGCGCGTTATCCGTATTGCCAAAAACCCGGTGTCGGGCTTTAGAAGCCTTCGCCAAACTTATCCGCGACTAGCTCTTGCAAAGCATCCGCCAGTGCGGCGGCTTGTTCGCCACAGGTCTGAACCTCGATCATTGTACCGCGAGATGCGGCCAACATCAAAAGCCCCATGATGCTGTCGCCCGAAGCGCTGAGGCCGTCTTTGGTTACCTCGGCGATTGCGTCGAACTCTTCGACCACTTCCACGAACTTTGCGGACGCCCGAGCGTGCAGCCCTTTTTCGTTCTCGATAAGAAGCTGGCGTAAAATCTTTTGTGTCATCTTATTCCGATACTAACCTGCTTGTCCGCCAAAGCTGTCAATATATTTGCGCCCGGCATCAAGAGCCGAGGCCGCAGCTTCGGGGACGGGCTTGCCGCGTGACTTGGCAAGTTTGATCAGCATCGGAAGGTTGGCACCATAAAGGATACGCCGGTTGCTGGCGCAGCAAGCCAGCATCGACAGGTTCGATGGCGAACCGCCGAACATGTCCGTTACGACAACAACGCCGTCACCGGTGTCGACATCATCGGCAGCCATGCAAATTTCGGCCTGTTTTCCGCCGCGATCACAGTCTGCTTCGATGGAGATTGCACGCATACCGGATTGTTTGCCGACGACATGTTCGACAGCGGCCAGGTATTCCCGGGCCAAACCCCCATGCGCGACGATCACAATACCGAACACGCTCGCTCTCTACTCTGGTGTGTACGGCGCCAAAGTGGCAGCGCCGCGTTCAAGTTCCCGGTGCCGTATAGACACCTGCCACCCCTCCTTCGCAAGGGCTTTGGCCAGACATTCCGTTACGGCAACTGATCTGTGTTGCCCCCCGGTACAGCCAAATCCGATCGAGAGGTGGGCTTTGCCTTCGTCGATATATGCAGGCAACAGCAATTTGGTAAGCCCGAGCACATGATCAAAGAAGGGATCGAAACGGGCGTCCGTGGCCACGTATTCGGCAACCGCGCGTGACAGACCGTTTTTTGGTCGCAGGGTTTCATCCCAGTAAGGATTTCGCAGAAACCGGCAGTCCAGGATCATGTCGATACCGCGTGGTATGCCGCGTTTATACGAGAACGAGTGGACCGAAACTGCCAGCCTTTGGCCCCCGCTTGGTGCGAACCAGCGCGTGATTTCTTCGCGCAACTCATGCGGCGACAGCTCGCTGGTGTCGATCAGGACGGTTGCCAGGGCGCGGATCGGCGTGAGCAGGTCAAACTCGCGGCGCACACCGTCGGATGGTCCTTCGGCCGGGGCCAAAGGGTGGCGGCGGCGGGTCTCCGAAAACCTACGCAACAGAACGTCCGCGCTGCAATCGAGGTATAAAAGTTCGACTGAAAACCGTGGGTTAAGGGAAAGGGCATCAAACAGTTCAATCAGGGCTGCAGCACTGAAATCGCGGTTTCTGACATCAACACCCAGGGCCATTGGCCGGCTGATTGGCGGGCCTTCAAGAAGGCGGGGAATGAGGCTGAGCGGCAGGTTATCGATCGCCTCGTATCCAAGATCTTCGAGAACGTGGATCGAGGTTGATCGCCCAGCGCCCGATGGGCCGGTCACGATGACAAGTCGTTCTGGAGGGGGTGTAGCCGTTGGCGTCATTATGCTGTCCTTCCCCCTTTGAGATATTGGAAAACTGCGGCAGGGAAATGGCAACTCTCGACCTTGTGAAGCAATGGGATTTCCTGTTGCAAATAGATCGCCACCTTGTGATCGGGCAAGCGGGCCTGTTCGACCACCCCCATGTCTATCACCAGCGCCAAGATCGCGCGGTTCGTGGTGTCGGCGGCTAAAAGCCCAACACCGCGCGCCTCAATGATGCCGCGGATTTGGGTGGGTGATGTGGTCAGGATGTGGCCCTCGGTCGCACGGTTCAGACAGGTCTGATCGTCCGCCACCAGAACAAGTCCGTAGGCCATCAACTGAAGCGCAAGCGCGGATTTACCCGACCCCGACGGTCCGGTGATCATCACAGCGCGGTTGCCAAGGGCAACGGTGGTCGCGTGGACCAGGCATTTTTTGGGGGTGATTGTGGTTGAATTTTCCCGGTCAGGGGCCATTTGCCCGCCCCTCCCGGCGTTAGATCGGAAGGCCGACCACAAAGCGCGCGCCCAGTGGATCCGACGTTATGTCGGCGTCGGTTGGGCGGATGTTTTCGGCCCAGATCACACCGCCATGCGCCTCTACGATCTGTTTTGAGATCGCAAGTCCAAGGCCCGAGTTGTTTCCAAACTGGCCTTCCGGGCGTTCTGAGTAGAACCGGTTGAAGACCTTGTTCAGCGCCTGTTCGGGAATGCCCGGGCCAGTATCTTCGACCACGATCAGCACGCGATTTTCGCGGCGCCGCGCCCAAACCCGGATCGCATCCCCCTCTTCACAGAAGGAAATCGCGTTGGTGATCAGGTTGACAAAGACCTGTGCAAGCCGTGCCTCGAGGCCCTGAATGACAATCGGATGCGGCGGCAGATCAGCGATAAATTCGATGCCTTGGGTAGATGCCTCTTCGCCCAGATACTCGGTGAGGTTTCCAAGCATGTTCAAAAGGTTGAAAGACTCTTCCTCTTCCTTGACCAATTCACTGTCCAGCCGCGAGGCATTCGAGATGTCACTGACCAGGCGATCAAGGCGGCGCACGTCGTGATCAATAACATCCAAAAGCTTGTCGCGCTGCTCTGGCTTTTTGGCCAGGCGCAGGGTGCCCACAGCTGAGCGGAGCGAGGCCAGCGGGTTCTTGATCTCATGTGCGACGTCAGCCGCAAACTGCTCGTTGGCATCAATCCGGTCATAGAGCGCGGCGACCATGCCGCGCAGCGCACCAGAAAGTCGCCCGATTTCATCGGGACGGGCGGTCAGATCGGGGATGCGGACCCGGCTGGGGCTCATCTTGCGCGCGTTTTTGTCGCGGCCAAGTTCGGCCGCTGCGGCCAGATCCGAGAGCGGATTGGCGATCGTTGAGGCCAGTACAAGGCTGAGGCCGATCGACACCAGCATCGCAATGACAAACATCTGCAGCACTTGTTCACGCTCTGCCCGGACCAGAAGATCAATCTCGCCCGCGGCACTTGTCAGGGCAATAACGCCAACCGGGGCGCCATTCTGAAGGATGGGTGTGGCAACAGAAAAGACCAGACCGCCGGCGGGGTCGCGGCCTGAATCCACCTGAGTGCGTCCAGTCAAGGCAGCGGTCACCATCGAGCGCGCTTGTTGTTGGTTGTTAAGCTCGGGCTCGCCCAGGGACGAGGGCGCAAGCAGCGTGGAAATACCTTCCCAGACCGAATTTAGAAAATCGGTAATCAAGGTGCTGCGCCCGTCGACAACCATCCGCTCTGACAGCGGGTTCGGCCCGCGAGCCTGACCAACGGCCGATCTGACGAGCGCACCATCTGTATCAAAAACAAAGACTTCGACGCCTTGGCGCAGATCAATCGCGCGCAAAGTTGCATCTGGGTCGACACCATCACCTGTCACCAGATTGACCGGCGCACCTTTGGGTAACTGTGCCTCAAAGACATTTGCGATCAGTTCCGCTTCGATGAAAAGCCCCTGTTCGCGCTGCAGAACAAGGCTGTCCCGGAACGGGTTGAGGTACAGAACACCGGCAACCAGAACGAGTATCGCCAAGAGGTTGAACGTGATGATTTTGCGCGCAAGCGGCGAGCGGTTGAGCGATATAACACTTCTCCGCGCTCGCCGGGCGCGGAGTTCATTTTCAACGGTCCCATCCGGGGCGACCCAGTCTTCGCCCAAGACGACATCCGCCTGAGAGGATTTTTTCGTGTCGCGCACGTTATACCCCGACACGGCTACGGTCATTATTCTTCGTTATATCTGTAGCCGATACCGTAGAGTGTCTCAATCGCTGAGAACTCATCATCGACACCGCGCATCTTTTTACGAAGACGTTTGATGTGGCTGTCGATCGTTCGGTCATCAACATAAACCTGATCGTCATAGGCAACATCCATCAGCTGATCGCGGCTTTTTACAAAACCCGGTCGCGTTGCCAGCGCCTGCAACAGCAGAAACTCGGTCACGGTCAGCGATACGTCCTGATCTTTCCAAGTCACCGCGTGGCGCAAGGGATCCATTGACAGTTCGCCCCGTGTCATCGTCTGGGCCGGTTCAACTTCGCCAATGGCATCGCCTGCAATCACTTCCTGTCGGCGCAAAAGCGCCCGGATGCGTTCAACCAGCAACCGTTGCGAAAAAGGCTTTTTTACATAGTCGTCCGCGCCCATTCTCAGGCCCAGCACCTCGTCGATCTCGTCGTCTTTCGACGTCAGGAAGATGACGGGCATCGACGTTTTCTGACGCAGCCGCTGAAGCAAATCCATGCCATCCATACGGGGCATCTTGATGTCCAACACAGCCATGTCGGGTAGTTTTTTATTGAAGGCGTCCAAAGCGGATTGGCCGTCGTTGAAGGTTTCTACGTCAAAACCCTCTGCCTCCAGGGTCATAGATACCGATGTCAGGATGTTCCTGTCATCGTCCACCAAAGCGATCCTCGACATGTGTGGGGTCCTTTGCACTGCTCGTTTATGTTTTTTTGCCTGCTTTTGTTAGGCATACTCACGTTTCCGTCCTTTGGAATCAACAACTAAGTGCGAATCATGCAGGCTTCACTGCCACATTTTTGCCGAAATTCCGTAACCAATGACTAATTTGCACCACTGTGCGGTTGCAGCATATCAAACTGATTGCGCTAACCTCTGCCTGATTGCGCAAACATTGGCGGCGTCCTGTTGTCATGATCCGGCGACATGCTAAGAGGTCCGTGACGGCCTCGCAGGGGCTGCCCCGGCCAGAAAGGGCATCTGGTTGGTTTGGCAAAAAACGTCGCCGCGCCGCGGCATCGGGAGCAAGACTATGACATTTGGACGGGTGAACCCTAAGAAGCGCCTTGAAGATCAGGGTATCGAGGGGCTGGGTCAGGTATACTACAACCTTCTGGAACCTGCGCTGATCGAGGCGGCAATCGGGCGCAAAGAGGGGACGTTGGGACAAGGTGGTGCATTCCTTGTCGAAACCGGCAAGCACACCGGACGTTCGCCAAAGGACAAGTTCGTCGTTCAGACCCCCAGCGTGAAAGACACCATCTGGTGGGAAAACAACGCGCCGATGACCCCGGATGCTTTTGATGTTCTGCATGCAGATATGTTGGAACACATGAAGGGCCGCGATTATTTCGTTCAGGATCTTTTTGGTGGCGCCGACCCCGCACACCGGCTGGATGTGCGCGTTGTGACCGAACTGGCTTGGCATAGTCTCTTTATTCGTCACCTTCTGCGGCGTCCCACGCGCGAAGCGCTGGACAGCTATCTGCCCGACTTTACGATCATCAACTGCCCGACGTTCAAGGCCGATCCCGCGCGACACGGTTGCCGGTCTGAGACGGTCATCGCGCTGAACTTTGACGCCAAGCTGATCTTGATCGGCGGCAGCGAATATGCAGGCGAGAACAAGAAATCGGTGTTCACCCTTTTGAACTACATGCTGCCTGAAAAGGGCATCATGCCGATGCATTGCTCTGCCAACCATGCGCCGGGCAACCCTGTGGACACGGCGATCTTCTTTGGCCTGTCGGGCACGGGTAAGACCACGCTTTCCGCCGACCCCTCGCGCACACTTATCGGTGACGACGAACATGGCTGGTCCGAGCGCGGTACCTTCAACTTCGAAGGCGGCTGCTATGCCAAGACGATCAACCTGTCGCCCGAGGCCGAGCCCGAGATCTTCGCCACAACCTCCAAGTTCGGAACGGTCATCGAGAACATGGTTTTCGACCCCGAAACCAAGGAACTGGATTTCGAGAACGACAGCCTGACAGCGAACATGCGCTGCGCCTATCCGCTGGATTATATCTCGAACGCGTCCGAGACGGCACTGGGCGGGCATCCCAAGAACATCATCATGCTGACCTGCGACGCTTTCGGCGTTCTGCCACCGATTGCGCGGCTGACCCCGGCTCAGGCGATGTATCACTTTCTGTCTGGTTTCACCTCAAAGGTTGCCGGAACAGAGCGCGGCGTGACCGAGCCTGAACCGACGTTCTCAACTTGTTTCGGGGCGCCCTTCATGCCGCGCCGGCCCGAGGTTTACGGCAACCTTTTGCGCGAAAAGATCGCCAAGCATGGTGCAACTTGCTGGCTGGTCAATACCGGCTGGACGGGTGGCGCTTATGGAACAGGGTCAAGAATGCCGATCCGCGCGACGCGTTCGCTTTTGACTGCGGCACTAGATGGGTCGCTTGGCGATGTCCAGTTCCGCAAGGATCCCAACTTTGGCTTTGATGTGCCGGTGGCTGTTGAAGGTGTCGCCGACATCCTGCTGGACCCGCGCCGCACGTGGGAAGATCCAACAGCTTATGACGCGCAGGCCGCGCGCCTTGTCGACATGTTCGCCGAGAACTTTGCCCAATACGCCGGGCACATCGACGAAGACGTCAAGGCGATCGCCATCGGGTGATGCGCTAATTAAAGAGCGCCCGCCGGACCAGGTTAAGCCCGGCGACGAAAAGAACGATCAGCGTCGCCTTGCGAAAGAGGCGCTGATCCATTCGGTCGTGAACCTGAAATCCCAACCACAGACCCACAAGCGCCGGCGGCACCATCGCCAGCGACAGGGGCATGGTGGCCAGCCTCAGGACACCTGAATTCAGGTGCGCTCCGAACAACGCGACCGCCCCCAGACCATAGACAACGCCCTGAACCCGGATCTGTTCGCCCTTAGGTGTCTCTATCGCGGTCAGATATGCAACAGTGGGTGGCCCCCAGACGCCCGACAGCCCCCCGATAGATCCGGCAATGGCACCAACCCAAACCTCGGTCTTGGCGCGATGCGCCTCAGCGACGTGCGGCGACCAGCCGATGATCTGAATGCCGACAAATATGACAATCGGCAGGCCAATTGCCAGAAACAGCACCTCTTGCGGCAGGCGGACAACCAACTGGGCGCTTGCGACCAGAAAGATGAACCCGACCATCAGGAAGACCCGGAACCGCTTGATCGACTGCACTGCCGCCTCTGGCCCTTGCCTAAGCGCCTGAATGCCGTTCGAGATCAGCGTCGGAACGATCAACGCGGCCAACGCCAGTTCGACGGGCATAAAGGCGGCCAACCCCGAGATCATGATCATCGGCATGGCAAATCCAACGGCGCCTTTCACGGTTCCGGCGATCAGCGTCACCAATGCTGCAAGTGCGAGCAAGTGAAGCGGAAGAATTGCTGATAAAATCTCCATCTTTTGGTATTAACGCTTATTCTCCGGGCGGGCACCTTGTTTTCGCAACGTTACTTTGCTTCAATATCTGGTATCTTCACGCATTTTAATTGCGCTGCACCTGCAAAGTGCTTAGATCGACAGGGACCTTGAATTGGAGCCCGCACATGCCACATGACGGACAAGAAATGAACGAGCTGACACCGATACTACTGCCCGACCTTCTGGGTCTGACCGACGATGCGCTGATGGCGGTGCACCGGATCCTGGAAACCGCAAAGGCGCGGGTCAAGGTGCTTGTGGCCCCAGATGGCCGCGTTTCTGCCGATGCGCTTGAACTGCACCAGACGGCGGCGCATGGCCTGGCCTGGCTTGCCACCTATGACGAAGCCCTGCGGCAAATGCAGGGCTGGGCCGAGCGTTTGCAGGCCGAAGCACGCTTGGGCGAGATCGAACAGCTGATCCACCAGATCGCCTTCGGTGAATACCTCGCACAGATCCACGGCGGCATCCCGATGAGCCAAGGCGAAATGCTCAGGCTCACGGACCTGGGGCTAGAGCCCGGCGACATGGCCGGCGCGTCCGATCCCTCCACGCAGACGCTGATCGCCTCGGGCAACACCCAAACCGCGCGCATGCGCCTTGTGGAACTGATGCAAGAGCAAGCCGGCACGATCACCTTTGGCGCCAGCGGTCTGGATGACGAATTGGAAATGATCCGCGAACAATTTCGCCGCTTTTCGGTTGAGCGGGTCGAACCGCATGCCCACGACTGGCACCTCAAGGATGAGTTGATCCCGATGGAGATCATCGAAGATCTGGCCGAAATGGGCGTCTTTGGCCTGACCATTCCCGAAAAGTTCGGCGGCTTTGGCCTGTCCAAGGCGTCGATGGTCGTGGTGTCCGAGGAATTAAGCCGCGGCTATATCGGCGTCGGCTCGCTTGGGACACGATCCGAAATTGCGGCCGAGTTGATCCTCTGCGGCGGCACAGAGGCGCAAAAGGAAAAATGGCTGCCCCGGCTGGCCAGCGCCGAGACGCTGCCGACGGCCGTTTTCACCGAACCCAATACCGGGTCCGATCTGGGCAGTTTGCGCACCCGCGCCGTGAAAGACGGCGACGACTATAGCGTCACCGGCAACAAGACATGGATCACCCATGCCGCGCGCACCCAAGTGATGACGCTTTTGGCGCGCACCGATCCCGAAACCACCGACTATCGCGGCCTGTCGATGTTTCTGGCCGAAAAGACGCCCGGAACAGACGAGGCGCCCTTCCCCACCCCGGGCATGACCGGCGGCGAGATCGAAGTGCTGGGATATCGTGGAATGAAAGAATACGAGCTGGCCTTCGAAAATTTCGCGGTGAAGGGCGAGAACCTTTTGGGCGGCGTCGAAGGTCAGGGTTTCAAGCAGTTGATGCAGACCTTTGAAAGCGCGCGCATCCAGACGGCGGCACGCGCCATCGGGGTGGCTCAATCGGCGCTGGATGTATCGATGCAATACGCCGAGGACCGCAAGCAGTTTGGCAAAAGCCTGATCGCCTTCCCGCGCGTGGCCAGCAAACTGGCGATGATGGCGGTCGAAATCATGATCGCCCGTCAGCTGACATATTTCTCGGCGCGCGAAAAAGACGCTGATCGGCGCTGCGATCTGGAAGCAGGCATGGCCAAGCTTTTGGGTGCGCGCGTTGCCTGGGCGGCGGCCGACAACGGGTTGCAAATCCACGGCGGAAACGGCTTTGCCCTTGAGTACAAGATCAGCCGCATCCTTTGTGATGCGCGCATCCTGTCGATCTTTGAGGGGGCCGCCGAAATTCAGGCTCAGGTGATCGCGCGGCGTCTTCTGGCCTGATCCGCCGCACCCTGATTGAAAGGCGGCACGCCGCGGTGCCGCCTCTGTTCGCCTCCACCGACCGCAAGCGGCGTCGCTGCAGGACTTCAGGGCTACTTCACACGGGCAACCGCCTTGCGCGCCCAGAACTGACCAGTGTAATCCGCGCATTCGCGCAGTTGCGGCTGCAGGTCTTTGGGCCCGCCGTTGAAAAGATCAAGACACATACCGGGCCCGCGAAACCGGGTCGTCATCCGCAGCCAGTCGCCATCCTTGCGGAAGCTCCAGTACTGACCGGTGTAATTGTCACAGCCGCGCATTTCGGTTTCATTGTTCGACGGCCCACCATTGAAAATGTCGACGCACATCGCGTTGCCCAGCTTGCGATTGATCAGCTGGTACTTTCCGCCGCCAATGGTCTGCAGTCGCCACTGCTGGGTCGTGGATCGACCACAGGATTTCATACGCAGCTTGTTTCTCTGTGACCCGCTGCGGATCAGGTCAAGACATTTGCTCTCGCCCTTCCACTTGGTGGTGAATTGAAACCAATAGTCTCCGAAGTTGGATTGAGCGACCGCGGGCGTAGCAAGCGCCATAAAAGCCAAGGCTATGATAGTTTTCATCTATTTCCTCCGTTTTCGGGAAGAACCCTAACCGGAACCGGCGGTTTGACAATGGTTGGGTTCAGGCTGCTCCCGACATTGTCGGGGCTGCGACTATTGTATTGACGCCGCGCCACAGGCGGGCTTTGTGATGCCATGTTTACATTTGCCGCCGCCGTTTTCTTTCTTGTGATCACGCCCGGCCCGGGCGTTCTGTCTGCCGCGGGCGTGGGGGCCGCCTTTGGGTTTCGCGCCGGTTTGCGTTACCTTCTTGGCCTGTTTCTGGGCAGCAACATGGTTGCACTGGCCGTGGTCAGCGGTCTGGCGGCGCTTATCCTTGCCGATCCGATCATCCGCACCCTGCTCTTTGTCGCCTCCACCGCCTACCTTTTGTACCTCGCGCTGCGCATCGCCTTTGCCGGCGCCAAACTTGCCTTTATCGCTGCACATTCCCAACCCGGCATTCTGGCCGGTGTGATGTTGCAGGCGATCAACCCCAAGGCCTATGCGGTCAACACCAGCTTCTTTTCCGGCTTTCCGATCTGGGAGGGTGCACTGGCAAGCGAGGTGCTATGGAAGTTCGTCGTCATGAACCTGGTCTGGATACCGATCCATCTGGCGTGGCTCTGGTTCGGGGGTGCGCTTAAGAAAATGGATCTTGAGCCGCACGTCCAGCGCCGGATCAATTTTGCCATGGCTGCGTCGATGCTTCTGGTTGTGATCCTCGCGGCGCTGTCGGCGCTGCGCTAGCGGGACCTGCCCGAATGTGGCAGGATCGGCGCAAGGCTCCTTAGTCAAAGGGTTACCGCGCCATGCTGCGAATGTTTTTCGCCCTTCCCCTGCTGCTTACAGCTTGCCAGCCCGATGAGACCGTGTCAGCCTATGCCAACCCGCAGGCGATCTATCGGCTGACCGAGATCGACGCAGCCCTGGTTTCGTTCCGGGCCACCATGCGATTTGCCGACGCGCAAAAGGTCAAGGGCGAAGGCCCGTGCAACATCTATAGCGCGCGCCTTGCCACGCCCTATCCGTGGTTTGAGCTGGATCAGCTTGTCGTGACTGAACGCGCCTGTGCGGGCTTGCGACAAGAGCAGGTGTATCTCGATGCCCTTGCGGCAATGGAACTGGCCGAAGTTTCGGGCCCTTCGCTTGTCCTGACCAACGACGCCGGGCGCGAGATGGTCTTTTTAGCTGAGAACTGAATTTCAACGCAGCCGCGCACGCCACGTAACCGATCGGAACAAATTATGACATCCATAGCAATTCGCCCGGCAAAGACCCAAGAAGACTTCGATGCGGCGCGCCACCTGTGCCGGGTTTGGCGTGATTGGCAACTAGACGAGTTTCCAAAGTACAGGGACGAAATTCTAAGGGTCTTTGAGGCCAGATCCTATGCCCGCACCCTTGATCGGTTGCCCACCATCCACGCCCGCCCAAAGGGTAACATCCTGCTTGCGGAACTTGGCGGGCAGGCTGTCGGCTGCGTGATGTATCATGAGGCCCGGTCCGGCACAGCCGAAGTCAAACGGCTCTTTGTCGATGTTGGCGGGCGCGGTCATGGGCTTGGGCAGGCCTTGCTGTCGGAGATGTTTAACCACATGCGCCGCGACGGCTATGAAACGGTGATTTTCAGCTCGGCGCGCTTTTTGGCCCACGCGCGAAAGCTTTACGAAAAGATGGGGTTCAAAGACATGCCCGCACCGCCTGATCTTCCCGAAAACCTGCGCCAAGTTGTCTATTTCATGCAGCGACCGCTTTAGGCATTTTCAAAAGAAACAGGCACGCAACCAGCCAGGTATCGTTTAACCTTGCCGCGCCAAAAGCTCTGCAAACCTCTGGCGCGCTGCCGGTAGTTGTTTGTCTCCCAAAGACCTCGCCAAATGATTGGTCAGAAAGTATCCGGTCGCACTCATCGCTTGTGCAACCTCGCCATGATCCGCGCCACCTTGTCCCAAAAGAGCCGGTGGCAAGGGCAACAACCGCCCGGCCCAATCCCCCGCGCCCACCCGCGACACAGCGCGCCCGGTCTTGGGCGAGATATAGACAAGCTCGGTTTCAGAACCGGTCACCGCACAGCCGGTCAGGTCCAACCCAAACCCCATCTCTGCCAGCAAAGCCATTTCCCATCGCAAATAGGCATAACTCCACAAAGGGTCATTGCCCAACAGATCCAACAGGGTCACCGATTGGTCATAAAGCTGTGGGTGGGCCTCGCGCTCGGGCAGGACAAAGGCCAACAAACTGGTGATCGCGTTCAAGCCCGCCAGCGCCAACCGATCATCCATCACCGCAGATGCGCGGCTCTTGATCGGCTCGACGCTGTAACTTCCTATGTGTTCATCCAGCCGCGCGCGCCATGTCAGATCCAGTTGCGCCCCCTGCTGCAGGACCGGCGCGATCTTGCGCGAAGCCCCGCCGCGCACAACGCCCAGATGGCGCCCATGTTCAGCGGTAAAGACCTCTATTATCGCCGAGGTCTCGCCATGCCGCCGAACCGACAAAAGCGCGCCCTGATCTCGCCAGTCCAAACACTCACCCCTTCATTTCTCAGGCAAATATCCCCGCCGGAGGCGTAAAACTCTTATTCCGACAGCCCTTCGTCACCCAGACAATGCCGCCCCTGACGATCCTCAATCTCGACCACCCATAAATCGGGATCAAAGCTGCGCTGCTTTTGGATCGAAGCGTCACAGTCGGCCTCGGCGCCTTGGATCAGTATATCCCATGATCGCCCGCCCGTCATCAGATCAAGCCGCCGGTGATAGACACAAGCCTGCCCGTCCAGCGTACACAACTTGACCAGAACCGCACCCGCCGTGGCATCGCCCCGGGCGGTTATGTAGACCGGGATATTCAAAGCCCCAAGGCGGGCCCGATAGGCCGCTACCCAAAATTCTGAGGTCAGCCTGCTCACGCACCGTCCGAAAAGTTCAGGCCCATTTCCGAGTATCTTTCGGCCTCGTCCAACCAACCGGTCCGAACCTTGACCTGGGTGAAAAGATGCACTTTGCGGCCAAGGAATTCTTCCAGTTCGGCGCGTGCGGCCTGACCCACGGCTTTGATCGTCTCGCCCTTCTTGCCAAGGATGATCCCCTTGTGGCCGTCGCGGGCGACATAGATGATCTGTTCGATCCGGGCCGAGCCATCGGGCTGATCCTCCCAGTTCTCGGTCTCGACTGTCAGCTGATAGGGCAATTCCTGATGCAGCCTCAGTGTCAGTTTCTCGCGCGTCATTTCGGCGGCGATCATGCGCATCGGCAGATCCGCAATCTGATCTTCGGGGTAAAGCCAGGGCCCCGCCGGCAACCGCTCGGCCAGCCATTTTTTAAGATCGGCCACGCCAAAGCCTTTCTCGGCCGAGATCATGAAGGTGTGCTCGAACGGATAAGCTTCGTTCAGTTTCTCGGTCAGGCCCAAAAGCACTTTCGCCTCGACCCGGTCGATCTTGTTGATGGCCAGCGCCACGCGGCGACCATCAGTGCGCTCGGCCAGACTTTCGATGATCTTTTTGACGCCATCGGTCATGCCGCGATGCGCCTCGACCATAAGAACGACCAGATCGGCATCCGCGGCCCCGCCCCATGCGGCGGCGACCATGGCGCGGTCCAGCCGGCGCCGGGGGCGAAAAAGACCGGGTGTGTCGACAAAGACAATCTGGGTGTCGCCTTCGATTGCCACGCCGCGGATGCGCGCGCGCGTTGTCTGCACCTTATGGGTTACGATCGACACTTTGGCGCCGACCATTCGGTTCAAAAGCGTCGACTTTCCGGCGTTTGGTTCGCCGATGAGGGCGACAAAGCCTGCACGTGTTTCACTCATTTACTTTCTCCAACAGGGCCTTTGCGGCAGCCTGTTCTGCCTGGCGCTTTGACTGTGCGACCGCGATCTCAGCGCGCCCGTCCTTCAGGCGCGCCTGAATTGTAAAGATCGGCGCGTGATCGGGGCCTTCGCGCTTTAGCTCAGTGTATTCCGGCGCCATCTCGCCGCGCGCCTGGGCCCATTCCTGCAGCGATGTCTTGGCGTCACGCGCGTCTGCCTCAACTTCGGCAACGCGCTTGCCCCAAAGCCGCAGGATCAGCGCGCGGGCCGGGTCAAAACCGCCGTCGCGATAGACGGCGGCGATTACCGCCTCCATCGCGTCGGCCAACAGCGCGTCCTTGCGCCGCCCGCCCGATATCATCTCTGAACGGCCCAGTTTCAGGACCAGACCCAATTCGAACTCGCGCGCGACCTCGGCGCAGGTTTCCTTGCGCACAAGGGCGTTAAAGCGCGGGGCAAGCTGGCCCTCGCTGGCACGCTTGTCCTTGTTCAACAGGGCTTCGGCCATCACCAGACCCAGAACGCGGTCGCCCAGAAACTCCAGCCGCTCGTTGTTGTCGCGCGTGGGCGACGACATCGAGGCATGCGTCAGCGCACGGATCAAAAGCTCGGGCGCGTTGAAACTATAGCCGATCCTTTTGCAAAAGTCCTGAAGGTCCGATGAAAGTTTCACTCAATCCCCTTGAAGAAACGGTCGCTGCGCCATGTCCAGAAGTACAAGAGCGAGCGGCCCGCGGATGAGAACATGATGCGATCCGCCCGGCCGATCAGGTTCTCGAACGGCACGAAACCCACGCCCCCCGCAGCTTGCGGCACGCGGCTATCGGTCGAGTTGTCGCGGTTATCGCCCATAAAGAAATACTTGCCTTCGGGAACGGTGAAGACCGGCGTGTCGTCGGTGCGCCGCTGGCCAATTTCAAGGATCGAATGTTCCACGCCGTTGGGCAGTGTTTCGATGAACTTGTCCTTTTTACAAACCCCGCCGATACCCACCGGCGCATTCGCACATTGCGGGTAGTTTCCAACCGGGCCTTGCCGGTCATAGGGTTCGGTAAAGACGCCGTCAGGCTTGACCACAACGGCCTTGCCATTGATCTGAAGAACGCCGCCCGTTACCTGGATCTTGTCGCCGGGCAGGCCGATCAGGCGCTTAATAAAGTCCTGACCATTGACCGGGTGGCGAAAGACCACGACATCGCCGCGCGTTGGCTCGCTGCCCCACAGGCGCCCTGAGATCGGGCAGATGGAAAAGGGGCAACTGACCTTAGCATAACCGTAGGCCATCTTGTTGACGAATAGGAAATCGCCAACCAACAGCGTGTCTTTCATCGACGCGGAAGGGATCCAAAAAGGCTGAAAAAAGAGGGTGCGAAAAACGCCCGCAATCAACAGTGCGTAGACAATTGTTTTGACGGTCTCAAGCACGCCGTCCTGTTTCTCTGCCTTAGTGGCCATAAAATCCTCGCCGATTGGGTCTGGCGCTACATGATGCGCCGGGGTTGCGGTGTCAAGTTCAGGGGCCGTGCCTCGATCACGACAAAGGCCTGCGCCCAGGGGTGATCATCTGTCAGAGTGACGTGAATGATGCCCTCGTGGCCTTCAGGTGTCATGTCTTTCAGCCGCTCGGCGGCCCAACCGGTGACCTTCATTACCGGCTGACCGGTGGACAGGTTGCTGACGGCCATATCGCGCCATGCGATGCCCATCCTCAGCCCCGTTCCCAGCGCCTTCGAGCAGGCCTCTTTGGCAGCCCAGCGTTTGGCATAAGTACCGGCCACATCCTTGCGGCCCTCGGCTTTGCGTTGCTCGGTTTCGGTGAATACTCGGTGACGAAAGCGGTCGCCGAACCGTTCAAGCGTCCGCTCGATCCGTTCTATGTTGGCAAGATCGGTGCCGATGCCCAATATCATTTGATGCTCCGGCTCATGCGATGTCGATCACGACCGTGCCCAGCTTTTGCCCCGCCTCAACGATCTGGTGGGCTTGGGCCACATCTTTCAGATCGCCACCGGGAACCGTGGCATGGGTCAACTGACCCGCGCTCAGCCATTCGTGCAACTGGGCCTGCCCGGCAAGGCGCGCTTGCGGATCAAGAAGATAAACGATCAGCATCTTAAGGGCCGCGTTTTTGAACATGAAAGGATAGAAATCCAGCTTTGGCTGCATTTGCGAGGCTGAGGCGTATGAGGCAATAACCCCACCATTTCGGATAAGGCCAAGCGAGGCTGTCTGATTTGCGGCGAAATCCACCTCGACGATGCGATCAACGCCTTGGCCGTCTGTCATATCGGTGACCGCCTGAACCACGTCCTGGGTTTTATAGTTGACCCATTCCGCAGCGGTCGAATGGGTGGCCTTTTCATCTGATGATACGGTGGTGATCACGCGGGCACCGCCCAGCTTTGCCATCTGACAGGCGTAGCGGCCAACCGATCCCGCACCGCCTGTGACCAACACGGTTTTACCCGCGATCGGGCCATCGGCATAAAGCGCATACCATGCGGTCATTGCAGGAATTCCAAAGGCCGCGCCTTGGGCAAAGCTGGTGCCGTCGGGCAGGAAAACAGCCTGGTCCTGAGGCAAGGCAATCAGCGCCGCCGCGGTGCCCTGGGCGCGTTGCCACTGGCCGTTCCAGATCCACACGCGTTGACCAATGCGGCTGCGGTCAACGCCGGGGCCTGCGTCCACGATCACACCTGCGCCGTCGGAATGCGGCACAACGCGCGGCCACGCCATGACAGCGCCGGGGCGCGCGCCGGATCTTAACTTCACGTCCGAAGGGTTCACGCCCGAGGCATGAAGCCGGACCAGAACCTCGCCCGTGCCGGGCACCGGATCGGGCATCTCGCCCACAGTCAGAACAGCATCAGCCGCGCCGAACCCCTCGTACCAGGCGGCTTTCATTCTGCGCGCGCCTCATCCATCAGATGGCGCATCCTTCGCATCGCCGGTTCGAGCCCCAGAAAGATCGCCTCGCCAATCAGGAAATGGCCAATGTTCAACTCGCGCACTTCAGGTAGTGCGGCAACAGGCTTGACCGTGTCATAGGTCAGACCATGCCCGGCGTGCACTTCCAGCCCCAGAGAAAGGGCAAAGGTGGCCATATCGCGCAGGCGCTCCAGTTCTTCGTCACATTCTTTCAGGCGACCTTCGGCATGGGCGTCACAATACGCGCCGGTGTGCAGTTCGATCACCGGGGCACCGATGCGGTGCGCGGCCTCGATCTGACGACGGTCGGCGGCGATAAAGATCGAAACGCGGCACCCGGCATCCGCCAGCGGTGCAATGAAATGAGCCAGCCGGTTTTCTTCGCGCGCCACTTCCAGCCCGCCTTCGGTTGTGCGCTCTTCCCGCTTTTCGGGAACGATACAGACGGCATGTGGTTTGTGGCGCAGGGCGATTTTCTGCATCTCATCCGTTGCGGCCATTTCAAAGTTCAGCGGCACCGTCAAAAGGTCCATCAGCCCCTCGATGTCGGCGTCCGAGATATGTCTGCGGTCTTCGCGAAGATGCGCCGTGATGCCATCGGCCCCCGCCTCCTGCGCCAGCTTTGCCGCCCGCAACGGATCGGGATAGGCGCCCCCGCGGGCGTTTCTGACAGTTGCAACATGGTCGATGTTTACGCCCAGACGCAGCGGGAAAGGTAAGGTCACATCGGTCTCCTAATTGTCAGTCGCAAAGGGCCCCGGGAGGAAGGTTACTCCCGGTTCTCATCGGTGGGTTTGGGCATTGGCTTGAGCTTTTTCTGACGCAATTCCGCAAGCTTCTTTTTCAATCGGCCTTTTCGCCGATTTTGATAGGCCGAAATCACCGGCACGGAAAGGTAATAGGCAATGATCCCGGCAATAAGTCCCGGAATGATCCCGCCCACGAGATAGGGAAAGAACACTTCGTGCCAAAATTGGTTCAGGCCAGACCAGTTCGCCGTCTTGTCGGTAAAGACCGCCAGAAAGTTGTTAAAGAGGTCCTGACCAGCGTCGCGAAAATTCGCGATCAGTGACTTTTCGACCCGGTGATCAAATTCGGTCCCCAAAAGGAAGTGCCCGGTTTTAAGAGAGATCAGGCCGATGGGCACATAAGTCAGCGGATTGCCAAAGAAGGTCGCAAGCAGTGCGGCCAGAATGTTGCCGCGCATGACAAATGCGATCAGACCCGCCACAAAGAAATGCAGGCCGTAGAAAGGCGTGAAAGTCGTAAAGACACCTGCGAAAATTCCGCGTGCAATGCGGTGCGGCGGGTCGGGCAACCTGCGAACGCGGTGTTTGACGTAGGAAAATGCGCGCGCCCAGCCGCCTTTGGGCCAAAGCGCCTCAAAGATCACCTTCCAGATCGGACGACGGGTGCGCCGCTTAAACACCAAGTTTCTGATCCTTATCACCTTGGGTGGCAAAGATCTCGCCCCGGCGGGTGGGATCGCGCCGCCGCTCGACAGCGGCGACGTCGCTTTCCGCTTCGAGGGCGGTCAGTACCAGATGCAGATGGGCCACGTCACGGATGTCTACATCGACCAGAAGCCGGTAAAAATCGGGTTTACGGTCAAGGAATTTCATATCCGATATATTGGCGTTCTGATCGCCAATTACAGTACAAACCCGCCCCATGACGCCCGCATTGTTGGAAATCGTCAGCCTTAGTGTAACGCTGTGAACCGCCGGATGGCGCCCGCTTGACCATTGCACGTCGACCCAGCGATCCAGCTGGTCCTCCATCTCGGCCAGGGTGTCACAATCGATGGCATGCACAACAACGCCCTTGCCGCGATAGGTGATGCCGACGATGCGTTCGCCCGGCACCGGCTGACAACAGGTGGCGCGATCAAAATGCTGGTCAGGGGACAGACCGACGATCGTGCGCGAGGGGTCGATCTCTTCTCCGCCGCGTGGCGCCAGGTTAGGGTAAAGCGTGTCGACAACATCGCGGCCACTTATCTCGGCGCTGCCAAGCTGGGCCAAAAGTTCGTCGATGTCAGGCAGGTTCAGCCGTTTGGCCGCAGCACCCAGCGCCTTGTCCGTCGATTTCTTTCCGACATGTTCGAAAGCCACGCGCGCCAGTTCACGACCCAGTTTGATAAACCGACCCTTGTCTTCCTCGCGCAGGCTGCGGCGGATCGCGGATTTGGCGCGGCCGGTGGTGACGATGTCGATCCAGGTGGCTTGGGGGCGCTGGCCTTCGGCGGTCATGATCTCGACCGACTGGCCGTTCTTCAGCCGGGTCCAGAGCGGCACGCGCAGCCCATCGACCTTGGCGCCCACACAGCTGTCGCCGATCCGGGTATGGATCGCATAGGCATAGTCCAGCGGCGTCGCCCCGCGGGGCAGCTTTACGACATCGCCCTTGGGCGTGAAACAGAACACCTGGTCGGCGTACATCTCAAGCTTGACGTGTTCCATGAACTCATCATGGTCGTCGGCGGCGCCAAAGCGTTCGGTCAGCGACGCGATCCATTTTGCGGGATCAACGGCAAAGGGGTTCTGGACCCGCTCGCCATCGCGATAAGACCAATGGGCGGCAACGCCGGCCTCGGCCACTTCATGCATCTCGCGGGTTCTGATCTGAACCTCGACGCGTTTGCCGTCGCGGCCCGACACGGTTGTGTGGATCGAACGGTAACCGTTCGACTTGGGCTGACTGATGTAATCCTTGAACCGGCCCGGCACGGCGCGCCAGCGTTGGTGGATCGCACCCAGCGTGCGGTAACAGTCGCCTTCGGAGTTGGTGATCACCCGAAATCCGTAGATGTCCGAGAGCCGCGAGAACCCCTGATCCTTTTCACGCATCTTGCGCCAGATCGAATAGGGTTTCTTGGCGCGGCCAAAAACCTCGGCCTCGATCTTTTCGCGGTCCAGTTCAGCCTCGATATCGGTGGTGATCTTGTGGATCACATCGCCGGTCTCTTTTTGCAGCGTGATAAAGCGGCGGATGATCGAGGCGCGGCCATCGGGATTGAGCACCTTGAAGGACAGATCCTCAAGCTCGTCGCGCATCCATTGCATACCCATGCGGCCGGCCAGCGGCGCAAAGATATCCATCGTCTCGCGCGCCTTCTGAACCTGCTTGTCAGGGCGCATCGATCGGATGGTGCGCATATTGTGCAACCGGTCGGCCAGCTTGACCAGAATGACGCGCAAATCCTTGGACATCGCCATGAACAGTTTGCGAAAGTTTTCGGCCTGTTTGGTTTCGGTCGATGACAGTTGAAGATTGGTCAGCTTGGTGACCCCGTCAACCAGATCGGCAATCTCTTGGCCAAAGATCGTCTTGATCTCGGAATAGGTCGACCCGGTGTCTTCGATGGTGTCGTGCAAAAGCGCGGTGATGATCGTTGCATCATCCATCTGCTGTTCGGTCAGGATTGCCGCAACTTCGACCGGGTGGCTGAAATAGGGTTCGCCCGAATGGCGCAACTGGCCCTCGTGCATCCGCAAACCATATTCAAAGGCCGTGCGAAGCAGATCCTCGTTGGTACGGGGATTGTAGTTGCGGACCAGCGCGATCAGATCTTCGGGTTTGATCATCTGGCCCCATGCCTTCCCGCTTTGGGTGATTCTTTACCGCTGCTCCTGCGCTTCCATCAGCGCACGAAGAAGCTTTTCTTCGGACATGTCGTCGTCGGCAGGCTTGTCACTTTCGGCCCCCATCAAAAGCGCCATGGCGTCTTCTTCTGGTTCGTCCACCTCGATCTGGGTCTGGTGGCTTTCGATCATCCGTTCGCGCAGATCGTCCGCAAGCTGTGTTTCATCAGCAATTTCACGCAATGACACGACCGGGTTCTTGTCGTTGTCGCGGTCAACAGTCAGCGCAGAACCAGCCGAGATTTCGCGCGCACGATGTGCGGCGAGCATCACAAGCTCGAACCGGTTAGGAACTTTATCAACGCAATCTTCGACAGTAACGCGGGCCATGGGAATCTCCTGAAACAGCGCACAGAGGAACGGCGATTCTCTGAAAGGCGTTACATAGGGATGTCGCCCGAGAATGACAAGCAAGTATTGGCTTATGACACAGGCGTTACATCTCTTGTGTCAGTCTCTGGCAAGTCCGCCAGCATCTGCGCCACCGTCCGGTCCAATACAGGGTGGCGCCAGTTGGGCGCCACGTCGTGCAAAGGCACCAGAACAAACCCCCGATCCTGAAGGCGCGGATGCGGCAGGATCAGGTCCTCGGGCGCGCGCATTTTCTGCAGGTCCGCGGGCAAGGCATACCATGTCTGAAAAGTCTCAAGATCAGGGGCGATCATGTCGCCATATGCGATCAGATCCAGATCCAGCGTGCGCTGACCCCAACGCTCAATCCGCTCGCGGCCAAAGCTGGCCTCGACTTGATGCAAGAGCGCCAGAAACTCCGCCGGCGACAGCGCGGTTTCGGCCGAGAGGGCGGCATTCACATAGTCGGGGCCCGCTCCGGCGGGAAAGCATGGGGTCGCGAAAAACCGGCTGACGGCCCGGATTTTGACGCCCTCACGTTCCAGTTCGTCGATGGCACGCCGCAGCGTTCTGGCCGGCAAACCAACGGATGACGTTACGTTTGACCCGAGGGCAACCAAAACAGTGCCCACGCGGCCGGAGGGAGCTAAGGGTTGCGGCATTTGGAAATATCCTTATTTTCGTACTCGGTCTCGCATTTATTTTAAACGACCAAAACCACTCACTCACACGGAACACCCCGCGGGCCAAATACCAGAAGGAACACCCAATGTTTTACCGCGACGAACGGCTTGCGCTGTTCATTGATGGGTCGAACCTATACGCGGCGGCAAAGTCGCTAGGGTTCGATATCGACTACAAGCTTCTACGCCAAGAATTTATGCGGCGTGGAAAACTTTTGCGCGCTTTTTACTATACGGCTCTGTTGGAAAATGACGAATATTCCCCAATTCGTCCTTTGGTGGACTGGCTTCACTACAACGGATTTTCGATGGTTACGAAGCCAGCGAAAGAATACACAGACAGCCAGGGACGGCGAAAAGTCAAAGGGAACATGGACATAGAGCTAACGGTCGACGCCATGGAACTGGCGCCGCATGTTGACCATGTTGTGCTGTTCTCCGGCGACGGCGATTTCCGACCCCTGATCGAAAGCCTGCAACGTCAGGGCGTGCGTGTTTCGGTGGTTTCGACCATCCGCTCACAGCCGCCGATGATCGCAGACGAGCTGCGCCGGCAAGCCGATAACTTCATCGAACTTGAAGAGCTCAAGGACGTGATCGGCAGACCTCCGCGCGAGCCGCGAGAAGCGGACCAAGAGTTCGAGGTTGCAGTCGAATAACCGATTCCCCATCTTGGGATAGGATACAAGCGGCCGGCCCCGTCACAGGGGGCCGGCCGTCTTGTTTTAGCCACTTGCGCATCCGGTTTGGGTCTAAATGACCTGCGACATCCGCGCCGGATCGACATAAAAAGCGCGCCATTTTGCCTCAGGATGCGACGAAATCTCGCGCCCGGAGGCGCGGCGCCTTTCGCGGGTGGTGCGCCAAATATTCTGGACGCCGCCGGTTGGAATGCTTAGGTCTCGGCTGAACGGAGTACGCATGGCAAAACCGCCCCTCACCCTCTATCTGGCCGCCCCGCGCGGTTTCTGCGCTGGTGTGGACCGCGCGATCAAGATCGTTGAAATGGCGCTGTCGAAATGGGGGGCACCTGTCTATGTCCGCCACGAAATCGTGCACAATAAATACGTGGTTGATGGCCTGCGCGCGAAAGGTGCGGTTTTCGTCGAAGAGCTGGACGAATGCCCGGGCGACAGGCCGGTGGTTTTTTCCGCCCACGGCGTTCCCAAGGCAATCCCGGCCGAGGCCGCGCGCCGCGAAATGATTTACGTCGATGCCACCTGCCCCTTGGTCAGCAAAGTCCACATCGAAGCCGAGCGGCACCACCAGAGCGGTTTGCAGCTGGTGATGATCGGCCATCAGGGGCACCCCGAAACCATCGGGACCATGGGTCAGTTGCCTGATGGCGAAGTCTTGTTGGTGGAAACGGCCCGGGACGTCGCGCGCATTGCACCGCGTGATCCCGCCAAGCTGGCCTTTATCACCCAGACGACCCTGTCGGTCGACGACACCAGCGATATCGTCGCCGCCCTTCAGGCGCGGTTCCCCGCAATTGTCGGGCCGCATAAGGAAGACATCTGTTATGCCACGACCAACCGCCAGAACGCGGTCAAGGTCATGGCACCCAAGGCCGATGCCATGCTGGTGATCGGTGCGCCAAATTCGTCAAATTCGCGCCGGCTGGTTGAGGTGGGCGCCAAGGCCGGATGCAGCTATTCCCAGCTGGTGCAACGTGCCACGGACATCGACTGGCGGGCGCTTTCGGGGATCACATCGATCGGGATAACCGCCGGAGCCTCGGCGCCCGAGGTGTTGATCAACGAGGTGATCGACGCCTTTCGGGACAAATATGAGGTCACAGTCGAGATGGTTGAAACCGCGGTTGAGAACGTCGAATTCAAGGTGCCGCGCGTTTTGCGGGAACCGGCCTGATGGCTGAAAACTGGCGGCCTACCGACCCGAGCCTGCGCCGATGACGGGCGACGCTGAAACCATTGCGATCTATGACGCCAAGGCCGACGACTATAGGCAGATGCTCAAACGTACCGCGCCGGACAAGCAGCTTTCCCAGTTCATCGATGCGGTGAAACCCGGCGGGCGCGTTCTGGATCTGGGAACGGGCCCCGGCAATAGTGCTGGGATCATGGCGGCCCAGGGGCTTGTCGTCGAGGCTTGGGACCTTTCGCAAAGCATGCTGGACCTTGCACGCCAGCATACAGGCGTTCAGACCCGGCAAGCGGGCTTTGGCGATCTGACCGCTACTGCCCATTACGAAGGTATCTGGGCCAACTTCAGCCTGTTGCACGCGCAGCGGGACGCCTTTGGCTCGCATCTGGCCGCGATCCACCGCGCCTTGCGTCCGGGCGGGGCATTCCACATCGGAATGAAACTGGGCACCGGGGCCGAGCGTGACAAGCTGGGCCGCTACTACACCTACTACGAACAGGACGAGCTGACAGCCTTGCTGACAGAGGTCGGATTTACCTTAAACACAACCTCTCTGGGGCGCGGCAGCGGCCTGTCGGACGAGGTCTCACCATGGATGACAATTCTCAGCAATGCCTGAACTTACAGCTTACACAGACGGGGCCTGTTCGGGGAACCCCGGCCCGGGCGGTTGGGGTGCAATCCTGATTGCGCGCGAAGGCGACCGTGTGGTCAAAGAGCGCGAGCTTAAGGGCGGCGAACCCGACACGACGAATAACCGGATGGAGCTTTTGGCCGCGATCCACGTGCTTGAGGCGCTCAAGCGTCCCTCAAAGCTGACGGTGGTCACCGACAGCGCCTATGTCAAAGGTGGCATCACCCAGTGGCTGCACGGATGGAAGCGGAACGGCTGGAAAACCTCGACCCGCAAGCCGGTCAAGAACGAAGACCTGTGGCGCCGGTTGGACGATGCGCATGCGCGTCACGAGGTGAAATGGGAATGGGTCAAAGGCCACGCTGGCCATCCCGAGAACGAGCGTGCGGACGAATTGGCACGTGCAGGCATGGCACCCTTCAAGTAGCGCGTTCAGCTTAACCGTTCTGGCAGGCTGTGACCGCGCAGGTAGTCCTTGGCACTCAGCGCGCGTTTGCCTGCCTTCTGCAAAAGCGTCAGTTCGACAGCCCCGTCGCCGCAGGCAACGCATGCCTCGTCCAGCACCGTGCCCGGAGCACCCTGCCCCTCGCATAGACGCGAGCGCAGGATCTTGACCCGCTCGCCATCGATCTCGCACCACGCACCCGGAAAGGGCGAAAGCCCCCGGATCAGGCGGTCAACCGTTTGCGCCGGATCAGTCCAGTTGATGCGCGCCTCGGCCTTGTCGATCTTGGCGGCATAATTGGCCAATGCATCGTCCTGCACGCGGGGCCGAAGATCGTTGAGGTTCGACAAAGCTTCGACAATGGCCTGTGCGCCAAGGTCCGACAGGCGGTCATGCAGATCACCGGTGGTGTCCTGATCGCCAATGGCAATGCGCTTTTCCAAAAGCACCGGACCTGTGTCCAGCCCTGCCTCCATCTGCATGATCCCGACGCCGGTTTCACGATCACCGGCCATCACTGCCCGGTGAATGGGCGCCGCCCCCCGCCAGCGCGGTAAAAGCGAGGCGTGAATGTTCAGGCAACCCCGGACGGGCGCCTCAAGAATTGCGCGGGGCAGGATCAGGCCATAAGCGACCACGACCGCGATATCAGCCTTCAGATCGGAAAATGCCGCCTGCTCATCGGGGGATTTCAGCGACGCAGGATGGCGCACGGTCAGTCCCATTTTCAGGGCCTGGGTTTCAACCGGCGAGGGGCGCTCTTTCTTGCCACGGCCCGCAGGGCGGGGGGGTTGAGTATAGACGGCGGCCACCTCATGGCCCGCAGCAACCAGCGCCTCAAGCGGCGGGACGGAAAATTCGGGCGTGCCCATAAAGATCAACCGCATCAGTTTCGCCCCTTCGCGGCCTTTTTCAAAAGGATCTCACGCTTGGTGCGCGAGAGGTTGTCGAAAAACATCCGGCCGTTCAGATGGTCAATCTGGTGCTGGACACTGGTCGACCAGAGACCTTCAAATTCCTGCCGCACGCGCATGCCGTGGTGGTCGGTGAAACTGACCAGAACCTTGGCCGGGCGCAGCAATTTGGTCGACACTCCCGGCAGGTTCGGGCTGGCTTCTTCGTGGGGGCGCATCGTGGCATCGGATGAAATAATCTCAGGGTCCGCTAAAAGGATGGCGCGGCCCCGTTCGGTTGAACAATCGACAACCGCCAAACGCAGCATCACGCCGATCTGCGGCGCGGCCAGCCCATAGCCAGGCATCGCATCCATCACCGTAACCATATCCGCCCAGATGGCGCGTATCTCATCGGTGATCTTGCCAACGGGCTGGGCCGGGGTGCGCAGACGCTTATCCGGCCAGGGTATGATTTTGCGCGTCATTGCTGCTGTCCGATATATTGCGCCTCAAGTGCCTTGCGCGCCGCCGGGTCAACGCGCGTCAGCGTCACGCGGCCATCCAGATGGTCGGTTTCATGCTGAACACAGATTGCGGCGAAACCTTCAAGCCGTGCCTCCTGCTGCAATCCTTCGGGGGTTTTCCATCGCACCACAACCCAATCGGCGCGCGCAACCGGAACCTCGATACCGGGGATCGACAGGCACCCTTCCGGGCCCGTTACGATGTTCGGCGATTTTTCAATGATCACCGGGTTCAGAAAAACATGCGGGTCCGGGCGGCCTTCTTTCCAGGTCGCGTCCATCACAAAGAGCCGGGTCAAAACGCCCACCTGAGGCGCCGCCAACCCGCGGCCCGGGGCATCATACATCGTCTCAAGCATATCTGCGGCAAGTTCCGCGGTCGCGTCACCCCGAACGGCCGGTTCGCAGAGGGTCGAAAGCCTTTCGTCCGGCCACCTCAGGATCGGCAAAAGGGTCACCCTCGGGCCAGCTCGCGCTTGAGCTTTTGCATTTTGCGCGTGATCATCTGGCGGCGCAGCGGCTTGAGGTAGTCGATAAAGAGCTTGCCATCGAGGTGATCAATTTCGTGCTGAACGCAGGTCGCCCAAAGCCCGCCAAAACCTTCTTGATACTCTTTGCCATCCAGACCCATCCAGCGCACTTCGACATCGGCGGGGCGTGTCACCTCGCCGTATTGCTCCGGGATCGAAAGGCACCCTTCGTCGTAAACGTTGGTCTCGTCCGACGCGGCGACAATCTGAGGGTTGATCAGGACCATCGGGCGCGGTGCGGCACCTTCTTCCTTGACGCAATCCATCACCAGAACGCGCGACAAGACGCCAACCTGTGGCGCCGCCAACCCGATGCCGGGCGCGTCATACATCGTCTCAAGCATATCCGCCCCCAGCTGGCGCAGCTCATCCGAGATGTCGCTTACCGGGTCGGTCACCGTTTTCAGGCGCGGGTCGGGGTGTATCAGGATCGGCCGAATTGTCATGCAGGGGATTTAGGCGATGTGGGTCCGGTTCGCAATCTCCTTGCGCTCAGGAATTGCCGGATTAGGTTCCAGCCAGACCAATGGAGATACGAATGAACTTTGACGCACCGATCGACCGCCGTGGAACGAACAGCAACAAGTGGGACGACATGGAGGCGAAATACGGCGTCTCGCCAAATGACGGGCTGGCCATGTGGGTTGCCGACACCGATTTTCAGGCACCCGATTGCATTCAGGCAGCCTTGGGCGAATGGGCCAAACGGGGCGTCTATGGTTATGAGGGCAGCGATGCGGCCTACCGCCGTGCGGTCGTCTGGTGGATGCAGAACCGCCACGGCTGGAGCATTCAGCCCGATTGGATCTTCTCTGTGCATGGCCTCGTTAACGGCACCGGCATGTGCATCGACACCTTCACCAAACCGGGCGACGGCGTGATCCTTTTCACGCCGGTCTATCATGCGTTTGCCCGCGTGATCCGGGCCAGCGGTCGTGATCTGATCGAATGCCCGCTGGCGCAGGTCGATGGCCAGTACCGGATGGATTTCGAGGCATACGAGGGTCAGCTAAAGGGCCACGAGCGGCTGATCATCCTTTGCTCGCCCCACAACCCCGGTGGCCGGATCTGGAGCAGGGACGAGCTGCAAGAGCTGGCCGCGTTCGCGCGCCGTCACGATATGATCATCGTCTCGGACGAGATCCATCACGACCTTACCTTTTCCGGCACCCAACACACTGTGATGGCCGATCTGGATGATATCTCGGAGCGGTTGGTGACGATGACCTCTGCCACCAAAACCTTCAACATTGCCGGGGCGCATACCGGTCAGGTGATCATCGGCGATCCCGATCTGCGGGCGCGCTTTGCTACGCGCTATCAGGCGCTTGGCATTTCGCCCAATGCACCCGGCATACTGATGACGACCGCGGCCTTTTCGGCCGAGGGCGCGGCTTGGGTTGACGAACTGACGCGCTATATCGACGGCAACCGGCAAGTGTTCGAGGCGGGGATGGCCGCCATTCCAGGCGTGCGCCCAATGCCGCTACAGGGAACGTATCTGGCGTGGATTGATTTCAAGGACACCGGAATGGAAGCGCCCGAGATCCTCGACCGCATTGAAAAGCGCGCCAAAATAGCCGCCAGCCATGGCGCGTCTTTTGGCACCGGTGGCGATACGTTCATGCGCTTTAACCTGGGCACGCAACGCTCTGTTGTCCAAGAGGCAACGCGCCGCCTGCAAAAGGCTTTTTCCGACCTTCAGTAGCGGCGGCAGTCGTCGCAGCCCGGCCAAAGCCCCACCTGAACCGCGCGATCGGGTGGGGTCATCGCGGCCCTAGTAGTAGGGCAAAAGCGCAACCGGCGCGGTTTCGTCGTGGTAAAAATCCAGCGGCGCGCGATCCACGGCAGCTGTGTTGCGCTTGAACTCGTAAACCATCTCGCCGTCTTCTTCGCATGAGGCCACAATCAGGCACTGATAGATGTGGTTCGACCCTTCGTAGAGGTCCACAAGCCCGCGCAGCTTGGGTGCGGCTTCTGCTTCCAGGGCAAAGCCGCCTTCCCAGAACCGGATCACCGGGTAAATTTCATCAGCAATGTGAACCCGCAAACGGCTCTTGCGCCGCAACGATTGTTTGCGCGCCACATCAAGACCTGCCTGAACTTCCTTAGACAAAAATGTCGACACAGCCGTCCCCCACCAAAAGCGTTCGTACCGAAAACTCGGGTGTTAAGATGGCACAGCTTTCCTTGCGGTCAAGTAAAGGTTTGATGACGCATTGTTTCCAGTTGGAAAATCTTGCCGATCAGCTTTTGTCGATCCCGGTGCGCAGCACGTGAAATTTCGACGGATCGTAAAGCGCACTGTCGATAAATTCATGCGCCTCGGCCATCGCTGGACCAACCAGGATCAACGCCGTGCGCGTGATTTTGGCCGCTCGCACCTTGAGGCGAATGTCACTTAGCGTGCCGCGGATCATCTGCTCATCCGGCCAACCGACGCGGTAGGCCACGACAACCGGACAATCCTCGCCATAGAAAGGCACCAGAACCCGCTCAATTTCGCGCAAGGCCCGGATGCCCAGATGGATCGCAAGCGTCGTGCCACTGCGGGCAAAGTTCTCCAACGTCTCTCCCTTGGGCATCGAAGTCGACTTCATCGAAACCCGCGTCAGGACAATGGATTGGGCAATCTCGGGGATTGTCAGCTCCTGTCCCAATGCGGCGGCAGCGGCCACATATGCTGGCACACCAGGGATGATCTGATAGTCGATGCCATCCGCGCGCAGCCGCCGGATCTGTTCGGCAATTGCCCCGTAAAGCGATGGGTCGCCCGAATGAACCCGCGCTACATCCTCGCCGCGCGCGTGCGCCGCTTTGATTTCGGCGTGGGTTTCGTCCAGCGTCATCGCGGCCGTATCCATGACCCGCGCGCCAGCTGGCGCACCAGCAACCACCGCTTCAGGCACCAGCGATCCCGCAAAAAGGCATACAGGGCATGCGGCAATGATCCGCGCGGCTTTGAGCGTCAAAAGCTCTGGGTCACCGGGTCCCGCCCCCACAAAGTAAACTGTCATCGCAACGCCCTGCCTTCACTTTTCTCTAAAATATCCCCGCCGGAGGCTCCCTGGGTCCAGGCTCGCGCCATACCCCAAAGCATCGACCTTGCCCTAGCCCACATTGCTCAGGTCCCCATCGATACGCCTTGCATACCCGCGCGGCGTATACATCCGCGGCCCTTCGCCCAGCTTTGCCAACCGCGAATGGGACGAACCCACAAGAACCACCGTCAGCATATCCACCTCATCGACCTGCAACTCGTCCAGCCGCCGATAGCGGACATTCTCCTCGGCCCGGCCCAACGAACTGGCCAGCATCACGGGCGTGTCCGCCGGTCTGTGCTGCAACAGGATGTCGCGCGCCTCGGCCAAAAGCGTGCGGCGGCGCATTGAAACCGGGTTATAAAAGGCGATTACAAAGTCACCTTCGGCGGCGGCATGCAGGCGCTTTAAGATGTCTTCGCGCGGCGTCAAAAGATCGCTGAGCGAGATGGCACAAAAGTCATGGCCCAACGGGGCCCCTGCCCGCGCCGCAGCCCCTTGCAGCGCACTGACGCCGGGCGAACTTATGACTTCGATCCGGCGCGCAGCATCGCTGACACCCATTTGCGTTTCAGACCGGTCCAGCAATTCGAACACCAAAGCGCCCATTGCGTAAATGCCTGCGTCACCGGAACAGACAAGGGCGACGTTCTTGCCTTTGCCTGCCTGCTCCAGTGCATAGCGGCACCGGTCTTCTTCGCCGCCCAGCGGGAAATCCGACCGCTGCTTGCCTGTGGCCAAGGGGCCCAGAAGATCGATGTACAAACCATACCCCACCAGTTCGTCCGCCTCGGCCACAAGTCTGGACACCTCGGGCGTGCGCCATGCCGCCTGACCGGGGCCGATGCCCACAATCGACAGCTTGCCGCGCCCGCGCCCCTTGAGGTCAGCCAAGGGGCTGTCCACCGCCGCCAGAGCGCAAGTTGCATTGGCGCTTTTGCGTTTTGGCAGGCGCAGTTTGGCCTCTGGCCCAGCTTGGGCAAGCGCCGCAGCTTCGGACACGCCGTGCGTGCCAACTTCGGCATAAACCACGTCCGACGGGTTTTGCAGGCGGGGTGTTTCAGCGTCCAGTTCCGCGGCCTCGAAAAGACGCAGGGGCAGACCGAAATCGGCCGCCAGTTCGATGATCGCAGGCTCGTCCGCTTTCAGCGTCAGGGAATTGACCGAGGCCAGCGCCTGGGGGATGACACCGGCCTCGGCCAGGCTCGCGGCCACCAGCTCAGCCAATTCGTCACTTGCGCAATTGCGCGCGCAGCCGACGCCTAGTGCGAACCGCTGTGGCGCAAACTGAAGGTGGCTTGGACCCAGATCAGCGACCGGTGCCGCCGAACAGGTGATCTGTAAACCGTCGCCCTGCGGCAGGGCGTGCAACCATGTGGCAGTGGCTGCCTCGGGGCCTGCGACCGATGCACCGGCCCCTGACAACAAAATCGCCATTGCCAGTTTCGCGTCCCCGGGGTTAACCAAACGCCAGCCGCGTGGCGGCTCGTCCAGCGCAACGCCCATCGCGACATCGCCTGCGGTTGTCACGGCTGATACGGCCCCAAGCGCGTCGGCAATCCGGGCGGCCAGACGGTTTGCGCCCCGGTGCCCACCCAAAAGCGGGACAACAACGCCGCCATCATCCGACACCGCCACCACGGGAGGTTCGGTGGTTTTATTGGCCAAAAGCGGCGCCACCGCGCGGATCAATATCCCTGCAGCGCAGACACCAATGATGGGTGTTCCTGCCGCGAAAAGATCGCGCAGATGGTCCAGTGCATTGCCGAAAAACGCATCCGCCTGAACGACACGATCCTGGCGCCCATGCACCTGTGCACCCAGCACTTTAGCGACGCGATGCGCTGTGGCCTCGCCCGACGCCGACAGAGCAATTACAACCGGTTCTACAGCCATGGATCGGCCCCTTTGGTCAAAAGTATCATCGAAAAATAGGGCGCCGCATCGGGCGCTTCGGCCAGGGGGCACACGTGTTCCTGCGGCAGGGTCGCACGCTCGACATAAACGGCCTGATCCAAAAGGCCCAGGCTGGCAATCACTTCGCGGATTTTGGACAGGTGGCGCCCGACCTTCATGATGGCGACGGTTTCGGCGCCCTCAATGCGGCTGCGCAACTCGTCCTGCGGCAGCGGTCCGGGCAGGATGGTGACCCGCTCGTTTCGCGCCGCCAGCGGCATCGCGGCACGCGCGGCGCAAGCGGTCAAAGAAGTGACACCGGGCACGACTTCGACTTCGAACCGGTCCGACAGGCGAGCAAAAAGATACATGAACGAGCCATAGAAAAACGGATCGCCCTCGCATAGCGTCACCACGTCCTGACCGGCTTGCAGAGCTTGCGCAATCTGGTCTGCGGCCTGATCATAGGCGGCTTGGGCCGGGGCGCGGTCGGTCGTCATCGGAATTTCGATGGCGATTTCCTGAATGCCGGGCGCCAGACAGCCCGCCGCGATGGAGCGGGCAAAGCTTTGCCCACCTTCCAGCGCGGGGTAGGCCACAACTGCCGCGTTCGAGATCAGCCGATGCGCCCTGAGCGTCAAAAGCTCTGGGTCGCCCGGGCCAAGGCCCACACCATAAAGCTTGCCGGTCATCTTTTGACAAGGCTCCATTGGGTGACGGGCATCAGCGGGCGCCATCCGGTCATCGACCCGATGGGTTCGGCGCGGCTGACCTGTAGTTTGACCAATTGCCCGCCGTGGCTTTGGCTAAGCGCAATCAGGGCCGTTTCGCTTTCCAGCGTCACGGCATTGGCTACCAGCCGCCCCAGCGGGCGCAGGGCCGCCCATGAAGCCTGAAACGTCTCTTCGCTAAGCCCTCCACCGATGAAAATCGCATCAGGTGGCGGCAGGCCATTCAGCGCGCCGGGCGCGGTGCCTTCGATCAGTTCCAGCTTGGGCGCGCCCAGCGCCAATGCGTTGGCTGCGGCCATGACGCGGCGGTCGGCGCGCGGCTCTATCCCGATGGCGCGGGCATAGCGCGCCGCGCGCATCCATTCGACCGCGACCGATCCACAGCCAGTGCCAATGTCCCACAAGAGCGCGCCGCGCATCGGCATCAGCTTGGCCAGCGTGGCGGCGCGCACCTCTTGTTTGGTCATCGTGCCGTCGTGCTGAAAAAGATCATCCGACAGACCCGGAACGCGGGGCAAAAGAGCTGCGTCCGACTGGGCAATACAGTCAATGGCCAGCGTATTGAACGCAGGCACTTTGTGTGACCAACTTTCGGCGACCCCGTCAAAGCGCGCCTCGTTCTCGCCGCCCATCGCGGCCAGAACCGTGATCCGGCTTTGGCCAAAACCGCGCTGCGTCAGAAAACGCGCGATCTGGCCCGGCGTTTCGGCGCCGGTTGTCAGGATCAAGAGCCTTTGAAACGGCTGGATGAACGCGATCATCTGTTCGACAGGGCGGCCATGAACGGTCAGCGTTTCGACGTCAGCAAGGCTCCACCCCATGCGGGCGGCGGCCAGTTGAAAGGCGGAAAGCTGAGGGTGATAGACGATTTCCTGGGGGTCAATGGCGCGGCCGATGCGCGCGCCGACCGAGAACCACAATGGATCGCCAGTGGCCAGAACGACGACGCGCTTGCCCTTGAGGTCGCGCAGCGTATCGATCAGCGCATCAAAGGGTGAGGGCCAGGCAAGTCGCTGTGCGCTGACGTTTTGCGACAACTGGTGGTGGCGGTCGCCGCCGATGATCACTTCGGCGCTTTCAACAACCGCGCGGGCGGCAGGAACAAGGCCCGACATGCCGTCCTCGCCGATGCCAACAATGTGGAGCCATGGATCAGTCATAGACGCGGTCCTTTTCTGCTGGGGCACGTACCACCGGTCATTGGGCGACCTCTTCGGGCAGGCCCGCGGCCAGTGCATTCACGGCGGCCGAAGCAATGGCCGAGCCACCGCGCCGCCCGCGCAGGGCCACGAAATCACAGCCCCGAGGGTGGTCGGCCAGTTCGGCCTTGGATTCAGCGGCACCTACAAACCCCACGGGAAAACCCAGAATGACGGCTGGCTTTGGCCAACCCTGATCAAGCCGTTCCAGAAGGTGAAACAGGGCCGTGGGCGCGTTGCCGATGGCGACAACAGCGCCTTCGATCCGGGGCAGCCAAAGATCAACGGCCGCAGCAGAGCGTGTCGTACCCAAAGTGCGGGCCAGTTCCGGCACGCTTGGGTCATTCAAAGTGACAACCACCTGATTGTCACACGGCAGGTTGCGCCGGATGATCCCGGCGCCAACCATTTCGCAATCGCAAAGGATCGGCGCGCCGGCAGCAAGAGCTGCGGCGCCGGCGCCATATGCGTTGTCCGAGAAAGCCAGACGATCGGCGATCTCTACCATACCACAGGCGTGGATCACCCGGATGGCAAGCATCTGGAGCCCTTTGGGGAAGCGTTCAAGCCGGGCTTCGCTGCGGACGGTCGCAAAGCTGGCGGCATAGATGGCGCTTGGGTTTCTCTCGTAGGGGCGCAAATGGAACCTTTCAGCTGGGGTGGCAGATCGGGGATGCCTTCGGCGAGGATATTTCAGCCACAAAGAAGATCAGGGCTTCGCTTTTCGCGCGCTTTCGGGCCCGTGTGGGTGTTTGGCATGCGGGTATGTGGCGTGATGGTGATCGTGGTCATGACTGTGGCTGTGTGCATGTTCGTGTGCATGTTCGTGGCCGTGATCGTGGTCGTGATGATGGTGGTCGCCCGCCTGAAGCCGGCAGAGGCCGGTGCAAAAGTCATCGCAGAGCTGGCAATCGGCGACGTTTGAACCGGGGGCCGCGGCGCCCTGGCCTTCGACGTGGTGATGGTGGCTTTCCTGAACTGCGCCGACCTCGGCCTCGAAGCCCAGAACCTGGGTCCGGTATTTGCACATGGCGCAATTGGGTGGCGGGATCTCACCGACTTGTTCGGTGATCCGTTCGGCAAAGGTTTTGAGTACCTCATCGTGGTCGTTCAGGTATCCGGCTTTGACAAATTCAATGCCCGGATGCCGGGCGGCGACCTGATCGGTGAAGCCGTAGATGCGGTCAATAAGAATGCCGGTGAAGAGGAAGTACGGGAAGACGATGATGCGCTTGTAGCCAAGTTTGGCCGCATGCGTGAGGCAGGGTTCGACAAGGGGGAATGTGACGCCTGAGTACCCAACTTCGCACCAGCCAAAGCCCAGACCTTCTTGCAGCATCCGCGCGATTTTGGCGACGTTGCCGTTGGCGTCGGGGTCAGAGGCTCCGCGTCCGATAACCACAAGGCATGTATCGTGCAGGGGCACAGGGCCGGATGCGGCGTCAGCCCGCTGGACCGCCTCGGTAATGCGGGCACCAGCGGCCGCGACCATCTTTGGGTCGACGCCCAGTTCGCGCCCGTATGACACCTCTATCCCATGTTTGGCCGCATAGGTGTTCAGAACCGTGGGGATGTCATTTTTCGAATGCATGGCCGCAAAGAGCATGCCCGGAACCGCCAGGATCTTGTCACAGCCCTTTTCGCGCAAAGTATCAAGGCCGTCACGAATGACCGGATTGGCGAATTCGAGATAGCCGTATTCCATTTCCCAATCCGCGGGCAGATAGGCGGGCAGCTTTTGGGCAAGAACCGAAAACTCGTCAACTGCGGCCTGACTGCGTGAGCCGTGACCACAGATCATTACACCGATCTTTGACATCAGATTTCCCCGTTTGCGATGGGTTGCGGCCGGATGGCGCAGACGCCTGCACCGGTTTTGTCAAATCGATTGATACTGTCCACGGCGCGTTCCTTCTGTTGAGCCAAAAGAAGAAGGAAAGGGCGCGGTTTGTCCCTGACGACGTGATCTCTGGTCCCCGGACTGGGTCGACCTTGATCACACATCTCTCCGGCCTTTTGGGCTTCGTCGCTGAGTTTTATAGGGCCCAAGCCCGCGGGCCGCAACGCCGATTGCGGCCTTTGCTGTGCAAATGGCGGCGCAGCCTGTGCCTGAGCGCACCGGCGACCTGCGGGGCTGCGCGTATCAAACGGATCGCGGCGGCGCTAGGTAGGCGCCTTAAGGCATAGCTATGAGGTGTGATGTGGGCGAATTGATCAACGGGGTCTGGAGTGCGGATCGCCCAGCGTCAGAGGATGGCGAGTTTCGCCGTTCTACGACCAGGTTTCACAACTGGATCACAGCTGATGGGTCTCCCGGCCCGACGGGCAGCGGCGGTTTTGGGGCTGAAAGCGGGCGCTATCACCTTTACGTCTCCTATGCCTGCCCATGGGCGCATCGCACGTTGATCTTTCGTACGCTCAAAGGGCTGGGCCAGCACATTGGCGTATCAGTGGTTCACCCCGAGGCTTTGCAGGACGGCTGGAGCTTTTCTGCTGATTTTTCCGGTGCGACGGGTGATCTTTTGTATGGCCTTTCCTTCGTGCGCGACCTCTATCTCAAGGCCGATCCGACAATCAGTGGTCGCGTGACCGTGCCAATCCTGTGGGACAAGCATCGCGAAACGATCGTGTCCAACGAATCCTCTGAAATCATTCGTATGTTCAACAGCGCCTTTGACGGCCTGACCGGCAATCGCGACGACTTTTGGCCGCAAGTTCTGCGTGCCAAAATCGAAGAGGTGAACGCGCGGATTTATGACAGCTTCAACAACGGGGTTTACCGTGCTGGTTTTGCGCGGAACCAGGGCGCCTATGACCGCGCGGTGGTTGAGGTTTTCGAAACCCTGGACTGGATAGAGGACCGGCTGGACGAGCAGGATTTCCTGATGGGCCAGAAAGCAACCGAAGCCGACTGGCGCCTGTTTCCGACGCTGGCGCGGTTCGATCTGGTCTATCACACGCATTTCAAATGTAACCACAAACGGATCATCGACTACCCAAATCTGTGGCGCTATGCGCGGCGGCTTTATCAATGGCCGGGCATCGCCGGGACGGTGAATTTTGAACATATTGCGCGGCACTATTACTTTAGCCACGAAACCCTGAACCCGAACCGGATCGTTCCCATCGGCCCGGTCAACCGCTGGTCCCAGCCTGCCTGAACTTCAGCCAGCCTGGGTTTCAGCCAGCCTTAGTTTCAACTGGCCGCGCCGTAATGTTCGACCATGGCTGCAAGGTCGTCAGGTGGGGTTTCAGATTGCACAAAGGCACAGGCATTCGGGATGTGCTGAAAGATTGAACCGTCCGAAAAGAAGGTCGTGTTGGTGACGAAAATGATCCGCGATTTTGGGCGGCGGTAGCTGGCAAAATCGGCGACGGCAAAGGCGCTTCCATGACGCACCATCAGGTCGAGAATGATGACATTCACCTCGACATCGCGCAGGGTACCGATCGCCTCGGACTGGGTGCTTGCGACCCAGACAGTGGCGCCCATCCGTTCGACGTGCCGCGCCCAAAGGCGCCCCAGATCCGGGTCAGATTCGACGATTAAAACTTGCATTTATCCTCCGCAGGTAGGCGCCTTGGCAGCAGGCGCATTCAGTTACTTGCGTAGCCTTCTTGCTTCTGTGTTTAGAATGCTTAACGAAACGTTAACAGATTGCTAATTTTCGTTAAGGACTGCCGCTCCGATTGCCATTCCGGCTGAAATCCGCTTGATGGCGGCAGGGAGCTTTTCAAGATGACTCAACAGCCGCATGAAAACGTAAGAAAGTTGCGCGATCACGGGGGCAACCTTGGGGATGCGCTTGGGCGTTTTGGCGGTGAACGGGCCGACTGGCTGGACCTTTCGACCGGCATTAACCCCTGCCCGTATCCTGTTGGCCCCTTACCAGCGGCTAGCTGGAACGCCCTGCCCGACCACACGCAAACGCGCGCCCTGATAGCTGCGGCGCGCCGGTTTTGGCGGGTTCCGGCGGGCGCTTCGATCCTTCCTGTTCCGGGGGCCTCGGCGGCCATTGCGGCGATACCCAGGGTTGCGGCACCCAGGGTTGCGGGGCCGGGGCGCATCGCCATTCCGGGGCCAACATATAACGAACATCAGGCGTCTTTCGAACTGGCAGGCTGGATCATCGACGAGGCTGCCGACTGCAAGGTCGTTGTTCACCCCAATAACCCCGATGGCCGCCTTTGGCAGGCCAGCGCGTTACCCGGCTCGGCCCTGACCGTGATCGACGAAAGCTTTTGCGACATCTGCCCTGACCTCAGCCTGATTGACCGTTCTGCGCAAAAAGGACAGCTGATCCTGAAAAGCTTTGGCAAGTTCTGGGGGCTGGCCGGACTGCGGCTTGGGTTTGTCATTGGGGATCCGGCCCTGACGGGCGCGATTGAACAACAGCTTGGGCCTTGGCCGGTCTCTGGTCCGGCGCTTGAGATCGGGCGCATTGCCCTGTCGGATGAACCTTGGGCAAATGAGACGCGCGCGCGGCTGACAAAAGACGCCGAACGTCTGGACCGGCTGATGACCGCGCGGGGTCTGCGCGTGGTGGGTGGCACCCCGCTTTTTCGCCTCTATGAGGCCGAGAATGCGGAAAAGATGCGCGACCAACTGGCGCGCGCGCATGTCTGGTCACGGATCTTTCCTTACTCAGACCGCTGGATCCGTCTGGGCCTGCCCGGCAACGCCGCCGCCTGGGCCCAGCTTGAGGGCGCGCTTTGAACTTTGCCGAGATCCTGTTTCTGGCGATGTTGCTGGACGCGATGATGGGCGAGCCTGCGTGGCTTTGGTCGCGCGCGCCGCACCCGGCGGTCGTGATCGGGCGGGTGATCGGCTGGGCTGATAAACAGTTTAACAAGGGTCCCGCGCGGCGCATGAAAGGCGCGGCTCTGGTGCTGGTCCTTTGCACAACGGGCGCAGCGCTGGGTCTGGCCCTTGCCGCCTTGCCGGGCGGGTGGATCGTGCAACTGATCGCGGCGGCAATCCTTCTGGCGCAGAAAAGCCTTGTTGCACATGTTCGGGACGTGGCGCGCGGCTTGCGCGCATCCATCGGCGCAGGCAGACAAGCGGTCGCTCAGATCGTGGGGCGCGACACCACCGATCTGGACGCCGCGGGCATCTCGCGCGCGGCCATCGAAAGCGCGGCTGAGAACCTTTCAGATGGTGTCGTCGCGCCCGCCTTTTGGTTTCTGCTTTTGGGCCTGCCGGGGATGTTGGTCTACAAAATCGTGAATACCGCCGACAGTATGATCGGCTACAGAACCGACCGGCATCGCGAATTTGGCTGGGCGGCGGCGCGGCTGGATGACGTGCTGAACTGGATACCGGCGCGCCTGACCGCGCTGGTGACGGCGGCTGCCACTGGCAGGCTCGGCCAGATGCGCGCAATAGGGGGGGATGCAAAACTGCACCGCTCGCCCAACGCAGGCTGGCCCGAAGCAGCCTTTGCCAGATCGCTTGGCGTCGCTCTTGCCGGACCGCGCAGCTATGATGGCAAGCTGCAGGATTTCCCATATGTGAACGTCAGCGGCGCCAAGGATATCGGGCCGGCCGAGGTTGGTCGCGCCGCTGGCCTCTTGTGGCGTGTCTGGGCGGCATGTGCCCTGATCGTGCTGGTCACGGCGGTTCTTGCATGATCGCCCAGCACTGTTAATGTTCGCGCGTTCCATAGTTTTGAAAGTTCCCAGTTATGCGTTTTCTGACCCTTGCCGCTTCTATCCTTTTTGCCTCAACCACGATTGCCTCAGCCCAGGTGGCCTGTGGCGGCGGGTTTGGAAATTTCGTCGACAAGATGAAACAGGAGGCGGTGCGAAAAGGGCACTCAAAACCCAAGGTCGATGCTTTCTTTTCGGGCGTTCGCCAAGACGGCAAAACGCTGAAAGCGGATCGGGCACAGGGCATCTTTCAGATGAACTTTACCGACTTTTCGCGCCGGATCATCAGCAAGAACCGCCTGGTGAATGGACAGCGTAACGCCAAGAAATGGGACAAGGTCTTTGACCGGATCGAGCGTGACTACGGCGTGTCGCGCGGCGTTCTTTTGGCCTTTTGGGCGCTTGAGACTGACTTTGGCGCGGTGCAGGGCGACTTTAACACGCTCAATTCGCTGATGACGTTGGCGCATGATTGTCGGCGCCCTGACCTTTTCCGGCCACAGGTTTTTGCGGCCCTTACGCTTTACGAGCAGGGCGCGTTTGACCCCGCGCGCACCAAAGGCGCTTGGGCGGGCGAAATTGGCATGGTTCAGATGCTGCCCGCCGATATCCTGATCAACGGTGTGGATGCCGACGGCAATGGCCGCGTCGATCTAAAGACCTCGCCGCCCGATGCCCTGACTTCGGGGGCAAAAATGCTCAGCCATCTGGGCTGGCGCCCGAACGAACCGTGGCTGCAAGAGGTCACCGTGCCGGCAAATCTGGACTGGTCCAAAACCGGTCTGGACCACGAACAAAGCGTCGCCAAATGGCAGCAGATGGGCGTGCGCGCCAAAGCTGGCAAACTGGCCGCTTCGGGCATGCCCGCATCGATACTTTTGCCGCAGGGGCGCAAGGGGCCCGCGTTCCTGGCCTATCCCAATTACCGGGTCTATTTTGAATGGAACAAAAGCTTTGTCTATGTCACTACGGCTGCGTATTTTGCGACGCGCCTCAGCGGCGCTGGCACCTATAGCGCAGGCAATCCCGATCCCTCCCTGTCCGATGCACAGATGAAATCGCTTCAGAAGAAACTGACGAAGCGCGGGCACGACGTGGGTAAGATCGACGGCATTCTGGGCGCTAAAACGCGCGGCGCGGTTCAAAAGGAACAACAGCGTCTGGGGCTTGCAGCAGACGCATGGCCGACAGCTCAATTGCTGAACGCACTTTAGATCTGACGTTTTTTTTGCATCGCTGGCACGCCTGATCAGGCAACCATCGTCTCGGCTTTTTTCAGGTCGACCGAAACCAGTTGGCTAACCCCCATTTCGGCCATGGTAACGCCGAACAGGCGATCCATGCGCGACATGGTAATCGCATGGTGGGTGATGATCAGAAACCGGGTTTCAGTGCGGCGCGTCATCTCGTCGAGAAGGTCACAGAAACGGGTGACGTTTGCGTCGTCCAGCGGCGCGTCCACCTCGTCCAGAACACAGATCGGGGCGGGGTTGGCCAGAAAGACGGCAAATATCAGCGCCAGTGCGGTCAGCGTCTGTTCGCCGCCCGACAACAAGCTGAGCGTCGACAGTTTCTTGCCCGGTGGCTGGCACATGATCTCAAGCCCCGCCTCCAGCGGGTCATCGCTTTCGACCAGAACCAGCTTGGCCTCGCCACCGCCGAAAAGATGGGTGAACAGCGTGCTGAAACTGGCATTGACCTGATCAAAGGCTTTCAGCAGACGCTCGCGCCCTTCGCGGTTAAGGTTTGAGATGCCGGTGCGCAGGGTGCGGATCGCCTCTTCGAGGTCGTTCTTTTCTGCCGTCAGCATTTCATGCTCGGACGATACTTCGTCTGCGTCTTCTTCGGCGCGCAGGTTGACGGCACCCAAGGCGTCGCGCTGACGGCGCAGGCGCATCACTTCGGTTTCCAGCGTCTCGGCCGATGGCATCGCAGTGGGGTCGGCGTCCAGCGTTTCAAGCAGAGCCTCTGGCTCAACTTCCAGATCCTCCCGGATCCGTTCCGCCGCGGTGCGCGCGGTTTCGCCTGCGGCCTCGGCGCGGGCGTCGGCACGCGCGCGCGCCTCACGGGCTTCCGAGGCGGCGCGCTCAGCGTCGCGCTCAGCCTCAATGGCAACGCGCCGCGCCTCTTCGGCAACCGCCAGCGCGTCCGCAGCGGCGCGGCGGCGGCTTTCGGCCTCGTCAATGGCCGAGGCCAGTTTTTCGCGTTCAGTTGCGATCACAGCCGGGGCTGCGCGTGCTGTTTCAAGTTCAACCTCGGATGCCGATTTACGCTCGGCCAGTTCGGCGATGCGCTTTTCAGCGGTGTCCAGACGGTGCCGCCAGCCGCTCACCTCTTTGGTGATCTCCTGCGAACGTTTGGTGCGCGCTTCGCCCTGACGGCGCAGCTCTTCATGGGCTGACCGCGCGCCCATCATGTCGCCGCGCGCCAATTCAACGTCCGACTTGGCGCTTTCGACGGTCTGGCGCGCCTCGTCGAGATCGGCCAGTTCGCCCGCGGCGGTTTCGGCTTCGGCCAAACGGGCAGCCGCGGCGGCGGCCTCTTCTTCGTGGCGCGCCACGGCCAGTTGCAGCGATTCCAGTTTACCGGCCGAAATGTTCTTGTCGGCCTCGGACCGCGACAGGGCGCGGCTGGCTTCGGTGGTCAGCCGGTCTGCCTCGCGGCGCGCCTCACGCGCCAGTTGGTCGGCGCGGGTGGTGTCCTGCAGCCGCTTTGTCAGAACCTCGTGGGCCTGACGCGCGCCATCAGCACGAGCGGCTGCGTCTTCCAGATCACGCTTCAGTTCAACCAGCCGGTTCAACTGCTGCAGGCGCAGCGCGGCGGCACTTGGCGCATCCTCGGCGCCGGCGCGAAACCCGTCCCAACGCCACAGGTCGCCCTCGATCGACACCAGCCGCTGACCGGGGCGCAATTGCGGTTGCAGCCGTGCCCCCTCGTCCGGCTCAACCAGCCCGACTTGCGCGATCCGGCGCGCCAACACGGCGGGGACAGTAACGTGGCCCGACAATGGCTCGACCCCGGTAGGAAGGGCGGCGGCATCGGGGTAGGTCGCAAGTTCGACCCAGCCTGACGGCGCACGGTCGTCAACCTCGGGCGATTTCAGATCATCGGCAAGTGCCGCGCCCAGCGCCTTTTCGTAACCCGGTTTGACCTGAACGCGGTCCAGTATTTGGCCACCTTCGGCATCCTCGCGCTGAACCAGTTTGGCAAGTGCAGCAACCTCGGCGCGCAGGGCGTTGGCCTGGCCGTCGGCCTCGGAACGCTCGGCGCGGGCATCGGCTTCACGGGCCTGCGCTTCGTCGCGGGCGCTGTCGGCGGCGGCCAAAGCCTCTTCGGCGTTCTCGGCCTTGGTTGCGGCCTCGGCCAGTTTTACGGTGGCGTCTGCAAAGGCTTGCTCGGCCTGAACAACGGCCTGAGCGGATGTTTGGGCGGCGGCGCGGGCGACACCCGCCTCACGCTCATTCCGGCTCAGGGTGGTTTCAGCGTCGCTTTTAAGCCGCTGCGCCGACTGGTGGCGCGCGGCCAGCCGGGCGACATCCTCAGTTTGCTGCGACAGGCCGTCTTCCATTTTTTGCAACGCCGCGGCGCTTTGGCGGGCCCGCTCGGCGGCATCGCCCAACCTGACGTCATGACCTTCACTGGCCTTGGCGATCTCGGCGGCCTCCCATTCCAGTCGCTGGATGGTTTCTTCGGCGTCATGGTTCAGGCCGCTTTCGCGCTCCATGTCGCGGCCCATCTGGTCAATCCGTGAAACCAGCGCTTCGATCGTCTGAACCGCGCGGGCCTCTTGGTCGGTCAACGTGTCGCGCTGAACCTGAAGGCGTTGCAGGACAGCGGCGGCGATCGCCTCTTCTTCACGCAAGGGCGGCAGTTTGGTTTCCGCCTCTTCGCGGCCCTTGCCTGCAGCGCGCGCGCCGCCTTCTGCCTCGGCGGCGGCCTTGGTCTTATCGGTCAGCTCTGACTGGGCGGCAAGCCGGGCCTGATCGGCCTCTTGCCAGCGGCGATACAACAGCAACCCTTCGGAGGTTCTCAGCTCTTCGCCTATCTGGCGGTAACGGGCGGCCTGACGCGCCTGACGCGCCAGTTGAGCCAGCTGATTGGCCAATTGTTCGATCACATCGTCGACGCGCAAAAGGTTCGTCTCGGCGCCTTTAAGTTTCAGTTCCGCCTCATGCCGGCGCTGATACAGACCCGAAATACCGGCGGCCTCTTCCAGAATGCGGCGGCGCGCCTTGGGCTTGGCATTGATCAACTCGCTGATCTGACCCTGACGCACCAAGGCGGGCGAATGGGCACCGGTCGAGGCGTCAGCAAACAACATCTGAACGTCGCGGGCGCGCATGTCCTTGGTATTGGCCTTATAGGCCGAGCCCGCGTCGCGGGTGATCCGGCGCACGACCTCCAGAGTGTCGGCATCGTTAAAACCCGGTGGCGCCAAGCGGTCCGAATTGTCGATGATGACCGAAACTTCGGCAAAATTGCGCGCAGGCCGGGTCGAAGCACCGGCAAAGATCACATCCTCCATACCGCCGCCGCGCATCGCCGAGGCGCGGTTTTCACCCATGACCCAGCGCAGGGCTTCCAGCAGGTTCGACTTGCCACAGCCGTTGGGCCCGACAACGCCGGTCAGCCCGTCCGCGATCACCAGATCGGTTGGGTCAACAAAGCTTTTAAAGCCGTTCAGTCTGAGTTTCGAAAAGCGCACCTGTGCAAGCCCGCGGTTGATTCTGGGTTCTGACGAGTCTCTTGACGAGAACCCTATGAGTCAACGACTGAAACCCGCTATATGGCGTGACGAGCCTAGTTATCCACAATATATATGCCGTTCCACGCCATGTTCCGCCTAGGGACGACTACCCGAACAGCCGCGTTTCGGTGCAAAGCGGTCGCAATCCGCCTTGACGTTGGCACCCATTGGGCGGCAAATAGCCTGACATGGTGTCCTGCACGCGCAAAAGCGCTTGGGACTGAAATGGGAATTTGGTGAGGGCGACCCAATCAGGGGCCCGACGCCAGAGCCGCCCCCGCGACTGTAAGCGGCGAGCGCTCGTCAAATGCCACTGGGGCAACCCGGGAAGGCGACGCAGCGCTTCGACCCGCGAGCCAGGAGACCAGCCATGCGTGAACCGAAACGTGACCGTCGGGTGTGACGGGACAGGAGTATATAACGATGACGAACCAAGTTACCGCACAGGCAATCGCTCAGATCGACACAAGCGCCGACAGCAGCATTGCCGCGATCGGAACGGCCCTGTTGGCCGGCGTCTTTTTGCTGTTCATTGCGGGTTACGCGCAGGCAACAGCGCTGCATGACGCAGCACATGACCAGCGCCACGCGATGGCCTTTCCCTGCCACTAGGGCAGCGGACCAGGCACAATGACAAAACATTTGCTGACCAGCGCGCTTATCGCTGGATTGGCGGCGGGCCTTCTGGCCGCGCTGCTGCAGTTTGCATTCGTGGTTCCCAGCATTCTTGAGGGCGAGCTTTACGAATCCGGTGCACGTGTGCATTTCGCCGATGGCGTCATCCAAAGCGAACGCGCAGCGCCCGGTTTGGGCGATGACCTTGGGCGCCACCTGATGACCGTTGCCTTTGATGTCGTCACCTACATCGGGTACGGCCTGATTCTGGCGGGGTTGATGAGCATGGCGATCTTGCGCGGTCTGACCTTAAGTGCACGCAGCGGCCTGATCTGGGGGTTTGCAGGATTTATCGCCGTGCAACTGGCCCCGGCCATTGGCCTGCCGCCCGAACTGCCCGGCACAATTGCGGCGGATCTTGTCGCGCGACAGATCTGGTGGTTTGCAACCGTGCTGGCAACGGCGGGCGGGCTGGGCCTGATCGCCTTTGGGCGCGGGATACTGCCACTGGGCGGCATCGCCCTGATCCTTGCGCCCCAGCTTATTGGCGCGCCACAGCCCCCCGCCTATTACGGTGTCGCCCCGCCCGAACTGGCCGCGCATTTCGCCACGCTCAGCCTGGGAACCGCCGCCGCAGGGTGGAGCATTCTGGGCTTTGCGGTCGCCTATTTCCTGTCCCGCGATCAAAGGGGATAGCGCGATGCCCCCCTATTTCGCAGGGACGCGCCCCCTCAGGCAATGGCGCAACCGCCCCGCCGCGCGCGCATCCGTGATCGCGCCATCGGGGCTGGCGACATATAGGCCAAGCAACGCCAATGTGTCGCTGATGTCTGTGTCCGGCTCAACGCCCGAAAACAGATACACATCCTTGCCCGCACCGCGCAACGCCATCGCAACCGGCGCCTCGCAAAGGTTCATGCAGGCGGTCGTCGTCACCTCGACATTCGCCAGTTCGGGATCGGCTGCAACCCGGTCGCGCAACGCCCCTGCAAAATCCGCCCCCCGTGGGCGCGCACCCGCCGCCGCACAGGTTTCACATATGATCACCCGGTCCTTCACCGCACCGATCTCCTCTTTTATCCGCAGCCATCAGGCCTAAGGCCGAAGCTGTACCGCCACAAGGATCATTCCAATGCCCGCGAAAATCCCTGCAACCGTCATCACCGGCTTTCTCGGCGCTGGCAAGACGACGCTGATCCGCCACATGCTGGAGAACGCAAAAGGCAAACGCATCGCGCTGATCATAAACGAGTTCGGCGATCTGGGTGTCGACGGCGACATCCTCAAAGGCTGCGGCGATGAGACCTGTAGCGAAGATGACATCATGGAGCTTTCAAACGGCTGCATCTGCTGCACCGTCGCCGAAGATTTCGTGCCAACGATGCAAAAGCTGCTGGCCCGCGAAACCCCGCCCGATCACATCGTGATCGAAACTTCGGGGCTGGCCCTGCCGCAACCTCTGGTGCGCGCGTTCAACTGGCCCGAGATCTCGACGCTGGTGACGGTCGACGGCGTGGTCACGGTTGTGGACGGCAAGGCGGTCAGCGAAGGACGGTTTGCCCATAACGTGGCGGCCGTTGATGCCCAACGCGCTATGGACGAAAACCTGGATCATGAGACGCCGCTGTCCGAGCTTTTTGAAGATCAGATCGCCTGCGCGGATATGATCGTGATCAACAAATCCGACCTGATGTCAGAGGCCGAAGTTGACGCGCTCATGGCACAGCTCAAGGCCGATAGCAGGGCCAGCGTTCAGGTTGTCAAAACCGCGATGGGCAAGCTTCCGATCGACGTTCTTCTGGGTCAGGGGATCGGCGCAGAAAACGATCTTAGCGCGCGCCACGAGGTCCACCATCATCACCACGACGACGATCATCAGGATGACGACCATCAGGACGACCACCATCATCACCATGACCATGACGAGTTCGAAAGCTTCGTCGTCACGCTGCCCCAGCTTTCTGATGCCCCGGCCTTCTGCACCAAACTCGCCGGGGTTATCGCCGCCCATGACATCCTGCGCCTGAAAGGCTTTGCCGCCGTCGAAGGCAAGCCGATGCGCCTGACGCTTCAGGCCGTTGGCCCGCGCATCGAAAGCTATTTTGACCGCCCGATCGCAGCGGGCGAGCTGCGCGAAACCCGGCTGGTTGTGATCGGTCAGGCAGGCCTTGACCGCGCGGCCATCGAAACCGCGCTGAACGCATGACGGGTGTCGTCATCTCAACCGGCGACCCACGCGACCCGGCTGCGCGTGCGCTTTTGCAGGCAAGCCATGAGCTGATGGAAAGCCTCTATCCATCCGAGGCCAATCACTACCTTTCGGTCGACGAGCTTTGCGCCGACACCATCGACTTTTACGTCGCGCGCCGGGGCGCTGAAACGCTTGGCTGCGCGGCACTCGCGCGACGTGACGGATATGGCGAGGTCAAATCGATGTTTGTCTCGAACGCCGCACGCGGCTCTGGCACCGGGGGCGCACTTTTGGCCCAGATAGAAACCGCCGCCCGCGCCGCGGGCCTCTCGCACCTGCGCCTTGAAACCGGCAATACACTCTATGCCGCCCACCGGCTCTATGCGCGCGCAGGCTTTGTGCCCTGCTCCGCTTTCGGAGGATACAGCGATGATCCGATCAGCCTTTTCATGGAAAAACCGCTCTAGGTTTCTTCTTTGCTAAAATACTCCTGCCGGAGGCTCCCGCCCGCCTCGCCCCGCCCATTTTAGGTTGAACTGATGCACCTTCTCGCCGCCACACCCGGCACCATCGATGACGCGAATGAGCCGGTCGACCTGGGCCAGACGCCCGCCGACATCCTGTTCCTTTCTGCCGCCGACACCGAACTTGCAGCCCTGTCTCAGGCACGCTCGGAAATGACCAATCCGCCGGGGCTGAGGCTGGCCAATCTTACCCATCTTGCACATCCGATGTCGGTTGACCTGCACATCGAAACCTGTGCGTCCGCCTCGCGCCTTGTCATCGCGCGGGTTCTTGGTGGTACCGGGTACTGGCGCTACGGGGTCGAACAATACGCCGCACATCTGCACGCGGCGGGTGTGCCATTGGCCCTACTGCCCGGCGACGACAAGGAAGATGGTGATCTGCGGCACCTGTCGACTGTCTCTGACCAATCCTATGACGCGCTCTGGGCCTATCTGGTCGAAGGTGGGCCTCAGAATGCCGCCAATTTCCTGACCTATGCCCAGGCGCTTTTGCCAGCCGCAAAGGACACAGCCGACCTGCCGCCGCCTGCGGCGCCTTTGCTGCGCGCGGGCGTCTATTGGCCGGGGGCCGGGCTTTGCGATCTGGACCTTCTGCGCCGCGACCACTGGCAAAAGGGCGCGCCAGTCGTACCGCTGATCTTTTACCGCGCGCTGGTTCAGGGCGCGGGCCTGAACCCGATCAACCGGATGGTCAAAGCGCTTTTGCATGAGGGGCTGAACCCGCTTCCGATCTTTGTGGCATCGCTGAAAGACCCGCTCAGCGCGGCGACGCTGGAAAAGCTTTTTCAGGACGCGCCCCCAAGTGTCATTTTGAACTGCACCAGTTTCGCGGTCGGAACGCCGCATTCGCAGGCTTCGCCAAACAACCCGCTTGCGGCGCCCGCGGCCAATAGCGCGCCGGTCTTTCAGGTCGTCCTTTCGGGGTCCTCCGAAGAGGCGTGGGAGGCCGGGCAGACCGGGCTTTCGGCCCGCGACATCGCCATGAACGTGGCCCTGCCCGAGGTTGACGGGCGCATCCTTTCGCGCGCTGTGTCCTTCAAGGGCGAGGCGTTTTTTGATACCGAGACCCAATGTGCAATTGCAACCTACCGCGCGCGCGGCGACCGGATCACATTTGTGGCGCAACTTGCCGCCAACTGGGCTCGGCTGCGCGACACCGCAGCGCAGGACCGGCGCGTGGCACTGGTTCTGGCGAATTACCCAAATAAGGACGGACGGCTGGCCAATGGCGTGGGGCTGGACACACCTGCGGCCACCGTTGGTACGCTGAACCTTCTTCAGCAGGCCGGTTACCGGATCACCAACGCGCCTTCAGACAGCGCAGCCTTGATGCAGATGATCATGGCGGGGCCCACCAACTGGCTGACCGACCGGTTCAGCCGGACCGGCGGTGAGACATTATCACTGGCCGATTATCACCTCAGCTATGGTCAGCTTTCGTGGGAGTTGCGCGAGCGGATCCAAAGCCGCTGGGGTGCGCCCGACGAGGACCCATTCTATGAAGAAGGCGAGGTCGATTGTGGCCGGTTTCGCCTGTCGATCTTCAGCTTTGGGAATGCCGTCGTCGGGGTTCAGCCCGCGCGCGGCTATAACATCGATCCCACCGACACCTACCACTCGCCCGATCTTGTGCCGCCGCATAACTATCTGGCCTTCTATTTCTGGCTGCGTGATTACTGGCGCGCGCAGGCCATTGTGCACATGGGAAAACATGGCAATCTGGAATGGCTGCCGGGCAAATCCCTGGCCCTGTCGCAGGACTGTCTGCCCGAAGCAGTGCTGGGCCCGATGCCCCATGTCTACCCGTTCATCGTCAATGATCCCGGCGAGGGCACCCAAGCCAAGCGGCGTGCGCAGGCGGTGATCATCGATCACCTGACGCCGCCGCTGACCCGGGCCGAAACCTATGGGCCCCTGCGCGATCTTGAGGCGCTGGTGGATGAATACTATGAGGCCGCAGGCGTGGACCCGCGGCGCATCAAACACCTGCAACGCGAAATCCTGTCGCTCAGTTCAGCCACCGGGCTGGCGGCGGATGTCGGGATGACCGGTCAGGACGAAGCGGGCGATCTCGCCAAGCTGGACGCCTATCTTTGCGAGTTGAAAGAGGCGCAGATCCGCGATGGTCTGCATATCTTCGGGCAATCGCCCGAGGGTCGGTTAGAGCGGGATCTGGTGCAGGCCCTGGTGCGGGTTCCGCGCGGCGATGGACGTGGCCCTGACGCGTCGCTCATTCGGGCGCTTGCCGATGATCTGAGGCTGGCGTTTGATCCGCTGGCCGCCGAGATGGCGCACCCCTGGGAGGGTGCGCGCCCGGCGGTGCTGGAGGCGCTGACGGATGATCACTGGCGCAGTCACGGCGACACGGTTGAACGGCTGGAGCTGTTGGCGGCAAAGCTGTTGGACACTGATGGTGGTCTGGCACCGGGGCCTGCAAGTGCGCAGGTTCTTGAACATGCGCTGGGCGAGGTTCGCCGGTCTGTGCGCGCTTGTGGACCAGAGGAGGGCGCGGGCCTTCTCACCGCCCTTTCAGGGCAATTCGTCGCCCCGGCGCCATCCGGCGCGCCTACGCGGGGACGTCTGGACGTTCTACCGACGGGGCGCAATTTTTACAGTGTCGACAGCCGCGCCGTGCCAACGCCCACCGCGTGGGCGCTGGGATGGAAATCGGCCAACCTGTTGATCGAGAAGCATTTGCAAACCCATGGCGACTGGCCGCGCACGATGTTGTTGACGGCCTGGGGGACGGCCAACATGCGCACAGGCGGCGACGATATCGCGCAATGTCTTGCGCTGATGGGGGTCAAGCCCACATGGGACGCCGCCAATCGCCGAGTAACCGGTTTTGAGGTTTTGCCCGAGGGTGTTCTGGGTCGCCCGCGCGTCGATGTCACCCTGCGGGTTTCGGGATTTTTCCGCGATGCGTTTCCGGCGTTGATCGCGCTTGTCGATAGTGCCGCACGCGCGGTCATGGCGCTGGACGAGAGCGAAAATCAGAACCCTGCAGCCGCCCGCGCCCGCGCCGAGGGCAGCCAAACCCGCGTCTTTGGTTCAAAGCCCGGCGCATATGGGGCGGGTCTTCAGGCGATGATCGATGAACGGCTTTGGGCCGGGCGCAAAGATCTGGGACAGGCGTATATCGAATGGGGCAGCTACGCTTATGGGGCCGGCGCCGAGGGCGAGCAGGACAAGGCCGCTTTTACCCGGCGGCTGACCCAGACCGAGGCCATCGTGCACAATCAGGACAACCGCGAGCATGATATCCTGGACAGCGATGATTACTATCAGTTCGAAGGCGGTGCGGCGGCAGCAGTGGCCAGCCTTCAGGGTCAGGACCGACCGATCTATCACAACGACCATTCGCGCCCCGAGCGCCCGGTGATCCGCACGCTGGACGACGAGATCGGCCGCGTTGTGCGCTCACGCGTGGTCAATCCAAAGTGGATCGACGGGGTCAAGCGGCACGGCTACAAAGGTGCCTTCGAGATCGCCGCCACCGTCGACTACCTTTTCGCATTTGCCGCCACCACAGGGCTGGTCAAAGGCCATCACTTTGATCTGGTCGAAGCGGCATTTCTGGAAGACGACGCCACGCGCGAGTTTCTGGCGGATGCCAATGCGCCTGCGCTGCGCGAGATTGCCCAGCGCCTGCAGGAGGCCATTGATCGCGGGCTCTGGACGCCGCGGTCAAATTCGGCCCGCGGGCGGATCTCGGGGCTGCTTTAGCGCTTTTTGACCACAATGGCCCGGGCACCCGAAGGGTCCTGACAGGTTACGACCAGATCGCTCACCACATTCTGATGCGTCTTGTCGCGCTCACAGGTTATCAGGTTTTGCACCTTGCCCTTACAGTTCAGCCGCGCCCACATCTGGGCGGGATCACCGCGCATGGTTTTGTCGATCACCTTGCAACCGCTCACTGCTTCCATCGCGCGGGCGGCCGAAAGATAAACCTTGCCCAGATCGCGGCGCGGTACATACCCGATGCGCACCGCTTCGGCGCGGCCATCCTTGATAAAGATGTTGAACGTATAGGCGTCCATCTGAATGCGGGTGGCGGGGCGGTCACGAAACTCCAACCCCGGCCCGTTACACGACATCAGCGCGAAACCGGCGATGATTAAAATGGCGCGCATGGCTGCCCTCCAATTCATGGTTAACGAAATCCTATTGCCGCAGGGGTTAAGAAAGTGTTTCAACTGGCGCCGGGATTTGCCATTGTCTGGCGGATCACGAAAGGAAGCCTGATGTCAGCCGACGACGAACGCCACGCAATGAAGATGGCCAAGAAAAAGGCCGCCCGAGACAAGATCATGGCGACCAAGACCGACCAGAAGGGTCTGATCATCATCCACACCGGCAAGGGCAAGGGCAAATCCAGCGCAGCCTTTGGCATGATCTTCCGGTGCATCGCCCATGACATGCAATGCGCGGTGGTGCAGTTCATCAAGGGCGGCATGTCCACCGGCGAGCGTGATCTGATCTTGTCAAAGTTTCAGGACATCTGTTCGTTCCACACGATGGGCGAGGGCTTCACCTGGGAGACGCAGGACAAATCGCGCGACATCGAGATGGCGGCAGCGGCCTGGGAAAAAGCCAAGGAGCTGATCCGAGACGAGGCCAACACAATGGTGCTTCTGGACGAGATCAACATCGCGCTGCGCTATGATTACATCGACGTGGCCGAGGTGGCTCGGTTTCTGACCGAAGAAAAACCGCCGATGACCCATGTCGTTCTGACCGGGCGCAACGCCAAGGAAGAGCTGATCGAAATTGCCGATCTGGTGACCGAGATGGAGCTGATCAAGCATCCGTTCCGCGCCGGTATCAAGGCTCAGATCGGGGTCGAGTTTTAGGTCCCTGAGCATTTCGCGTTCGTTTATCGGTCACCTCCCCGGCGGCTACCTGACCGCTCGCGCGTTTTGGCCAGGCATTTCGCGCAGCGCCATGATCGGGCTTCTGGTCGGGGCCGTTCTGCCGGATATCGATCTGTTCAGGTTCTATTTCATCGACGGGCGCGCCTTTCACCATCACAGTTACCTGACGCATCGCCCGATCCTATAGCTTGCCGTTTTACTGGCGGGCCTTCTGGCAGGCCAGCCAGTCATCAAGGCCGTCGGCATTGGAGGTCTGGTGCATATGGCGCTCGACAGTATTGCGGGATCCATCGCATGGGGCTGGCCGTTAAGCGCTGCTGCCTATCCTTTGGTCGTGGTTCACCCGACCCATGGTCATTGGATCCTGTCGTTTCTCAACCACTGGACGTTCAAGGTCGAAATCGCCCTGACGCTGATCGCCTGGCGCTCCAACGCGCGCCCGCGCTGAGGATCAGCGCTTGGCACCCGCACGCGCCTGACTGACGCTCTGGCCGGTCGACAGCATCTCCGGGTCCAGCCGCAATTCGATCACTGCCAATTTGCCAGAGGCCTCGGCACGGGCAAAGGCGGCGGGAAACTCGTCGCCTTGGATGACAACTTCGCCGTGCCCTCCATAGGCGCGCGCCAGCGCCGCGAAATCGGGGTTGGCCAGATCGGTGCCCGAAACCCGCGCCGGATAGGTCTTTTCCTGATGCATCCGGATCGTGCCATAGCGCCCGTTGTTGCACACGATGACGATCACCGACGCGCCATGCTGGGCGGCCGTCGACATCTCGTTCAGCGTCATCTGAAAACAGCCATCCCCGGCCAGACAAACGACCATGCGCTCCGGGTTTTCCAGCTTGGCCGAGATCGCGGCAGGAAAGCCATAGCCCATCGACCCCGAGGTTGGCGCCACCTGAGTGCGAAAGCCTTTGTATTGAAAGTAGCGGTGCAGAAAGGCCGCGTAATTGCCAGCGCCATTGGTGATCATCGCCTCCGGCGCAAGGTTTTCGGACAGCCAGTGGATGACACGCTCAAGCTTGACGTCGCCGGGGGTTTGCACGGGCGTCAGCCAGCTGAGGTAATCCTCGCGCCCGGCCCTCACCCAAGCCTCGCCAAGCGCAGTTGCATCCAGCCCGACCAGCGCGCTGATCATGTCAGGGGCGGTTGCAACAACGCCCAGATCGGGGCGATAGACGCGTCCCAACTCGCCTGCGTCCGCGTGGACATGACAGATCACCTGCGACGGCGCTGCCGGATCGACCAGCGTATACCCTTGGGTTTCGATATCCCCCAGACGCGAGCCCAGAACCAGCAAGAGATCGGCGTCTTTGACGCGCTTGGCCAGCCTGGGGTTAATCCCGACGTTCAGATCGCCAATATAGTTGGAGTGCCGGTTGTCGATATAGTCCTGACGCCGAAAGCCCAGCACCACAGGCAGGTTCCAGCCAGAGGCAAATTCGGCCAGATCATTTGCAGCCTCCGCCGACCAATGCGGGCCACCGACGATGACCAGAGGGCGTTCGGCGGCGGCCAGCCTGTCACCGATCTCGCGCGCGGCACGCGCAAGGGATGGCGCCACAACCCGGGGGCTCGGGCGCGGGTCGGCAACCTGCGCCGCGCCGCTCAGCATGTCCTCGGGCAGCGCCAGAACCACGGGGCCCGGCCGCCCCGAGGTGGCCAGACTAAAGGCGCGCGCGATGTATTCAGGCAGGCGCTGGGTATCTTCGACCTCGGCCACCCATTTGGCCAGCGGCCCGAACATCGCGCGGTAATCAACCTCCTGAAACGCTTCGCGGTCGCGGTGGCCGCGCGCAATCTGGCCGACAAAAAGGATCATCGGCGTGGAATCCTGCATCGCGATATGGATACCGGACGAAGCATTGGTGGCCCCCGGCCCGCGCGTCACAAAGGCAATGCCCGGCCGACCGGTCATTTTGCCCATGGCTTCGGCCATCATCGCCGCACCGCCTTCGTGGCGACAGACGATGTTCTGGATGCCGCTTTCGTATAGACCGTCGAGCGCCGCCAGAAAGCTTTCACCGGGGACCGAAAACACCCGGAGCACGCCCTGCGCCTTGAGTTGGTCTACAAGGATCTGTCCGCCGTGCCTCAGTGCCACTTGGTTCGCTCCTCATCGCCATCAAAGTCGTCCGAGCAATATCCGCCGCCCTGAAACTGATCGCCGATCGGGTCCTTGACGGTCCCGGCCAGCGCCTTGGCGGCGTAGTCTTCGGAATAGTGCCCGGGCCTGTAGCCCAGGGCGAAAGCCTCGCGGTTGTCCCACCAGCCGCGGATGTTGTTCGAAGCGGCCCAAACGATCTGATTATGAATGTCCGGATGCTCCAGCCCGATAACGCAAACCTGCGCCAGGTCTTCGGGGTGAACCCAGATTGACAGGCGGCGCTCGTCAATCGGTTCGGGGTTCACATTGCCGATGCGCGCAGACAGGGTGCGCAGCCCGTATTTATCGGCGTAAAGCGACGACAGCGCCTCGCCCGCGGCCTTGCAGACGCCGTAGAACCCATCCGGGCGCAGGCGGTGGTCAATGCCGATACGCCGGGTGGTTGGGTAAAAACCGGTCGCATGAACCGACGAGGCATAGATGACGCGGCCCACGCCCTTCTTACGACAGGTCTCATAGAAAAGATGCAGGTTCGACACCATCTGTGGCAGCAGGGTTTCCCAAGGGCCGTCGGTCATATCCATCGGCTGGCCGCCAAGATGCACGACGCCCGTGATACCCTCCAGCATAGCCTCGACCGCGTCTCGATCGCCCAGATCGGCGGCGCGAAAGGTTTCGCCCTTTGCCAGATCGGTTACCGGGCGGCGATCGCTCAGCACCAGGGCACCGTATTTCTTCAAAAGATAAGGTCGGATCATTCCGGCCACGTTTCCGGCGGCGCCGGTTACCAAAATCTTAGCCATGACATCCTCCATTCGTTCCCCCGAACCCTGAGCCAAAGATGCAGGCGAGACAAGGCCGCCGGTTGCCTTTCTTTCGGTGAATGTTCAGTCTGCCCCGACGTATTCTCAGAAAGGTTTCGCATGCAGGAAATTTCGGTGCTCTTGATCTCGGGCTCGCTTCGCAAACCTTCGATGAACCGCAAACTTCTGGCCGAGGCCGCGCGCCTGATCGAACCTGCGAAACCCACGGCCGCCGACATCGGCTTTCCGCTTTACGACGGCGATATCGAAACATCGACAGGGATCCCTGCGGCGGTTCAAACGCTGGCCGATCAGATTGCCGATGCGCAGGCTGTTGTCATTGGTTGCCCCGAGTATAACCAATCCTTTAGCGGGGTTCTGAAGAACGCGCTCGACTGGGTCAGCCGGCTTAAGACAAACCCATGGGCGGACAAGCCTGTGGCACTGGTATCGGCAACCGGCGGGCGTGCGGGCGGCGCACGCGCCCAGTCGGCGCTGCGACTGGCGATGATGCCGTTTCGCGCCCATGTCCTGCCGGGCCCCGAAGTTCTTGTCGCCAGTGCAAGTGGCGCGTTTGACGACGCGGGCCGCCTGACGGACGAGCGCTATATCAAAGCGCTTGAAACGCTGATGACGGACCTGCGCGCCGCGGTGCTGCGGTGACATTGTCAAGCATTCAGGACGTGATGGACCCCGCGCGCGCGGCGGCTTTGCACGTGGCCCTTGGGCTTGAAGGCGATGCGCCGAGGGCGGGCGACGCCCTGCCACCATTTTTCCATCAGGTCTATTTCTGGCAGGTTCTGCCGCCCGCGGATCTGGGCCGTGACGGGCATGCCGCGGCGGGCAAGGTGCTGCCTGATCTTGGGTTGCCACGCCGGATGTGGGCCGGGGGCAGGCTTTGGTTTCGTGCCGCGTTAACCCTTGGCGCCCCGGCGCGCAAAACCACGACGATCGAGAAGGTCGAGCACAAGACAGGGCGGACCGGGCCGCTGGCGTTTCTGACGCTGCGCCATGACTTTGAACAGGGCGGCGATGTGGTGATCACCGAACATCAGGACCTGGTTTTCCGCCAGGACCCTGACCCGAATGCACCCCCGGCAACACCCGCACCCGCACCCACCCCAGCACCGCAAAACGCGGCATTTCGGCAAACCGCCCACTTCGATACGACCTTGCTGTTCCGGTACTCGGCCCTGACGATGAACGGGCACCGCATTCATTATGACGAGGCTTATGCCACGCAGGTCGAAGGTTACTCCGGGCTGGTGGTTCACGGGCCGCTTTTGGCGCAGCGGCTGATGCTGCTGGCCCACGCGCGCCTTGGGGCGCTTTCCCGGTTTGAGTTTCGCGCGACATCGGCGGTCAGCCACGGCGAGAGCGTGGAATTTTGCGCCGATGGTGACAAGTTCTGGGCCGCCGGGCAGGACGGCCGTTTGTGCATGACCGCGCAGGCGTCCGCAGGTTAACGGCCTAGAGGTTCGCCTCGACACGGAACTCAGCGGGGACCTCGTCGCGCCCCTCCAGCACCAGATCAACCATCACCTGCGCGATTTTCGGCGCCATGCCAAAGCCGATTTTGAAACCGCCGTTGGCGATAAACTGGCCGGGTTTTCCGGGCCATGGCCCCAGCATTGGCGCGCGGCTTTTGGCGCGGGGGCGGATGCCGGCCCAGCGCTGGATCACGGGCGCGTCCGACAAAGCAGGCATCGCCATGCGCGCCCGCATGATCACGTCCTCCAACAGCTCGTCAGTTGCGGTTGGACCCGAAAACTCTCGCTCGGTCGTTGATCCGATGGCCAGCGTCCCGTCGGCATGGGGGATAAAGTGCATGGTATCGGCGAAAATCTGGGGCATATCGCGGGCGTCATAGGCCAGCAATGCGGCCTGACCCTTGACGCCATTTCCGACCGGTTTGCCCATGTCCAGTGACAGGGTCATCAGGCCCTGATGACCCGTCGCCCAGATCGTCGGTGCATCGGCCGCGCGATCATCCTCGCGCATGATCTGGCCACCTTTTGCAATGATAGCTGCGGCCAGACTTTCGCAGGCCATGCGCGGATGAATACGCGCCGACAGGGTGTCGTGGATCAGAAATCCCGAAGGGCTGGATGGGGCCCATGGCACATCGGCGGCTGCAATGACCTGCCAGCTGGCAAGCCCCTGCCAAAGGTCCTGTGCCTGATGCGCGCGGATATGGGCCAGATCAAGCGCCCGGTCATCGGCAATGGGTTGCAGCCGGCCCATGCGCCCATAGCCCGACGACAGGCCCGAGGCCGCATCGACCCCGGCCCAGAAATCCGCCGCCATGATCAGGCTGTCGAACTGAAAACCCTTTTTGTCATTCCAGCGCTCGGGCGTGTGCGGCGCCAGCGCCCCCACGATCCCGCCACTTGCGCCCGCGCCAACGCCACCGGGATCAACAAGGCGCACCTTTGCGCCACGCTGGATGGCCACCCATGCGATGGACAGGCCAAAGATCCCGCCGCCGTGGATTGTCAGATCAAGGATTGCCAATATGCTGCCCCTTCGTCAGGTATCTGCGCAACTGCAAAGGCTTCTAGGACAGGCAATGACAAAGGACCAGCGGCCCCTGCTTTCATGGCGCGATGGCAACCTGCCTTTCTCGACCCGTTTTGACGATCCCTATTTCTCGGATCAAAGCGGGCTTGCGGAAACGCGGCATGTGTTTCTGGGGGGAAATGACCTGCCTGCGCGGTTCCGCGATGGGTTTGCGATTGGCGAACTGGGGTTTGGGACCGGGCTGAACTTTCTGGCAACCTGTCAGCTTTGGCTGGAAACCCGGCAGGCTGGCACGTTGCAGTTCACCAGTTTCGAGGCGTTTGCGTTGGACCCCGGCCAGATGGCGCGCGCGCATCAGGCTTTCCCGGAACTGGCCGAACTTTCACAACGCCTTTGCGGGATCTGGACGCCCGGGGCCGGGCGCCTGGAATATCTGCCGGGCATCACGCTGGAGGTTGTTGCCGGCGACGCGCGCGCAAGCCTGCCAAACTGGGGCGGTCAGGCCGACGCCTGGTTCCTTGACGGGTTCTCGCCGGCCAAGAACCCCGAGCTTTGGGAACCTGAGTTGATGCAGGCCGTCGCCGCCCATATGCGCCCCAGCGCGACGCTGGCCACTTATACCGCGGCAGGGTTCGTTCGGCGCGGTCTGGAACACGCGGGCATTGCAGTTGAACGTCAGCCGGGATACGGGCGAAAGCGTCACATGATGACGGGGCAATTGAAAGCCTGAGATGACCCAATCAAATACGCGCCTTGGCATTATGCTGATGATCGCCACGACCTTTGTCTTTGCGATGCAAGACGGCATCTCGCGCCATTTGGCCGGGCAATATAACGTGCTGATGGTGGTGATGATCCGCTATTGGTTCTTCGCCGCCTTCGTGATTGTCATTGCCGCGCGCAGGCCCGGCGGCATTCGCGCCGTGGCCGCCACAAAACAGCCCTACCTGCAGATTTTTCGCGGCGTTCTTCTGGCGCTTGAGATTTGTGTGATGGTCCTGGCCTTTGTCCTTTTGGGACTGGTGGAAAGCCACGCGATATTCACCAGCTACCCGTTGCTGGTGGCCGCCCTGTCGGGTCCGATCCTGGGCGAGGCTGTCGGCTGGCGCCGCTGGTCGGCCATTGGCGTGGGCTTTGTCGGTGTTCTGATCATTCTTGAACCGGGGCTCAAAGTCTTCTCGCCCTATGCCGTTGTGCCCCTGATATCGGCGCTTCTATTTGCGCTCTACGGGCTTTTGACCCGCTATGCCGCGCGGCTCGACAATTCGGCCACGTCGTTTTTCTGGACCGGCACTGTGGGCGGCGTCGTGATGACAGTGATCGGCGTCTGGTCGTGGGAAGCGATGACACCAACCGACTGGGCGTGGATGGCGCTTTTATGCGTCACCGGCGCCACGGGCCACTGGCTTTTGATCCGCTGCTATGAGGTCGCCGAGGCTTCGGCGGTGCAGCCTTTTGCCTTTCTGCAACTGGTCTTTGCCTCGGCCATCGGGATCACGGTGTTTTCCGAAACGCTGGACACGAATGTGGCCATCGGTGCCGCGATCGTCGTGTCGGCCGGGCTTTATACGCTCTGGCGCGAACGTAAACGGAAATAGCCCCTAACGCGCGATCATTTCGCGGCTCAATTCAATCGGCAACGGCTTGCCCGCCATTCGGGCGCGGTAAACTGGCAGGCTTTCCATCACGCGCATCACATAGTTGCGGGTTTCGCGAAACGGGATGCCTTCGATCCAGTCGACCACATCCACCTGACCCGACCGCGGATCGCCCTGTTCCTCGATCCAGCGGCGCACCCGCGAGGGGCCCGCATTATAGGCCGCCGCGACCAGCACCCGGTTCTTGCCAAACTCGGCCTCAAGCTCGGCCAGATAGGTCGCGCCGATCTGAACGTTGTACTGCCAGTCCGACAGCAGGCGGTCGGCGGAAAAGGCGATCTCCAGCCGCCCGGCCACCGCCTCGGCGGTTCTGGGCATCACCTGCATCATCCCGCGCGCCCCGGCGCCTGAAACGACGGTCGGGTTAAACTCGCTTTCGCGGCGCGCAATGGCCAGCGCAAGTTCAGGATCAACCGGCAATGCTGCCTTGGCCAATGGATGCACCGCATAGTAGCTTTCGGGCAGGACATAACCCTTGGTCGCAGCCGCCTTGCCGATCATCACGGCGATGTATTCCTCGCCCAGTGACAGCGCCAATTGCGAAAGTTGCCCCATCTCCTGACGTGACAACATGCTGGCCAGATGCACCATGAAACGCCGTGCCAGCGCGGTTTCATCTGCCTTTTGCAGCGCAATCGCGGCCTGCATGACCGATGACTTCATGAAACTGGCGCCCTGCCATGGCGGAAACTCTTCGGTTCCGGCCAGTTCGGGCTGCATTGCGATACCGGCCTTTTCAGCCGCCAAAAGGCCGTAAAAGCTGGTTTGATAGCGCGCGCCTTCGGCATAGGCCGATCTGGCCGCCTCAGGATCGCCCATCGCGTCCAATGTGCGGCCCGTCCAATACCCTGCCCGGCCCAGACTGATCGGTGAACCGACGCCTGCGCGAAAGCGGGTAAAGTGATCCAGTGCCAGATCGGGCTGATCCAGAAAGCGCAGCGCGATGTAACCGGCCAGCCATTCCAGATCGGCATAGTTGCTGCCACCGCTCAGCTGGTGGCGCGAGGCCAGTTGGTAAGCCGCCTGATAGCGGCCCGCGCGCATTTCCGAGCGCGCCAGACTGCGGCGCCATCCCGCCCAGCGTTCAGGCTCGCCCAAGGCGGCGGCGGTGCTGCTTTGTTCGATCAAAAGGCTGATCGCATCGGCGTTGCGCCCCTTGCGGGCGCGCCAGTTGAACCGCTCATAGGCAAGGCCCGGATTCCCGGCTAGATCCGCAGGCACCGCGTTGATCGCGGCATCAACGCCGTCCTTGTTACGCTGCAATGCAATGCGCGCCTTGGCCAACGCCTGCCAGCCGTCCGAAACCTGTGGGAACATCCGTTCTGCTTCGTCGTTCAGCCCGCGCCACAACAGCATGTCCAGCCGTGCGATGTCATGGCGGGCCAAAAGCTTGCCGCCGACCTTCTGCAGGGCTGTCTGTTCCTGAGGCGTCAGCGACAGGGTCCGCCAGGCCAGAACGACCTGAGCGTCGGCATCGCCGGTCTTGCCCAGCGCATGTTGCGCGGCCACAAGACGCAAGACACCGGCACCGGTGGCAGGTGAATGGCCTTTGAAAAAGGTCAGAACGGCCTTTGGATCGGCATCATCAGGGATCTGCGCCTCGCCGCGTTTTCGCAAATATGCAAGGCCGGGCCAGTCCGGGCGGCGGGCCAGAAAGTCCAGGTACTCTGAAAAGTCGCCTTGCGCCGCGCGCAAACGCTGCCATTCGATGATGTCCTGTTCGACCTTGCCGACCTGACCTGACAGCAACAGCGCCTTGCCCCAGTCACCGCCGCGCATCGCTTCAAAAGCCACGGCCAATGGATCGGATGATGTGTCGCTTTGCGCCGATGCGCCCTGTGAAAGGGTCATCAGAGCAACAAGAACCGTAAGCAAAAACCGCCGCATAACTGGGAAATCCTCCGCCCGCTTTGATTGAACCTAGCCGAGCACAGCAGCACTTCAATTCACAAACTTGGCAAGCGGGCAATTCAAGGCTAGTTTCCGCCGGGTTTGCAATTGGGCGACTCAGCCCCGAATAACAGAGAGAGGTCCCACGCCATGTTTACAGGCTCTATGCCCGCTTTGGTGACGCCGTTCAAGGACGGCAAAGTGGATGTGGCGACGCTCAAACAACTGGTTGAATGGCATATCGGGGAAGGTTCTTCCGGAATTGTTCCCGTCGGCACGACCGGTGAAAGCCCCACTCTCAGCCATGCCGAACACCGACAGGTCGTCGAAGTGGTGGTTCAGGCCGTGGCCGGGCGCGTCCCGGTGATTGCGGGTGCGGGATCAAACAACACCGCCGAGGCGATCAGCCTGGCCCAGCATGCGGCCTCTGTAGGTGCGGATGCAGCACTTGTTGTCACGCCCTATTACAACAAGCCGACACAGGAAGGTTTGATCGCGCATTTCACTGCAATCCACGATGCGGCCGAAATTCCGATCATCATCTACAATATTCCGGGCCGGTCCGTTGTCGACATGACGCCCGAGACGATGGGCAAACTGGCCCAGCTTCCGCGGATTGTCGGCGTCAAAGATGCCACGGCCGATATCAGCCGGGTGTCCAGAACGCGGATCAGCTGTGGCAAGGATTTCTGTCAGCTGACGGGCGAAGACGCCTCGGCGCTGGGGTTCAATGCCCAAGGTGGCGTTGGGTGCATTTCGGTAACCGCCAATGTCGCGCCGCGCCTTTGCGCTGAATTTCAGGCCGCAACACGGGTCGGCGATTATGCCAAGGCGCTGGAATATCAGGATCGTTTGATGCCCCTGCACGAGGCTATTTTCCTTGAACCGGGACTGGCGGGTGCCAAATACGGTCTGTCCCGCCTTGGCCGTTGCTCAGAAGAGCTGCGCCTGCCGCTGGTTCCGGTCTCTGCGGCAGTTCGTGCACGCATGGATGACGCCATGCGCCATGCAGGGTTGCTGAACTAAGCGCGAAAAGCGCAAAACCGGGCCCCTTTTCCCAAGGGGCCCGTTCTCTTTTCAGGGCTCAGCGTTCGCCGGCGCGATCCATCCATTTGCGGGTGTTTGCGGTGTCGCGATCCCGGACCTGACGGGCATTTTGCGGTTTTTGCTGGTGATTGTCGCGGCAATCGCTCCAACCGCCGCAGGTCTTGGTGCGGGACGCAACCATCAGCGCATCTGCAATAATCGAAAACATCTGGCTTCTCCTTTATCCGTCGTTTGTCCGATGCCTGTCACAATAGCGCTCAAACCCGGATCTGCCGAACCAATACCATTGCCAATTTGTTAGCTTGACTTACAATCGCCCCATGGATTGGAACCAGATACCCTCGCTATTTGCGCTTCGCGCCTTTGAGGCAACGGCCAGACTTGAAAGTCTGACTGCCGCCGCGCAAAGCCTGAATGTTACCCATGCGGCAATCTCTCAGCATATTCGCGCACTTGAGGCCGACATCGGTTGCGCGCTGACCCAGCGCTCGGGGCGGGGGATCGTTCTGACCCGCGAAGGTCAGGCGCTGGCACGGGCGCTCAGCGATGGTTTTGGCCTGATCGCGGGGGCCACCCAAGAGCTGCGGGATCAGACCCGCGATCGCCCGCTTGTTGTTGCGCTGACGCCGTCCTTCGGGGAAAACTGGCTGATGCCGCGCCTTGGGCAGTTCTGGGTCGACCACCCCGAGATCAAGATCTCGCTCCTGCCCTCGCCGCAACTGGTGGACCTGCGCCGCGACCGGGTTGATGTTGCGATCCGCTTTGGCAAAGGCAACTGGCCGGATCTGACCGTCGAAAAGCTGGTCCAGTCCGATTTTGTCGCCGTGGCAACGCCCGACCGCATTCAATCCTGCCCCGATGCAAAAACCGCCCCGTGGTTTATCAGCGTGGCGGATACAGAGCTTAGCCAATGGGCGCAGCTTATGAACCTTCTGGGTCCCCAAACGCCGGTAACCGAACTGCCAACCGGTGAATTGGTGTTGTCGGCCTGCCGTGCCGGGCACGGGTTTTCGGCCCAGCCCCATGCGCTGGTCGCGAACGATATCGCCAAGGGCACTCTGGCCGTCCATGCCGAGGCCGGCAATGACCTGCACGGCTACTTCATCCTGACGCCAAAGGACGGCATGACGCCCAAGGCCCGCGCCTTTGTCCAATGGCTCAGATGCTGCACCTGATTTGATATGGTTGAACTTGGCGCTGGGGCTGTTATCTGATCCCAATGGCCCAGAAACCCGCATCCAATTCCAAACAGATCGCCGACAACCGCCGGGCGCGGTACGACTATGCCATCGAGGATGACATCGAATGCGGCATCATGCTTGAAGGGTCCGAGGTCAAATCGCTGCGCGAAGGTCAGGCCCAGATCGCCGAAAGCTATGCGGCCGTCGAAGAGGGCGAGCTGTGGCTGGTCAACAGCTATATCGCGCCCTATCTGCAGGCCAGAACCTTCGGCCACGAAGAGCGTCGGCGCCGCAAGCTTTTGGTCTCCAAGCGCGAGCTTTCGCGCCTGTGGCAGGCCACGGCCCGTCAGGGCATGACGCTGGTCCCGCTGTCGCTTTATTTCAACGGCAAGGGCATCGCCAAGATCAAGCTGGGCATCGCCAAGGGCAAAAAGACCGTCGACAAGCGCCAGACCGAGGCGAAACGCGACTGGGGCCGGCAAAAGCAGCGGCTCTTGCGCCACGGCGAATAGCGCGGCGCCTTTCGGGGCGCGTATGCGGGCGCACAGGCCCGTTTGCCAAGCTGATCCTCTTGCCTAGCGGCGCACCTCTCGTTAGGCAGGACAAGAACTCTGCGGGGGCTTTCATGGCACATAGTGATCCTAAAACGCTGGTCTCGACCGATTGGCTGGAGCAACATCTGCAAGATCCGGATTTGCGGATACTGGATGCCTCTTGGTACCTGCCCGGCGAAGCGCGCGATGCCCGGGCCGAATATGATGCCGCCCATATTCCGGGCGCGCGCTTTTTTGACATCGACGAGATCAGCGATCACCGCTCGACCATGCCGCATATGGTGCCGCCGGTTGAAAAATTCATGTCCCGGATGCGGGCGATGGGTGTCGGTGATGGCCATCAGGTCGTGATTTATGACGGGGCGGGCTTGTTTTCTGCCGCGCGGGTCTGGTGGCTCTTTCGTCTGATGGGCAAAACCGATGTTGCCGTTCTGGATGGCGGATTGCCCAAATGGCAGGCCGAGGGGCACGCAACCGAAGATATGCCGCCCATGGTGCGCGACCGCCATATGACGGTGCAAAGGCAGAACCAGATGGTCAAGGATGTCACGCAGGTGGCCGCGGCCTCAAAGCTGGGCGATCATGTGATCATCGATGCCCGCAGCGCCGAGCGGTTTCGCGGCGATGCGCCCGAGCCGCGGCCGGGCCTGCGCGCGGGTCATATTCCGGGCGCCCGCAACGTGCCCTTCAAGACGCTTTTGAACGACGACAGCACGATGAAAGACCCAAGCCAGCTGCACCAGATTTTTGAGGCGGCCGGCATCAATCTGGACAAACCTGCGATCACCTCCTGCGGCTCGGGCGTGACGGCGGCGGTGCTGTCGCTGGCGCTGGAACGTATCGGCCACCGCAACCACGCGCTTTATGACGGATCATGGAGCGAGTGGGGCATGTATGACGACCTGAAAGTAGCCACCGGAGAGGCCTGATGTTTGACCACCTGACCGCCCAACCCAAAGACAAGATCCTCATGCTGATGCAGATGTACAAAGAGGATCCGCGCAGCGACAAGATCGACCTGGGCGTTGGCGTCTACAAAGACGCCTCTGGAACCACGCCGATCATGAAAGCCGTCAAAACGGCCGAGCAGCAGCTTTGGCAGGCGGAAACGACCAAGTCCTACACAGGTCTGGCCGGTGATCCGGGCTTTCTGGATGCGATGGCCGATCTGGTGATCGGCGGGGCCGTGTCCCGCGACCGCATCGCCGCAGCAGCTACACCCGGCGGGACAGGCGCCATCCGGCAAGCGCTGGAACTGGTCCGGCTCGCCTCACCCGGCGCCACCATCTGGCTGTCCAACCCGACCTGGCCCAATCACCCCTCCATCATCCGCTATCTGGGCCTGCCGATTGCCGAGTACCGCTACTTCGACAACGACAGCCGCGCGGTCGATTTCGACGGGATGATGCAGGACATTGCAAAGGCAAAGCCCGGCGATGTCGTCCTGCTGCACGGCTGCTGTCATAACCCGACCGGTGCCAACCTGAACCTGCAGCAATGGGCCGAGGTCACCGACCTCTTGCTCAAGACCGGTGCGACGCCGTTCATAGACATCGCCTATCAGGGTTTTGGTGACGGGCTTGAAGCAGACGCCGCCGGCCTGCGTCACCTTGTGGCCAAAGTGCCCGAAGCCCTTGTCGCCGCCAGCTGCTCCAAGAACTTCGGAATTTACCGCGAACGCACTGGCGTCCTGATGGCGGTTTCACAGGCCGCGTCGGGCACTGCGGTTGCACAGGCAAACCTGGCCTTCCTCAACCGCCAGAACTTCTCCTTCCCGCCAGACCACGGCGCGCGCCTTGTCACTATGATCCTCGGCGACAGCGCCCTGAGCGAAACCTGGGCAAATGAACTTGAGGACGTGCGCCAAGCCATGCTGGGCTTGCGCACGCAACTGGCAACCCAATTGCAAAATCGCTCGGGATCGGACCGGTTCGGCTTTCTCGCCCAACACCGCGGCATGTTCTCGCGCCTCGGCGCCACGCCGGATCAAGTTGAAACGCTGCGAAAAGACTTCGGCATCTATATGGTCGGCGATAGCAGAATGAACATCGCCGGACTTAACGCCACAACCGTGCCAATTCTCGCTCAGGCAATCGTTGACGCCGGCATCTAAACTTTCACTTTTCTGAAAATATCCCCGCCGGAGGCTTTGCGACATCATGTCAGGAGCCTCCGGCGGGGATACTTCAAGAGAAATGAATTCAAGCGCCCCTTCGAAAAACAACAGTGCGGCGAAGCCGCTCAATTTGATAACAAAAAGCCCGGGCGCGAACGCCCGGGCAGGTTTGACTGACTGGAAGGGATGTCAGCCTTTTGAGAACTCAGGGTAGGCTTCCATGCCCAGCTCGGCCATGTCGAGGCCCATGATCTCGGCTTCTTCGGTGACGCGAATTCCGATCACCGCCTTCAGCACGAACCAGACGACACCGGATGTGATGAAGACAAAGAGACCAACAACCACGATCGAATAGAGCTGTGTGGCCAAGCTGGCGTCGCCGTTGGTGAAGACAACTGCGATTGTGCCCCAGATACCTGCAAAGAGGTGAACCGGGATCGCGCCGACCACGTCGTCGATCTTGAAGCGATCCAGCAGTGGCACTGCAAAGACAACCAATACGCCGCCGACGCCACCGATCAGGGTCGATGAGATCAGTGTCGGTGTCAGCGGCTCTGCGGTGATCGATACCAGACCGGCAAGGGCGCCGTTCAGGATCATCGTCAGGTCAGGCTTTTTGTACAAAAGCTGTGTCAGGATCAACGCGGCCACGGCGCCACCTGCGGCGGCGGTGTTGGTGTTGGCAAAGATGCGGCTGATGTCAGCCACGTTACCCGCAGTGTCCATGTAAAGCTGCGAGCCGCCGTTAAAGCCGAACCAACCCATCCACAGGATGAACGTACCCAGTGTCGCAAGCGTCAGGTTCGAGCCGGGCATCGGAATGGTTTTGCCGTCTTTGTATTTGCCGATGCGCGGGCCAAGGATCAGGGCGCCTGCAAGGGCTGCCCAGCCACCGACCGAGTGCACGACCGTCGAGCCTGCAAAATCAAGAAAGCCCATCTCGTTGAGGAAACCGCCGCCCCATTTCCAGCTGGCCTGGATCGGGTAGATCAGCGTGGTCAGTACGATAACAAAGGCAAGGAAGGGCCAAAGTTTGATGCGCTCAGCCAAGGCGCCCGACACGATCGAGGCAGTGGCGGCTGCAAACATAAGCTGAAAGAAAAAATCCGACCCGACGGATGCATACGTCAGATCAGGCGTCGCGCCGGCCAAGCCGACAGGCTCCAGCGATGTGACCGAAAAGGCACCAAGGATGCCGTTAATGGTCCAGCCGTCGCCGGGGTACATCAGGTTGTAACCGATCAGATAGTAAAACAGCGAGGCCAGCGAAAAGAGCGCGATGTTCTTGGTCAGCTGCATCGCCACGTTTTTGCCGCGCACAAGGCCCGCTTCGAGCATGGCAAAGCCTGCGGCCATCCAGAACACCAGAAAGCCGGTGACAAGGAACATGAAGGTTGTGAAGATAAAGCCAATATCGCCATTCAGCGGCGTGTTGTCGACCTCTTGTGCAAGCCCCAGCGAAGGCAGCGCCATCGCGACCAGAGCCAGTGGGAGTATTTTAGCGGTATTCATTCGTTTGGTCCTTTCAGAGGATCGCATCTTCAGATCGCGTCTTCGTTGGTTTCGCCCGTGCGCACGCGAACCGCGCCTTGCACATCGAGGACAAATATCTTGCCGTCGCCGATCTTGTCGGTCTTCGCGGTCTTCTGGATTGTTTCGACAACCTGATCAGCCATTGCCGAAGCAATGACGAGTTCCAGTTTGATCTTGGGAACAAAGTTCACGGCGTATTCAGCGCCGCGATAGATTTCGGTGTGACCTGACTGTGAGCCAAAGCCTTTGATTTCCGTCACCATCATTCCGCGAACTCCGATCGAGGTCAGCGCTTCGCGCACCTCTTCCAGTTTGAACGGCTTGATAGCTGCAATGATGAGTTTCACTTTTAACCCCTTCCAAGTGGCGCATTTATCGCCAACGAGAAGGGCCGCAGCGCCGCGCGATAACAAGAATGTCAGCGTTCTATCTGGGCGCATAAACAAGCAAGTTGCACAATTTTTGCACAATTTGTGCGCGATGACTAAATTCTAGGCGATTCAAAAAGTTAGAATGCGGGGTGGTTGCCGCTCCACTTTCCGGTGCGGGGCCTGTAAAGTCGCGCAAAAGAGCAGCGCCGGAACAGATAACGCATGAGCGGTCCCGCAAGAAAACGCCCCTCGCTTGTTGCCGACAAGCGATACACCAAGCCCGCGTCAGCGGCGCGAAAACCGACAGCCACCAAGGCAGTCAAACGGCGTGGCCCCTCGGGCGGCGGATCAGGGGGCGGCAAACGCCCACCCAGCCGGCGCAAGCGCCCTCAGCGCAAGGGCATCTTTGCCAAACTCTTTGGCGCCGTCTTTGATCTCTTTCGGTGGATCTTTCGGCTGATCTGGAAACTCTTTTACCGCGCAGCACTGGTGGTGCTTTTGCTGGTCGCGATCGGGGTTGGGTTCTTTTATACCCAACTGCCCCCGGCGGCCGATCAGGTTGACGGGCGCACGCGCGGGTCGGTCACGATCCTTGATCGCAACGGGAAAACTTTTGCCTGGCGCGGCGAACAGTTCGGCGGGATGATCACCGCGGGCACTGTGTCGCCCGCGCTCAAAAATGCGGTCGTGGCGACCGAGGACAAGCGGTTTTACCGGCACTTCGGGCTTAGCCCGCGCGGCATTGCCAGCGCGATCCGCATCAACCTGCGCGAAGGTCGCGGGCCGCTGTCGGGCAACGGCGGCTCGACCATTACCCAACAGACAGCCAAGCTTTTGTGCCTCGGCGTACCCTACGATCCCAAGTCGGGCATGACCAAGGCGCAATACGAGGGCGACTGCCGCGAAGGTTCGCTTTGGCGCAAGATCAAAGAGGCCGTCTATTCCCTCGCGATGGAGACCAAATACACCAAGGATGAGATCCTGACGATCTATCTGAACCGCGCGTTTCTGGGCGCGGGTGCGCAAGGCTATGAAGCCGCCGCTCAGCGCTACTTTGGTAAATCGGCATCCGACGTGCGCCCCGCCGAGGCCGCCATGCTGGCAGGGCTTTTGGTGGCGCCCACGCGCTATGCACCCACGCGGGACCTTAAACTGTCACAGTCGCGGGCAGGCGTCGTGATCGGCCTGATGGAAGATCAGGGGTACCTGACCACCGCCCAGGCAAATTACGCACGTGAAAACCCCGCCACGCTTTCGGCGGCGGCGCGGGCTCAGGCGGGCGGCTATTTTGCCGACTGGGTGATGGATAGCGGTCCCTCGTTCCTGACGCGCGACACGACCGAAGACGTGATCCTGCGCACCACACTGGACCCCAAAATCCAGAAAGCGGCAGAAGAGGCGCTGGATTTCATATTCAAAGAACGGGTCAGCGAGGGGTCAAAGGCCGAAGCGGCCATTGTTGTGATGTCTTCGGATGGCGCCGTTCGGGCCATGGTTGGCGGGCGTGATGCGACGGTATCGGGTGCGTTTAACCGCGCCACGATGGCCAAGCGTCAAACCGGATCAGCGTTCAAACCCTTTGTCTACGCCACCGCGCTGGACATGGGATACACTTATGCCGATGTCGTTCAAGACACGCCGCTGACCATCGACATTCCCGGCTCGGGCCCATGGTCGCCCAAGAACTACTCGCGCAAGTTTCTGGGACCCGTCACCCTGACGGATGCTTTGCGGCTGTCGCTGAACGTACCTGCGGTGCGGGTCTCTGAGGCGGTGGGCCGCGAGAATGTGCGGCAAGTGGCCGAAGGCTTTGGCATTCAAAGTGATCTGGCCGCGGGGCCGGCTCTGGCGCTTGGTGCATCCGAAGCTTCGCTATTAGAGATGACCGGGGCTTACGCCGGTTTTCTCAATGGCGGCAGCAGCGTGACGCCTTATGGGTTGCTTGAGCTGAAACTGCTGGGCGATGACGCGGCCGTCATGGGCCAGTCGGGCGGTATGGGCGAACGGGTCATCTCGAATGAAGCCGCCCAACAGCTGGTCTATATGATGAGCCAGGTAATGGAGCGGGGCACAGGCACGCGCGGCGCGCTGGATGGCCGGCCAACGGCGGGCAAGACGGGCACCACCCAAGGCGCGCGCGATGCCTGGTTTATCGGGTTCACGGCGGACTATGTGGCCGGGGTCTGGATGGGATATGACGATAACTCGCCCCTGACCGGCGTCACCGGCGGTGGCTTGCCCGCTGCGATCTGGCGCGAGACGATGAAGCGGGCCGAAGCGGGGCTGCCGGTTCAGCCCCTGCCGATGATCCGGCCAAAGCAACCGCCAAAGGTCATCGTCGCCACGCCACAGCGTCAGCCACAAAACAACCGCCGCAACGAAAACGTGCTGCTTGATGTTCTGCGGCAGATACTGGGTGGAAACTAGGGTCCGCCACGGCGTGCCCTAGCCCAGCTTTTTCATGTCCGTAATAAGCTTGTTCAGATCGCCCCGGCGCTGATCCAGCAACGATCCGATCTCTGAGCGTTCTGTCAGCAACAGGTTGACGCCCTCGATCATGATGTTGAAAAACTTGTCGCTGCCCGAGCGGTCGGTCACCTGAAAGGTCATCACGAAAGGCGCCTTGCCCTTCAGCCTGGCCAGGGTCTTGACCTCGTAAAAGCTTTTGACCTGCTTGGTGGAAACAACCTCGATCTCACCGCCGATAAATTCGCGAAAACGGCGCCCGTAGCGGCGCGCGATATAGCCGCCGAAAACCTGGGTGTAGGCGTTGATCTGACTTGCGCTGGCGCTGCGCGCGTCTGCGCCCAAAGTGTAACGCGCAATCGTCGGGACGTCGGCAAACTTTGCAAAGATCCGTTCGAAATCGCTGAACATCTGGCTTTCGGATTTGCCAGAGTTGATGACGCCGTTGATCTCGCCGACCAGACGGCCAACCAGCTTTTGCGCTTCGCCTTGGGTCAGGGCAAAGGCGGGACCTGCGGCAACCAGCGCGGTGAAACCGGCGATGATGCCACGTCTGTTAATTTCAATTACCATAGAGTTCCTCAAACACACTATCACTCTTCTCGGCCACGCTTACGCCCAGTTGAAAACGGCGGTTCTGAAGGTAAAGCAACCGCGCTTGGGCATAGCTGTCCGCACTGTCATAATAGATAGAGTCAACTGTGTTTGAAAAGCGATAGCGATCACCCAAACGTGAAGCCGTTGACGCCGCCAGCTCATAGTATTTTTCAGGCTCGGGAAAGCTGTTGATCAGCGGGTTGGTGAACAGGTCGACGACACGGCCCACCATATGCCGCTCGGTCGAGGGGCCGATCACCGGCAGGACGACAAAGTTCCCCTCGGGCACGCCCCAGACATAAAGCGTTTCGCCAAAGTCGGTTTTGGCCGCAAAAAGGCCTGCGTCGGATGCAGGGTCGAGTATCCCGCCCAGACCAAAGACCGTGTTGAACAAAAAGCGCATCCCGTTCTGGCCCGCGCCCTTGATATCGCCCTGCAGGATGTTGTTCACGACAAAGCCAGGCAGGCTGAGGTTGCGTGAAAAGTTGCCAACCGACTCGCGGACCGGATCAGGAAGAACGGACCCATAAGCATTGGCCGACGGGCGCACCAGCGCTTTGTCCAGCGCGATGTTGCCCTGATGCGTCGCGCGGTTTTGCACCTCATAGGGGTCATTGGGGCCGCTGCCCGCAGGGCGCGCGCAAGCGCCAAGAGCCCCCAGAATCAAAAGAGCCAAAAGTGCCCGAATTACAGGGCCGGAAATTTTAAACGCGACAATCACAGAAAATCTCAACGTCTTGTTTGTAGTTTCAAAGTCATACTGCACCAGTCGGAAAAGCCCAGCGCGAAGCGTCGCTATCGTGCTGGTTGTGGCAGATCGGCGACAAATACGTCGCCATCGGTCTTCTACCACAAAACGCGACCGGCATAAGGTCGCGGGAGCGTGAAATGAGAGCGAGTGATACTTGGGACGGCCCCAGAGAGCTTGGCAAAGCGCGACGCCAAAGCCGTGCCCTATTCTGGGCTGTGGCTATTTTCAGCTTATTTATCAATGCGCTGATGCTGACTGGTCCGATTTTCATGCTGCAAATCTATGACCGCGTTCTGGCCAGCCGGTCAGAGGCGACGCTGGTCGCGCTCTTTGGGCTGGTGACGTTCCTCTTTCTGATCATGGCGATTCTCGACCTTTTGCGCGGTCGCATACTGACGCGGATCGGCGCCCGGTTTCAGGCCCATCTTGATCAGCGGGTTTTTCTGGCATCGGTCGCATCGGCAACGGGCGCGCGCGCGCAAAGCACTGCCTCGGGTCAGGCGATGCCCGATCTGGACGCGGTGCAAAAGTTTATGTCCTCGCCGGTTCTGGCCGCGTTTTTTGACCTGCCGTGGACCCCGGTCTTTATCTTCGCAATCGCGGTGTTTCACCCGATGCTGGGTCTGGTTGCGGCGCTCGGCGGCGGCGTCCTGCTGGCGATTGCCCTAGCAAATCAGTTTGCAACAACCGCGATTTTCAACCGCGCCAAGGCGGCGGCGATGCGCAGCCACCTATGGTCGGCGCAGGCGCATCATCAGGCCGAAACCGTTCAAGCGCTGGGGATGCGCAATGCGGTTTTTCGCCGGTGGAGCGTGCTGCACCAACACCAGCTAAGGTGTGACGTCCGGCATTCCGACAGGGGTGGCGGTTTTGCGACCGCCTCGCGGATCTGGCGGATGTTTCTTCAGTCGGGGATGCTGGCGATGGGGGCCTATCTGGTGCTGCAAAATCAGCTAAGCCCGGGTGCCATGGTCGCCTCCTCGATCCTTCTGGGGCGGGCACTGGCGCCACTTGAACTGGTCGTCGGGCAATGGCCGATCCTTGTGCGCGCCGTGGCCGGCTGGCGCGCTCTTGGTGCCACGCTGACCGTCACGCCGCCCGCACCGTCGCGCACCTCGCTGCCGCAGCCGGGCGCGCGCCTGATCGTCGACCAGCTTAGCGTTGTGCCCACCGCTGGCAAACCCGCAGCGCTTAAAATGGTATCTTTCGAAGTCATGCCCGGGCAGGCGGTGGGCGTGATCGGGCCCAGTGGCGCGGGCAAGACAACGCTGGCGCGGGCACTGGTGGGTGCCTGGCCGCCTGCTTCGGGAACTATCCGGCTGGGCGGTGTCCCGATCGACCAGTTTGGCTTCGACCAGTTGGGCCAGCACATAGGTTACCTGCCTCAAAGGGTTGAACTTTTTGACGGGACGGTTGCGGAAAACATTGCCCGGCTGGCGCTGACCCCAGATGCTGAAATGGTGGTGATCGCCGCCAAAAAGGCCGCGGCCCATGACCTTATCCTGGCGCTGCCACAGGGGTATGACACGCCAATTTCGGGCACTGGCGCGCCTTTGTCGGGCGGTCAGGCCCAGCGGATTGCCCTTGCCCGCGCCCTTTACGGCGACCCGGTGCTTTTGGTTCTGGATGAGCCGAACTCGAACCTCGACAACATCGGCTCCGAGGCGCTGAATGCCGCAGTCCGGCAGATGATGCAGGCCAATAAGGCGGTTCTGATCATGGCCCACCGGCCTGCGGCCATTCAGGAATGCGATGTTCTTTTGATGCTTGAGGGCGGAGCGCGCAAATCCTTTGGTCCAAAAGACAGCGTGCTTCAGCAGATGGTGAACAATCACGCTCAGATCGCGGCAACTCAGAAAAGCGGCGTTGCATGACAAAGCGCGCGCAACCCTGGCCGGTCGGCAGTCTGATCGTGGCTGGCGCATTTGCGCTGGCTCTTTTGGTGGGCGGTTTTGGCGGCTGGTCGGTTTATGCACGCTTGTCCGGTGCGGTCATCGCCGATGGCAGCGTCATGGTCGCCCTCAACCGCCAGATCGTGCAACATCCCGAAGGCGGGGTGGTCGCCAGGGTCGCGGTGCGCGAGGGTGACGTGGTGGCGCGCGGCGATGTTCTGATCGCGCTGGACCCCTACCGCCTGCACCGTCAGATTACCGCCCTCGAAGGGCAAATTGACACCCTGAACGCGCGGCGCGCGCGGCTACTGGCCGAACGTGATGGGTTGACCGAGATTTCGCCAAAGGGACCAAAGACCGCCAATGCTTCTCCGTTTTCGGAACAGATCAAGGGCCAGAGGCGCCTCTTTCGCGCCCGGCACGCAACGCGCGCGCAAGAGTTGGACCAACAGGACCTCAGGCGCTTGCAAATCAACGGTCAGATCGCGGGCATCCGTGCCCAGCACCGCGCATATCTGTCGCAATACGCGCTGATCCAGACCGAGCTTGACCAGCAGGAAAACCTGCTTGCACGCGGCCTTGCCCAATCGGCCAGAGTGACCGCGCTCAGGCGTGAAATTGCCCGACTGCAAGGCGTTCTGGGTGAACTTGAGGCGCAGATTTCAGTGTCCCATGAACGCGCAACCGAAGTGACCATCCAAAAACTGAAGCTGCAAAACCAATGGCGCGAAGAGGCGATAGGCGACCTGCGCGATCTCGAAGCGCGGCTTTGGGATCTGTCACAACAGCGCACGGCGCTGATCGAACAACGCGAAGATCTGTACATTCGGGCGCCTGTCTCGGGCGTGGTTTACGGGCTTGAGGTTTTTGCCGAACGCGCGGTCATTCGACCGGCTCAGCCGCTGCTCTATCTGGTGCCACAGGACCGGCCCATGACCATCCTTGCGCGGGTGGGCCTTTTGGACGTCGATCATGTGCGGCCCGGCCAGCCTGTTGAACTGCGGTTTCCCGGCGTCGTCGACGCGGACACGGTCGGCCTTGCCGGTCGGGTCACGCGCCTGTCGCCCGATGCAATTGCCCAGCCGGATGGCACCGGCGCGTTTTACCACGCCCAGATTGAGCTTGAAACACCGGCCGCCCTGGCACCCGGCAGCCCGCTGGCGCTGCGTCCCGGCATGCCGGTTCAGGCCTTTTTCAAGACCGCCGATCGCCGCCCGATCAGCTATTTGATCGAACCTCTGGCAGCATATTTTCGCAAAGCCTTTCGCGAAAGCTGATTTCCTTCTTTCGCCTGCCGCGCTGCAAGGCTAGCGTCGGTGCGAACCCATTTGAAGGAACCTCCTGATGTCGAAAATCGAAGAGAAACTGACCGCGCTTGGTGTAAGCCTTCCAGATGCGCCCGCTCCGGCGGCCAACTATGTCCCCTGGGTCAAGGTGGGTAATATGGTCTATGTTTCGGGCCAGATCTCGAACGGGCCGGATGGTCTGATCAAGGGCAAACTGGGCGCGGATCTGGATGTTCCGGCGGGCGCTGCTGCGGCGCGCACCTGCGCGATCAGCCTTCTGGCCCAGCTCAAGGCGGCCTGTGGCGGTGACATCGACCAGATGGTCCGCGTCGTCAAGCTGACCGGTTTTGTCAATTCGACCGCCGATTTCACCGACCAGCCCAAGGTCATCAACGGCGCCTCGGATTTCCTGGTCGAAGCTCTGGGCGACGCAGGGCGTCACAGCCGCTCGGCGGTCAGCGCAGCCTCGCTGCCGCTAGGCGTTGCGGTCGAAATCGAAGGCATCTTTCAGATCAAGTAGATCAAAAGGGCAAGGACCGATCAGATGCAAAAGGCACCCGATCTTGCGCCCCAATTTCTGGGCGCGCCCATCGCGCACCGGGGCTATCACGACATAGCTGCCGGGCGCCCTGAAAATTCGCGCGCCGGAATTCTGGCCGCGGTTGAGGCGGGCTATGGGATTGAGATCGACGTTCAGCTGACGGCCGATGAACAGGCGGTTGTCTTTCACGACTACCACCTGGGCCGCCTGACAGAGGCAAGCGGCGCGGTGCGCCTGCGCCCCCTGGCCGAGCTGCGCGCGATTGCCCTGCGCCATGGGGCCGAGACGATCCCGACGCTGGACGAGGTTCTTGCGCTTGTCGCGGGCCGGGCGGCATTGCTGGTTGAGATCAAGGATCAGGACGGTCAGATGGGCCCGGATGTCGGCCCGCTAGAGGCCCGCGTGGCCGCACATCTCAAAGCCTACACCGGCCCGGTTGCGATGATGTCGTTCAATCCCAATTCGGTGCGCGCCTTTGGCGAAATGGCGCCGGGCATAGCGCGCGGTCTGGTGACCAGCGCCTATCGGCCCGAGGATTGGAAAACACTGAAACCCGCCGTTGGCGCACGACTTGCCGGCATTCCCGATTATGACGCGGTTGGCGCCAGCTTTATCAGCCACAAGGCCGGTGACCTTGACGCGCCGCGCGTGGCGCAACTTAAATCACAAGGCGCGGATGTTCTGTGCTGGACGATCCGCTCGCCCCGGGCCGAGGCGCAGGCGCGCCAGATCGCTCAGAATATCACCTTTGAAAACTACGCCGCGGCGATACCATCCCTTGACGGCGCCGCATCCGGCCCCACCTAGTGTTGCTCAGCCATGCGCGGGTGAAATGACCGATCAACCGATTGAAATCAACGTCCTGTCGTCGCTCTCGCAGATCGACGCAGAAACCTGGGACGCCTGCGCAGCGCCCGAGGTTTCGGCCGGGGCTGCGGATGGCGCCGCCGGTGTTGAGCGTGCGATTGATCCCTTTACGACGCACCGGTTCCTCAAGGCGCTTGAGGATAGCGGCTCTGTCGGGCGCGGCACCGGCTGGCAGCCTCAGTATCTGACCGCCCAAACCGGCGGGCAGGTGATCGCGGTCGCACCGCTTTATGCCAAGGGCAACAGTCAGGGCGAATATATTTTCGATCACAACTGGGCCCACGCTTATGAACAGGCGGGCGGGCGCTATTACCCCAAACTTCAGATGGCGGTGCCGTTCACCCCTGCGACCGGGCGGCGATTGCTGGTACGCCCGGAGTTCGAGGTTTTGGGCCAATCGGCATTGGTACAAGGCGCGGTGCAACTGGCCGTCGACAATCACCTGTCATCGCTGCACATCACCTTTTGCACCGAAGCCGAGGCAAAGGCAGGTCAGGAAATGGGCCTGATGCACCGCAGTTCGCAACAGTTTCACTGGCAGAACGCCGGCTATGAAACCTTTGACGATTTTCTGGCAACCCTGTCGTCGCGCAAGCGCAAGAATATCCGCAAGGAACGCCAGACCGCTCAGGCCTTTGGCGGTGATATTGTCACGCTGACCGGCGACCAGATCCAGCCCGAACACTGGGATGCATTCTGGCGCTTTTATCAGGACACTGGCGCGCGCAAATGGGGCACGCCTTACCTGACGCGCGCGTTTTTTGACTGTGCTCAGGACAGGCTGCGCGATGACATTGCTTTGGTTCTGGCGGTTCACGACGGCGAATATATCGCCGGTGCGCTGAACTTTATCGGGCGCGATACGCTTTTTGGCCGCTATTGGGGCTGCATTCAGGATCACCCCTGTCTGCATTTCGAACTTTGTTATTACCGGGCCATTGATCTGGCCATTCAGTACCGGCTTGCGCGGGTCGAGGCGGGCGCGCAGGGTGAACATAAACTGGCGCGCGGCTATATGCCGATCACCACGCATTCGCTGCATTGGGTGGCGGAGGAAGGCTTTCGGGACGCGATCGAACATTACCTGAAGGCCGAACGCCGCGCTGTGGATCAAGAGATTGAGGTCCTGACGTCCTACGGGCCATTCAGAAAGACAAAGGGAGAGGATTGATGGCAGAAAAACTGACAGAAGCTGAAAGAGCCGCCGACCTTGCCCCCTTGCTTGGCTCAGGCTGGGAAATGGTCGCAGGGCGCGATGCCATCTGCAAGACCTTCCGCTTCAAGACTTTCATCGAGGCATTTGGCTGGATGACCCGCGCCGCGCTTTGGGCCGAGAAATGGAACCATCACCCCGAGTGGGCCAATGTCTACAACCGTGTCGAGGTGACATTGACCACGCATGATGCCAATGGGTTGTCGGGTCTCGATGTGAAACTTGCACAAAAGATGGATGCTCTGACATGAACCTCAATACAGTAATCTATAACGGCGTCACGGTTGGTGACATCCTGTCGGTCCAATGGCTGGCCTCGATCGCAGGCAACCTTCTGGTGGCGGTTCTCATTCTGTTTGCGTCCGTTATCGTGGCCAATTGGGCGCGCGGGCGCATGACCCGGCTGGGCGCAGATTACGCCAAGATAGACGAGACGCTTTTCGCCTTTCTGGGGTCTGTTGTTCGCTATGTGATCCTCGCCTTTGCGGGGATATTCATTCTCAACCGCTTTGGGGTGCAGACCGCATCACTGATCGCAGTCATCGGTGCGGCGGGTCTGGCCATCGGTCTGGCGATGCAGGGCACGCTGTCAAACATCGCCGCCGGGGTCATGCTGATCCTGTTCCGCCCCTTTAAAAAGGGCGATTTCGTTCAGGTCGCAAACCAGTTGGGCACGGTCAATGACCTGACCATATTCACGACAGAGATTTCGTCCGTGGGAAATGTTCAGGTCATTGTTCCCAATTCCATGATCTGGGGAAATCCGATCACCAATTATTCAGCCTATGACACGCGCCGGGCGGAATGGACCTTTGGCGTCGGCTATGGTGTTGACCTCAAAGCGGCCGAGGCGATTATTCTTGAGACTATCATGGCCGATCCGCGCTCGCTCAGTATGCCCGAGCCTTTCATTCAGGTGAATAATCTGGGCGCAAGTTCGGTTGATTTTTTGGTGCGGGTCTGGGTCAAATCCGACGTCTATTTCGTCTATCAGGCAGATATGAAACGCGCGGTCAAGGAGGCCTTGGACAAGGGAGGGATCGACATCCCCTTTCCAACGAGCACGGTTATTCACGAAAAAACCTAAGGTCAGGCGAGCCGGACAGCGAAGTCCGGGCGGGCCCGCTGGGTGCGGCCCGCCCCGGCGCAACGGTCAGATCTGGGCCAGCAACGCCTCGCCACCCGAGATCTCGCAAGTGCCGCGCGCCTCTTCGACGTTCAGCTTTTCAACAACACCATCCACGACATACATCGCATAGCGCGCCGAACGCCCGATCAGGCCGGTGGCCTTGACGGTGAACTGCATGTCGACGGCCTTGGCAAATTCCCCTTCGGCATCCGCCAATAAGGTCAGCCCCGCCTTGTCGGCGCCCGTGCTGGCGCCCCATGCCTGCATCACGAACGGATCGTTGACCGACAAACAGATAATCTCGTCCACGCCCTTGGCGTCAAAACCCGCCTTGGACCGGATGAAGCTTGGCACATGCGCAGTGTCGCAGGTTGGCGTGAAAGCGCCGGGAACCGCAAAGATCACCACGTTGCGGCCACGGGTCAGATCGCCAAGTGAAACACTCTCTGGTCCATTTTCACCAATTCGTGTGAATGTCGCTTCTGGTAGTTTGTCGCCGATAGAAATGGTCATTGTGGACTTTCCGAATGATTGTGTTTCCTTAAGCCTCGGATATAGGCTTGGTGCGCGAAATGAAAAGCAGGGAGTGCCGTCATGAGCCATATTGTTGTCATCGGCGCGGGTCAGGCGGGCGCCTCTGTGACGGCCAAGCTGAGGAACCTGGGCTTTGACGGCAAGCTTACGCTGATCGGCGAAGAACCTCAGCCACCCTATCAGCGCCCGCCGCTGTCCAAGGCGTATCTGATGGGTGACATGGCGCTGGAACGGCTGTTCCTGCGGCCCGAACAGTTTTACGCTGATCAGGGGATCGACCTGATGCTGGGCCAGCCGGTGTCCGGGATCGATGCCGCCGCCAGAACCGTATCGGTTGGCGGCCAGACGCTGACATATGATGATCTGGTTTTGACCACCGGGTCCCAACCGCGCCGCCTGCCCGCAACTATCGGCGGTGCGCTCGAGGGGGTCCATACGGTCCGAACTCTGGCCGACATCGACGCCTTTGCGCCGGGTGTGGCCGCAGGACGCCATGTTCTGGTGATCGGTGGCGGCTATATCGGGCTTGAGGCCGCGGCGGTGGCCGCCAAGAAGGGTATGAAAGTAACGCTGGTCGAAATGGCCCAGCGAATTCTGGGCCGTGTGGCGGCGCCTGAAACCTCGGATTACTTTCGCGCTCTGCATCGCTCGCACGGGGTGGAAATCCTCGAAGGTGTGGGCCTGGAACGTCTTTTGGGCGAGGGCCGCGTCACGGGGGCAAAGTTAAGCGACGGGCGCGAGATTTCGATTGATATGGCCATCGTCGGCGTCGGGATCACGCCATCGGTCGCCTTGGCCGAAATGGCCGGCGTGGCGCTTGAGAACGGTATTCAGACCGACGCCAAGGGGCGCACCTCTGATCCGGCGATCTGGTCGGCGGGCGATTGTGCGTCCTTCCCGTGGCGGGGCCAGAGGATCAGGCTGGAAAGCGTCCAGAACGCGATTGATCAGGCCGAACTGGTTGCCGAGAACCTGATGGGGGCGGGCAAGGATTACACCCCGCATCCGTGGTTCTGGTCCGATCAATATGACGTAAAGCTACAGATCGCGGGGCTGAATACCGGCTTTGACCGCGTGGTTGTGCGCGCCGGTGACAAACAAGGGGCCACCTCGCATTGGTACTTCGGGCAAGACCGGCTGTTGGCGGTGGACGCAATGAACGACCCGCGCGCCTATATGGTTGGCAAGCGGCTGATCGAGGCGGGGCGCTCACCCGTTCCGGCAATGATTGCCGACCCGGCCCAGGACCTGAAAGAGCTGTTAAAACCTTGAGGATCATCGCGGGCAAATTTCGCGGGCTTGCGCTGGCATCTGTTGGCAAGGGGGACGCGGACGCGCATCTGCGCCCCACCAGCGACCGGGTGCGCGAAAGCCTCTTTAACGTTCTAGGCAATCACGGGGTGGTTCAGGACGCGGTGGTTCTGGATCTTTTTGCCGGGACCGGGGCGCTTGGACTAGAGGCGCTGTCGCGTGGTGCGGCGTCCGTGACCTTTGTCGACGATGGCGCGGTAGCGCTGAAAATCCTGCAGCGCAACATCGCGCTGGCCCGCGCCGAAGGTGAAACCACAGTGATCCGTCGCGACGCAACGCGGCTGACCCACGCCCCCGCGACGCCAGCAGACCTGATTTTTCTCGACCCGCCTTATGGCAAGGGCCTAGGGCAAAAGGCATTGGACGCAGCGGCCCGTGCGGCGTGGATCGCACCAGATGCGACGATCGTCTGGGAAGAAGCGTCGCCCCAGCATCCGCCCAGCGCTGATTTCCAGCTGATCGATCAGCGCCGTTACGGCGATACGCATGTGTCGATCATGACGTTCAGCGCGGCTGGGTCCTGAAGGGTGACAATGAATTAGGGCGCCCCGGTTGGGGGCGCCCTCTTTCGCCTTCGGCGAGGATATTTTCAGAGAACTGAAGCTTAGTTTTCGGCCCGGTTTGCCGCAACGGCGGCACGCGCGTCTTTGATCAGCAACGCGCCATCAAGACCCTTGGCATCAGCTTCGGTGATCCATTCAGCAATAACCTCGTCGCCCATTTTCCGGATCGCGGCCGTTTCCTCAGCGTTGAGCGTAGCGATCTCATTGCCAGCGTCGGCCATCGCCTTGCGCCCGACGACATCGCCGGTGTCATGCGCGCGACCAGCCCAGGCCGAGGCCATGAGGCCCGAGTTGGCATCGATCACAGCCTTCAGATCGTCGGGCAAGCCGTTATAGACGTCCTTGTTCATCGCCCAGATGAAGTAGAGGTTATAGAGCGATTTATCGCCCGAGACATCGGTGTGGCTGTCGGTCAGCTCGTTGAGTTTAAGCGAGGGTGACATCTCCCATGTGATGACGCCGCCATCAAGGATCCCCTTTGACAGAGCCTCGGGGAAGGCCGGAACCGGCATCCCGACGGGCGTTGCGCCCAGCTTTTTGAGAAGCAGCGTGGCGGGGCGCGACGGACCGCGCAGGCGCAAGCCGCTCAGATCGCTGGCGGTCGCAAGTGCGGCACCTTTTTTGTGCACGATGCCGGGGCCGTGCATATGCGCGGCGATCACTTTGACATCGGCAAAATCGTCCATCAGGTGCTTTTGGGTAAACTCCCAAGCAGCTTTAGAGGCTTCCTCGGCAGATTTGGTGGTCATGAAGGGCATCTCCATGGCCTCGGCTTCGGGGAAGCGACCGGGCTGATAGCCGGGGATCACCCAGCCGCCGTCAACCGCGCCGTCGCGGATCAGATCATATTGGTTTGGGGCTTTGCCGCCCAGCTGCATAAAGGGAAATAGTTCGACCTTGATGCGCCCGCCCGAGTCGGCCTCGATTTTTCGGGCCCATGGTTCCATGAAATAGGTGGGGTTTGCGGATTTTGGCGAAACAAAGTGCTGAAAGCGTAAAGTGACCTCTTGAGCGACTGCCGACATGGCGGATAGCCCCAAGGTTGTTGCACCAAGAAACAAGGTTACGGCTGCGCTGGTCATAAGTGATTTCATTGCGCGCCTCCTTTTCATGAAAGTTACGTAAGTGCCCGATTGGACGTGAGATAGATATGCCTGAATGACCCAGTTGCAAACCGCTCGCAAAGGGTCAGATTGCCGCGCTGGGCATGAAGCCATTGATAAAGAACACATATTCCGTGCACTGGGGAATTAGAAGAAGAATTTCCCCCTAAGCTTCCCTTGGGTAAGCAAACGGTCTGCAACGGCCGGCCCTATGCAATGCACCGGGCGGAACAAATCACCGATTTGGGCTTAATCGCGCGAAAATGTGGGATGAAAAAGCCCGCCGGGCGAGAGGGTAAAAATCTCGGCTCCGGTGGCGGTCACACCGATTGAATGCTCGAATTGGGCGCTGAGCGATTTGTCGCGGGTCACGGCGGTCCAGTCGTCGGCCAGAACCTTAGTTTCGGGACGACCCAGATTGACCATCGGTTCGATCGTGAAAAACATCCCCTCTTCCAGCGTGGCGCCCGTGCCGGGGCGGCCATAGTGCAGGACGTTGGGCGGCGAATGGAACACGCGGCCCAACCCGTGGCCGCAGAAATCGCGCACAACACTCATCCGGTGGGTTTCGACGAACTGCTGGATCGCAAAACCGATGTCGCCAAAGGTGTTGCCGGGCTTGACCGCCTCGATGCCGACCATCAGGGCGTCATGTGTCACCTGGATCAGGCGTTCGGATTTGCGCGACAGTTTTCCGGCGACATACATGCGACTTGTATCACCGAACCACCCGTCGACGATGACGGTCACATCGATGTTCAGGATGTCGCCATCCTTGAGCAGTTTCGCCCCCGGAATCCCGTGGCAGACAACGTGGTTCACGCTGATACACGAGGCATGCTGATAGCCGCGATACCCGATGGTGGCCGATTTTGCGCCCGCCTCTTCGACGCGCCGGGTGATATAGTCGTCCAGCTCTTCGGTCGAAGCGCCGGGCACCACACGCTCGCACATTTCATCCAGAATTTGGGCGGCCAGTTTGCCGGCCTCATGCATGCCAGCGAAATCCGATGGTTCGTAAATGCGGATGCCATCCTTGGTCACCCGTCCGCGAGGGTCATCTTTCACGGCGTTCTCCAGTTTTCTCACTTTGCCCTACTTAGGACCCTTGGCGCCCCGAGACCAGAGCGTGTTGGCAATTGATTGGGACGTTTTTGCCTTATTAGGCCAGAAAATGGCTGGCCGAGGTGACCGCGATCCACAGGCCCAGCCCGAAGGTAAGTGCACCAATCGCCAGTTGCAGTGCCAGATTTGCGCCGGTCAGAAAGCGCGCGCTGAAGTATAAAGGGATCGACAAAAGTGCCGAAACCGCCGCCATGCCGATGATCGAACCAAGGCCGAAGACGGCGACATAGGCCAGCCCCAAAGCCGGCGATCCGACGCTGGCGGCAAGGGTCAGAACGATGGCCGCCGATCCGGCCAGCCCGTGCATCGTGCCGACCAGAAGGGTGCGGATGGCGCTGCGGTCCGGGTGTTTGTGGGCGTGCGCATCAGGGCGGTGGCGCCCGGTTTCGCCGGCATGGCTGTGCAGGTGCAAATGCTCTTGCCCGCCCGCGTGCCGGTGACGATGCAGGTGCACGCGGTCACGGCGCAAGCGCCAGATCAGATGCGCGCCCAGCCCCACCAGCATCAGACCAACAGCAGCTTCCAGACCATAGGCGGTTCGCTCTGACAACACGGTCTGGGTGGCCATCAGGCCGCCTGCGACCACCAAAAGGGTCAGCGTGTGCCCAGCCCCCCAGATCACGCCGTGGCGGATGATCTGGCGGCGCTCTTTCTTGCCCGCCACAAGGGATGACACCGCCGCGACGTGGTCAGCCTCGAACGCGTGGGTCGCGCCGATCAGAAAGCCGCCGAAAATTACAGTGATCATCGCGTGGGCGCTCCGGCAGTTCGGGTGGCCGGGCGAAATAGCGGGCCTGGCCAGGCCCAAGCCGTAGCGAAGTTGCCGGGCCGCAGCAAGACCGCTGATGCCCGGCAACTTCGCTACGGCTTGGCCCGATAAAGAAACATTCCGGTAATGTGAACTTGCAAGGGGTTTGAAACGGCGCCCGCGCGACCCTATACCAATGTTATCAACCGGAGCCTGACCATGCCCAACCCTACCGCTGCGATGCTTGTGATCGGGGATGAAATCCTGTCCGGACGGACCCGCGACGCCAATATGCATCACCTAGCCGAACACCTCGCCCTGCACGGGGTTGACCTGCGCGAGGCGCGCGTTGTCGCCGATGACCCTCAGGCGATTATCAGCGCGGTTCAGGCCCTGTCGGCGGCGTATGACCATGTCTTTACCTCGGGCGGCATTGGCCCCACGCATGACGACATCACCGCCGAATGCATCGCCCGGGCCTTTGATGTGGGCTTTGGCGTTCGCGATGACGCGCGCGCTGCGTTGGAAAAGCATTACGAAAAATCCGGCACCGAAATGAACGAGGCACGCCTGAGGATGGCGCGCATTCCTGACGGGGCCGATCTGATTGAAAACCCGGTGTCGGGCGCACCCGGCTTTTCGCTTGGCAACGTGCATGTCATGGCCGGTGTCCCGCGCATTTTCGAAGCGATGGTTCAGTCGGTGATGCCGCGCATGACCGGCGGCACGCCTTTGGTGTCCGACACGCTGAGATGCGAATGCGGCGAGGGCGACATCGCGATCCCGCTGGGTCAGCTTGCCAATAGCCACCCCGGCCTTTCAATCGGCTCCTACCCGTTTCAGGGCGCTGACGGGCGCTTCGGTACGAACATCGTTTTTCGTGGCGCAGATGCTGATGAGGTGGCCGCCGCCAAGGCGTGGCTGGCCAAGCTTGTCGCGCCATGAAAACTCCGACAATCGGCGCGCTTTATGAGGTATGCGAGGCGACATGGCCACCTGCCGCTGCGACCGCCTGCGGCCCCTGGACCATTCGCGATGGCAAGGGCGGCGGTCAGCGCGTATCGGCGGCAACCGCGCGCGGTGACATAACCCTATCCGACGTCGCCCAAGCCGAAGAGGCGATGCAGGCGCTGGGGCAGGACCGATTGTTCATGGTCCGGGACGGCGAGGCGAAACTGGACGCATTGCTTGAGGGCGCAGGCTACCGCGTGTTCGATCCGGTGGCCGCCTATGTCTGCCCTGTGCAAACGCTTTGCGCCCTGCCCCGCCCGCGCGTCAGCGGCTTTTCAATCTGGCCACCGCTTGAGATCATGATCGATATCTGGGCCCAAGGCGGCATCGGCCCCTCTCGCTGTCAGGTCATGGCGCGCACCCGTGGCCCCAAGACCGCGCTTTTGGCGCGCAAGAATGACCGCGCGGCGGGTGTAGCCTATCTTGGCATTCACGACGGCATTGCGATGCTGCACGCGCTAGAGGTTGCGCCCGACATGCGCCGCCTTGGCGTGGCGCGCACCCTGATGGGGCATGCAGGCCACTGGGCGCAACAGCAGGGCGCGCATCACCTCTCGCTTTTGGTGACCCGGCAAAACACCGCCGCTAACGGTCTCTATGCCTCACTTGGCATGGAGGTTGTTGGCCATTACCATTACCGTAAACGCTGATTTTCAGGGGCCAAGGCCATGACACAGTCCAAACAACCCACCGCCCTAGACCTGCCGCGCGTTGACCCGCTGCCGGCGCCGACCCAGAAATATTTTGATATCTGCACCGACAAGCTGGGCATCGTGCCCAACGTGCTAGAAGCTTATGCCTTTGACATCGAAAAGCTGAACGCCTTTACCGGGCTCTATAACGACCTGATGTTGGCCGACAGTGGCCTGACGAAACTAGAGCGCGAGATGATCGCGGTCGTGGTTTCCTCTATAAATCGTTGTTTTTATTGCCTGACCGCGCATGGGCAAGCGGTGCGTGAATTGTCGGGCGATCCGATCTTGGGTGAGATGCTGGTGATGAATTACCGCGTTGCACCACTAGATGCGCGCCAACGCGCGATGCTGGATTTCGCCGCTTTGATCACCAAATCTTCGTCCGAAGTAACCGAGGCCGACCGCCAAGCCCTGCGCGACGCAGGGTTTTCAGATCGCGATATCTGGGACATCGCGGGCGTTGCGGGGTTCTTTAACATGACCAACCGGGTCGCATCGGCGACCGACATGCGCCCCAATGACGAATACCACGCAAGAAGCCGATGAAACGCGTCTTTGCCCTCATATTGCTGTGGCCGGGTCTGGCCTGGTCTGCGCCTTTGGAACTTCCTGAAGGCGCGGCTCAGACGATCGAATTGCGGGACGGCTTTGCCAGCTACCAGGTTCCGACCGGGCCATTTCTGAACGGCCGCGTCAAGGCCGTCCCGGTCGAGGGCGAGGTTGTCAAAGAGGCGTGGCGCCTGAAATCCTTGGGCGGCAAGACGCTGGAATATCTGGCGCCCCTGCGCAATCAGCTGCTCCAAGCGGGGTACGAGGTTATCTTTGAATGCTCGGCGCGCGATTGCGGCGGGTTTGACTTTCGGTTCGCCGCCGATGTCCTGCCCGCGCCCGAGATGTACGTCGATCTGGACAATTTTCGGTTCTTGTCGGCCCAGCGCAGCGGCGAAGGCACGCCCGAGTATGTGACGCTGCTCGTCAGTGCCAGTCAGTCAGAGGCCTTTATTCAGGTCGTCACCGTCGGGCCAACCGACACGACCCCGCGCGCAATCTCGACATCAACCAAAGCCACGCCCGACATCGATGAAACCCCGCTGGGGACCGCCCTGATCCAGAACGGGCATTTCGTGCTGAGCGACCTGACTTTCGCCACGGGTTCAGCCGCGTTGGAAGATCGCAAGTTCCCCTCGCTTGCGGCACTGGCCGAGTTCCTCAAAGCAGACCCAGAACGCCATGTCGTTCTGGTCGGTCACACCGATGCGGTCGGGTCGCTGGAGGCAAACATCGACCTGTCGCGCAAACGCGCAAGGTCGGTGGCCGATCGTCTGATCAATTCCCATAGCGTCAGCCGCGGTCAGGTTGATGCAGATGGGGTTGGATTTTTGTCGCCGCTGGCCAGTAACCTTGAATCAGACGGGCGCAAAATGAATCGGCGGGTCGAAGTCGTTCTGACTACAACCCGCTGACGCAGTTAAGCTGTTGGCTTTAGGCGATCTTTGCCATGCTGGGTTTACCAAGCACCCGTTTTACCAAGCACCGGGGCCCTTGTTGGCAAAGGAATGCACCAGGAAGTCGATAAAGGCACGCACCTTGGGCTGCGTAAACCGCCCGGGTGGATAAACGGCATAAATGCCTTGGTTATCTGCCGGAAGATCCGGCATCGCCTCTTCAACCAGCCCATCGCTCAGCGCTTCTGCGTAAAGGAAATTGGGAAGATATGCGATCCCAAGTCCTGAAATTGCGGCGTTCAACAACGATTGCCCGTCGTTCACTGTCAGCCATCCCGCAGTGCGCACCTGGCGCTTTTCACCCGAGGGAGCCGTCAGCTTCCAGACATTCCCACTGGCATTGTTCGAATAGTGAAGCAGTTTGTGTTCGTTCAGGTCGTCGATCTTTTGCGGCCGCCCGTATTTGGTGAAATACTCGGGCGAGGCAATCATCCGGCGCGTCGTTTCGGTCAGTTTGCGTGCACGCAGCGTGGAATCTTCCAGCTCGCCGACGCGGATGGCCATATCAAAGCCTTCGCTGATCAGTTCGACATAGCGGTTGTTCAGCACCATATTCACGGTGATGTCAGGAAATTCCTGCAGGAATTCTCCCAGAACCGGCGAAAGGTGGTTCACACCGAAATCGGTCGCAACCGAAATTCTCAAAAGGCCCGAAGGTGCCGATTGCATCGAAGTGACCAAAGCATCCGCTTCGCCTGCGTCATTCAGAACGCGCCGGGCACGATCATAATAGGCCAGACCGATTTCGGTCGGGCTTACACGTCGGGTTGTCCTGTTGAGCAGGCGGGCGCCAAGGCGCGCCTCCAGGGACGAAACATGCTTTGAGACAGCGGACTTAGAGATGCCCATCTTCTTTGCGGCATCTGTAAAACCACCTTGGTCTACCACGGTGGCAAACGCCTCCATTTCAGTCAAACGATCCATTGCACTACCTAACCTACAACTCAATTATTCGAGGATCAGGTATCGCGTCGGAATCTGTCAGGAATGAGAAAGAGCGTCGTCAATACTGGGGTTTTATCTGGAACTATCGCCGCTACGGAAACGCCCAAACCCCTCTCTGGGGCCTTTGGAAACAAAGATTGCCACCGCACCTTCATCGTTTCGTCACATTTGCGGCAGTTTTCGCGCCCGATTTCGTGGCCTGCGCGGCAATCTGATCCGCGCCGCTTTAGGTCGTTTCCACACAGTGGCGGCGAAACGCGCGCTTTAGCATATCCAGTTCGGCGCGCAAAAGGTCAACTTCGGCGCGAATGTCGTCTTCCAGCGGCTCGCCGGTGATGACCGTAAACGCATCAAGCCGCTCGCCGGTTTTGGCATTGTTTATGACAAAGGTCTGAACGCCGTCGGTCATCATGCTGGACGACAGGGTGATCCTCAGGCTCCAAAGCCCGGTCTCGCCACTGACCGGTACCAACGCGACATCCGAAATCTTTTCGTCCTGATGCATGACCTCGATTGTCGGCGTTTTGTCATCCGTCGTCAGCGCGCCCTCCCAGACGCCGGCCATGATCCGCGTTTTGGTCAATGTCATCTCTGCCATGGGTCCTGCCTCTTTTCGTCCTGGTGTCAGATTTCGGCGCGTGGGCGACGGCTTAGCGTCACATCCCGCAAAGTTATCTGATTCATTTCCGGCCCTTCAAAGATCATATCAATCCATGCCGCATCGACGCGCTTTTCGTTCAGCTTGGAATAAGCCAGGTCAAATTCGACCACGACATCCTGCTCGTCAAGCGGCAGTTCGCGAACGATCTGTTCGACGTTGGGGCCATGGCGCACGTTCAGGCGCACAAAAATCTCTATCGGTTTTTCCATCTCCACGATGGTTTGCACGCGGATCAGGTGTTTGCGTTTCAGCCCATCGACCGCTGTCTGCGGCAGGTCGATGACAAGCGACAGGAAACTTCCGTCAAACCGAAAGACATCCATCCGCAGGCCAAATGGCGCCAGATCGGATTCGCGCGTGTTGCGAACCTGGCGCAATGTCAGCTCGGTCGTCGCGCAGTCATGAAAGACCGTGGCCTCCTGACCAAAGCGCGTCTTATTCTCGACCGAGGCCAGACCCACAGGCGTGATCGGGCCGCGCCAGATCTCGGGGCGGTAGGTCCAGTCTGAATGCAGCGGGCGCTGCATCGCGTTCGATCCGATCAGCGGAAGCGTCAGACGGCCATCGGCCACATGGGTAAGCTGGTCCAGCCGTCGGCGGATCTGCCGGGCCTGACCGCGCAGCACTTTCAGCGTCGACAGGTCGAATTTTTCGGCATCTTTCGCCGCATCTGACCACCGCGTCAAAGCACGGCGATGGATAAGACGTTCCAAAAAAGAATTTACCTGACGCACCATATTACACCCGTATGCCCGACCGGAACGCCCGGTTCTGGGGTTCCGCACTCATTTCCAATGAAAACTCTTCATTGGAAAAGGCGTGCAAAAATCCCCGGCCGACGAACATTGGTTACCGTTTCCACCTCAGTATCAGATGAAATTGTTTCCATCTTGGAAACAGCATTATCGGCTTTGATCCGTGTCGCCAATGCATTTAGCGTCTCAAACCCCGTATCGGAAGATATCGGTCGCTTGGCAAAAGAATTGACCCGGGCCGAGACAAGGTGACCTTTGACGCCGAAAACCGCGCGCCAGTGTTCGGGCGAAAGTGATGTGTTCTGGGCGCTCCGGTCGCGCGCCTGCATCAGAAAGATGTCGCCGTTGACGCGGGTGTCCAAAATCTCGATCGAGGCGGGGTCGCCGTCGCCGCTGAACATTGCGCGCCCTTCGGCGCTTTCGGCGAAGCTGGCCATCATCGGGGCCGCCGGCAGGCCGCTGTTGGGGGTCAGTTCCGATATCGCAACGGTCAGCAAGGCGGGCGCCACCGGTCTCTGGTCGCCACCGCCCAGCGCATCACAGCGCGCCAGCACGACAAAGGCCTGTCCGGCGCGGTCGCGCGTTGCTGCCTTGTCGATGCAATAGCCGTTTGGTCCGGCAACCTGAACCTGACCACCTGCCACACGCGTCACCGCGGGCGCCGGGGGATCAGCTGCGTTGAACGCGCCACCGCATCCCGCCAGCAAAAGCGTCAGCCCCAGCACAGAGGCTTTGGTGATCCGATCAGATATCGGCATAAACATGCCGCTCTGCTTCCGCTCCGGGGTGGGTCACAGCGCCCTTATAGGTCTCGCCGACCAGCTGCGCATATTTCCAAAGTGCGCCGCTGGTATACATGGTCTGGCGCGGGCCGGGCCAATCTTTCTTGCGCGCGGCCAGTTCGTCATCGGTCAGATCCACGCTGATCGATCCCTTGATCGCGTCCAGTGTGATCATGTCCCCGTCTTTCAACAGGGCAATCGGCCCGCCGTGATACGCCTCAGGGCCGACGTGGCCGACGCAGAAACCGCGCGTTGCGCCGGAAAACCGACCATCGGTGATCAGCGCAACCTTCTTGCCCATGCCCTGCCCGGACAAAGCCGCCGTGGTGGCCAGCATTTCGCGCATGCCGGGGCCGCCTGCGGGACCTTCATTGCGGATGACCAGAACCTCACCTTCTTTATAGGTGCGTTTCTGAACCGCCTCGAACGCCTCTTCTTCGCATTCGAAAACCCGCGCCGGGCCGGTGAAGACAATCTCGTTGTCGGCCATGCCCGCGATTTTCACGATCGCACCCTGAGGGGCCAGGTTGCCCTTCAGGCCCACAACGCCGCCAGTCTTTGAAATCGGCGTGGCCGCGGGATAGATGACGCGGCCATCGGCCTCACGCGTGACGATATCCAGCTCTTCGCCGATCGTTTTGCCGGTCACGGTCATGCACTCTTCGTGCACTAGCCCGGCTTTGCGCAATTCCTTCATGACAACCGGCACGCCGCCCGCTTCATAAAGATCTTTTGCCACATAGGCGCCGCCGGGTTTTAGGTCGACGAAATAAGGTGTCTCGCGGAAGATGTCGCAAACATCATCCAGAAAGAAATCGATCCCGGCCTCATGCGCAATGGCCGGCAGATGCAGGCCCGCGTTGGTCGATCCACCGGTACAGGCAACCACACGCGCGGCATTCTCCAGCGATTTGCGGGTGACGATGTCACGGGCGCGGATGTTTTTCTCGATCAGATCCATGACCGCCTCGCCCGAGGCAATCGCATATTGGTCGCGGCTTTCATATGGCGCAGGTGCACCCGATGAGTTTGGCAGCGCCAGACCGATCGCTTCGCTGACGCAGGCCATCGTGTTGGCGGTAAACTGACCACCACAGGCACCGGCCGAGGGACAGGCAACTGCCTCTAGCTTTTCCAACTCACAGGTCGTCATGTTTCCGGCCTGATGCTGGCCCACGGCCTCGAACACATCCTGAACCGTGACGTCCTTGCCATCCAGACGACCCGGCAGGATCGACCCGCCGTAAATGAACACCGATGGCACATTCAGGCGCACCATCGCCATCATCATCCCCGGCAGGGATTTGTCGCACCCGGCAAGGCCGACAATCGCGTCATAGCTGTGACCGCGCATCGTCAGTTCAACAGAATCGGCAATCGCCTCGCGGCTGGCCAGCGATGACCGCATGCCCTCATGGCCCATCGCGATCCCGTCGGTGACGGTGATCGTGGTGAACTCGCGCGGGGTGCCGCCTTGACCTTTGACACCCAGCTTGACCGCCTGTGCCTGACGGTTCAGCGCGATGTTACAAGGCGCGGCCTCGTTCCAGCAGGTCGCAACGCCGATAAACGGCTGGTGGATCTCTTCCTCCGAGATGCCCATCGCATAGTAATACGACCGATGCGGCGCCCGTGCGGGACCTTCTGTTACATGGCGGCTAGGCAGTTTGGACTTGTCGAACTTGCGTCTGAGCATCGGGGCCTCCCTCATCTGGTTGCGCTTGGAATAAAAGACCCAGCGATTTTCCACAAGCGTGATTGCCCTAATGGGCGGCTAAGGGTACCCTTAAAAGAAAAAGCCAGAGCAGAAGGGACAAGGGGCATGTCCGGCACTCGATTTGACGACTTCATCGCGCCTGCGCGTGAACGTCCACAACTGTGGCGAACGGCTTTGGGCGTTCTGATGGCCTGTGGCCTTTTCGTGATCAGCGTTCTGTCCCTGATGGCCATAATCTGGTTCATGGTCGGCCCCAGCAACGCGCAAGTTTGGTTTGAACGCATGCGCTCGGCCTCAACCCCCACCGGCGCCCTTTTGATGCTCTACAGTTTCGCAGGCCTCGCCTTTGGCATCGCCAGCGCCACGCGGCTTTTGCACCGGCGCAAGGCCCGCACATTGTTCGGCCCGACCGCCCGCCTGATGCGCGATTTCGCCATCGCCGCAGGTGTGGTCTTTTTCCTCTACGGCCTTTCGCTGGTGGCCTGGTCGCAAAACTACGACGCCCTGATGAACCTCGACTACTCGCTCTGGCTTACGTTCCTGCCCCTCGCCCTTTTGGGTATCCTGGTTCAGACCGGCACCGAAGAACTGGCCTTTCGCGGCTACCTGCAACAACAACTGGCCGTCCGGTTCCGCTCACCCGTGATCTGGATGGCAGTGCCCAGCGTGCTTTTCGGCGCGCTGCATTTTGACCCAACCAACGCCGGCCCCAATACCTGGGCCATCGTCGGCACGGCCACGCTTTTCGCCTTTGTCGCCGCCGATCTGACCGCCCGAACCGGTAGCCTCGGCGCGGCCTGGGGGTTTCACTTTGCCAATAATTGCCTGGCCATCCTCTTTCTGGCCACCGACGGCACAATCACCGGACTTTCCCTTTACATCACCCCCTACAGCGCCAGCGATCCCAGCCTGCCGCGCGTCCTGATCCTGACCGATATCGCGATGATGGGGCTGGCATGGATGATCTGCCGCAGGCTCCTGCGCAAATAGCTTTCTTTGTGGCCCAAATATCCTCGCCAAAGGCGAAACGACGCAACTTGCGCATTTTGGCGCAGCAATCGATGTAATTGCGCCTCGGGCGATTGCATTTTACCGGGCCCCGGCATATCTCCGGGCGAACCAAACAAGGGACCGGCCACGCGATGAACTGGATCTCCAACTACGTCCGACCGAAAATCAACTCGCTCTTCTCGCGCCGGGAAGTGCCTGAAAACCTGTGGACCAAATGCCCCGAATGCGGCACCATGCTGTTCCACCGCGAGCTTAAGGACAGCCTCTACGTCTGTCCCAATTGTGACCACCACATGGGCATCTCGCCGCGCGAACGCTTTGGCGCGCTTTTTGACGGCGGCATCTTTACCGAGGTTTCGGTCCCTGAACCCATTGCCGACCCGCTGCATTTTCGGGATCAGAAACGCTATCCCGACCGGATGAAAGCCGCGCAAAGGTCAACTGGCGAGGCCGAGGCGATGCTGGTGGCTGAGGGCGAGATCGGGCGCACGCCGATCGTTGCCGCCGCTCAGGACTTTTCGTTCATGGGCGGCTCGATGAGCATGTATGTCGGCAACGCCATCATCGCCGCAGCCCAGCGCGCGGTCGAACTCAAACGCCCGCTGATCCTATTTTCCGCCGCCGGTGGCGCACGCATGCAAGAGGGTATTCTGGCCCTGATGCAGATGCCGCGCACCACGGTCGCGGTGCAGATGCTGAAGGAAGCAGGTCTGCCATACATCGTCGTTCTGACCCACCCCACAACGGGTGGGGTGACGGCCTCTTACGCGATGCTGGGCGATATCCACATCGCTGAACCCAACGCGCTGATCTGCTTTGCGGGCCCGCGGGTCATCGAACAGACGATCCGCGAAAAGCTGCCTGACGGGTTTCAGCGGGCCGAGTATCTCTTGGATCACGGCATGCTGGACCGCGTCACCGACCGGCGCCATCTGCGCGAAGAACTGATCCGCATCACCCGGCTTTTGCTGGGAACAACGCCGCCCATCGCAGGCGACCTGCCCGCACCCGAAGCGGCAAAAGACACCAAGCAACCGGCCAAGACCGCCGAGCCTGCACCCAAGGCAACCGCGGATAAACCGGCTGACACCGCGGCCAAGTCCGGGGGCAAATCCGCAAAGAGCGACAAGTGACCACGGATGGCAGTGACGTCATCCTTCAACGGATGATGTCGCTTCACCCCAAGGTCATGGATCTGGTGCTGACCCGCGTCTGGCGTCTGCTTGCGGCGCTGGACAACCCTCAGGACCGCCTGCCGCCGGTGATCCATATCGCTGGGACCAATGGCAAAGGCTCGACCCTTGCGATGATCCGCGCAGGTCTTGAGGGGGCGGGGCTGACCACACACGCCTATACCTCGCCGCATCTCGCCCGGTTTCACGAACGGATCCGCGTGGCGGGCGATCTGATCTCCGAGGCGCGCCTGTCGCAGATCCTGGATGAATGCTGGGAGGCGAACGCCCACCAGACAATCACCTATTTTGAAATAACGACCATCGCGGCCATTCTGGCCTTTTCCCGCGTGCCCGCCGATTACACCCTGCTCGAGGTTGGCCTGGGCGGCCGGCTGGATGCGACCAATGTGGTCGCGCGCCCTGCGGCTTGCGTGATCACGCCGGTGTCGATCGACCACCAACAGTATCTTGGCGATACGCTGGCCGAAATCGCGGGCGAAAAGGCGGGCATCATAAAACGCAGCACCCCGTGCATCGTTGGCCGACAAGAAGAGGCGGCGATGGATGTGATCGAAGCGCGCGCCGCGCGGCTGGGCGCGCCGCTGGTTGCGCATGGCCAGCACTGGCATGTCTGGCAGGAACGCGGGCGCCTTGTCTTTCAGGATGAAACCGGTCTTCTGGATTTGCCCCTGCCGGCACTTCTGGGCCAGCATCAGATCGACAATGCGGGCATGGCTCTGGCAACGCTGCGCACGCTCAAGGCCGGTGATCCCGATGCGGCGATGACGGATGTCGCATGGCCTGCACGGATGCAACGCCTCAGGACCGGATCGCTCGTCGCCTCGACAAAGGCCGAGCTTTGGCTGGACGGGGGCCACAACCCCGCCGCCGGGATCGCGCTGGCCCAGGTTCTGAGCCAGTTGCCAAAGCGCCCGCTGCACTTGATCTGCGGGATGCTGAACACCAAGGATGTCGCGGGCTATCTGGCGCCGCTGGCCAAGGTTGCCGACAGCCTGACGGCAGTGTCGATCCCGGGCGAGGCGGCAACGCTAAACGCCGATCAAACCGCCGCCGCGGCAACCGGCGTCGGGATGCGTGCCGGGACCGCGGCCTCTGTTCAGGCGGCGATATCGGCGCTGCCACAGGATGCGCGCCTCTTGATCTGTGGCTCGCTTTATCTGGCGGGGAATGTGCTGCGCGAAAACGGCTAAGCTTCGCGCGCGTGGGTCCAGCTTTCGCTTTGCATCTCGCGCAGGCGGCTGGCCGTTCGTTCAAATTCAAAGGTGCCCTCGCCTTCGAGGTACAGCATCTCGGGGGCCGCCTCGGCACTGGCGATCAGTTTGACATGCGCCTCGTAAAGCGCGTCGATCAACAGAACGAACCGCTTGGCTTCGTTGAAGTTTGATCGCGACAGGCAAGGGATGTTGTCGACCACCAAAACCTTGACCGCATCGGCGATGGCCAGATAGTCGGCCGTGCCCAAGGGCTTGCCGCAAAGCTCGTAAAAACTGGCCCGCGCGATGCCGTTGCGATAGGCCGGAAGGATCACCTTGCGGCCCTTGACGGCCAGCACCAGTTCCTCGGTTTCGCCGCCTGTCAGATCGATCCAGACCGCCTGAATGGCGGCGCGCGCCTTGGCGTTGATCGGGGTGAAATAGGTCGGCTGACTGGCCAGACGGTTCTGGCGATAATCGGTGCCCGAGGCCAGTTCATAGACCTCCATCTGTTCCTTGATCAGATCAATGAACGGCAGGAAAAGCTGACGGTTCAACCCGTCTTTGTAAAGGTCATCAGGGTGCCGGTTCGACGTGGTGACCACGCAAACCCCGGCCTCGAACAGCCGTTCAAAAAGCCGCCCCACGATCATCGCATCTGTGATGTCGGTGATCTGCATCTCGTCAAAGGCCAACAGGCGAACCTCGGCGATGATCTGATCGGCCACAGGCACAATCGCGTCCTGAGCGCCCTTCTTGCGGGCGATGTGCAGGGCCGAATGCACCTCTTGCATAAAGGCGTGAAAATGGACGCGCCTTTTGGGGGCCGTGACGGTTTCGGCGAACAGATCCATCAGCAAGGATTTGCCGCGCCCAACCCCGCCCCAAAGGTAAAGGCCGCGCACAGGATCGGGCGCCGAAAACCGCTTTAGCAGCCCCTTGGCAACAGGTTCATCCAGATCGCGGCGCACGCGCTCAAGCTGGGTCAGTGCCGCCTCCTGTACCGGGTCGCGACGCAGGGTGCCCCCGGCGACGCGCGCATCATAAAGCTGGGTGACGCCCATGGCTGGCAGCGGTTTGGTCAAACGCGCGCCCCGGTCACTGATGTTCCCGCCAGACGTCAAGGATATAGCGCGCCGTCATCAGGTCCAGATGCGCGCCGCCGCCGTTCTTGAAAAGCGTGATGTCATCATCCGACGTGCGCCCAAAGACCGGTTTGTCCAGATCATAGAAATCACCCAGAACATCCGCAGGCGTAATCACGCCCGCCGCAATCGGGATTTTCAGCTCGCCAATATGGTCGATCGTGGTCTCGCGGCTGTCGACGAAAATGCGGGCGCGTTTCAGCGCCTCATCATCGGCCTCTCGCATGTCGGGGCGAAAGGCGCCGATCAGGTCGATATGCTGACCGGGGCGCAGCCATTTGCCCTTGATCAGCGGTTTGGACGAGGTGGTGGCCGAGGTGATGATATCAGCCCGGCGCACGGCGTCCTCAAGATCGGGGGCGACCTCCATCCGGGGGTCATCCTCGGCCATCTCCTGCGCACGCTGGGCCGAGCGGTTCCAGATCTCGAACCGAGCCTGAGGAAAGACCGCGCCATAAGCCTCGCGCAGCGAGGTGGCGACCGATCCCGCACCAAGGATCAGGATCACCTGGGCGTCCATGCGGGCCAGTTTCGTCGCGGCCAAAAGGCTGTCTGCGGCGGTTTTCCACTTGGTGACCAGATGGAAATCCAAAATCGCCTCAAGCGCGCCGTCAAAATCGGCGAACAGTGACACCGCACCGTTCACCGTCGGCAGATCCAGTTCGGCATTGCCGGGAAAAACGGTGGCCGATTTCACCGCCATGCCGACCCCGTCAACCCATGCCGCGCGCGACAAAAGAGTGTCTTTGCCACGGTAAAGAAACGTATCCTTGATCTGCGCCTTGGGGTGTTTGTGCCCGTCCTCGATCGCCTGCGTCAGGTCGGTCCAATCCAATAGCCCGTCAGCGTCCTGTCCAATGGTCTCGATCATGGCAATGCCTCCTTTGGTGTCAAAAGCCCTTCGCTGGTCAGGCGCGTGGCCCAGCCTTGCGGTCCGTCGAAAAGATGAGTTTGCCAGCCACGCGCGGCGGCGGCGTTTATATTGTCGATCCGGTCATCGGCAAAGATCAGCGCCTCTGGCGGCAGGCCGCAATCTTCCTCGACCATCGCATAGATCTCGGCGTCTGGTTTGATCACCTGCATGTGGCCCGACACGTAACGCCGGTCAAATTCGGTCAGAAACGGATAGGCAAGCTCTGCCTGATCAAAGGTGCCAACGCCGAAATTCGTCAGGGCGTATACCGGCACATCGCGCGCCCGCAATGCCCGCAAAAGCTTGACCGAATGGGTAATCACAGGTTGCGCCATTTCGATCCAGCGGTCGTGCCACATGCGGATTTCCGATCTGAATCCGGGGTATTCATCGGCCGTCTGATACACCGTCTGGCGAAAGTCCTCGCCACGGTCCACCCGGTCATTCATGCCATGCAGATCGACGGCGGCAAACATCTCCTGTCGGCGTTCGCGCCCGATCTGAGCGTCATAGAAACGCTCGGGCTGCCATTCGATCAGGACATTTCCGATGTCAAAGATTACTGCCTGAATGGGCATGGGCTCGCTCCCGGGTTATACCTCACATCTAGACGTTGGGGGCACGCCAAGGAACCCATGCGCAAAAGGTTTTTTTCGCTGCCCACCCCGCGGCCCTAGCGCGATGTTTCAGAGACCGCCGCGCGCACCATCCGCTCCAGCCCTTCCAGAAACCGCGAGCGGTCGGATTTGGCAAAGGCGCGCCCGCCGCCTTGGCGAAACGGATCAGCTGCGCGGATATCGGCCATCAGATCGCGGGTGGCCAGAATATTGCCGATATTGGCTTGGGTCAGTGCCTCGCCGTTGTGCTTGATGACCCGCGCGCCTGCGGCCACGCATTTTGCCGCCAGCGGGATATCCCCGGTGACCACCACATCGCCCGCCCCTGCGCGATCGGCAATCCACATATCGGCCACGTCGGGGCCGTCGGGCACGATGACCGTCTCAACCAGCGGGTTCTGCGACGGCCTCAGCCCCCCGTTCGAGACGATGTAAAGCATCAGCTTGTGGCGCGTGGCCACACGCTCGGCCTCGTCCTTGACCGGACAGGCATCGGCATCCACGTAAATCGCACTCATGAATGCAGCGCCTCTGCATGAAAATCTATGTGCTCTTCGATAAAGGACTGCACGAAGAAATAGCTGTGGTCATAGCCGGGCTGCATCCGGAAACTGCCGCTCTGGCGGCGTTCGGCCATCGCATGAGCCAGCGTTTGCGGCATCAGAAGATCGGCGAACTGATCATTGGTGCCGGTGTCGATCAGGACGGGGCCGTCAAAGCCCGCGCTGCGCATCAGCAAGCTGGCATCATGCGCGGCCCAGGTCGCCCGATCAGGCCCAAGATAGGCGGTCAGCTGACTTTGACCCCAGTCCGAAGCCGAGGGATTGCAGATCGGCGAAAAGGCCGAAACCGACCGAAAGCGCCCCGGCAATCCCATGGCAAGCGTCAGCGCGCCGTGACCGCCCATCGAATGGCCGGTGATCGACTGACGGTCAGGATCAATGGCAAAGTTGCGTTCCAGCAGCGTGGCAAGTTCATCGGCCAGATAGCTCCACATCTGGAAATGCGGCTGCCATGGCGCTTGGTTTGCATCGACGTAGAACCCGGCTCCCTGACCCATATCAAAGGCCGGATCATCGGCCACCGCTTCGCCGCGCGGCGAGGTGTCGGGAAAGACCAGTGCGATACCGGCCTCAGCGGCCCAGCTCTGGGCGCCCGCCTTGGTCATCGCGTTCTCATGCGTGCAAGTCAGGCCCGACAGATACCAAAGCAGTGGAACCGGGCCGTCCCTGGCCTCTTGCGGCAGGAAAAGGCCAAAGGTCATGTCACCGCCGCAGACCTTTGAGGGGTGCGAATAGACGCCCTGAACGCCGCCGAAACATGTGCTCTCTGACAGGGTTTTCATCAAACGCCCTCCTTTTTAGAAACCCGAAACCCAGGCCACGACGACCGATACCGTCACGATACTAAGCGCGGTCGAGATCAGGATCGATGCTGACACGCGCGCGGGCGCGACACCATAGTGCTGTGCCAGCATATAGACGTTTCCCGCAACCGGCAGGGATGCGGCGGCGATCATCACACCGGCGGCGTAGGGTTCGACCGGAAAGGCGACCAGGGCCGCAAAGGCCACTGCAGCAGGGTGCAGGATCAGCTTGGCAAAGGACAGCCAGCCGGCCACCTCAATGCGCTCGGCCGATTTGGTGGCCAGCGAAGCGCCGACCGCAAACAAGGCGCCCGGCGTGGCCGCTGCCCCCAGAAGGCCCAGAAATTCGTTCATCGGGTCGGGGATCGGCATTTCCAGCGCGGCCCAGATCAGGCCAAGCGTGATCGACACGATCATCGGGTTGCGGATCAGGCCCAGCCCCACGGGCCTCAGAACGCGCAACGACATGCCGCCGCCGCGCGAGCCGGTGATCAGGATGACGATCAGGCTGCCGAAAAAGACCAGATCGACGCTGAGGATCAGCATGATTAGACCGGCCGCATCTTCGCCCAAAAGCAGGACCAGCATGGGGATCCCCAGAAATCCGACGTTACCGATGACCGCGCATTGCGCTTCGACGGCGGCCTCGGCGACCGACAGCTGCCGGATCAGCGCCACACCGGTGGCGATCAGATAGACAAAGGCCGTGCCCCAGAAATAGGCCAGCACAAAGTTCCACGAGAAAACTTCGGCCAGTGACAGGTTTGCCGCAAACCGGAACAGCATTGCGGACAGGGCAAAGTAGAACACGAATTTGGTCAGGTAGGCGGTGGCCTCCTGCGTGAAAAAGCGTGTCCGACCAGCCCAATAGCCAACGGCAATCAGGCCAAAGAAGGGAAGGGTTTTCAAAAAGATGGCCAGCATTGGTTATTCGCCTAGCATGCCACCTGCGGCAAGGCTAGCCGCCGCCGATCAGAACGCCTGCACCAAAAACCAGCGCCCCGCCCAGCACCACCTGAAAAGCCGCGCGCATGAACGGTGTGTCCATGAACCGGTTCTGGATCCAGGCGATCAGCCAAAGCTCGATGAACACAACGACCATGGCGATGATCGTGGCGGTCCAGAAATGCGGGATCAGATATGGCAATGCGTGCCCCAGACCGCCAAGCGTCGTCATGACGCCCGCCGACAGGCCACGTTTATAGGGCGATCCGCGGCCCGACAGTTCGCCGTCGTCCGATGCCATTTCGGCAAAGCCCATCGAGATACCGGCACCCACAGAAGCCGCCATCGCCACCAGAAACGTGGTCCATGTGTTCTGGGTTGCGAATGCCGTGGCAAAGATCGGCGCCAGCGTCGAGACAGAGCCATCCATCAGCCCGACCAGACCCGGCTGAACCCAGGTCAAAAGGAACTGACGTTCCGAAGCACTTTTCTCGTCGTCCCGCGATTTGTCGTTCAGATGCTCGCGCTCAAGCGCGCTGGCCATGTCCGAATGGCCTGCCTCGGCGGCGGCCAGATCGCCCAAGAGCGTCCGGGTCGAAGCGTCCTGGGTCCGCGCTGCGGCCTTTTGATAGAAGTTGCCTGCGTCGCGCTCCATCGCTTCGGCTTCGGCGCGGATGCGTTCAAGGCTGAGGTTGCCGACCAGCCAGACGGGGCGGCGGGCGTAAAACCCTGCGACATGCTCGCGCCGGATCAGCGGGATGACCTGACCAAAACGCTCTTTGTGCAGCTCGATCAACCGGCGGCGATGTTCGTCTTCTTCCTTTGCCATGCCGTCAAAAACGGCGGCCGAGGCGGGGAATTCGTCGCGCAAACGCTCGGCGTAACTGCGATAGATGCTTGCGTCATCCTCTTCGGACGAGATCGCCAATGCCAGGATTTCCTGCTCGGTCAGATCGGAAAACCGCTTGCGGTTGCTGAACCCGGGAATCATGCCCGCTCTCCTACTTTAGAATGCTTCTAAGTTACCCGCCCCCCGGGTGATGACAAGCGCTTTTTGGTCGCGCCGCTTGCCGAAACTGAACCGATCAGTTTATACTTTATACAGGGGAGTACCTTGCATGAAAGAAACCGCGCTTCACGTCGTCACAAAGGGCCGCAAATTTCAGCAGGTCGTCGACGGTGCGTGGAAAGTGTTTCTAAATGAAGGCTTTGAAGGTGCCAGCGTCGATGACATCGCACGCAGCGCCAATGTCTCCAAGGCCACACTCTACAGCTATTTCCCCGACAAGCGGCTCTTGTTTCTCGAAGTTGCTCGCGCTGAATGCCAGCACCAGGCGACCCAGGCCTTCAGCGAGATCAACTTTGAAGGCCCGGTGCGCGATGTGCTGACGCAGGCCGCGACGCGGATGGTCAACTTTTTTGTGTCTGACTTTGGTCAGCAGATGTACCGCATCTGTGTCTCGGAATGTGCGCGGTTTCCCGAACTGGGCAAAGAGTTCTTTGCCTCGGGCCCGGGGTTGGTTCAGCAGCGGATGGCCGAGTATCTGATCCAGGCCACCCAGCGCGGCGCACTGACAGTCGAGGACCCGATGCTGGCGTCCGCGCAGTTTCACGAACTGTGCAAGGCGGACCTGCATACGCGGGTGATCTGTGGTCTGCAGTCGCAGTTCTCACCAGAGGAACGTCAGGCGGTCATCAACGGGGCCGTCGACATGTTCCTGGCCCGCTACGGCGTCTGACGCCCACAGGGCGCGCGCGCCATCAATAAACCACAACCGCCCGGATCGATTTGCCCTCGTGCATCAGGTCGAACCCCTTGTTGATCTCGTCCAGCGTCAGTGTGTGGGTGATCATCGGGTCGATCTCGATCTTGCCGTCCATGTACCAATCGACGATCTTTGGCACATCCGTGCGACCGCGCGCGCCGCCAAAAGCCGTACCGCGCCAGACGCGGCCGGTGACCAATTGGAAAGGCCGGGTCGCAATTTCAGCGCCCGCAGGGGCCACACCGATGATGATGCTTTCGCCCCAGCCCTTATGCGCCGCCTCAAGTGCCGTACGCATCACCTGCACATTGCCGGTGGCGTCAAAGGTGTAATCGGCGCCGCCGCCGGTCAGTTCCACCAGATGCGCCACCAGATCGCCTTTGATCTCCGCTGGGTTCACGAAATCCGTCATCCCGAAAGCGCGGGCCATTTCGACCTTGGAAGGGTTCAGATCGACGCCCACGATCTGATCGGCCCCGGCCAGCCGCAGACCCTGAATAACGTTCAGCCCGATCCCCCCCAGACCAAAGACGATGCCGGACGATCCGATCTCGACCTTGGCGGTGTTGATCACCGCGCCGATGCCCGTGGTCACGCCGCAACCGATGTAGCAGATCTTGTCAAAGGGCGCGTCGGGGCGGACCTTGGCCAGCGATACCTCGGGCAGAACGGTGTGATTGGCGAAGGTGGAACAGCCCATGTAATGCAGGATCGGAGTGCCATCGAGCATCGAAAACCGGCTGGTTCCATCGGGCATCACGCCGCGGCCTTGGGTGGCGCGCACCGCCTGACAGAGGTTGGTCTTGGGGTTCAGACAATATTCGCATTCGCGACACTCGGCGGTGTAAAGCGGGATCACATGGTCGCCGGGTTTCAGGCTGGTAACGCCGGGGCCGCATTCCAGCACGACGCCCGCGCCTTCGTGGCCCAGGATCGCGGGGAAAAGCCCCTCGGGGTCGTCGCCCGAGCGGGTGAATTCATCCGTGTGACAGATGCCTGTTGCCTTGATCTCGACCAGAACCTCGCCGGCTTTGGGGCCTTCAAGGTTCACTTCCATCACTTCCAGCGGCTTGCCTGCTTGCAGTGCTACGGCGGCTCTTGTGCGCATCTTTGGTCCCTTCGATTGGCGTTGTCCGGCCAAGGGTGCTTGATTGGCGCGGCCAATTCAACTCTTGCCGCGCAAAGAACGACTCGACTCGTCGCCCCGCGGCTTTTAGGATTGGAACAAATCAGGAACATGGCCGCTGCCCGCTCATGCTCAACCGCCGCATCTTATCCCTCTGGTTCCCGCGTCTTGGGGCCGAACGTATCCTGCGCCTTCAGCGGGGAACGATCGATGCCCCCTTTGCTGTGGTGCGCGAGGAAAAGAACATGCAGGTCCTGTCGTCGCTTTCGCGCGAGGCCGAGGCCGAGGGGCTTTTTGTCGGCCAGCCGCTGCGCGATGCCCAGGCCATGTGCCCCGGGGTTCTGACCCGGCCCTATGAGCCCGCCTCCGAGGCGGCGTTCCTGACGGTCTTGCGCCGCTGGGCGGGCAAGTTTTCGCCATGGGTGGCCGAAGAACCGCCCGCCTCTCTGGTGGTTGATCTGACCGGGTGCAGCCATCTTTTCGGCGGCGAAGACGAGATCATGCAAACCGTTCAGGATGACTGTGCCCAGCATGGGTTAAGCGTGCATGCCGGGATCGCCGATACGCTGGGGGCGGCATGGGCGTTGGCGCGCTATGCCGGACAGGTTCAGGTGCCGACCCGCAATGGTGACGAGATCCAGCAAGAGGCCCGCGCGACCCGCTCGCGCGCGGCGCGGCGACGCAACTGGGAACGCGGTGGCACGCCGCCCCAGACAGGGTCTGAGGCTGCGCCGCCTGTGCGTATCTCGCCGCCGGGGCAAACCCGCGCGATGATCGCCCGCCTGCCGATCGCGGGGCTGCGCCTGAAAGAAGACACCGTGACCGGGCTGGCCCGGCTGGGGCTGCGCCAGATCGGCGATCTGGCCGGAATTCCGCGTGCCACGCTGGCGCGCCGATTCGGACAGGACGTGGTGCGGCGGCTGGATCAGGCCTCGGGGGTGGAACCTGAACCGATCACCCCCTCGCACCCCGAAGATTACTTTGCCGTGCGCCTGACCCTGCCCGACCCGATCGGCCTGGAGGAGGATATTCAGGCCGGGGTCGACCGTTTGCTGCCGGCCCTTTCGGCGCGGTTAAACGCCAAGGGGCGGGGCGCGCGCGTGATCCGCCTTCAGGCGTTTCGCGTTGATCAGGCCAGTCAGGTGATCGAAGTGGGCCTTGCCCGACCCAGCGCCGATCCCGACCGCATAAGGCCACTTCTAAAGCTCAAGCTGGGCGAGATTGATGCAGGTTTTGGGATAGACGTTCTGCGGCTGGCGGCGCTCCAGACCCTGCCGATCAGCCCGACAACCCTGCCCGGGCGGATCCTTCGCTCGCCCCGACCCATGGCCTCGACCAGCGAAGATACCGGCCTTCAGGACCTGATCGGCAAGCTGGGCGCGCGGATCGGGCTGGAACGGATCATGCTGGGCCACCCCGCCAGCAGCCACATCCCCGAAAAAGCCGTGACGCTGATGGCTGCGGCCTGGGCTGATCCGGTGTTTGACTGGCCCGGCCAGGACCCAGGCAACGACCCCCCCTTGCGCCCCCTGACGCTGTGGCGGCCCGAACCCGTTACCGCCGACGAGCGGCCCCAGCCGCCGGTCACCTTTCGCTGGCGCCGCCGCGCGCTTAGAACGCTCAGCGCGCTGGGGCCCGAACGGATTGCCCCTGAATGGTGGCTGGAGGAACCTGAATGGCGATCGGGCCTGCGCGATTACTGGCAGATCACGACCGACAGCGGTGATCGGCTGTGGCTGTTCTATGCGCATGGCGGGGCGATTTCAGCAGGCTGGTTCTGTCAGGGGGCTTTTGCCTGATCGGGGCCAGATCGGGGCCAGATTGGGGCCAGATCGCAGCCAGATCGCCCGGAACTGCACGTCGATCCCGCCCAATAGAAACGACCCCCGCCTTTCGACGAGGGTCTCACTAATTATAGTCCCCGGTGCCACGGACTGGGTGGGGGCTGTTAAGCCGTGACACCGGGGCTAGCGTTCTCGCTATGGGACCTTGATGGCGCCAGAAACGGGCAGGACCATAGCAAAGATGTGAAACTATGCAGGTCAATTTGAGGCAGAAAAGCGGCGGGCTTGATTTTGTGATCTCAGGCGGTCAATCTGAACTTATGACGATCCACACAACACCCTTTCAAAAGCCGTCGAACATTCCGTTACAGGTCGCGTTCGACCGCAAGGAACTGGGTGTGATATTGGCGCTTTACGGCAAAATGGTCGCCGCGGGCGAATGGCGCGACTATGGAATTTCCTGCCTCAGCGAACTGGCCGTCTTTTCGGTCTTCAAGCGCACCGCTGAAAATCCGCTCTACCGGATCGAAAAACGCCCAAAGCTGCGCAACCGGCAGGGCATGTATTCGGTCGTTGGCATTGATGGGAAAATCCTGAAACGCGGTCACGATCTGGGCGCCGTGCTCAGGGTTCTGGAACGCAAACTGATCCGTATCGTCGAATAGCCGCGCAAGAGTATTTCGCGTTAAACCTGAACCACCTAACACTGCCTGAAACCACAGGTTTCAACGCGTTAGGTGATGCTGAATGTGTCAAGTTAAACGCAAAACGCTTTAGGGGCGCGCGCGCCGGGTGACCGGGCCATCGCCCGCCGCCTCGATGCGCCGGATCGCCTTGTCCAGCGGTTCTTCGGCGACGGCCATATCATGCGCATTGGCGTGGATGATCCGCCCCTCGCCCAGCCCCACGGCCACATGGCCGTTCCAAAAGGTCAGATCGCCACGCTCCAACGGCGCCCCCGGCGCCAGATCCTGACCGATCGCCGCCTCTTGCAGATCGCTGTCGCCGGGGCAATCGATGCCCGCGGCCAAAAGCGCCGCCTGCACCAGCCCCGAGCAATCAATCCCAATGGCCGAGTTTCCGCCCCATAAATAGGGTGTCCCCAGAAACAGCCGCGCCACAGCGACCGGGTCGGCGGTGCGCGCATCCACAGGTCCAAGGTGGGACTTGGGGATAAACCCCAATGGCGTTTGCGCGAACTTTGCATGCTCGCTTATCACCTCAACCTCGGCCCCGTATGACAGCCACATAAGGTCGGGCGACTTGATGCTTTCGGCCTCGTAGGCATGCGTCGACCGCGTCACCACACGGTGCGTGCAGGCCGCGTCATCGCCCAGGCAATCGCTGGGCACATAGCCGACATAGCCGTCGTTGCGCGCCTGAACAAAGGCCCAGCCTTCGCGATTTTCGATCAACGTCACCGGCGCGCCGTAAACCAACTGACGCTCGCGCCGTCCATCAGGTGCCGCGCGCAGATCGGTCAGCGCCGCGACCATGCGGCGGGGCTGACCGGACACGGTTTGCACGGCGCCGACAGCACCGGGCGATCCGGCCAGCGTGACGCGGGAATTGGCGGGTGTCAGGCGCCGGTCGCTCACAGGTCCAGCACCTTGGGCAATGCCGCAAGGATCGCGCGCGCGCCTTGCCCCGCGCCGCCCTTGGGACGCGCGGGTGCGGCGGTGGGTTGCCAGCCGTAGACGTCGAAATGCGCATAACGGCTCGCCTCTCCGACAAAGCGGCGCAGGAACAGTGCCGCGGTGATCGCCCCGCCAAACCCGCCCTTGGGGGCGTTGTCCAGATCGGCGATACCCGGCTCGATCATCGTCTCATAGGGCGTCCAGAACGGCATGCGCCATAGCGGATCGCGCACCATGCCTGCGGCCTCTTCCAGCGCGCGGGCCGCGTCATCGTCATCGGTAAAGTAGGGGGCCAGATCGGGACCCACGGCAACCCGTGCGGCCCCGGTCAGCGTCGCCATCGAGATGATGAAGTCGGTCTCTTCTTCGGCGGCAAGGGCCAGTGCATCGGCCAGAACCAGCCGCCCTTCGGCATCGGTGTTATTGATCTCAACCGTCAGCCCCTTGCGCGAGGTCAGGATGTCCCCGGGTCGCATCGCCGGGCCGGAAATGGCGTTTTCCACCGCTGGCACCAGAACCCGCAGCCGCAAAGGCAGCTTCAGCGTCATGATCATCCGGGCCAGCCCCAGAACCGTCGCCGCCCCGCCCATGTCCTTTTTCATAAGGCCCATCGAGGCGCCGGGTTTGATGTTCAGACCACCGGTATCAAAACACACCCCCTTGCCGACCAACGTCAGGCGCGGCCCCTTGCTGCCCCAGTTCATTTCCAACAGGCGCGGCGCGCGATCCGAGGCGCGACCAACCGCATGGATCATCGGAAAGTTCTGATCGATCAGCGCGTCGCCGGTCACAACTTTCGTCTTGGCCCCGAAACCATCGGCCAACGTCAGAAACGCCACTTCAAGCTGGTCCGGCCCCATGTCCGAGGCCGGTGTGTTGATCAGATCGCGGGTCAGCGCCTCACCCTGGGCAATCGCCTCAATCCGCGCACCATCCACACCCGGCGGGCAACACAAGGTTGCCGCATCGCCGGGGACCGCGTGATAGCGGTCAAACTTATACCCCGCCAAAAGCCATCCCAATGCCGCTTCATCCAGCGCCTCAGGCGTCAGGTCATGTTCAAACCGATAGGTGGCCTTGGGCAGTTTTCGGGCCGCCGCCGCAACATGGAACCGCCCTCGCGCGCGCGTCCGGGGCGTGCCCAGACCCAGAACCGCCAGCGACAAACCGCCGCCTGCATCAAACAGCGCCGTGCACTGGCCAAGCGTCGCTTTGAACCCATGCGTTTCAAGCTGTGCTTTTTCGGCCGGCGTTCGCGCGGCGAGAAATTCGTCCAGTTGCGAGGCTTCGATCAGGTGCAATGGCACCGCATCAGCGGCGGCAGTGACGGCAAAGGACAACGGCATTTGACAAGCTTTCGGTTGGGTGTGCCCCGACCCTAGCCACCTCAGCGCCACCTGCAAGGGTCAGATCGAAAGATCGCGCAGATCCCATATCTGTGACATCGACTGATCACAGATCCGTTCCAGCCGCTTCAGCGTCGCCGCAGTTGCAATCTTATCGCCCCTCAAAGCCACGCATGCGACGTCGCTTGCGATCATCGCAAAAGTGACCAGACCCAGTTCGTCGGCGATCCCGACCATTCCGCGCGTGATCTTGGCCGCCGTCTTTAGCTCGCCGCGCGCCAATAGCCCGCGCGCCGCATTCAGACGGTTGGCCAAAGCCTCCATCGCGCGAAACACCGCCTGGCGTGCTTCCTGTGCGCTTAGCCCCGCGCATAATAGCGCAAGCCGCCGCCGGTCCAGCCGGACCGGTTCATATTGCCCAAAGACTGGTTCCATCCACCTTGGTTCCTTTGACCCATTGCCCCACACGCGCAAGTCTGCACCGGATGGGAAAGCAAATGGTTTACGACCATGTGAAAAATTACTCGAATTTCCGTCAATTGCCGCTTAGAAAGCGCAACAGATTTGGAAGGTTATCTTATGCAACATGTAAAACCCCTGCCGAACTATCTGGTGCAGCGTTATCAGGGCTGGAAAGCCACCACATACGCCGAAAACCGCCCGTGGTACCGACGGCTGGCCGCCGAGGGTCAGCGCCCGCCGGCAATGGTCATTTCCTGTTGCGACAGCCGGGTGCATGTCACCTCGATCTTTGGCGCCGATCAGGGCGAGTTCTTTATTCACCGAAATATCGCCAATCTGGTTCCCACCTACAGCCCCGATGGGGCTCAGCACGGGACCTCGGCGGCGGTTGAATTTGCGGTTACCGCTCTGAAGGTTTCACACCTCATCGTGCTGGGTCATTCCAGCTGTGGCGGCGTGCAGGGCTGTCACGATATGTGTTCGGGAAAGGCGCCGGAACTGGAAGAAAAATCCAGCTTTGTTGGCCGCTGGATGGATATCCTGCGCCCCGGATACGAAAAGATCAAAGACATCAAGGACCCCGGCGAGCGGATGTTTGCCCTTGAAAAACAGGCGGTTCTGACGTCGCTGGAAAACCTGATGACCTTCCCCTTCGTCGAAGACGCGGTCGAGGCCGACACGCTAATGATCCATGGCCTCTGGACCGATATCGGCGAAGGCAGCCTGCTGACCTACGACCCCGCGCGCGGCGATTTTCGCAACGTCTAGCCCGGCCCCGAACGGTTTCGAAACAAAAAGGCGCGCCGACGAAGTGCCAGAATTTGTGTCAACATTCTGAAGTCAAACGTCCGGTTCGGGCCCAATTTACCGGGCCTCAACAACGCAGCGAATGTCCGCTTCAAAGTACTGGCCAAAAATCTTCAACAACTGTTTGGGTTTTGAACGGGGTTTTTTTGGCAACCGAAAATAGGTCGTTTTTCAGTTGTTCCAATAAGGAGCGTTTTTGGAACATTCTGGGTAGGGGCTGTAACCTAATTTACTATTAGTAGGCCAAACCCAATGGCAGACACGAAAACGGCTACACCCATTCCAGTGTTGAACCAAACGTGTGAAGCGATTTTTTCCCTGAGCAAAGTTTGGACGCTGAAAACTTGATTTTCATCTAAGTTCTGGCGCTCAAGAAACTCCTTAACAGAGGCTTCTTCTGCCTTCGAAATATAAACACCTTTGATCCAAGCCATCTTTATTGTCCTATGATTTACGCAAGCCGTTTTCGAAAAAATCTCTTAACACTTGGCATGGTCAGCAAACCAAGTTTCGAAAGCCTCTGATTGCTTCAATAGGCACATTATCAGTTCCCAGATAGCCTCCAGTAGCAAGCCACCTCGAATACTGGGGATTGACACAATCCACCGATATTACGCCAAAGAAGTCACCCAGCTTTCCCTCACCAACTACGTACACCTCAATTCCAGTGCCTTGGCGATCACCTAAGACTTGGCCCGACCAACCCTGACTGTATACGCCCTCCAAAGGTTGATCATAAACACGCACAAGCTGGCTTGCCTGTTGCGCCGTTAACGGAAAAGGGGTGGCGACCGACAGGATAATAAGGATCAAAAGTATTTTCATTGAAGACTTTCGCGGTGGATGCGTATCTAATTTACTGCAATGTAATATTGCACACTTCAGAAGACGGCGGCGAGACTTATTTGTCCCAACCACCGTTTTTGAGTGCGTTAGAATCGCAGTCGGACGGACGGCATTTTTTCGAAAGCAGCCATTTGTTCGACCAACGCCAAGCGTCACTTTGTCCGCAGAGAAAATCAACACCCTAAGCGGTCTTCCCCGGATCTTTGTGGTACAAGATGACGCCGTTCGCGCGAGGTTCAAACTTCCCGTCAATTCTTACTCTGGAAATTGGGACTTCGGCGCAATTCAGGCGCAAATACGAAAAACCTGACAGCTTTCCAGCCGACGGGTTTCAGAGGTCGATGTCCGCCAGAACGAATTGGCGCGCTTTTTCGTTTGTCATCTCTTTGGTCTCTGCCCCCCTGATCTGCTCTGCAATGCCGGGCGGCGGATCAGCCCTTTTTCAAAACCCGCTGGCCCAGAACTTCGGCGATCTGAACCGCGTTCAGGGCGGCCCCTTTGCGCAGGTTGTCGCTGACACACCACAGGTTCAGACCGTTGTCGATCGTGCTGTCCTGACGGATGCGGCTGACAAAGGTGGCAAAGTCACCGACGCATTCGATCGGCGTGACATAGCCACCGTCCTCGCGCTTGTCGATCACCATCACGCCGGGCGCATTGCGCAGGATTTCGCGCGCTTCGTCCTCGTCCAGATGCTCTTCAAACTCGATGTTGATCGCCTCCGAGTGGCCGACAAAGACCGGCACCCGCACGCAGGTCGCCGTTACCTTGATCGACTTGTCGATGATCTTTTTGGTCTCGGCGACCATCTTCCATTCTTCCTTGGTCGTGCCGTCTTCCATGAAGACGTCAATGTGGGGAATGACGTTGAAAGCGATCTGTTTGGTGAACTTGCGCGCCGGCTTGTCGTCGGTGGGGTTATAGATCGATTTGGTCTGGTCCCACAGCTCGTCAATGCCGTCTTTTCCAGCGCCCGAAACCGACTGATAGGTCGACACGACAACGCGCTTGATATGGGCGCGGTCATGCAGCGGCTTAAGCGCTACGACCATCTGAGCGGTCGAACAATTGGGGTTGGCGATGATGTTCTTCTTGGAATAACCCATGATCGCGTCGGCATTCACTTCGGGCACGATCAGCGGCACATCCGGGTCATAGCGGTAAAGCGACGAGTTATCGATCACGATACAGCCCGCCTTGGCAGCCTTGGGGGCATAGATCTTGGTGGCCTCGGAACCAACCGCAAAAAGAGCGATGTCCCAACCGGTGAAATCAAAGGTGTCCAGGTCCTTGGTCTTAAGCGTTTTGTCCCCAAAGCTGACCTCGGTACCCAGCGATTTACGGCTGGCAAGTGCCACGATTTCGTCCACCGGAAAATGGCGTTCGTCAAGGATGTTCAGCATTTCGCGGCCCACGTTGCCCGTGGCGCCAACGACAGCAATTCTATAGCCCATTTTGGGTCTCCTAAGTGCTCAAGACGCGGGTTCTTAGCGCTTTTGCCTAACGGGCGAAAGGGGCGATCAGTCGGTGCGATCCTCGCTAAAGGCATAAATTGCCGAACCCAGCAGCAAAAGCACCGCGAAAAACAGGAAAAGCGTGGCATATGGTGCTGCGGGGTCTGTGGGGGTGGCGCTGGATGTTGCAAAGATCCGGCCGGTTATAAACTGGAAAACACCGACGCCGCCGATGCCAAAGAGGTTGATCAGCGTGACACCGCGACCGGTCAGATGCGGCGGAAAAAAGCTGCGGGCGTGGGCCATGATCACCGCAAATGAAGACCCGAAAAAGCCGATGGCCGCCACAGTTATCACCGCTGACAGATAGCTGCCCGATGGCTGCGCCCAAAGCGCCAACAAAGCCACCGCGCCCAAAAGGTTACCGACAAGAACCACCCATTTGCGGGTTCCCAGCAGCCGGTCCAGCGGGCCATAGGCAAAGTTTGCGACCACCATCGCAAGGCTCATCGCCAGCGTTGCGCGCCCGATCCCGGCGGCGCCCTGCCCAAAGACATCCGTCAGGTAAGGGCCAATCCAAAGGCCGCGAATACCTGCCGCCGGCGCATAGTTGACGAACATCAGCGGCAGGATCAGCCAAAGCGCTGGCATCTTCAGAAGGTCCAGAACCGAACCCTTGTGATCGCCCTCAACCTGCGGCGGGTCCTTGACGGTCAGCATCAAAAGGACGGCCACCAAAAAGGTCAGCGCGGCCAGCCCAAGTAAGGTCTCGCGCCAGCCAAAGACCTCGACCGCCCATGCCATCGGCGCTGATCCGGCGATGTTGCCCAGTGATCCGATGCCGATCACCGATGCGGCCAGCGTTGCAAAAACGCGCGGCGAATAGACCCGCGCAAAGGTGTAATATGACGCCATAAGGACCGGCGAACAACCAACCCCGATCAACGCCATGGCAAGCGTAATCTGTAGCGGCGCGGTGGCCGTGGCAAAAAGCAATGCGCCGCCGCCACCGCCCACCGCCAGCAAAACCGCCGACGTGCGCCTGGGTCCGACCCGGTCCAACGCCCATCCGACGGGCAGCTGCATGGCCGCAAAGACGATGAACCAGACGCCCGAAGCAAAGGCCAGATCCTGCGCCGTGGCGCCAAGATCGATGGACAGGACGGGCGTCAGAACCGCAAGAAACGCGCGATAAAACTGGCTTAACACATAAGCCAGAACAAGGCTGGCAAGTCCGATCCGCATGCGAATATTCCTCTGGAATGGCTGGTGGCCTTGATCGCACCTAGCACCGCCGGGATCGCCCCGGCAAGCCGCGATCGGCCGGTGGCTTGGTCAGAGGTGTTTGAATATGGGGACGAATTTTTTGATCTGGTCGGGCTGAGAGGATTCGAACCTCCGACCCCCTGCTCCCGAAGCAGGTGCGCTACCAGGCTGCGCTACAGCCCGACCGAGGCTGCGATTTACGCCCAAGTTGGCGTTTTGACAAGGCCTTCAGTCGCTCTTTGCCTGCGCCTCCAGCACCGCACTGACGCGCGGATGGGTTCCGGTTTCGGCCCGGCTTTTGGTCTTTGTGACCGGCCTGTTTTCCGAGTGCCCCGACTGATGTTCGCGAAACAGAATATAGAGGCCGCTGAGGATGATCACCGCGGCACCGATCGCCGTGGCCAGATCGGGCGTCTCATCAAAGAAGAAAAAGCCATAGAATGCAGCCCACAGAATTTGCGAATATTGCATCGGCGCAACCGTCGCCGCCTCGCCGGTTTTATAGGCCAGGATCATAAAGCGCGTCGCGACATGGGCCAGCACCGCCAGCAGGGCAAGAGCGCCGAAATCAACGATTGGCATCGGCAGATAGACGACCGGCAAGAGCATCGCCATGATGACGAAATTGGCCACCATCGGATAGATGATCAGCACAACGTTGCGTTCATCCTGACCGATTTTGCGCACGATGATCGAGGCCAGCGCGCCACCGATGGCTGCGGCCAGTGCCGCCAGATGGCCCCACTCCAGCGTGGTTGAGCCGGGGCGCAAAACGATCAGAACACCGATCAGACCGACGATCACGGCCAACCAGCGGCGCAGTTTCACGGTTTCGCCCAAGATGGGGATCGACAGGATTGTGATGATCAGCGGCGCGGCGAACAAGATGGCATAGACCTGTGCCAGCGGCAGGACCGAAAAGGCGTAATAGGCCGAAAACCCGGTGATGACAGTGGCCAGAGTGCGAAGCGCGGTCCACCACGGGTGGCGCGGGCGCAAAGTATCGCTGGTCTCGTCACGCATCAGCATCAGCGTCACCAGCGGAAAACTGAGAAGCACGCTGAAAAAGATGGTCTGAACCGGCGAATAGACCCCGCCCAGAAACTTGACTACAACGTCATGCGAGGCAAAAACGCCGAACGCGATCAGCGCGTAAATCGCGCCTCGTGGATTGCTGGACATGCGCCGGTTCCAGTTATCAAATGTGGTTTAGACAAAACCATCGCAGAGCCTGACAGCAAGGTCAATTCGCGCGGCCCATGGCGACAACCAGGTTGGCGGTTGCGGCCTGTGCGTCTTGTGACAGCGTTCGGATTTCCTGACTGATAAAGGAAAAACCCCGTCCTGCATCACCAACGCGCGCCGCTTCGACCGAAGCGTTCAGGGAGATGTAAAAGATCTTCTTGCTGACGATCGAAAGTTGTTGGATCGCCTCTTCGGCGCGTGATGACACCTGCGTGTTCCGTGACAGGACGTGGTTGATAAAGGTCGCGCGCAGCGCGTCCAGTGCCGCGCTTACATGGGGCCGCGCCCGCGTGCGCAACATCGTCGCGCATTCGGTCATCTGCACATGCGGCGCGCCTTGCGCCTTTAGCATGCCAGTCAGTTCCTGTCGCAGTTCATGCAGGGTACGCGCCGCGGTCTGACAGATCGCAAGGGCCTTTTCATCCAGATGAACATCAACTTCGGCCAGATAGGTCGCGCCGCCGTTTGCCAACTGTTCTTCGGCCTGGCGAAAGGTCGTATCGACCTCGGCCAGATACGGATCAAGCGGGCCTGATTTTTCCGGCGCCATCTGGTACAGCGCCAAAGCGGCCAAGGCTTCAGGCGCCGATGACAGGACCGGTTCAATCAACTTTTCCAGCAGGACAATCGGATCAGTCGTCCAATCAAGTGGAGCTGACATCGGGGCGCATTCCTTCGTTTTTCGAAGTCATAGCGCCCAGACGTCAACAATCCCTAAAGGTTGCCCAAAAACTGACACTAAAGACTGACACTAAAGACTGGCGTCCAATGCGGCGATTACGGCATCGCCCATCTGAGAGGTCGTTGCAGGATCGGCCGCGCCAGCCTGCAAGAGGTCAGCCGTGCGCACACCGTCGGCCAGAACCTTCTCGACCGCTGCTTCCAGCCGGTCGGCCTCGGCGCCCTGATCGAACGAATAGCGCAGTGCCATCGCGAAACTCAGGATACAGGCGCAGGGGTTTGCCTTGGCCTGGCCCGCGATGTCGGGGGCCGATCCATGGACGGGTTCATAAAGCGCCTTGGGGCGGCCGTTTTCCATCGGCGCGCCAAGGCTGGCCGAAGGCAGCATCCCCAGCGACCCGGTCAGCATCGCCGCGGTATCCGACAGGATGTCGCCAAATAGGTTGTCGGTGACAATGACGTCGAACTGCTTGGGCCAGCGGCAAAGCTGCATCGCGCCTGCGTCGGCATACATGTGGCTTAGCTCGACATCGGGGTATTCGTTCTGATGCACCCAAGTGACCTCTTCGCGCCACAGGATGCCGCTTTCCATCACGTTGGCTTTTTCCATCGAACAGACCTTGTTCGACCGCTTGCGGGCCAGCTCGAATGCTGCCCGCGCCACGCGTCGGATTTCGTTGGTGGTATAGCGCTGCGTGTTGATGCCGACGCGGCCACCTTCGTTGTCATCCATAATTCCGCGCGGTTCGCCAAAATAGATGCCCGAGGTCAGCTCGCGCACGATCATGATATCCAGACCGGCCACGATATCCTTCTTCATCGAAGAAAAATCGGCCAGCGCGTCAAAGCACTGGGCCGGGCGCAAGTTGGCGAAAAGATCCATTTCCTTGCGCAGGCGCAACAGGCCACGCTCGGGTTTTACGCTGAAATCCAGATCGTCGTATTTGGGGCCGCCGACGGCCCCCAAAAGCACCGCGTCCACGTTTTGCGCGCGCGCCATCGTGTCATCATGCAACGGCGTACCATGCGCGTCATAGGCCGCGCCGCCGACCAGATCTTCGCTGACGTTGAACTTCAGATCACGCTTGGAGCCGTACCAGTCAATGACCTTGCGCACTTCGGCCATGACCTCGGGGCCGATACCGTCACCGGCGAGGATAAGTAGCGAGGGGTTGGTCATGGGGCGCGTCCTTGGCTGTAATTGAGATCGACGTTTGGCCTAGCCGCTTGCCGGGCAAGGGTCAAGAAAGCAACCGCATGAATACCATCCAAGCCATCCCCGGCCATCCGCCCGCCGGCAACACTCAGTCTTTAGCGAAAACTCAGATCAACCCAGACAAGCCGATGGCGCGACGCCTCGGTGTCCTTGACGGCCAAGACCTCTGCCTCTGGCGTGCCCGGCAGGGGCCAGAAGACGCCCGCATCAAGAACCCTCAGATCCGCCGACGGCAGGACGTAATCGACCCTCAGGTTTCCAGGGCCTTCTGTTTCGCTCCAGTTGGCGGTGTCCAGCGCGGGATCGCCCATATGGGTCAAGTTCGGGCCGGCTTCGGATTTTGCGGCCGCTGCGCCGCCCCGGCTTTTGGGCCGTGGGTCCTGGATATCGGGCCGGGCCAAAAGCGCGCGCATCGCGGCGCCACGGCCATCGCCGTCATTGGGATCAAGGTTGGCATCGCCCAGAATGACAAAAGGCGCATCCGGCGCGGGGCCCAGCTTGCCGTCCAGGTAAAGCTGCCAAAGCTGCGTCTCATCGTGGTTTCGCCGCCCGTTGCGGTCTTCGGGGCCGTCAAAAACCGGCGGGCTGGCGTAATAGCTCAGCAATCTGACGGGGCGGTCGCCCACCAGAACCGACAGATCCCAATGCCCGGTCGTCGACAGCCGCAGAACATCCAGAGCCTGCGACGTGTAAAACCCCGGCGGGATCATGTGACCCGGCACGTCTTTCCATAAAAGAGCGCTTAGGTCGCGCGGCTCGCCGGTAAAGGGAAACCGCGACAGCACCGCCATCCCGCCCTCGCCCGAAAACCGGCCATAGCCAATGGCATCCCTTGCACCACCAATGCGCCCGTCCCCGTCCAGGTCCAGACCGCTCTGCAACCCTGTGTTGGGCCTGAGCGCAAAAAGATGCGGATAGGATTGCCCGGCCGCGGCCAGTTGATCGCGAAACGCGCCCAAAGCGGCGCTGTTCAGGTCGTAATCAAACCCGTTCAGCAGGATGACATCGGGGGCGACATGGGCAATGACCTGCACGACCGCCTTTATCTGGGCGTCCTTGCCGCGCAGGATATCGCGCAGCAAATCCCCCGGACCGCGCCGCGCCAGCCCGACGTTATAGGTCGCAACCCTGAACTCTTCAATCCGGGGCGCGGATTGTGCAGATGCCTGTGTGGGAATGGCGGCGGGTAACAGCGCCGCCAGCGCGATCAGACCGGCAAAAGCCCATCGCGTTCGGCGGCGGCATAGTTCTGGCGCCGCTTGTCGCTGATCATCTGTGCGATCCGCCCCATGGCAATTCCGCGCATGAAAAGCGACGCAGGAAGAAAGGCCCATGCCGTGATCGTCCATACCAAGGTCTGGGGCGATTCAAGCGATACCGGATCAAAAAGATCGGCCGCCGACTTGACCGCAACCGGGATCAGGAATGGCAGAAGAAACCCTAAGATAAGGTTAACGCGTGCGTCGCGCGACAGCCGCGCCACGACATCACCACCGGCTGTGGGATCAAACGTCGGCAGGTTCACCCAGACGTTGAAGGACCCTCTTTTTCCGGGCCAGCCGCCGACGCGCAGCAAGATTACAAAGATCGCCAGCGAAACCAGCGAGGTCAGATAGGAAATTCCCGCCGCAGTGCGCACCGCCCGGATCTGGTCGACGCTCGTGCCCTCGGGCAGCATCAGAACCACAAGGCGAACGGGACTATAGGGAAAATCGATGGCTTTGCCGATCAGTGACCCGATCGCGTCCAGTATGATGGTCAGCGAGGTCGGCTCCATCCGGCCGCGGGCAATTGCTGTCAGCATAAAGACCGTGATGAAAAGCGAGATGAAACGCACGCGGTTAAAGGGCGGCGCGTCGCGAAATTCAACAAGGCAGGGATAGGTAGCGCTGTATTCGAAAATGATCAGCGCGGCAGAAAAGAGTGCGATCAGAGCGATCACCTGCGCACTATCTGTGCTTGTCCCCGGAAGGAAGATCGACGGGGTTGCAATCAATATGACCACAAGAATCGCCCGTACGATCGCGCCTGTCAGCTGCGAAACCACTGCTTTTAGTCCTCATTCTGGCCGGGTCGATACGGTGCCGAACCCTGTTCCAATTCTGATCCGGTTAACCCGGTGCCTCATTCTTGCCTTCTTTGTGCCCACTTTCACTTCATCCGGCAAGCCTCTGTTTACCCTCAATGATTCAATTTCTTCAATTTCAGTGGAAAAGTGGTGCGTCTTTGCTACAGCGCAAAAAAGAAAAGCGCCAAATTTAAGGCGCTTTTCTACATATTGTGGTCAAATTTACGTCAGACCCAAGGGCGAGCGGTTTCTGCCTGAGCTTCAAAAGCGTCGATCGAGGCCGCTTTTTCCATTGTCAGACCAATATCATCCAGCCCGTTCAGCATGCAGTGCTTCTTGAACGCGTCGACTTCGAAGGCAAAAACCTCGCCGTCCGACGAGGTCACCGTCTGCGCCTCAAGATCCACTTCGATCCGGGCGTTGGCGCCTTTTTCGGCGTCCTTCATCAGGATATCGACCGCCTCTTTGGGCAGGGCGATCGGCAGGATGCCGTTCTTGAAGCAGTTGTTGAAAAAGATATCCGCAAAGCTGGTCGAGATGACACAGCGGATGCCGAAATCCAAAAGCGCCCAAGGGGCATGTTCGCGCGACGAGCCACAGCCAAAGTTGTCGCCCGCCACGATGATCTGCGCCTCGCGGTAAGCTGGCTGGTTCAGAACAAAGCCCTCTATCTCCTGACCGTCCTGGGTAAAGCGCATCTCGTCGAAAAGGTTTGCGCCAAGACCCGACCGTTTGATCGTTTTCAGGAATTGCTTGGGAATGATCATATCGGTGTCGATATTGATCAGCGGCAGTGGCGCCGCAATGCCGGTCAGTTTGTTAAACTTTTCCATTACAGTAGTGCTCCTTTTCCAGCGAGCTCATTGGTCGTCCATTCTGTGTTTTGGATTGACGCCATTACATCATCTCACGGACATCGGTCAGGTGGCCGGTGACGGCGGCGGCGGCGGCCATTGCGGGTGACATCAGATGGGTGCGTCCTCCGCGGCCCTGACGGCCTTCGAAATTGCGGTTTGACGTGGCCGCACAACGCTCACCGGGTGCCAACTGATCGGGGTTCATCGCCAGGCACATCGAACAGCCCGCAAGGCGCCATTCGAAACCCGCATCCAGAAAGATCTGTGCCAGACCCTCTTCCTCGGCCTGCGCCCGGACCAGCCCCGATCCCGGCACGACCATGGCGCGCATGCCATCCTTGATCTTCTTGCCCTTCAGGATCGCAGCGGCGGCGCGCAAATCTTCGATGCGCCCGTTCGTGCATGAGCCGATAAAGACCGTGTCGATCTTGACCTCTGACAATGGCGTGCCGGGGGTCAGACCCATGTAATCCAGCGACCGCTGCGCGGCGTCGACCTTGCCGCCCGTAAAGTCATCCGCCGATGGTACTTTGGCGGTGATCGGCAATACGTCCTCGGGCGATGTGCCCCATGTCACGACCGGAGCAATGTCTTCGCCCTTGATCGTCACGACCTTGTCGAAATGCGCGCTTTCGTCGGTGAAAAGCGTTTTCCACCATGTCAAAGCGGCCTCCCACTGGGCGCCTTTGGGGGCGTGGGGGCGGCCCTTGACGTATTCAAAGGTCTTTTCGTCCGGCGCGATCAGGCCTGCGCGCGCGCCGCCTTCGATCGCCATGTTACAGACGGTCATGCGCCCTTCCATCGACAAATCGCGGATCGCTTCGCCGCAATATTCGATGACATAACCGGTGCCGCCCGCGGTGCCGGTTTCGCCGATCACCGAAAGGGTGATGTCCTTGGCGGTCACACCGGGGCGCAGCTTGCCGGTGATCTCGACCTTCATGTTCTTTGATTTCTTCTGGATCAGCGTCTGCGTGGCCAGAACATGTTCGACCTCGGATGTGCCAATACCATGCGCCAGCGCGCCAAAGGCGCCGTGGGTGGCGGTGTGGCTGTCGCCGCAAACAACGGTCATGCCCGGCAGGGTCCAGCCCTGTTCGGGGCCGACGATATGCACGATGCCCTGACGGATGTCCGAAACCGGGTAATAGTGAATGCCGAAATCGCGCGCATTCTTGTCCAGTGCGGCCACCTGCACAGCGCTGTCTTCGGTCATGTTCTTGGGATCGTCCCGGCCGGGCGTTGTGGGCACGTTGTGATCGGGAACGGCGATGGTCTTGCCAGGTGCGCGCACCGTCCGCCCGGTCATCCGCAGCCCCTCAAAGGCCTGCGGGCTGGTCACTTCGTGGACCAGATGGCGGTCGATGTACAAAAGGCAGGTGCCGTCTTCGGCCTCATGCGCCAGATGCGCATCCCAGATCTTGTCGTAAATTGTTTTGGGGGACATGTGTCCTCTCCCGTCTATGGTGATTGGATGAACGTGAATATCGGCCTTGGGATGGGGCGTCAGAGGCGGGCAAGGACCGCCATTGAAGCACCGTAAAACCGCCAGGGCAGGCGCGCGCGGTCATCCATATCGAAAATCGGTTTCATGCCGTTCAGATACAGGCCAGAATTGGTTCAATCAAGTGCCCGCCGGGCAGATCATGACTTGCAAGGGGTCCAAAGATGACAAGCGCTGGGTATTTTGGAACTCAAGACCAGATCAGGCTGCAGAAAAAATCGGACCGCCTGACGCCCTGGATCATGAAAACGCCGGGGGCTTGTGTCACCGGGCGGGTGATCTGTGCCGACGATCCTGCGATCTTTGGCTGGCCGCAGGTGCGCGCCCATCTGGTCGAGGACGGGGCGTTCGGGTTTCGCTGGATGTCGCCCGCGCAGATTGCTGAAATCGACGCAGAACTGGCCGGCACAGGCGCCACCTTGCACCAATGGCAGGGCTTTTTCGGCACCGCTGCCGATATTCAGGCGGCAACGGCTGCGACAGTTTCGTCGGATTTGCCCGCCGGGCTAACCCAAAGAACGGCCAGCCGCGACGACCTGCCAAAGGTGCAGGCGTTCCTAACCGCCCAAGGCATCGCGCCCCTGTCGACCGCAGCCCTTGGCGGCGATCTTTTTCGTGCGGCGGTCCAACTGATCGTCGCGCCACGCGATCGGATCGTCGCCGCCGGGTGGAGCGGCATGCCGCAAAACCGCCATTCCGGGCTGGCCAATATGGCCTGGGTCGGGCTGATCGCGGTTGACCCGCAGATGCGCGGCCAAAGCCTGGGCGCCCGGATCAATGCTCTGGCGCTGATGCACGCGGTGACAGCTTTCGGCGCCGAGGCGGCGATCGAGTTTGCATCGGCCGAAAATGCGGCCTCGATCGCAATGATCCGCGGGTCAGGCCTCAGGCCGCATCAAAACGTCTCGGCGGTGGCCACGCTGGATGGCAACAAGCTGACACGCTGAGTATTGCGCTGACGGCCAGACGCGTGCCAAGCTCTTTATATGGAACCACAAACGCCCCAGACACTGGCAGAACATCTACAGATGCTGATGGCTCAGGCCGAGAACTTTGTGATCAGCCTGATGACCCCGGGCTGGCGGCTATACCAGATCATTATCATCCTCGGCCTGGTCGCGATTGCCCGGCTGCTCAATGCCTTCATTGCGCCGCGGTTTCACGACTGGTTGCGCACGCGCGAAGGCTGGCCAAAGTGGCGGCTGCGCACCTTGCTGGTGCTGCACAAACGCAGTTTTCTGATCCTCTTTGTGCTGATCTCATGGTCGGTTGTCTTGATCATGCGCGAAGTGACATGGCCCGCACGATCCTACCTGATCGGACTTGCAGCAACCCTGGCCACGGCCTGGCTGGCGGTCAGCCTCTCGGCCCGCTTTGTGCACAACCCGTTCCTGCGGCGCGTGGTGACATGGGGTCTCTTGATCTATGCCACGCTCTATATTCTGGGCCTGCTCGATACCTCGATGATTTTCCTGGAAAATCTGGCGGTCGATTTCGGCGGTTTCAGGCTTTCGACACTGGCGGTGCTCAAGGCACTGATCCTGACCGGCCTTTTGTTCACCGGCGCGCGGCTTATCTCGCACCAAACCTCGACCCGGATCCAGAAAAACGAAGACATCTCGCCCTCGATGCGGGTTCTGGTGGTCAAGTTCCTGCAGGTCAGCCTTTATGGCGCGGCCTTCTTTATTGGCCTCAAGGCGGTCGGGTTCGACCTGACCGGTCTTGCGGTTCTGTCGGGTGCCATCGGTGTCGGCCTTGGTTTTGGTCTGCAAAAAGTGGTCTCGAACCTTGTCTCGGGCGTGATCATCCTGTTGGACAAGTCGATCAAACCGGGTGACGTGATTTCGCTGGGTGAAACCTTTGGCTGGATCAACGCGCTGGGCGCGCGATACGTCTCGATCACCACCCGCGACGGGCGCGAATACCTGATCCCGAACGAAGACCTGATCACCAATCAGGTCGTGAACTGGTCACACTCAAATGATTTCGTGCGCCTCGATCTGCACTTTGGCGCCGCCTATAACGACGACCCCCATGTCGTGCGCAAACTGGCGGTTGCCGCGGCCCAGTCGGTTGACCGGGTCCTGTCGTTCCGCCCGCCCGTCTGCCACATCACAGGCTTTGGCGACAGTTCGGTTGACTACATCATCCGCTTCTGGATCCGTGACCCGACCGCCGGTCTGACCAATATCCGCGGCGAGGTTTATCTGGCACTTTGGGACAGCTTCAAAGAACATAACATCTCGATCCCCTTCCCCCAGCGCGAGGTTACGGTGCTCGAAGGCTCGACCCTCGCCACAAAGTCCATCGACTGACGGGCGCAAACCAACTGCAAACAGCGCCGAAACGACGCAGCTCTGCAAAATTCCATATATATTGCGCAGCTTGCCCTCGATTCTTGCAATTGAGTGAAGATATGAAGGGTGCTATGAGTTGATTATGCCCAGCGTCGGGGCTTGGACGGCGCGCTGCTCCCGGAGGACGATGTCCTGTCTCTTGTTACTGAAGCGGCCCAGGGTCGGGCTGCGTCGGGTTCGCCCATGACCGCGAAACCCGAGGACCTGTCAAGCGAAGCTCTGCTTGAACGCATTCTTGCATCCCTCAATGACGACAAAGCCGAAGACGTGATTTCGATCGCGCTGCGCGGCAAGTCCGAGATTGCGGACTATATGGTCGTGGCCTCAGGGCGCTCTACGCGTCAGGTCTCGGCCATGGCTGAAAAACTTGTCGACCGGCTCAAGACCGAGCATGGGCGCCTCTCCAAGGTCGAAGGCAAAGACACCGGCGACTGGGTTCTGATCGATACCGGCGATGTCATCGTCCATATCTTCCGACCCGAAGTGCGCGAGTTCTATCAGCTCGAAAAAATGTGGCAGTCGCCGGGCACTTCTGCCGCCCCGGCCTGATATGCAAAGACAGGCCAGTTAGTTGCGCGTCCATATCTGCGCCCTCGGGCGCCTGCGCCCGGGCCCGGAACTTAGCCTGATCAATGACTACCAGACCCGGTTTGACCGCACCGGGCGCGCGTTGTCGCTGGGCCCTCTGACCATCACCGAACTTGACGACCGCAAAGGCGGCGGCCCTCCGGCCGAGGCCGCACTTCTGACGCGCGCCTGCCCGCAGGGTGCCGTTACCGTCGCAATGGATGAACGCGGCAAGACGCTGTCGTCGACGCAACTGGCGCGCGCACTTGAAAACTGGCGCGACGACGGCTGTCAGGATCTGGCCTTCATGATCGGCGGCGCCGACGGCCTGACACCGGAACTGGCGCGCGGCGCTGACATGCGGCTCTCGTTTGGCCCCATGGTCTGGCCGCATATGCTGGCCCGCGTCATGCTGACCGAACAGCTTTACCGCGCCGCCTCGATCCTTGCCGGGGCCCCTTATCACCGTGCCTGATCACTGTGCCTGATAACTGTGCCTGATAACTGTGCCTGATAACCGCGCCTGACCCGCTGCTCTTTCTTCTTTGAAAAAATACTCATTCCGACCGCTTCAACACGGGCCGAAACCAAAGTATGAAAGCACAATGAAGGAAACGCCCGCCATGCCCACTTCGCATCCTGCCCCCAAACCCGTCGTCCTTTGCATCCTTGATGGCTGGGGCTTCTCGGATACCCCTGCGGGCAACGCGCCTTACCTTGCCAAAACCCCGACCTTTGACCGCATCCTTGCACATGGCCCCCGCGCCACGCTGGTCACGCATGGTCCCGACGTCGGGCTGCCAACCGGGCAGATGGGCAACTCTGAGGTGGGCCATACCAACATTGGCGCAGGCCGTGTCGTGGCGATGGATCTGGGCCAGATTGATCTGGCGATCGAGGATGGCTCGTTCTTTGACAATGCCCAGATCCTTGCCTTTGCAAAATCCCTTAAGGCGCGCGGCGGTACTGCGCATCTTTTCGGTCTGGTTTCGGATGGCGGGGTTCACAGCCACATAAACCATATGCTGGCCGCCGCCCGGATGATCACCGATCAAGGCGTCAAGGTTGTGATCCATGCCATCACCGATGGCCGCGATGTCGCCCCGCAATCCGCGGCGCGCTACCTTGATCAACTGGCCAAAGACCTGCCTGATGAGGCCCGCATTGCCACGGTCATCGGCCGCTATTTTGCGATGGACCGCGATCACCGCTGGGAACGGGTAAAGCCTGCGTATCAGGCCATTGCATTCGGCAAAGGCACCCCGGTTCAGACACCGGTTCAGGCGCTGGCCTCGGCCTATGACGCGGGCAAATCGGACGAATTTGTCGCGCCCTCCATCGTTGGCGATTACGCGGGCCTTCAGCCCGGCGATGGGCTTTTCATGCTGAACTTTCGCGCCGACCGCGCGCGCGAAATCCTCTCGGCGCTGGGCGATCCCGCATTTGACAGCTTCGCGATTGCGGACCGCCCTCAGGTGACACTTTTGGGCATGGTCGACTATTCCGAATTGCACAACAATTACATGACCATAGCCTACCCCAAACAAAAGATCGAAAACACCCTTGGGGCCTGGGTTGCGCAGCATGGGCGGCGTCAGTTCCGGCTGGCCGAAACCGAGAAATATCCGCATGTGACCTTCTTTCTGAACGGCGGCACAGAAAAGCCTGAAGAGGGCGAGGATCGCTTTATGCCACTCTCGCCCAAAGTGGCGACCTATGACCTTCAGCCCCAGATGTCCGCGGATCAGGTAACGGACAAGTTCGTATCCGCGATTGAGGCAGGCTATGACCTGATCGTAACGAATTACGCCAACCCCGACATGGTCGGCCATACCGGCGATCTTGAGGCGGCGATCGCGGCCTGCGAGGCGGTTGATCAGGGTCTGGCACGCGTTGTGGCAGCGCTGGAAAAATGCGGCGGCGTGATGCTGGTGACGGCGGACCACGGCAATTGCGAGGTGATGATTGATCCGGTGACCGGCGGTCCACATACCGCCCATACCACCAATCTGGTGCCTGTGGCGCTTTTCGGGGCGCCGCCGGGGACCACCCTGCGCGACGGGCGGCTGGCCGATGTCGCGCCCACACTTCTGACGCTGATGGGCCTGCCGATCCCGCCCCAGATGACCGGGGTGCCGCTGACCCAATGATCCGTATGATCCGTATGATCCGTGCGCTTGCCCTTTGCCTGACGGCTTTGCTGACACTGACGCCGGGCGCGCCCCTCTGGGCCGCTGGTGACGAGGCGCCCGCCGAAATTGCGCGGCGCGCTTCGCGGGATCTGGCCGTGGCGCTCGCCTCGCTCGATCAGGCCGACAAGGCCAGTGACCGCGTGGCCGCCCTGACCCAGACGATCCACGCCTATGAAAGCGGCCTGACCGCCTTTCGCGAAGCATTGCGCCGCGCCGCAATCCGCCAGCGCGCGATCCGCCTGTCGCTGGATGCCAAGCGCGACCGCATCGAACGCATCGTTGCCGTCATGATGACGATGGAACCTCAGTCGGCACCGCTTTTGCTCTTGCACCCCACCGGGCCGGTGGGCACCGCACGCTCGGCGATGATGTTGTCGGAAATCACCCCCGCCCTGCAAAGCGAGGCGGCCACCCTGCGCGCCCAGCTCGACGAACTGGCCGTTCTGACCAGCCTTCAGAACGCGGCCACAGATACGCTCGAGGCAAACCTTCAGGGCCTGCAAACGGCCCGCACCAAACTCAGTCAGGCGATCTCGGACCGCACCGATCTGCCACAGCGCGTGATCGACGATCCCGCCCAGATGCGCGCGCTGGTGGCCAGCGCCGAGACGCTTGCGGCCTTTGCCAGCGGGCTGACCGAAAGCGATACCTTGGGTGTGGCCAGCTTCACCGACATGCGCGGCGCGCTGCCTTTACCGGTCGCCGGGACAATCCTGCGCGGCTTTGACGAAGCGGATGCCGCCGGGGTCCGCCGACCCGGAATTCTGATCGCCGCGCGCCCCCGCGCTCTGGTCTCGGCGCCATGGCCTTCGACCATCCGCTATGCCGGTCCGCTGCTGGACTACGGAAATGTGATGATCCTCGAGCCCGCCGGAGGCTATCTTTTGGTTTTGGCCGGGCTCGCCGAGGTCTACGGTAAGACAGGCCAGGTAATCCCGACCGACACTCCGGTGGGGTTAATGGGTGGTGAAGATGCAAGTGTTGGCGCATTTTTGACGCAAGCCGCCGAAGGGAGTGGCGCTGAGCAGTCAGAAACGCTTTATATAGAGATGAGAGTGGGCACAGAGCCCGTGGACCCGTCCCAGTGGTTCGCCTTGAACAAGGAATGATGCAGATGAAGAGATTCGTGATGGCCGCCATCGGTGGCACATTGGCCGGGGCGCTTTTGACAACACAGATTGCCGGCCCGCTGATCGCGCAGGAAACCAAGAAGACCACCAATGTCTATGAACAGCTGGACCTGTTTGGCGATATCTTCGAACGGATCCGTTCTCAATACGTTGAGCCGGTCGATGAAGCAAAGCTGATCGAGGCCGCGATCAACGGCATGCTGACCTCGCTTGACCCGCATTCGTCCTACCTGCCGCCCAAGGACTTCACCGATATGCGTGAACAGACCAGCGGCGAATTTGGCGGGCTGGGCATCGAGGTGACACAGGAAGAGGGCTTTGTAAAAGTCGTCTCGCCGATTGATGGCACCCCCGCGGCGCAGGCCGGTATCCAGTCGGGCGACTTTATCACCCATGTCGATGGCGAAAGCGTGCTTGGCCTGAACCTTGATCAGGCGGTCGAATTGATGCGCGGCCCGGTCGGGTCCGAGATCCTGATCACCGTGGTGCGTGAAGGCGTGGCCGATCCGTTCGAGGTTTCGATCATCCGCGACACGATCAAACTGACCGCCGTGCGTACCCGCTCCGAAGGTCAGACCGTCGTTCTTCGGGTGACCACGTTCAATCAGCAAACCTATCCCAACCTCGAAGAGGGCCTGAAAAAGGCCGTGGCCGAACTGGGCGGCATGGATAAGGTGAACGGCTTTGTTCTGGACCTGCGCAACAACCCCGGTGGCCTGCTGAACCAGGCAATCAAAGTGTCGGATGCCTTCCTTGAAAAGGGCGAGATCGTCTCGACCCGCGGTCGCAGCCCCGAAGACGGCGATCGCTTTAACGCAACGCCGGGCGATCTGACCAATGGCAAACCGCTTGTGGTCCTGATCAACGGCGGCTCTGCCTCGGCCTCCGAAATCGTCGCAGGCGCGCTGCAGGATCACCGCCGCGCGGTTGTCGTCGGCACCAAAAGCTTTGGCAAAGGCTCGGTCCAGACGGTGATGCCGCTGCGCGGACGTTCGGCCATGCGCCTGACAACGGCGCGCTATTACACGCCGTCGGGCCGCTCGATCCAGTCGCTGGGCGTGACGCCTGACATCGTGGTCAAACAGCCGGTCGTCGTCCCCGCAGACGCCGAAAAAGCCCCCGATGCCGAGGCCAAGCCACCGCGTTTCCGCTCCGAAGCGGACCTGCGCGGCGCGCTGAACAACGACAGCCTCAGCGAAGACGAGATCCGCCAGATCGAAGCAGACCGCGCAGCGGCCGAAGCTGCGGCCAAACTGCGTGAGGATGATCCGCAACTGGCCTATGCGCTGGATGTTCTCAAAGGTCTCTCGGCGCTGTCTCCCAGCCGCTGATCGGCCTTAAGGCAAAATCAAAAGGGGCGCGGGCAAACTTCAGACCCGCGCCCCTTTTCTTTGCCCGCACCCCCCGGCGACCCTTGCACAGGGCGCGCATTTGGCCTCTGTTTGCTCTGGCGCAGTGGCGCCCCACCCGCCGCTCCACCCGCCGCACTAACACAAGGATGCCCGCCCCCCATGACAAAGTCCCCGATGACCCCCGATCAGATCGCCCGCCTGCCCTACCGCGCCTGCGTTGGCATGATGCTGGTCAACTCAAAGGGCCGGATCTTTGTGGGCGAAAGGCTCGACAGCCCCGGCGCCTGGCAAATGCCGCAGGGCGGTATCGATCCCGGCGAAAGCCCCGAACAGGCGGTCCTGCGCGAGCTGCAGGAAGAAACCGGCATTCAGCGCGACCTCGTTGAGGTCCGCGACCAGACCCCGAACTGGATCCCTTACGACCTGCCCCATGATCTGGTGCCCCGGCTCTGGAAAGGGCGCTATCGCGGTCAGGAACAAAAATGGTTCCTCCTGGGATTTCAGGGCAAGGACGAAGACATCAACATCGCCACCCATACGCCCGAATTTGCGCGCTGGCGCTGGCTGGAGCGCGGCGATCTGGTGCAGGCGATCGTTCCCTTCAAGCGGGGCGTCTACCAAGAGGTCCTTCAGTCCTTCGAAAATAAATTCTGACCCCGGCCATAAAATAACCTCCACCTGAAGACTCGCCAAAAAGAACAAAACGTGAATATACTGTCAGGAGTGTTCCTTCTTTGTGGTAGAAATATCCACGCCCACCCCAGCCAGGCGCGCCTGACCCATGTCCTTTGCCGAACTCTCCATAACCTCGAACTTCACCTTCCTCACCGGCGGCTCGCACGCCGAGGAATACATGGATCGTGCCGCCCTTCTGGGCATGCCCGCCATTGCCATCGCCGATGCAAACTCGGTCGCAGGCATCGTCCGGGCGCATACCCAGGCCCGCGAGATCGCCCGCTGGGTCCGGCTCAGACGCGCCGCCGACCGCGACCCGATCGGCCCCCCCGCGCCGCGGAACCTGCCCGCAGCGCCCAGCGCGGCAATCCACAATGCCCCGCGCCTGCTGCCTGCCGCCCGGATCGTTCTGGATGACGGGTTCTGCGCAACTGCCCTGCCGCGCGACCGTGCCGCATGGGGGCGGCTTTGCCGGCTTCTGACCACCGGCAAACGCCGCGCGCCCAAGGGCAGCTGCCTTTTGCACCTTGAGGACCTGATCGAATTTGGCGAAGGGCTGGAATTGCTTTTGCACCCCACGCCACAGGCGCTGACATCCCCGCCCGGCGCGGGCGGATGGGCGACACAGGCGCAACAGCTGGCGCGCCGCTTTGCCGGGCATGTCAGTATCGTGATGGCGCCGCGCTACGATGGCCGTGATCAAAACCGCTTTGCACGGATCGACCGGATCGCCCGCGCCCTTTCGCTGCCCCTTGTCGCCTCGGCCGAACCGGTGATGCACCATGGCGCGCGGCGCAAACTGACGGATGTTCTGACCGCGATCCGCAGCGGCACACGCATTGATCAGCTTGGTCGCGCCGCTCAGGCCAACGCCGAACAGCGGCTGCGCTCGCAGTCTCAGATGCAGGCAATCTTCAAAGACCACCCCGCCGCATTGGCCGGGGTCGATCAGGTGACAGGCCGCCTTGCCTTCTCCCTTGATGAGCTGCGCTATGAATACCCCTCCGAGATCGCCGATGGCGAAAGCCCGGCCGACCGGCTGGTGCGACTGGCGCGCGCGGGGCTGCACTGGCGCTACCCCGAAGGGGCCAGCCCCCGGGTACAGGGCCTTCTCGAACATGAACTAACGCTGATCGCCAAACTTAAATACGAACCCTATTTCCTGACCGTCCATGACATCGTGGCCTTTGCCCGCTCGCGCGATATCCTCTGTCAGGGGCGCGGCTCGGCGGCCAATTCGGTGGTCTGCTATGCGCTGGGCGTCACCTCGGTCGCGCCCGAGATCGGCACGATGGTCTTTGAACGCTTCATCTCCGAGGCGCGCGACGAGCCGCCCGACATCGACGTCGATTTCGAACACGAGCGGCGCGAAGAGGTGATCCAGCACATCTATGAACGCTATGGCCGCCACCGCGCCGGGCTTTGCGCCACGGTCGTCCATTATCGCGGCAAACGCGCAATCCGCGAGGTGGGCCGCGCGATGGGGCTGTCAGATGACACCATCGCGATGATGTCCAGTCAGGTCTGGGGCTGGGGCGGCGCGGGGGCCAGCGATGAGCGCCTGCGCGAGATCGGCCTGGACCCCAGTGACCGACGCCTACGCCAGACCATGGATCTCTGCGCCCAGATCAACGGCTTTCCCCGGCATCTGTCGCAACATGTCGGCGGGTTCATCATTACCCAAGGCCGGCTGGACGAACTTGTGCCAATTGAAAACGCCACGATGGAGGATCGCACCGTCATCTGCTGGGACAAGGATGACATCGACACTTTGGGCATTCTCAAGGTCGATGTTCTGGCGCTGGGGATGCTCAGCTGTATCCGCAAGGCCTTTGCCCTGATCCAGGGCCATCTGGGCAGTGAGTATAACCTGGCCAATATCCCGCAGGACGATGGGCCAACCTATGACATGCTGTGCGCAGCCGACAGTCTGGGCGTCTTTCAGGTCGAAAGCCGGGCCCAGATGAACTTTCTGCCACGCATGCGCCCGCGCACATTTTATGATCTGGTGATCCAGGTGGCCATCATCCGCCCCGGCCCGATCCAGGGCGATATGGTCCACCCGTTCATCCGCCGCCGCAACAAGGAAGAAGCGGTGTCCTTTCCCTCTGACGATCTGGGCAAGGTTCTGGCCAAGACACTTGGCGTGCCGCTTTTTCAGGAACAGGCGATGCAGATCGCGATCATCGGCGCGGGCTTCACCCCCGAAGAGGCCGACCGTTTGCGCCGCTCGCTTGCCACCTTCAAAAAGCACGGCAACGTGTCCGAGTTTCGCACCCGCTTTCTGCGGGGCATGGCCGATCGCGGCTATGAAAGCGGTTTTGCCGAACGCTGCTTTTCCCAGATCGAAGGCTTCGGCAGCTACGGCTTTCCCGAAAGCCATGCCGCCAGCTTTGCGCTTTTGGTCTATGTCTCGGCCTGGCTGAAATGCCACCATCCCGGCATTTTCGCCTGCGCCCTTCTGAACGCCCAGCCGATGGGCTTTTACGCCCCGGCCCAGATCGTGCGCGATGCGCGCGAACATGGCGTCGAGGTCCGGCCGGTGTCGATCAACGCTTCGTTTTGGGACAACACAATGGAGGCGGATGGCAATGGCGGACTGGCCCTCAGACTGGGCTTTCGCCAGATCAAGCGCATGCAGGAAGAAGACGCCACATGGATCACGGCGGCACGCGGCAATGGCTATCAAAGCCTGCAAGACCTCTGGCGCCGCGCAGGCACCCCGCCCAAGCTGATCACAACACTGGCCGAGGCGGATGCCTTTGGCGAACTTGGCGTGTCCAGACGGGATGCCCTCTGGCAGGCCCGCGCATTTTTAGGCGACAAACCCCTGCCGCTCTTTGCCCGCGATCTGGACGGCGAAGGCGGGCGCGAACCTGACGTTACGCTTCCGACCATGACGCTGGGCGAAGAAGTGGTCGAGGATTATGTCGCAATGCGCCTGACCCTGCGGGCGCATCCAATGGCCCTGATCCGCCCGCGGCTGACCCCAAAACCAGAGCCTCAGGCAAAAGAAATCCCACCCGAAATTCCGCGCCTGCAGCCGCGTGAGAATGTCATATCCCTGCCATTGCGTAAAACCGCCTGATCTTCATTTCTCTCTAAATATCCAAACGCAGCACAAGCCAGACGCGTTGGATCTGGATATTTAGAGAGAAATGAAAACCAAGGATGATGCGTTCAATACCTGACCTTAGCGCAATTTTTTCAGGATCGAGAGAGAGGCATAGCCATCAGGAACCATCCCGACCGAGCGCTGAAACTCTCGCACCGCTGCAATCGTGCGCGGGCCGATAATGCCGTCGACGCCTTGGGTATCAAAGCCGCGTTTGGACAAAAGCCTCTGCATCTCTTGTTTCTCGCGAAAGCGAAGGCCGCGGTCCTGACGTGGCCAGTTGGCCTTGATCTCTGGGCCGCCCGCGATCCGGTCAGACAGGTGGCCCACGCCGATGACATAGGCGTCGGCGGCGTTGTAGCGCTCTATCGCGCTGAAGTTCTTGAAGATCATAAAGGCGGCACCCTGTGCACCCGCCGGAAGCAGGATCGATGCCGGGCCATAGTCGGCGATGCGTTTGCCATCCGCGCCGCGCACGCCCAGCTGGGCCCATTGCGATGGCAGTTTGCGGGTTTTGCGGTTGGCGCTGGCATAGTTAAAGCCGCGCGGCAGTTTCACCTCGACACCCCAGGGCTGGCGTTTGGTCCAGCCTGATTTCTTAAGGTAGGCGGCGGTCGAGGCCAAGGCGTCGGCGGGGTTGTCCGACCAGATGTCGCGCTTGCCGTCGTCGGTGAAATCGACCGCGAAGGAAAGATATGAGGTGGGAATAAACTGGGTATGGCCCATGGCCCCGGCCCAGCTTCCGGTCATGTTGCGCGGTGCCACATCGCCCGACTGAATGATCTTGAGAGCCGCGATCAGTTGCGCCTCAAAGAACGAACCGCGCCGGCCGTCGAAGGCAAGTGTTGCCAGCGATTCAATCACAGGCATGTTGCCACGGTAAGTGCCATAAGCGCTTTCAAGGCCCCAGATGGCCGTGACGACTTCTTTTTCGACGCCGTATTTCGCTTCGATCTGGTCCAGCATCCGGCGATTTTCGCGCAGCGCCTGTTTGCCGTTGGACACCCGCGTGGGCGAGGCGGCACTGTCGAGGTATTCCCAGATCTGCTTGGTGAACTCAGACTGGTTGCGGTCCTTTTCGATCACCGCGGTATTATAGCGGAGGCCGCGCATCGCACGGTCCAGCGTGGCGGCGCGGATCCCGGCCTTGATCGCGCGGGTGCGGAACCGGGATACCCAGTTGTTAAAGCTGATGTTCGCGGTTGAAACCTGCACCCTTGTGGCCTTTCTGCCTTGGGGTCGAATAGACTGCTCAACGCGCCCCGGTGCAAGGGCGGTCAGGGCCGCGACCTCGGCGCGGGCGCGCGGCGTGGGCGATGAGGTGACCGGGTTTTCGGCCCAAGCCGGCACGGCGCAAAAACACGCCAGGGCGAAACTGATAAATGAACGCATGGGTCCCCTGCTGAAATGACTTGCCTGTTCGCCGCAGTCTATCTGGAAACAACAGGCCGCGATAGCGGCACTGCGCATGTCGGCGGCCATCTGCCCGCGCTTTGGCGCGTCAGCGGCGGGTGCGTTTGACCTTGCGCTTGATCTTGTCGGCCTTGGCGCGCGACACGCCGGGTTTGCGCCGGCTGGATTTGCCGCTGGAATTACGGCGCCCGCGCGGGCCGGTCTTGGGCAGGGCTTTGCCTTCCAGCTCCAAAAGCTCCAGCAACAGACCGCCGGTGACGGGCACCGCCTCGGCAAGGCGCACGGTGGCGCGCTGACCCAGACCAATTGTCAGGCCGCTGTCAGAACCGGTCAGGGTTTGGGCATCGGGATCGTGCTGAAAGTATTCCTGCCCCAGATCGCGGATCGGGATCAGCCCGTCCGCCCCGGTTTCATCCAGTTTGACGAAGACGCCGAAACGGGCAATGCCCGAGATGCGCCCGCTCATCTCATCGCCGACGCGTTCGGACAGATAGCTGGCCAGATAGCGGTCGGTGGTGTCACGTTCCGCCATCATCGAGCGGCGCTCGGTTTCGGAAATCGCCTGACCCGTGGCCTCCAGCGTTTCACTGTCCTGTGGGCTTAGCCCGTCATCGCCCCAGCCATGCGCCGTGATCAGCGCCCGGTGAACGATCAGGTCAGAGTAGCGGCGGATCGGCGAAGTGAAATGCGCGTAACGCTGTAGCGCCAGACCAAAATGTCCAAAGTTTTCAGGGCTGTAATAGGCCTGCGTCATCGAACGTAGCGTGGATATGTTGATCAGCTCGTCTTCGTCCGTCCCTTCGGCTTGAGCCAAAAGCCGGTTCAGTTGCCGGTTGTGCAAAACCTGCCCCTTTGCCAGACCGAACCCCGCAGCCGTCGCCACTTCGCGCAGGGCTGCGATCTTTTCGGGGGCGGGTTCTTCGTGGACGCGGAACAAAAGAGGCTGACGTTTGGACACCAGCGTTTCGGCGGCCGCGACATTGGCCAGCACCATGAACTCTTCGATCAGGCGGTGCGCATCCAGCCGTTCCTTGACGGCCACCGATGACACTTTGCCATCCTCTGACAGAACGATCTGACGCTCTGGCAGGTCCAACTCAAGCGGCTGGCGCGCCTGCCGGGCAATTTTCAGCGCCTCATAGGCGGCATAAAGCGGCTTGAGCAGAGGCTCGACCAGATCTTGGGTCTTTTCGCTGGGCGCGCCATCAATGGCCGCCTGCACTTCTTCATAGTTCAGCGACGCGACCGAGCGCATTTGAATACGGTGAAAATCATGGGCGATCTTTTCGCCCTTGGCATCGATGACCATCCGAACGGCAATCGCGGCGCGCGGCACACCTTCGTGCAGCGAACACAAATCCCCCGACAAACGATCCGGCAGCATCGGCACAACGCGGTCGGGAAAATAGGTCGAATTCCCGCGCTTGAGGGCTTCGCGGTCCAGCGCCGATCCCGGCGTCACATAATGGGCGACATCGGCAATCGCGACCCAGATGATATGCCCCCCGGGGTTGGCCAGATCGGTGTCAGGTTGCGCCAGACAGGCGTCGTCGCGGTCGCGCGCATCGGCGGGGTCGATGGTCAGGATCGGCATCTCGCGCAGGTCCTCGCGCCCTTTCAGGGGGGCGGGCTTTGCGCGGTCGGCCTCGGCAATGACATCGTCGGGAAAGGCGTCTGGGATGCCGTATTCATGGATCGCGATCAGCGACACCGCGCGCGGCGCCGAAGGATCGCCCAGACGCGCCACGATGCGGGCCGCCGGCAGACCCATCCGGCCCTTGGGGCCTGCGGCCTCGGCCTCGACCAGCTCGCCATCGCGGGCGCCATCGGTGGCCCCGGCGGCGACGCGCCATTCCTTGTCGGCCCCTTTGGCCACCGGCACGATGCGCCCGCCCTCGTGCGAGGCGCGAAAAACGCCCAGAATGCGCTGTGGGTTGGTGCCGATGCGCCGGATCAGCCGCGCCTCATAGGCGTGGTCCTGATCCTTGACCTCGGTCAGCCGGGCCAGAATTTTCTCGCCCGGCGCCAATGCCGGATCGCCGGACCTTGGCATGATCAGGATCACCGGCTCGGCCCCGTCTCCCTGCCACTCAAGCGGGCGGGCGAAAAGATCGCCGTCAGTGCCCTGCAACACTTCCAGAACCGAAACCGGCGGAAGCCGATCAGGATCGCGGTAAGTCTTGCGCCGCTTTTCAAGATGACCCTCTGCCTCAAGCTCTTTGAGGATACGTTTAAGATCAATGCGGGCCGCGCCCTTGATGCCAAAGGCACGGGCGATATCACGTTTGGACGTTTGCGTTGGGTGGTCCGAAATCCATGCCAGGATTTCGTCCTTTGAGGGGATCGGCTTCATATCCACCGCCTAACACGGCAGCCCATGGTCGTCATGCTGAAAAAGCCCGGCGCCCAGAGGCGGCGCACCGCGGTCAGTTGGTCGCGGCGGGCGGTGGCGCCAGTGAATAGAGATAAGCGTAGAGGTTGGCGGCATCAGCGGCGGCGCGCACCTTAAAGGTCATCTTGGCGCGCGCGCGTTTGTCGCCCAAAAGCTCGCGCAGAAAACCGGTCGGGTCCTGTACATACGTCGCGAAATTCGCTTGGGTCCAGACCAGTGCCGGGCGATCGCCCGATGCGCTGCTCGCCTCTTTCATCGACTTTCCATATTTATACCCTGCCAGACTGCCGGCGGTGCGCCCTGCGACACCATAAAGGTTTGGCCCGGTCTTGCCGTTGCGCCCGGCCAGCTTTGCGCCGCTTGGGTCCACCACCACATGACAGGCGATACATTGGCGAAATGTGGTCTTGCCCGCCTCCGCATTGCCGGTGGGCGCGAGCGGATCGTGGCTGGCCGCACGCGCGCCCGTGGTCGCGGCCAGCGCGGTTGTCAGCGCTAAAGCCAAAGGCAGAGCTGGTGCCATAGCCAAGGGTTTCAGAAATGCTCTAATTCCAACACGCATGGGGCAACCTCGCTTTGATGTCTGTCTGAACCATAACCCCAACTGTGGTCCGGCGCAGAGGCAAAAGTTTCAAACTTTTCGTGACAGCCTCGGACTTGTCGTCACAATCTCTGGCCGGTTTGATGCTCTGGCCGCGGCCTTTCGCCGCCAATGCGCTGACAGAGGCTTTGGACGGTTCCAAATTGCGGTCCCTGCCCCTTATATCGGTTCGATGAGAACCGCAGACAACATGATTCCAGCCTGGATAGACGGCCAGCTGACGCCGGTTGATAAACTGGACGCGCACCGCAGGGGGCTAAAGCACCCGGCGGTATCGGTGTTCGTGATGCGCCGCCGCGAAATGCTGATCCAGCGCCGTGCGCTTGGAAAATACCACACTCCGGGTCTGTGGGCGAACACCTGTTGCACGCATCCCGGTTGGGGCGAGGGCCCGGCCGATTGCGCCATCCGGCGGCTGAAAGAAGAGTTGGGCATCGAGGGGCTTTTCCCCGCCCGGCGCGACCAGATCGAGTACCGCGCCGACGTCGGCGGCGGGTTGACCGAACATGAGGTGGTCGAGCTTTACGTCGTCGAAGCGGATGATGACCTTGTGATCACGCCGAACCCCGAAGAGGTGATGGAAGTGCGCTGGATCGAACTTTACGATCTGGCCGCCGAAATCTCGCGCTATCCTGACCGGTTCACACCCTGGATGCGGATCTATATGCAGGAACATCGCGACCGGATATTCGGCAATCTTTCAGGCGCTTAGGGCGGGTCTAATTCGTCCGCCAGATCGCAAGGTTAAGCGCCGTAGCATAGCCAACCCAGACCAGATAAGGCAGCATGATCAGCCCCGCCCAGCGGTCCAGTGGCAGCATGAAGGCGATGGTTCCGGCGATAGCCAGAAACAACCCAACGATGACGATCAGCCCAGCGCGAGGGTTTTGTTTGCCGAAGAAAACCGGCGTCCAAAGCGTATTCAGGGCAATCTGAAGTGCCCAGAATGCCATGGCCAGACCGGCTCCTGGGATCATCGCCACGCGGCTGCCGGCATAGGCGATCATCAGGTAAAGGATGCTCCACGCGACGGGAAAGGCCCAGTTGGGCGGCGTCCAGTTGGGCTTGTTCAGGCCCTGGTACCAACTGCCCGGTTTGAACAACATGCCGGGTGCGGCGGCGGTGGCGCAGGCGGCCAAAAGAATAATGAATATGATCAGGTTCATAGCCCAAGACATAGCGGCTGCGCATGGTTGGTCAAATCGGTTTCGCCTGTCGGCGAGGATATTTTTAGAGAAATGAAAACCGCAGCGTCAGAGATCGGCGGCGGTGTCGACATCGTTTAGGGTGGCGACCAACCTGTGCCCAAGCGGCGCGACAGAGGCGATGCTATCGGCCAAAGCGTGGGCGGTAGACCAGCGCACATCGCGCAGAAAGCTGCGCGGCAGCGGGCAGGTGCCCGAGCAGCCGATCAGCCAGTAGCCGCCGTCGGGCGCCGGGCCAAAGGTGACGGGCGCGCGACTTAAGGCGGTGAATGCCTCTGTGATGTGGCGCGTTTGAATGGCGGGGATGTCGCCGCCGATGATCACCACAGGGGCCGGGCGCAGCGTGCGCATGACGCGCGCCATCCGGTCGCCGAGGTTGCCCGAGCCCTGCGCAATGCGGGGCAGATGCGCAGGCCAGACGCGGCTGGTCAGGCCCGGACGGTCGGGGCTGACCGCGATCATCAGATCCCAGCGCGGGTCGTCCATGCGGCGCAAAAGCGTGGCCGTCTGATGGCGAAACCACCACGCCGCGCGCGTCATGCCGATATCGCGGCCCAGTCTGGTTTTGACGCGCCCCGGCTCAGGTTCTTTCAACATGACCACAAGGCGCGGGCGTCTCACAGGGTGTGATCCATATCGCGGTGCAGGATGCCGGCATCGAGGTATTCATCGCCATGCGCGACAAAGCCCAGCTTTTCGTAAAAACCCAAGGCCGAGATCTGGGCGCTGAGGCGCACAATGCGCAGGGTTTTCTGTTCGCCAAAGACATCCAGCGCGGTACGGATCAGGGCCAGGCCCAGCCCGGTACCGCGATGGGCGGGCAAGACACAGACGCGGCCGATCTTGCCGATATCGCCTTCAACCAGCAGGCGCGCAGTGCCCACGGGCCGACCATCGACGCTTGCCAGAAGGTGGCGCGCCGCGCCGTCCAGCCCGTCGATATCCTCGTCGCGGGTAACGCCTTGTTCGTCGATAAAGACCGCCTTTCGCAAGGCCAGACAGGTCGCAATGTCATCGGTCTGGCACAGCTTAACGGTCATGCGAAATAGTCGCTAAGAATGCGGGCATAGATCGCTTTCAGTTGGTGGATCTGGTCCACGCGCACCCGTTCATCGACCTGATGCATGGTGCGACCGACAAGGCCGAATTCGACCACCGGACAGTGGTCCTTGACGAACCGCGCATCCGACGTGCCGCCGCTTGTCGACAGGGTGGGCATGACGCCGGTTTCGGCCCGAACGGCGGTTGATACCAGATCCGAAAGCGCGCCGGGCGGGGTCACAAAACTTTCGCCCGACACTTTGGTCGTCATGGTGATGTCGATGCCGGTATCGGCGGCAACCCGCGCGGCCTCACCCGTCAGCCATTGGGTCAGACCGGCCGAACTTTGGGCGTCGTTAAAGCGGATGTTGACCGTCGCGCGACAGCTGGCCGGGATCACGTTATTGGCCGGGTTGCCGGTGTCAAAGGTCGTAACCGCAAGGGTCGAGGCATCGAAATGATCGGTGCCAGTGTCCAGTTCGGCCTCTGCCAACGTCTGGACTAGCCGGGCCAGAGCCGGGATCGGATTGCGGGCGCGGTGCGGATAGGCCGAATGGCCCTGCACACCCTGCGCCGTGAAATAGGCGGTCATCGACCCGCGCCGCCCGATCTTGATCATCTCGCCCATCTTGTCGGGGCAGGTCGGTTCCCCCACAAGGCAGACCGACATCGCCTCACCCGCCTGGCTCATCCAGTCCAAAAGAGCGGTGGTGCCGTCGATGGCGTCGCCCTCTTCGTCACCGGTAATGGCCAGCGCGATGGCACCATCGGGCGGGCTCTGGTGCACGAAATCGATCGCGGCTGCGGCAAAGGCCGCGACACCTGATTTCATATCGGTCGAGCCGCGACCATAAAGGAACCCCTCTTTGATTTCGGCGCCAAAGGGATCAACGCTCCAATCGTCTCGATTGCCGATGGGCACCACATCGGTATGGCCGTTAAAGCCAAAACAGCGGTTGGCGCCCTTGCGGCCCCAGCGGGCATAAAGGTTCGAAACCGCGCCGCGGTCGACGCGCGTACACTCAAAGCCCGCACTGCTCAGAAGGTCCTCAAGCAGCACAAGCGCGCCCGCCTCACTTGGTGTCACCGAGGGGCACCGCACTAATCTGGAGGTCAGGTCAACTGGATCAATTGTGTCATTCATGTGGCCATTTTGCTTGTGTTTTGAACACACTCAAGGCCGAAACGTGAAAAAACTCTGTTCTTGCTTTGAAAATATTTTTTAATGTCCTAATAACTCGTTAACCGCGGGCAAACTGCGGAACTTCAAGACCCGAGGCAGGGCAAACAGGCGACCCCAAAGAGGGTCAATTCGAGCGGTATCCCAAAGTTCGCATCTTAATATGCGGCTATTTGGCCCGATACCTGGCCTGTGATTGTTCGCCTCCAATTGGGTGGGGCAGACATGGTTGCAGCATCAAAGCTGCCGATTAACACCAAGGCCAACGCAACAGCGATGGCACAAGAGATTTTTGGCGACGGGGTGACCGTCGTCGGCGCCAGCTATACGGGCGACAACCGTTCATCGGGCATCTATTCAAACGGTGATACGGTATCGCCCGGGGTGACACCGGGCGATACCGGCGTGATCCTTTCGACAGGGCGAGCCAGTAACTTCACCAATTCCAATGGTCAGGCAAACCAAAGCGCGTCCACATCATCCAATACCGGCGGCGTCAACAACGACGCCGGGTTCAACGCGATCGCGGGCGGGCGCACTTATGACTCCTCTATTCTGGATGTGGATTTCATCCCGACGGGCGACACGATGACGATGCAATTCGTCTTCTCGTCTGACGAATATCCTGAATACGCAAACTCGATTTACAACGACGTCGTCGGCGTCTGGATCAACGGCACACATGTTCCGCTGTCTGTCGGCAACGGCTCGACCAGTGTTGGCAATGTTAACGGGACGAGTAACCAGAACCTTTACGTTGACAACACCACCAGCGCCTTTAACACCGAAATGGACGGGTTCACCCTGACCATGACGCTGAAAATTCCCGTGATCGCGGGCCAGCTGAATTCTATCAGAATTGGCATCGCCGACACGGGCGACAGCTCGTACGATTCCAATCTGCTGATCGCAGGTGGCAGCATTCAGACCACGCTTGTGGCCAGTGACGACACGATCAACATCGTGCCCTCGGGGACCAAGACGCTGGATGTGCTGGCCAATGACAGCAACAATACCGGCGGCACTCTGACGATCACCCATCTGAACGGTCAGGCGGTGGTTGCGGGCGATACCGTGACGCTGGCCACAGGCCAGACGCTGACACTGAACGCCGACGGCACGATCGAAGTTGTCGCCGACGCTGATATCGAGAACGTCAACTTCACCTACGAGGTGTCCAGTTCCACAGGTCAGTCGGACGTCGGCTTTGTCACCCTCAATTCGATCCCCTGTTTTGTGGCGGGCACGATGATCCTGACGCCGGATGGCGAGGTTCCGGTCCAAGACCTGATGCCCGGCGATCTGGTGGTCACCCATGATGACGGGGCCCAGCCGCTGCGCTGGATCGGATCGCGGACCGTTCCGGCCCAAGGTGACTTTGCACCGATCTGTATTGCTGCGGGCACCTTTGGTGAGCATGAAACCTTGCTGATCTCGCCCCAGCACCGGATCATGATCCAGGACATCCATGCCGAACTTTTGTTTGGCGAACCCGAAGTGCTGGTGGCCGCCAAACACCTTGTGAACGATCACAGCGTGCGGCCCCAGCCGGGCGGCTCGGTGGAATACATCCACCTCTTGTTCGACCGCCATCAAGTTGTTTTCTCGGACGGGCTGGCCACCGAAAGCTTTTTGCCCGGACCACAGACCACCGGCTGTTTCGAAGAAGAACTGGTGCGCGAGATTTGCACCCTCTTTCCTGAAATTGATCCCGACACCGGCGACGGCTACAGCCCGTCAGCACGGCGAACGCTCAAAGCCTTCGAGGCCGAGGTTCTTTTTGCCAATACCAGGGCGGCCTGACGCAATGGGACTGCACCGCAAAGCGCCACCTTCCTGCACGCAAACGCCGCTGTCGCACGCACCCCACAACCTGCCGCGGGTGACAACACGATGACATGGCTGGCCCTTTGCGACTTTGTGGACCCGGTGTTTTCGCGCCAGGGGCTACAACGCAAATCGGCCAATTCCTCGCTGGCGCTGGATGGTTCGGACACGTTTCTGAAGGTCGGCACTTTCGTGATCGAAGCCCGGTTCGAGCCGGCAAGCACCGGTCGACACGAGTTGATCCATTACCGCCGCGCGGGCGAGGCGCCGATCCGTTTTGCGGTCAGGATCATCGCCGACGCCCATGTCGAGATCGAAATCAAAGACGGCCCCGTGCACCAGATCCACCGCGTCACCGCCCGGTTTCGCGGGCGCGAAGACATGGCGCGGATCACTTATTCCTGGGATGTCTCCAAACACTGGGGCCTGCTGTCGGTTGAAAACCTCGATACCGGCGCGCTGAACCAGTCCGAGCTTTCCGCGCCGCATCCGTTTCGCTTTGACGACATCGAACGCATGTCACTGCGCCCGGCCGGGCGCCCCGGTGATACGGCTGTGTCCTATTTCGGGTTTTCCGCCGGGGTCGAACCGATTGGCCTGTCGGCCTGTATCGCGCCGCATGCGCCGGTCGAGACGCCCGACGGCCCCAAGATGATCGACCAGCTGAAACCCGGCGATCTGATCATGACCCAGGACAGCGGGCCCCAGCCGATCCGCTGGGTCGGCGCGCGCGAAGTGCCCGCACGCGGTCAGTTTCAGCCCATTCGCCTGCGCGCGCCCTATTTCGGCCTGACCCGCGATATCCTTGTCTCGCCCGAGCAATGTCTTTTGATCACCGGTGCCGAAGTTGAATATCTGTTCGGCGAAGAAGAGGTGCTGGTTCAGGCGCGCCATCTGGTCAACGGGGTGTCGGCGCATTGGGAAAAGATGGGCCCGACCGTCAAACTGTACCACGTTCTGCTGGACCAGCATGAGGTCATCCGCATCGCCGGGTGCCAGTTGGAAAGCCTTTACGTCGGTGCAATCGGCACGGATGCCGCGTTATTGCAAACCACCATGCTGCGCGGGATTGCCCCCGAAACGATGCCGTTTCACACAGGATCTGCGCGGCCGGTTCTGCGCAATTACGAAGCGATCACGCTTCAGGCGGCAATGACCGGCTAAACCCGTGCGGCGCAAAAGAAAGAGCGCCTCCGGCGGGGATATTTACAGAGAAATGAAACCTAAGCCTTGTCGAAGAACGGGGTCATCTGGGCGACGATGACGGCGTTTTCTTCCAGCGCGCGCTGCATCATTTCGCGTTCGTCTTCGGGGATGTCATGGCCTTCCTGCAGGCGCTCTTCCAAAGTGCCGTAGCCCGAGACGTCAAGCGGGGCCAGATCGGCCTGTTTCAGGATCGCCACGGTTTCGCGCACTGCCTCGGCCTCGTCGACGCCGCTGGCAAAGCACATCAGTGCAGCACCGGTTGCCCCTTTGGGCAGGCCATCGCCCGCCTTGCGGCCCACCTCGACAAGCAGGGTATAGACGCGCTGTTTTGAGTTCTCTTTTACCATGTGATCACCTGCCCTTGTGCGGCAGCTCTGTCAAGCCACGCAAAACCATTGCCTTTTCGCGTCGCATCGGCAATGCCAGAGGTGAAGTGGGGAAACGGGCATGCGCATATTAGCTTTGGTTGCTTTGACATTTTTCGTGGTTGTCACGGGTATGGTGGGCGAGGCCCGCGCCCAAAGTGATCCATTGGTGATTGCCACCGTGACGCGGCCACCTTTCTCGATGGTGCAGAACGGGCGCGACGCCGGGTTCAGCATCGATCTGTTTGATGCCATCGCCAAGGATCTTGGGCTGAGCTACCGCATTCAGCGGGTCGAGCAGTTTGGCGACATGCTGAGCGCTGTTCAGAACGGCGAAGTCGACGGGGCCATTGCCAATATCTCGATCACGGCAACGCGCGAGGCGGTGATGGATTTCTCGCAGCCGATTTTCGAAAGCGGGTTGCGGATCATGTTGCCCTATGGCGAGGGTGGAAGCTCGATCTTTTCGGCACTTTTCACCCGCGACATCCTGCTTGCCGTGCTCTTTGCGGTCGGTCTTTTGTTTGGCGGCGGGATGCTGATGTGGCTTTTTGAGCGGCGCGCACAGGAATATTTCAACAGACCCTTGGGCGAGGCGATGTTCCCCTCGTTCTGGTGGGCGCTGAACCTTGTCGTGAACGGCGGCTTTGAAGAGCGGATGCCCAAATCGCGCCCCGGGCGGGTCTTTGCGGTGCTGATGGTTGTGGCCAGCCTCTTTATCGTTTCGGTTTTCGTGGCCAAGATCACGGCGGCGATGACGGTTGAGGCCATTCAATCCAATGTCAGCAAGCTCAGCGATCTGGACAATCGCAATGTTGGTACGATCGGTGGCGCTACGGCCGCGACCTTCCTTGATCTGCGCGGCGTCTCGTATCAGTCCTTTGACAACCTCGAAACGCTTTTGAATGCATTTGAGGCGGGGGAACTGGATGCGGTGGTTTTTGACGGGCCGATCCTGGCCTATTACGCCGAGACGTCGGGCGCTGGAAAAGCGCGGCTGGTGGGACAGGTTTTCAAGCGGGAAAACTATGGCATGGCCCTGCCGACGGGCAGCGCATTGCGCGAAGATATCAATCAAAGCCTGCTGAAGCTGCGCGAAGATGGCACGTATGAACGGCTGATCGTGCGGTGGTTCGGCTCGGGCTATTCCAACCGTTAGGTCGGCGCAAAGCCCGAGCCGGAAATCTCAGTCGCGCAACAATTCGTTGATCGAGGTTTTCGAACGGGTCCGTTCGTCCACGCGCTTGACGATTACCGCGCAGTAAAGGTTCACGCCGTTCTTGGATGGCATCGAGCCTGCCACCACGACTGACCCCGATGGCACTTCGCCATACATGACTTCGCCGGTTTCGCGGTCAACGATCTTGGTCGACTGGCCGATGAAAACGCCCATGCCAAGGACCGACCCCTCGCGCACGATACAGCCTTCGACAACCTCGGAACGCGCGCCGATGAAACAGTTGTCTTCGATGATCGTGGGGCCGGCCTGCATTGGTTCCAGAACGCCGCCGATGCCGACGCCGCCCGACAGGTGGACGTTCTTGCCGATCTGGGCACAGCTGCCGACGGTGGCCCATGTGTCGACCATGGTGCCGCTGTCGACATGGGCGCCCAGGTTCACAAAGGATGGCATCAAAACCACGCCCGGCGCGATATAGGCCGATTTGCGGACGATCGCGCTGGGAACGGCGCGGAACCCTGCGGCGCCCCATTCGTTTGCGCCCCAGCCCTTGAACTTGCTGTCGACCTTGTCCCACCAGCCGCCGCCTTGCGGGCCGCCTGATTGGGGTTCCATGTCCTTCAGGCGAAAGCCCAAAAGAACGGCCTTTTTGGCCCATTGGTTGACGTGCCAGTTGCCGCCCTGCTGACGTTCGGCCACGCGCAGCTTGCCACTGTCCAAAGCGTTCAGCGTGTCTTCGATGGCTTCACGGATCTCGCCGGTGGTGGCTGGCGTGATCGTCTCGCGCGCCTCCCATGCGGCTTCGATGGCGGTCTCAAGTTGGGCGTTTGACATCAGGTAGGCTCCCTTAAGGCGATATGGCGGTTCATGGCGCTATAGACGCAGCCGGGCCATCGCGCAATCAGGCTTGGGCGTCAGCGCGGCGCACTGCCACATCCGGGGTCAGCGGGTCAGGGGCGATATTTCCACCACAGATCAGCACCGCCACGCGTTCGCCGGGGGCCGGTTTATAGGCGCCGCACAGCAATGCGGCCAGCGCCGTGGCACCCGCCGGTTCAACCAGCGCACGCATCTGCCGCCAAAGCCGCGTTTGCGCCTCGACTATCGCGGCATCAGGGACCGTCAGCGATGTGATGCCTTGCGCGCGTGCCAGATCGTAACAGATCGTCCCGATCCGGGTGGCGCCCAGCGCATTGGCCGCCACGCCGCCAACCTCGACCATAGTGTCCGGCCCCTGCGCCAGTGCGCGGTTCAGTGTCGGCGCCAGCTCGGGTTCAACCGCGATCACGCGGCGCGTGCCCTGCAACCATGCCAGCGCGCCCGCGATCAGGCCACCACCACCCACCGCGATCAGAACCGTATCGGCGGCAAGCCCCTGTTCATCCCATTCGTGCATCACGGTGCCCTGCCCGATCACCGTCATCGGCGCGTCATAGGCGTGGATCTGCATGGCGCCGGTTTGTGCCTCATAGGCGCGCGCGGCCGCCAGCGCCCCCGAATAATCCCCCGGCACCACGATCAGATCGGCGCCCTGCTCTTTTATAAGGGCGATCTTGGCGGGTCCGGCCATTTCCGGCACATAGATGCGGGCCTTTTTGCCCAGCCGGGCGGCGGCATAGGCGACGGCCGCACCATGGTTGCCGCCTGATGCTGCAACAATGCCGGCCTCGGGCACTTGCGAATTGAGAAGCGTGTTAAAGGCACCGCGGGCCTTAAAACTGCCGGTGTGCTGCAGATGTTCAAGTTTCAGATCAACGGGGATGACCAGCCCCAGATCGACGGCCTGCATCACCGGGGTACGGCGCGCAAACGGTGCGATGCGCCGGGCGGCGGCTGAAATTTCGTCTTTCCACGCGGTCATGAAGACCCCCCATCGCTGGCTTTGTCCGATACGCTCGGATAGAGCCTTTTTAGACAGTTGAACGCAAGGGATTGATCCATGAATGACCACCGCAAGCATCCGTTCCGCCACAGCAACGAGGACCGCGAAACAGCCGCCCATGTGCCCGACACGCCGCAAACGCGTGCGCCTGCTTACCGGCTGGCCTTTGACGACAGTGATTTCCTCTGCCGGCCCGAGTTGCGCCCCGTGCGGCTTCAGCTTGAGTTGCTCAAGCCCGAGATGTTTCTCGAAGAGCGCGGCATCAACAGCACGATCGTTCTGTTTGGTGGCGCGCGCATCCCCGAGCCCGCGAAAAAAGACACCGCCCGCACCCAGACGCTGGCCGATCTGTCGACCTATTACGATCAGGCGCGCGAATTTTCCCGCCTGATGACGCTGAAGTCTCTGAAAAGCGACAGCCGCGAGAATGTGATCGTCACCGGTGGTGGCCCCGGCGTGATGGAGGCGGGAAATCGCGGCGCGGTCGATGCGGGCGGGGTCTCGATCGGCCTGAATATCGTTCTGCCGCACGAACAGGCGCCCAACGAATATGTCACGCCCGAGCTGTGTTTCAACTTCCACTATTTCGCGATCCGAAAGATGCACTTTTTGATGCGCGCCAAAGCCATCGCCGTCTTTCCCGGCGGGTTCGGCACGCTGGACGAGATGTTCGAAAGCCTGACGCTTATTCAGACGGGCCGGATGGAAAGCATTCCCTTCCTGCTTTTCGGGCGCGAGTTCTGGAAAAAGATCATCAACTGGGATGCACTGGCCGATGCCGGCACGATCTCGGACAAGGATCTCAAACTCTTTCGGTTTGTCGATACCGCTCAGCAGGCGATGGAGGTGATCGAGAACTGGAAGGTTGAGTGAGTCGCCCGCAGCACCCCCGGTACAGCCCAAGATTGCATTTCACCGGGATGATTTCACCAAAACTTCCCGGATCCGGCCCAATTCTGGCCGCAATCTGAAGATTGCCGCGCAAATTTCACACAGATTACCTGCCCCTGCGGAAACAATTCTTGAAAACACCGCTCGTTGTTGAGCGATCAAAATCTTCATAAATTCGATTTTCCTTATGTATTGACCGTTTCTGACATATTTTATGCAGATTTCTTTAGGCAATCGCGCCCGCACCACATTCGCTCCGCATTCCTTTGGTTATTTAACCACGGGACAAAGGAACAAGTGGGAACGGAAATGCGTGGAAACCTATAGAAAAGGCTAAGGCGTTTTCGCAGACGCGAAGACGGCACTGCAACGATTGAAACGCTGTTGTGGCTACCTGTCATGTTGGCGTTCGTTGCGCTCGCAGCAGACGCAGCCTTTGTCTTTTTCGGCCAGAACCAGGCCTACTGCATTGTCCAGGACGCAAACCGAAGCCTCTCGGTCGGTCGCCTCAAGACCGAGGCCGAGGTTGAGCAATATCTTACCAGTACAATCGGTGCCTTTGCCGAACACGTCACAGCCACGACCACCATCCAGAACGGCATGGTTACAAGCGTCGTGAAAATCCCGGTCAATGACTTGATCGCAACCAACATGATCGCTTCCCTGATGAATTTCGACCTCACCGTCGGAGCGACGCAATTCGTGGAGTACTAAACGATGAGCACGCAATTCAGCAGAATGCGGCCCGCCCTGAACCGTTTTGGCAAATCCGAAGACGGCGCCCTAACAATTTTCGGCCTCTATGTGATGATGATCATGGCTACACTCAGCATCTTCTCGCTTGAGGTTGCCAATCTGATGTCGGCGCGCAGCCAACTTCAGATGTCGGCGGATTCTGCGGCGCACGCCGCACTCTACTATCGTGACACGCATACAGCCGACGAAGCCAAAGCAATGGCGGTGCGCGTGGCCGAACATGCAATGCCGACAACCGGCTATGGCGAAGTTCTGTCGACCTCGGACATCAAGTTTGGATCGTGGGACTATGCAAGCCAGACATTCAAGATTGATGACGCCTCAAGAAAGGCGGTTATGGTGACCACCAAGCGGACCGAAGGCAACAACAACGCCATTCAGGGTTTCGTGTCGAACTGGATTGGCAAAAACACCTGGGATGTGACCACTCCGGCGGTATTCACAACCTACCGCCCGATGTGTTTCCGCGAAGGTTTCGTGGCGGACGGTGTTGTCGACATTCAGTCCAATAACGACTTTTCAAACGGCTTTTGCGTTCACTCGAACACCTATGTGTCGATTTACAACAACAACACCTTTGAACCCGGGACCGTGGTGTCGATGCCCAATATCAATGATATTGACCGCCTCAGTCGGGCTTTAAAAGCAATGACGGTCTTGAGGCCGCCCAGCGGTCAGGCAGCTACCGTTTGCGCGTGATCAACCGTCTGGAGGCGATCATCAAAGGGCTTGAAACCGGCGATCCTGAATTCACACCCGATTACATCACCTCAACGACGCCGATCACGTTGAGGGGCAAGAAATTCGATGTCACCGATTTTACACCCGGCCGGATCCATACCGTCAACTGCGGCAACGGCGGCATCACCATTGATGCAGGCGCCACGCTTTCGAAGGTTGTCGTGATCGCGTCCTGTGACATCAAATTGTCGTCCAGGTCGGTTCTCGACGAGGTGGTGATTGCCACACGCTCGACAGGGGCGCGTTCGATCAACAGCCCCTCGTCGCTTCAGGTTGGCCGCAATGACAATTGTGCGACCGGCGGCGGTTCAGAGTTGCTGACAATGGGCAGCATGAACTTTGCCTCCGGCCTGATGGTCTATGGAAGTCAGCTTTTGGCCAAGGACAACATTGAATTTGCCGCAAACGCCAATGGCATTCAGGGCGCATCTCTGGTCGCAGGCGGCGAAATTGACGGCACATCCAACATGAGCATGGGCTTTTGCGGCACAGGCATGGAAAACAACTACGAAGCCGAATACTTCCGCCTGGCACGTTAATTCAGCGGGCCATGCGCGGGCCCAAAATCAAAAGGTCGGGCTTACCCCAGCCCGGCCTCTTGCGCTATTTCGCGGCGGCTTTTGCGGGACCGCTCGGTCGCAGACTTCAGCTGACCACAGGCGGCCATGATATCTTCGCCGCGTGGCTTGCGGATCGGGCTGGCATAACCGGCCTTATAGATGATGTCGGCAAAGGCGTGGATGCGGTTGTTCGATGACCGCTCATAAGGTGCGCCGGGCCATTCGTTGAACGGGATCAGGTTGATCTTGGCGGGGATGCCGCGGATCAGCTCGACCAGACGGTGCGCATCCTCGTCACTGTCATTGACCCCCTTCAGCATCACATACTCAAAGGTAATCCGCTCGGAATTGCTGGCCTTGGGATAGGTTCTCAGCGCCTCCAAAAGCTCGGCAATGTTCCAGCGCTTGTTGATCGGCACCAGCGTGTTGCGCACCTCGTCGGTGGTGGCGTGAAAACTCACGGCCAGCAAACACCCGATCTCTTCGGCGGTGCGCGCAATTTCCGGCACCACACCGCTGGTCGACAATGTGATACGGCGGCGCGACAGGGAAATCCCCTCGGGGTCCATGGCGATCTTCATCGCGTCGCGCACGGCCTCGAAATTATACAGCGGCTCGCCCATGCCCATCAGAACGATGTTCGACAAAAGCCGCGTTTCGTCATGCGGGTTCTTGCCCGGCTCGGGCCATTCGCCCAGATCGTCACGCGCCAGCATGACCTGACCGATCACCTCGCCCGCGGTCAGGTTGCGCACCAGTTTCTGAGTGCCCGTGTGACAGAACGAACAGGTCAGCGTGCACCCCACCTGAGACGAGATGCACAGCGTGCCGCGCCCCTCTTCAGGGATATAGACCGTCTCAACCTCATGGCCGCCAGCGATGCGCACCAGATATTTGCGCGTGCCATCGGCGCTGACCTCACGGGTGACAACCTCTGGCACTTCGATCACAAAACTCTCGGCCATCAGGGCGCGGTAGTCCTTGGACAGGTTGGTCATCTCGTCGAACGACCGGACACCTTTCTGGTAAATCCACTGCCAGATCTGGCCACAGCGCATCTTGGCCTGCTTTTGCGGCGTGCCCGCATCGACAAGTGCCTCGGCCAAGGCCGCGCGCGTCAGACCAACAAGGTTCAACGGCCCTTCCGGCAATTTGCGCGGAATGGTCACAAGGTCTTGGGTGATCGGTGCATCAGCCATGTCAGGCCCTCGGTTTGTCAGTTGCCAAAGCCCCATACAGGATGCGCGCGCCAAACCCAACAGATAAGGTGCCGCGCCCACCGCCCCGCGCCCTGCCCCACAAAGGGGCAGTCAGCAAAAAGCGTGGCGCCCCTGCAAGGGGCGCCTCCGTTTGATTAAACTTTCAGGATCAGGGCGCCTGAATGGCCTCAGCCCGAACAGCGCGCCTCGGCTTCATCCAATGCAGCGGTAAAGCCCAAAAGCGAGAATGTATCCTCGGTCACCGTACCGCGCCCCGAACGCGCCGTCAGCTTGGCGTCGCTGCCGCGCTTCATTGCCGTCACGATCTTGGCATCATCGCCCGACGACGCAGGCCAGGCCCATTCACCATCGGTGAACAGCTCAAAACTGGTGCCGCCAATGTCCATTGAAACGGTCGAGCCGCCCGCAAAGGGATAACCACCGGTAAAGGACACTTCGCCTTTGACGCCCGACCCCGGCCGGTACGAGATGAACAAAAGGATGTCCCCCCGACGCACGGCAACCACGCGGCCATCTTTCTTGTTCACCGTCTCCTTGGGCGCCGAGACGCCCCAGCACTCGGTTGGGTCACTTTCGACAAAGACACTCCAGTCGGTCTTTGCGGCCACCCGGTTCGTTGATTGCTGTGCCGCCACGCCCGTGGCCGCAAACACCAGAAAACCAGCACCCAATACGCGTGCGAAATTAGAAATCATCTTCTACAGCCTCCAGCTGTCCATGCCTCATTCGGGGTGCCTGCAGCAGGTTTTTGCAACCATTGCTTTTAGTATTTCTTCTAGCAGCCGCCCGTTCAACTCGATAAGCCGGACTTTAGCGCAAAACCGCCCCTGCGGGAAAGCCCTGTTGGCGAAAACTTGCCAATGTTTGATCACCACCCGGAAAGGACATCACCGATGACAGCCCCCGTAGCCCTTGCCGAAGTCTGGCGCGGCGAATTTTTGGAATGCCTGCATTTGGGACACGTCGCGATTGCTTCGGCCTCGGGCGAGATCACTCAGGCCTGGGGTGACCCCGATCAGGTGATCCTTGCGCGCTCGTCGATCAAGATGATCCAGGCCTTGCCGCTGATCGAAAGCGGCGCGGCCGATGCGGCCGGGCTGACCTCTGAACATCTGGCGCTGGCCTCTGCCTCACACAATGGCGCGCATATTCATACCGACCGGGTGAACGCGTGGCTGGCCGCAATGGGTAAGACCGACGATGACTTTCGCTGTGGTCCCCAGCGCCCAGCCGATCCGCAGGCGATGAAAGAAGTGATCTGTGGCCCGAACGAGCCTTGCCAGGTGCATAACAACTGCTCGGGCAAACACGCGGGCTTTCTGACGCTTGCGCGGCATCTGGGTGCGGGTCCCGAATATGTTGACCCGGACCACCCGGTGCAAAAGGCCGCGCTGGCCGCGTTCGAGGATGTGACCGGCGAAACCAGCCCCGGCTATGGCATCGATGGTTGCTCAGCGCCCAACTTCGCCTCGACGCTGGGCGGGGTTGCGCGCGCCATGGCCAAATTCGCCGCCGCCGCGCATGACGGCACGGATGGTGGCACGAATGGCGGCACGAATGGTGGCACGAATGGTGGCAACGCGCGCCCGCGCGCGATGTCCCGCCTGGTCAGCGCGATGACCGCCCACCCCGAACTGGTCGCCGGCGAGGGCCGCGCCTGTACCCAACTGATGCGCGCCATGGGCGGCAGGGTTGCAATCAAGACCGGGGCCGAAGGCGTTTTTACCGCGATCGTTCCCGAACTACAGATCGGCATCGCGCTCAAGGTCTCAGATGGCGCCACGCGCGCCTCCGAATGTGCCATCGCCGCGCTTTTGGTGCGCCTTGGGGTGCTTGGCGCGGACCATCCGACCACGAAAATGTTTCTCAACGCGCCGATCACCAACCGGCGTGGCCTTAACGTCGGCCAGATAAGAAGCGCAATTTAAGGGAAGCCCATGAAAAAATCACCGCTCACACTGCCGTTTCGAATGGTTCGCGGGCTGTTTCGCCTGCTGACCAATGGGCCGTTCCTGATTGCGGCGATCCTGCTTTTAGCGCTGAATGCGGCCACGCTGACGGTGCCTTGGATGAACAGCGCCGCCTCGCGGCTTTTGGGTTCGGTGACCGGTGTTCAGACGCTGGCCCAGCGCAACAGCGACGCGCTGAGCGCAGTTCAGACCGAGGTTGAAACACTTGCCGATCGCACCGCCTCGCTGTCCGATCAACTTACCGGCTTGCAGGCGGGCAAAACCGCGCTTGAGGCGCAGGTGACCAAGATGCGCACAACCGTTTCGGCCACCGCCACCGGCATTGCCCAGCGCACAACCCAACTGGACGCGTTGCGCGGCGATACGCTGGCGGGGCGATCCGTGCCGCTTTGGGGGATATCGCTGGCACAGGCCACGGACGCCTATGAACATCAGGCCGCCTGCGACACGCTCAAAGACATTGCCACGCTGCGCAAGGTCATCGACCCCGCCGCGCCCGTGGCCCGCGTGCCCGCGCTCTGCAGTATTTCGGTGCCGTCCTCAGATGCGCTCTGGACCCAGGTCAAAGCCGACCCTCAACTGGTCTGGCAAAGCGCGCGTGACCGCATTCTGGCGCTTGGCGGCCCGTTGCCCAACCTGCCCAAACCCCAGTTCAAAAGCTGGTGGGGCGCGACACTGGCCACGATGGAGCGTTGGTTCTAAAGCGCCGCCGTCCTAGCCGGTAACGAAATCAGCGCGCCCAAAGCCCTGCAGATACAAAAGCGCGGTCAGATCACCGTGGTTGATGCGCAGCTCACATTCAGCCTGAACCGCCGGTTTGGCATGCAAAGCCACGCCCATCCCGGCCAGCCCCAGCATGCCCAGATCGTTGGCGCCATCCCCCACGGCCAGAACATCCCCTCGTGACAACCCGCGCTCTTTGGCGATCTCGTTTAATGCGGCGACTTTCGCGTCCCGCCCAAGGATCGGCAGCGCAGGCTTGCCCGTCAGCTTGCCGCCCTCAATCAAAAGCGTGTTGGCGCGGTTTTCGTCAAAGCCAAGGGTCCCGGCCACATGGGCGGTAAAGGCGGTAAACCCGCCCGACACAAGTGCCGCATAAGCGCCATGTGCCTTCATCGTGGCGACCAGTTCGCGCGCGCCGGGCATCAACGAAATGCGCCGCTCCAGAACCTTGTCGATCACGCCCCGATCAAGACCTTTCAAAAGACCGACCCGTTCGATCAGCGCGCCTTCGAAATCAACTTCGCCGTTCATGGCGCGCGCCGTAATCCGGGCGACCTGTTCGCCAACACCAGCCTCGGCGGCCAGTTCGTCGATGCATTCCTGCTGGATCATCGTGCTGTCCATATCGGCCAGCAAAACCGCCTTGCGCCGGCCCTGCGCGGGCACAAGGTTGATATCGACGCCCATCTCTTGCGCGCTCTGCCACACCTGGCGGAAATTGACCGGGGCGGTCTGAACGGCAAATTCGGCCGCCTCATCAGGGGCCAGCCAGTTTGCAACGCCTCCGCCAAATGCGCTCTGCAAAGACAGAACCAGTTGCGGGTCCAGCGCGCCGGGGGCTGCGATCAGAGTAACGATTGTCATGGCTAAGATGTCCGGATCTTGAACGCGAATGTCGCAAAAAGTGGCTTAGCGGGCGTTCTAGCGACAAGTTACCGCTTGTGAAACCCCGGCGAGGGCCGTATCTGCGGCGGTGGGACACCCTTCCCCAACGAAGGGCGATTATCTGTAAGGATACCATCAATGGTTAAGACTGCACCGGCAACGCGGCCGGCTAATCCGCGTTTTTCTTCTGGCCCTTGCGCCAAAATCCCCACATGGACACCCGCCGCACTGGCCGACGCACCGCTTGGCCGGTCGCATCGCGCCGCCATCGGCAAGGACCGCCTGAAATCGGCGATCGAACGCACGCGCGACATTCTGGGCGTGCCAGCGGATTACAAGATCGGCATCGTGCCCGCATCCGACACCGGCGCCTTTGAGATGGCGATGTGGAACCTTCTGGGGCAACGCCCTGCCGAAATGGTGGCATGGGAAAGCTTTGGCGCAGGCTGGGTAACGGACGCCGTCAAACAACTGAAAATCGACGCCCGCGTGCATACCGCCGACTATGGCCAGATCGTCGATATGGCGGCGCTGGATTATGACCGCGACGTTTGCTTTACGTGGAACGGCACCACCTCGGGCGTGCGGATGCCGAACGGCGATGCGATCCCGGCGGATCGCGGTGGCCTGACCTTATGTGATGCAACCTCGGCGGCCTTTGCGATGGACCTGCCGTGGGACAAGCTGGATGTCACCACCTTCTCCTGGCAGAAGGTTCTGGGAGGCGAGGCGGCGCATGGCATGCTGATCCTGTCGCCCCGCGCGGTCGAGCGGCTGGAAAGTTACACCCCCGCATGGCCCCTGCCGAAAATCTTTCGCCTGACCAAGGGCGGCAAACTGATCGATGGGATCTTTTCGGGTGCCACGATCAACACGCCCTCGATGCTTTGTGTCGAGGATTACCTTGTCGCGCTGAACTGGGCCGAAAGCGTGGGTGGCCTCAAAGGGCTGATCGCCCGCGCCGATGCCAACGCCGGCGCCATTGCCGATTTTGTGGCGGAGCGAGACTGGATCGAAAACCTGGCCGATGATCCGGCCACGGCCTCGACCACATCGGTCTGCCTCAAGTTCACGGACGCGCGGATCGCCGATGGTGCGACATTCGCCAAAGCGGTTGCCAGGCGGCTTGAGGCCGAGGGCGCGGCGCTGGATGTCGGAGCGTACCGCGACGCGCCTGCCGGTCTTCGGATCTGGTGCGGCGGCACGGTCGAGACCGCCGATATTCAGGCAATGCTGCCCTGGCTTGAGTGGGCCTTTGACGCCGAGATCGCGGCGCAATCTGCGCCCGCCTGACCGGCCCCTGACCCATCGCCCTAAAATGCACCGCATTGCGGTACAAAATATACCTATTGCACGAAAGTAGAGCTTCTCATGGCCCCTAAAGTCCTCGTATCCGACAAACTTTCCGAAACCGCCGTCCAGATTTTTCGCGACCGCGGAATTGACGTAACCTTTGACCCCGCGCTGGGCAAAGACAAAGACCGTTTGCTTGAGGTAATCGGTGAATATGACGGCCTTGCCATCCGTTCAGCCACCAAAGTGACCGAGAAACTTCTGGCCGCAGCACCCAACCTCAAGGTCATTGGTCGGGCTGGTATCGGGGTCGATAATGTCGACCGTGATGCGGCCTCGAAAAAGGGTGTGATCGTCATGAACACGCCTTACGGCAACATGATCACCACGGCCGAACACGCGCTGTCGCTGATGATGGCCGTGGCCCGTCAGATCCCCGAGGCGAACGCCTCAACCCACGCTGGCAAATGGGAAAAATCCCGTTTCATGGGGGTCGAGCTGACCGGTAAGACGCTGGGCGTTATCGGGGCTGGCAACATTGGTGGTATCGTCTGTGACCGCGCGCGCGGGCTCAAGATGAAGGTCATCGCCTATGACCCCTATCTTGGCGAAGAGAAGGCCGACAAAATGGGTGTCGAAAAGGTTGAGCTGGACGATCTTCTGGCGCGCGCCGACTTTATCACGCTGCATGTTCCCCTGACCGATCAGACCCGGAATATCCTTTCAAAAGAAGCACTTGCCAAGACCAAGAAGGGCGTTCGCATCATCAACTGCGCGCGCGGCGGTCTGGTCGACGAAGCAGCACTTGCCGAGGCGATCAAGTCCGGCCACGTCGCGGGTGCGGGGTTTGATGTCTTCGCGGAAGAGCCCGCAACCAACAGCCCGCTCTTTAATTTGCCGGGCGTCGTTGTAACGCCGCACCTTGGCGCATCGACGACCGAAGCGCAGGAAAACGTGGCCCTTCAGGTGGCCGAGCAGATGTCGAATTATCTGCTGACCGGTGCTGTTGAAAACGCACTGAACATGCCATCGGTCACCGCCGAAGAGGCCAAGGTCATGGGGCCATGGCTCAAGCTGGCGGGGCACTTGGGTTCATTCATCGGTCAGATGACGGACGAGCCGATCAAGGCGATCAACATCCTTTATGATGGCAACGCCAGCACGATGAACCTTGCGGCGCTGAACTGTTCGGTTGTCGCAGGCATCATGAAGCGGTCGCACCCGGATGTGAACATGGTTTCGGCCCCGGTGATCGCCAAAGAGCGCGGTGTGAAAATCTCGACCACGAACCAGGATAAGTCCGGCGTTTTTGACGGCTATATCAAGGTCACCGTGGTGACGGCCAAGCGCGAGCGTTCTGTTGCGGGAACGGTATTTTCCGATGGAAAACCGCGGTTTATCCAGATCAAGGGCATCAATATCGACGCCGAGATCGGGCAGCACATGCTGTATACAACCAACGAAGACGTGCCCGGCATCATCGGCCTTTTGGGCAACACCATGGGTAAAGGCGGCGTCAATATCGCGAACTTTACGCTGGGCCGTTCAGATGCCGGTGGGCAGGCGATCGCGCTTTTGTATGTTGACAATGTGATCCCTGAAAATGTTCTTCAGGCGCTGGATGCAACAGGTATGTTCCAGGCGGTCAGGCCGCTGGAATTTGACGTCGCCTGACCCGGCAGGCGCAGTTTGAGAGGACCGATGAGAAGCTATGTTATAGGCGATATTCACGGACAGCTTGAGCTGCTGCGCGGCGCCCATGCGCGTATCGCGGCGGACCGCGAATTGACCGGCGACACTCGTTCGCCGGTCATCCATCTGGGGGATCTGACCGATCGCGGCCCTGACAGTCACGGGGTGATCGAGTTTCTGCTGGCCGGCCACGCGGCGGGCGAAAACTGGCCGGTCATCAAGGGCAATCATGACCGGATGTTCACCGGGTATTTCGGCGATCGGGATTACCATGACCCGAATTTGACGCCTGAGCTGGAATGGCTGCACCCGCGTCTGGGCGGGCTGCAAACGCTGGCCTCGTATGGGGTTGAAATCGGCGATGCGTCTGATCGTCGTGCCCTGCATTCCCAGGCCACCGAAATGGTTCCGGCGGCACATATTGCCTTTCTGAACGCCCTGCCGCTGATGCTCAGGCGGGGGCCTTGCGTCTTTGTTCATGCGGGCATTCGCCCCGGAATCGCCCTTGACCAGCAGGCCGAGGATGACCTGATCTGGATCCGCACAGGGTTTCTGGAAGACGCAAGGGATCACGGCCCATTGGTGGTTCACGGCCACACGGCGCTTGAGGCGCCGCAGCATCACGGCAACCGCGTGAACCTTGACAGCGGGGCGGGATATGGTCGCCCTCTGACGGCGGCGGTGATCGAGGATCGCACGGTTTTCGTGCTGGAAGAAGACGGCCGGCGAGCCTTGACGCCCTAGGATTTCGCGGCCAGTTCCAGCGCCTGTTCCAGCGTTTTCAGATCGCCGATATGGTTGGCCAAAATCAGGATCAGCCGGGCGTTCAACGCGGCACTTTCATCGGGGCCTAGACTCTGATGCACGGCAAGAAGGCTGGCATAGAAATCATCACTCTGGGTCAGGTTCGGCTCTGTCACAAGGTTCATGTCTGGCCCTTCCAGATTGCGGTCACAGCATCAGCGATGGCTTGGGGCGCCGCCGCGATCCAGCGCGCCGCGATCACCTGATCAGGGCGCACCAGATAAAGCGCCTGGCCCGCCGCGCCAAGATAGCGCGAGGTTACAAAATCATTGGGCGTGATGGTCAGAGTTCTGAGCCCGGGGACCTTTGGCGCGGGTTGGCCAATGGCCAGCAAAGTCACCTGACCGGCCAGTGCAGCGTTCAGCCAACCCTTGTCGGTCGGGGCGTCGGGGGCCACGGAACCGGGACAGCTGGTGCGTGGCAGGCCGGGGTGATCTGGACCCGCGCAGGGGTAGACGCAAGGCCGAGACAGGCGGCCCGAATTGACCCAGCTGCGTGCAAATGGGGCGGTGGCGGCAAGGTGCAAAACCGCGTCGCGAAAGATACGTTCGGCGCCGTCATCGGGCGTCATGAATTTCGTGGCGCGGGCCGAGTTCAGGATGTTTTCCTGACAAGCAAAGACGCGTTCGCGATCATAGCTTTGCAAAAGTTCCGTGCCCGCCTTGCCGCTTAGAACCGCGGCTAGTTTCCAGCCAAGGTTGTCGACATCCTGAAGCCCGCCATTGCCACCGCGCGCGCCAAAGGGGCTGACGATATGGGCGCTGTCGCCGACAAAGATCACCGGGCCCTCGACAAAGCGGCCAAGGCGGCGGCACTGGAAGGTATAGACGCTGACCCAGTCCAGCCGGAAATCGCTGTGGCCGACGACCCTTTGGATCCTTGGGATCACATTTTCGGGGCGCTTTTCAATCTCGGGATCGGCGTCCCATCCCAGTTGCAGATCGATGCGATAGATGTTGTCGGGTTGCTTGTGCAAAAGGGCGGACTGACCGGGATGAAACGTCGGCTCGAACCAGAACCGGCGTTCGGAGGGAAAGTCGGCCTGCATCTCGATATCGGCGATCAGAAACCGTTCTTCGAAGAGCTCGCCGTCGAAATCAAGACCCATGACCCCGCGGATCGCAGAGCCCGCGCCGTCGCAGGCCAGAACATAGTCGGCCTCGATCTGATAGGGGCCGTCGGGGGTTTCGATGTCGATCGTTGCATGGTCGCTTTGGCAAAGCCCCACGAGTTTGTTCTTGAACCGCAGATCGATCAGCGGGTTCTCTTGGGCGGCCTGCACCATGAACTCTTCGACATAGTATTGCTGAAGGTTGATGAAGGCGGGCATCTGGTGGCCCTCTTCGGGCAGGAGGTCAAAGTTAAAAACCTCTTGGTCGCGGTGAAAGATGCGCCCGACCTTCCAGGTGACCCCCTTGGCCAGAGCCTTATCTGCGATGCCGAGGCGGGCGAAAATTTCCAGCGACCGCTTGGACCAGCAGATCGCGCGCGAGCCGGATGAAACGACGTTGTTGTCGTCCAGCAGAACCGAGGCGACGCCGTGATTGGCCAGCTCCAGCGCCATGGCCAACCCGATGGGACCGGCCCCCACGATCACCACTTTGTGGCGCGGCTCGGGTCCTGTCAGGCCGGGCGGCGGGGTGTAATCGAAGGGGCGATAGTCATAGGGCATGGGTCAGATCGCGGCGCGGGTTATCATGCCTGAAGCGCCTCCCACATTTCCAGATCGCGAGCGGCGGTCCAAATGCGTGGCGTGTCGATGTCGCGCGCCTCGTCAAAGGCGCGGGCCACGTTGAACGGCAGGCAATGTTCATAGATCGCATAGTCCGAGAACTTGGGGTCACATTCGGCGCGCACTGCGTCCCAGGCGTCTTTCAGTGTGCCACCGCCCAGCGCGACGCGCGCCGCAGGCCGGTAGGTTGAAGTGACAAAATCGCTGGTGCTGTCCAGGGCCGCGCCCACCATTTTCGCCCCGATCAGCGCGTCCCCGCGCCCCGGAGCGATGGCATCAAGGTTCCAGCGGCGGATCGCCTCGACCGTTGTGGGCCAGTCGTGGAAATGGCCGTCGCCGCAGTAACAGGCGGATTTATATTCGACGATATCGCCGGTGAACATCACGTTGGCGTCGGGCACATAGACCACGATGTCGCCCGCCGTGTGGGCGCGGCCAACCTGCATCAGATCGATCCGGCGTTTGCCCAGATAGACGGTCATGCGGCCGTTGAAAGTGGTGGTTGGCCATGTCAGGCCGGGAATATCCTGATGCCCCTGGAACAGGCGGGGAAAACGTTGAAATTCGCTGTCCCAGTCTTCCTGACCACGCTCGACCACCATCGCGCGGGCCCTTTCGGACATGATGATATTGGGCGCGTTAAAGGCCGAGGCACCCAGAACCCGCACCGCGTGATAATGGGTCAGGCAGAGGTGGGTGATCGGTTTGTCGGTGACGGTGCGGATACAGTCGATGACCTTTTGGGCCAGTCGCGGGGTGGCCTGAGCCTCTATCACCATGACGCTGTCATCGCCGATGATCACGCCCGAGTTGGGGTCGCCCTCGGCGGTGAAGGCGTAGATGCCGGGGCCGATTTCGCAAAAGCTGGTTTTCTTTTCGCTCAGGTCGCCCTGACTGGCAAAGGCTTTGGCCATGAATGTTCTCATTTCTGCCGCTTGGGGGCTTTCGTCGTGGATTTGCGGAGTTACTTTTTGCCGGGCGTTCCGTCGAACTTCTTTTCGATGCCGTTCCAGCAGTCAATGTAGTCGTCCTGAAGCGGGGCTGTGTTGGCGGCAAATTCGGTCAGGTGCTGTGGAAAGCGTGTCTCAAACATAAAGGACATTGTGTTGTCCAGTTTCTGGGGTTGGAGGTCGGCGGTCGAGGCCGCCTCGAACGCGGGACCGTCGGGGCCGTGGGGCAGCATCATGTTGTGCAAGCTCATCCCGCCGGGGACAAAGCCCTTTGGCTTGGCGTCGTACTGGCCGTAAATATTGCCCATCAGTTCGGACATGATGTTCTTGTGATACCACGGCGGGCGAAAGGTATCTTCGGCCACGCCCCAGCGTTCGCGGAACAGAACAAAGTCGATGTTGGCGGTGCCCTCGACGCCCGAAGGGGCGGTCAGGACGGTAAAGATCGACGGGTCGGGATGGTCGAAAAGGATCGCGCCCACGGGGCAGTAGTCAGACAGGTTATATTTCACCGGACAGTAATTTCCGTGCCATGCCACGACGTCCAGCGGGCTGTGTCCGATGCGGGTCTGGTGGAACTGGCCACACCATTTGATGGTCACGGCCGAGGGTACCTCGCGGTCCTCAAATGCTGCGACGGGTGTTTTGAAATCGCGGCGGTTTGCCATGCAGTTCGCGCCGATCGGGCCGCGCCCGGGAAGCTGAAACTTCTGGCCGTAGTTTTCACAGACAAAGCCGCGCGCGGGGCCTTGGGTGACCTCGACCCGGAAAAGCAGGCCACGCGGGATTACCGCGATCTCTTTGGGTTCAAGGTCGATGACGCCCAGTTCGGTGCAGAACCTTAGCCGCCCCTCTTGTGGGACGATCAAAAGCTCGCTGTCGGCCGAATAGAAATAGTCGTCCAGCATCGAGGACGTCGCCAGATAGATGTGGCTGGCCATTCCGATCTGAGTGTTGACGTCGCCGGCGGTGGTCATGGTGCGCATGCCGGTCACAAAGGTCAGGTCCTGATCGGTATGCGGTAGCGGATCCCAGCGGTACTGGCCCAGCGATGTGACATCGGGGTTGACGTGCGGCGCCGTTTTCCAATGCGGCAGGTCGATCTTTTGGTAGCGATGCGAATGCTTGACCGAGGGGCGGATGCGGTAGCACCAGGTTCTTTCGTTCTGGTGGCTGGGCGCGGTAAAGGCCGTGCCCGACAGCTGTTCTCCGTAAAGGCCATAGTTACATTTTTGCGGGCTGTTGCGCCCTTGCGGCAAGGCGCCGGGCAGCGCTTCGGTTTCGAAATCATTGCCAAAGCCGGGCATATAGCCCTGCGTGGTTCCGACAACGCCGGGCGCCTGGGTCATTCTGAGTGGCGTTACATCGTTCATTTCAGCCTCTCCCATTGCACATATGCGCGGGCACTGAAGTCATATCGTTGCATTTACAACGAAGTCAACGATCCTGACCCCTCAGACATGAAAAAGGGCAGTTGCCTGCCCTCATTGGTCTTACGGCAGTTGCGCGGCGATCAGGCGACGATCAGGCGGCGCGGCCTAGCCCGTGGCGAAAGATCGTCATCACAAAAACCAGCATTGATGCCAGAACGATCAGCGATCCGATGGCGGCCAGCGCCTCGGTCTTTTCGGCAATTGCCAAGGCGATCCCGCGGATAAAGACGATGACCCCCAAAACGAACAGGGCAAAATGGATCTTTGCCATGCCCGCACCGGCGGCACCCGGCGTCAGGGCGTAGTACGCGCCGAAGAGGGCCATGGTTACCCAACCCACCAGATTGAGATGCGCATGCGAACCCGCAAAAGTATGGTCGCCGCTGATGGCCATTACGATGCCCCAGATCATCCCCAGCGTTACAAATACTGCGCCGGTCGCGAAAAAATTGAATGCCACACCCTTCATGTCGTTCTCCAATTCAAAAAGTCAGTTCATAAAAGTTCAGCTTGTGCCCAATGGCGGGCCAGTGAAGGCAAGGTTAAACCGGGTCTGTTGAATTACCCTACCTAAATTTGCGACTTCCGCTTGTTTGTGAGGATAGCAAAGCTTTGGCGCAGCGCAAGAACCCGTCCAAACAGCACCGGTTTCCGCGTGAGATCATCCCGGTGACGGTGCGCTGGTAGTGTCGCTACCCGCTACCGTGCGGGGATGTGCGCGACATGCGGGCCGAACGCGGGCTTATTGCGCGGAATGCAGTGGCATCTCGACGAGACCGCCGTCCGGGTTGGCGGGCGTTGGTGCTATCTATGGCGAGGCGTCGATCAGTTTGGGCAGATGATTGATTTTCACCGGACAGGAAGGCGGAATGCGAAAACGGCAAGGGCTTTCCTGCGGCAGGCGCAGGGGACGGTCCCCCTATATCGCCCACTGGCCGCCGTCACAGACAAGGCACGCAGCTATGCCAAGGTCGTCGGAGAGATCAACGAAAGGTTCGGGCCTGACACCGCGATCTGCCACGTCGACCGCAAACACCGGAACAATCGCATCGAGGCCTTCCGCACTATCCCCAAGGGGCAGTTCAAGAACTTCACGATCAGAGTTGCGAATAAGATCGACTTCGTGGCCAAGCTTTTCCGGGAAGCCGCTTGAAAAAAGGCTTGGTTTTGCTCTCAGGCGCGGCCGCGAAGTTAATGCAACAGACCCGTTTACATGATCTGGCACAAGCGGTCGTCGCAGAGCCCGGGGCATCGCTGGCTGCGCAAGATGATCAGCCCGATCCTGACCGCGCTGAACGAAGGCGAAGGGCCCTTGCCCAAGGCTTGAACTATTGCCCGAAGCGTGGCTTGTTGCTTTTGCAACGACCCATAAGGGCAAGCCGGTGTCAAATTTCGATCTTGATCATTTTCTGCCCTACCAACTGGCCGTGCTGGCAAGCCGGATCAGTCGCGAATTTTCGACCCTCTATCAGGCCAGGTTTGACATCTCGATCCCCGAATGGAGGGTGATTGCGCATCTGTCTCAGGCAGGCGCCGTCAGCGTGCGCGAAATTCACCTAAAGGTCGATATGGACAAATCCAAAGTGTCGCGGGCGGCGGCGCGGCTGGAAGTTGCGGGCTATATCTCGAAATGTGAAAGTAAGATCGACCGCAGGCTTGTGGACCTTGAACTGACGCCAAAGGGACGGACGATGGTGGCCGAGATCATGCCGCTGGCCGATGCATTCGAGGCGCGGGTTCTGGCTGAGCTGGGCCCGGACGCGGGGGCTTTTCGCCAAGCGGTGGCGCAACTTCTTTCACGTTCGTGACGGCACGTCAGGGTGCCCATGGACAATTTTCGCAGCTAGAGAACTGTTAAATTTCAGGGGATGAACATGACCGATATCGTAATTCTGGGCGGCGCAAGAACGGCTATTGGAACCTTTGGCGGATCTCTGTCTGGTGTGCCGCCGATTGAAACGGCAACTGTGGTTGCCAAGGCCGCGATGGAACGTTCAGCAGTCGAGCCTGCGCAGATCGGGCATGTTGTATTTGGCAATGTCATCAACACCGAACCGCGCGACATGTATCTGTCACGGGCCGCCGCCATTGAGGCGGGTATCCCGGACACCACGCCTGCGATGAACGTCAACCGCCTTTGCGGGTCGGGCGCGCAGGCCATCGTTTCGGTGGCTCAGTCGCTGATGCTGGGGGATGCGGATTTTGGTCTGGCAGGCGGCGCCGAGGCGATGTCACGCTCGCCCTATATCGTTCCCAGCGCGCGCTGGGGTCAAAAGATGGGCGACGTCAAGGTCATGGACATGATGCTGGGCGCGCTGCACTGCCCCTTTGGCACCGGCCACATGGGCGTAACGGCAGAGAATGTTGCGCGCGAGAACAGCATCACCCGCGAGATGCAGGATGAATTTGCACTGGCCAGTCAGGAGCGCGCGGCGCATGCGATTGCCAATGGGTATTTTGCCGAACAGATCACGCCGGTCGCGATCAGCCACCGGCGCAATCCGGTGCTTTTTGAAACCGACGAGCACCCAAAGGCCACGTCGCGCGAGGCGCTGGCCGGCTTGCGCACGGTCTTTCAAAAGGACGGCACCGTCACGGCGGGCAATGCGTCAGGTATCAACGACGGGGCGGCAGCGCTGGTTCTGGCGCGCGGCGATGCGGCCGAAAAGGCGGGGCTGACACCGCGCGCGCGCATTCTGGGTTATGCCCATGCAGGTGTGCGCCCCGAGGTTATGGGCATCGGGCCCATCCCTGCGGTGCAAAAGCTGATGGCAAAGACCGGCCTAAAGGCTGCGGATTTTGATGTTATCGAATCCAACGAGGCCTTTGCGGCCCAGGCTCTGGCGGTTAGCAACGAACTGGGCTTTGATCCCGCGCGCGTGAACCCAAATGGCGGTGCAATCGCTTTGGGTCACCCGGTGGGGGCGACGGGTGCGATCATCACGATCAAGGCGCTTTACGAGCTTGAGCGCGCCGGCGGCAAGATCGCTTTGATCACGATGTGTATCGGCGGTGGACAGGGCATTGCGATTGCCATTGAGCGGATGGGTTGAGCCTGCGTTAACGCGCCGCGGGTCCCACGAAAAAGGTCGAACGTGAAGAACGGCCCTGGGCGTCGATCACGCTGAGTGTGACGAACCCCGCCCCTACATCCGGGACCGTGATCTGGCGCTGTCGGGCGCCAACGGCGGCGGGTGCGCCATTGACCAGCCATGTGAAGGGTGCCGCCCCCTGATGGACCGAGGCGAAAAGCGCGCCCTGATCCAGTTCGATCTGGGCCCCATCGGGGGGAAAGGCGATCCGGGGCGCGTCGCTGTCGGCCTCAAAAATGGCGTCGCGCCCGCGAAAGCGTTGAAGCGGTGCAGGCAATCGCGCGGTTTCAACAATCAGCGTATCGGCAGGCGGCGGGGGCAGCGGCGTCAGGGCTGGCTTGAGGCGGCCAAACGCCTCGAACAGTACAGGTGCTGCGAGATCGCCACCAAAGGCGCCGGGCACCGGGGTGCCATCGGCGCGGCCCATCCAGACGCCGACAACATGGCGCCCGTCAAAGCCGATCGCCCAGGCGTCGCGGTTGCCGTAGGATGTGCCGGTCTTATAGGCCAGCCCATTGCGCGGCGCATTGGGCGGTGGTGGCAGCCCACGCAAAATATCCATAACCTGCCAGGCGGCCTTGTCCGACAGAACCTGACCTACAGGATCGCGAACCGGCGCATCCATGCGCCACCTCAGACCGACGGGGGAACCGCCACGGGCAATGGCTGCGTAAAGCCGGGTCAGATCCTCAAGCGTCAGGCCAACGCCGCCCAGCGCCACCGCCAGACCTGGCGCGCCGTTCCCCGGCAAGACGGGGTGCGCGCCGGCGCGTTCAAGATGCGCCATCAGTTTGGCGGGGCCTATAGCCTCGGTCAGGGTCACGACCGGAATGTTCAGTGAAAGTTGCAGCGCCTCGCGTACCCGCAAGGTTCCGCGAAACCGCCCGTCAAAGTTCTGCGGGCGATAGGTGCCAAAGGCGGTGGGCCGGTCGTCGATCAGCGTTTCGGGATGGGCCAGACCTGCGTCAAAGGCCAGACCGTAGACCAGCGGTTTCAAGGTCGAGCCGGGCGAACGTAAGGCCTGTGTCATATCGACAAACCCCATGCGGTCGTCATTGCGCTGGCCCGCCGACCCGACCGAGGCCAGAACCTCGCCAGTTTGGTGATCCAGTACCAGAATGGCGACCGACAGGTCGGACCCTTTGCCGTGAACGGCCTGAGTGGCCAGCGCTTCGAGTTGCCGCTGAAGCGGTGCGTCGATGGTCAGCTGGTGGCGCGCGGCAAGCGGCTCTTGGGCGCGGGCCCGATCAGACAAATGCGGCGCCAGCGCGGGCAGCGCGCGGCGCAGGGTCGGGACCGGGGCCAGTTTGGCAATCGCGACCTCGTCACGGTTCAGGACGCGCCCCTGCACGCGGTCAAGAATTCTGGTGCGGGCCGCTTTGGCGGCGGATGAATAGCGGTCGGGCCTTCGGGTTTCGGGCGATTGCGGCAAGGCCACAAGAAGTGCCGCCTCGGCCGGGGTCAGGCGACGGGGGTCTTTGCCGAAGTAGGCACGCGTCGCCGACCGGATGCCTTCAAGGTTGCCGCCATATGGCGCGCGGTTAAGGTAAAGCGTCAGGATCTGATCCTTGGTCAGCCGCCGTTCCAGCGCCAGTGCCACGCGCATCTGGCGCAGCTTGCCGCGCAGCCGCCCGGTGCCGCCATCCTCAAGCAGGCGGGCCACCTGCATCGTCAGGGTCGACGCGCCCGAAACCACCCGCCCACGCGTTGCAAACTGCCATCCGGCGCGCGCCATTGCGCGCAGATCAACGCCGCTGTGGTCGTAGAACCGCTTGTCCTCATAGGCGATCAGCATGGCGATAAAGCGGGGGTCAACGCGGGCCCTGGTCGTCTCAAGCCGCCAGCGCCCGTCAGCGACCGTATAGGCGCGCAGCATCTGACCGTTGCGATCAGTAACCTCGACCGAGGTTTCGCTGATCAGCGGCGGCAACTGCGTGTCCGCCACCCATGTGTCCAGACGGTCACGCGCAAACCCGGCCAGAAAAAGCGCCGCCGCCAGAAGGATGGCCAGAGATCGCATTACTCTGCCACGCTGATCCGGCCCGTTTCAGTGATCGCACGGAAGGTCGGGCGATACATATCCTCGACGCTGGCCGCTGGGTGGTGGAACGACCCGGGCGAAATGGCCCGCACGATATAGGCCAGCTCGAACGGCTTGTCCGAGCGCCAGTCGACGGCCGCCAGAAACCGGTCAGACCGAAACTCGGTCGTTTGCGGATAGGCGTTCAGATCAAGCCAGTTCAGAGCCCGGATGTCACCCGACTGCAAGAGGTTCGGATTGTCGATCTCGAACCCTGCGGGCAGCGGGTCATTGACCATCAACCGCGCTTCGCTTTTCTGAAAAGGCGTCACGCGGATCAGGGTCACAAGCCGGGTTCCGACCGGTACATCCCGCGGCGTCACAGGATCGCCCTGCATGGTGAAATACATCCGGTCGATGGCATAGCCCTTGCCGCCCTTTTCGGGGGCAACCTTTGGGACGCCAAAGGTTGTCAGGGTCAGTGTCGCCTGGCTGCCCGAGAGGTTCTTGATCGCGACGGGTTGTGCGGTTGTCTGATCTTCCAGCACGCGCACAAGCGGGCCTTGGGCGCTTTGGCCGTCGATCAGGAAACCGGCGCCTGCGGGGCTTTCGATCAGGGCTTTGGCAGCCAGTAGGGTCCACATCGCCTCTTGCGTCGAGCGGGCCCCCGGGCGCGCGATCTGACGGGTCAGTTCGCTGCGGTCAACCGCTGTGCTGCCAGCTTCGGCGGCAAGGGTCAGAACGCCTGCGGCATCGCGCAAGGCGGTGCCATAGTCGTCGCGCCAGACCGGCGCATTTGCGCGGTCCCCTGGTTGACCCAGTTGTTGCATCGCGCGTGCAAACATCCGGTCAGCACGCGATGGATCACCATAAAGCGCCAGGGCCGCGCCCAGTTGGGCAGAGGCCAGTGGCGTGGCAAAGGCCTGATCCTTGACGTCGGCGTAATAGCGCAGATCGCCCATGGATGCCGCGCCTTCGCGGGCCAGAACCATAAGCGCATAGGCAATATCCTGACCGCCGCTGTCGAAATCGGGGGCAAAATTTACCCGGTTTCTGAGGTTGTCCATCGCCATCCGAAAGGCGTTATCGGGCACATCGAACCCTTGCGCCCGCGCGCGGCTGAGGAAATCGGAAACATAAGCGTCCAGCCAGAAATCCCCGGCACCTGGTGCCCAAAGGCCAAAGGCGCCGTTCGCCGATTGGTTGGTCAGAACGCGGGCGATTGCCTGATCGATGCGCGTGCGGATCGTGGCTTTGCCGGTCAGCCCCATCGCAACGGCGACCTGATCAAAATAGAGCAGCGGCAGGGCCTGAGAGGTGACTTGTTCGGTACAGCCATAGGGGTAACGGTCAAGCGCCTGCAAAAGCCCCGGCGCATCCAGTTGCCCCAAAGCGCCCAGCGCCAGTGTCGCCGATCCGGTGCCCGGGCGCAGTTCGGCAAAGACATCGCGGCTGAGGGTGAAGGTATCGCCATCGGCCAGTGACAACCGGTTGGTGACCGCCACCTCGGGGTCGTTGAATTGAACCGGAAGGGCGAGTTGCTTGATCAGCTCCGTTCCATCCGGCGTTGTCAGGGCGATCTCTAGGCTGGCAATGCCCGCCGGGCCTGCGGCCACGGGGACGCTGAAGTTGCGCTTTTCGCCTTCGCTCAGGTCAAAGCTGGCCGGGATCGCGCCCATGTCCAGATCGATGCCATTGGCAGTCAGTTTCAGTTGACTTGTTCCGGTGGGTCCGGCGGCATGAACAACCTCAAGTAAGATGCGGCTGGTGTCGCCGGGGCTCAGAAAGTGCGGAAGGCTGGCGGTGACCACAACCGGGTCACGGACCAGAACGTCCGCGGCCGCCTGACCTATGCCACGCGGCGTCCATGCCACGGCCATAAGGCGTACCGTGCCGTTGAAGGCAGGCAGGTCAAAGACCACATCGGCGCGGCCATTTTCACCGACTTCCACCGGCCCCGAGAAATAGGCGACCAGATCTTCGGTCGGGGGGGGCGATTGCATGCGCATACCCGCGCTGGCATCGCCGCCCGAGCGGACCTGACCAAGCGCGCCGTTCATGCCGTCGATCAGGCGGCCATAAATGTCGCGCATCTCAACGCCCAGTTTGCGCTGTCCGAAATAGTGTCCCTTGGGGTCGGGGTTCTGAAACCCGGTCAGGTTCAGGATGCCGACGTCCACGGCTGCAAGCGTGACCCAAGCCGTATCACCCGGTGCTGTGCCCGTGACATTGACGGCGACGTTCAGGGGGCCACGGGGCTGTGCCGTGGCAGGGGCGTCAAGGGTCACGCTCAGTGCGCGATCACCAGGATCGACGCTGGCATACATCAGGCCCAGCGCACGCGCGGGGTTGTGCCCGGCGGTCGCATCCGATGGTCGGATCAGGGTTGCAGTGACGTAAACGCCCGCGCCCCAGTCGTCAGTCACCGGCAGCTCAACCACGGTTTCACCCGAAACCTTGACCGCCTTCATGTCGATCACGCGGTTGGACACCACGGTCACCAGGGCGGTTCCGTCATAGCGTGGATCGATCCTGAGGCGCGCGGTCTGGCCAGGAAAGTAGGCGTCCTTGTCCAGCGAAACATCCAGCGTGTCGGGCGTTGATGAGGCATCGGCGGGCGCGTACCAACCGGCATAAAATTCAGTCGAAGTTGCGGAATAGTCACCGCCCAGTCGTTCAACCACAATCTCGTAGCGGCCCCAGTCGGTCGGGGCGGACACGGTTGCGGCACTGTCGCCCAGATCGGTTTCGCCAGACATGACACGGGACCTGACGGTGACAGGATCCCAGTTCCAGTTGCCGTAAAGGTTATACCATTGATAGCGTGTCTCGACCTTGTTGATCGTCCATTTGACGCGCATCGGCTGAGGGGTCAGGGCGGGCGACAGGCCGATCAGGGAAAACGCCGCATCGGCCCCTTGCGGAACCACGCCATCGAACTGAGGTTTGACACCGATCATCGCGCCTTTGGGCATCAGTGCGCGCGTGATCTGACGCTCAACAGGGCGGCCGGAACCTTCGGCGATCTGTACGGTGATACGCGCCTCTAGCGGCCGGGGGTCGCTTTGATCCACAGAGGGCTCAAGCCCCAGAACAGCCTGACCGTCGTCGCCGGTGCGCTGGCCACTGGGCAGGGTGTCAAAGACAGGCTGGAACGGGTCATCGTAGCGGCCAAAGCGATACCCTGGGTAGCCATCGACCGTGTTTACCGCACGGATCAGCATGTCACCCTGAACGGCCAGATCGGCGGCAGGTGGTCCGAACAGGTATTTGGCCGTCACGGTCAGTGGCGTTTGCGCATCCATTGGCACGACACCCGGTGGCAGCGAGAGGTCGAAATCGATCCGTTCGGGCAGAAAATCTTCGACCAGAAGGCTTGCACTGGCAACCTCCGGGGCCTGGGGGTCTGCATAAAGCGCCAGACGCCACGTGCCGCGCGGAACCGAGGCACCCAAGGGGAAGGCCAGGACGTGACCACCGGCGCCCACGCCTGTTGATGCGTTGCGGCTGTACTCGACGCCGTCGGGGCGTGTCAGAACCGCCGTCAGCGGCAGCGAGGCAATCGCGCGGGCCGTGCCGTCGCGCACCAAGGCGGTTGCATGCACGGTTTCACCCGCGCGGTAAGCACCGCGATCCGTGGTCAGAAAAACGTCAATAGGCCCGGCCGGTTCGCGCCCTTCGACGCCCCGATCCGAAAGATCGAACGCAGGGTCAGTCAGCGACAGGAACGTAAGGTCCCCCTGCCCTTCGATCATCACCATCGCCGGGGCCGCCCCGCCCTGCCCCAAGGTCAGACCGGGCTGAAAGAGAGCATGGCCAAGTGCGTCGGTCGTGGCGGTCCCAAGAATGGCATTCGCGCGCGACAAAAGCGTGGCTTTAAGGCCCTCGCGCGGCTCGGCCGTGCGAAGGCTGCGGGTGAAGATGTGCAGGCCATCGCCCCCCTTGACCGTTGCAAGACCGATGTCCGAGACCACGAACCACTGCATGGCGGGGGAGGTTTCATAAGGGTCCTTGCCGGGAATTCTGGCCTCTAGCGCATAGATGCCGGGGCTGAGTTCGCCCAAGGCAGGTTCCAGCGGCAGGCGGGTCGTCATATCCTGGTTCAGCTCGTTCTGAACGGTGCCTGAGCCCTGCCAGATATCCTCGCCTATTTGGATGGCGAAGGTTTCGATCTGCCATGGTGCCAGGGGGCGGCCAAAGAAATCATCCTGAATGGCGCGCAACAGGTTTCTGTCACTGACACGGCGCAATTTGAGGTCGATGTTGGTGACGTTCACCGTTTCAATCGGCAGAGCGATCTGGGCGCTTTTCGGCAGGATATAGGCACGTCCGGGAAAGCGCACAGATGGGGCGCGGTCGCGGACATATTGGGTCAGCGTTATAGGACGGATCAGGCTGTCACCGCTCGCCGATGGAAGGCCTGCGCGCAGGGTCAGGCGATAGCGCTGACCGTGGCGCACGCCCTCAACACAAAGCTGACGGTCGGTGACGCTGACGGTCAGGCCCGGCTGGTCACGCTGAACAAAGGGGTCATAATCGGTGCCAGCCTGAACCAGCTGTTCGGAAAACACCGTACATATGCGAGGGCTGGCCGCGTCACTGTCGACCGTCGTCTCGGTAATACGAAAACCGTATTTGCCGATCGCTGTATCAAGCGCCACCTGGATATCGTCGCGCGGAAATTGTGACTGCGCCAGACGCAGCGCTGAGATCATGTCACGCCCGCGGCCGTTTTTCTCAAGCGTGTCGGCCATAATCGCCAGAGCGGTGGCGCGCATCGGTGTGCCTGGACTGCGCAAATAGCCGTTGAGCGAAGCCAAAAGCGCCTGACTGCGGAAATCGCGGAGCCGAGCGCTGTCTTTGGTCCGGATCGCGCCCGCAAGGCGCGCGTATTCGATCCAGAGATCTGGCGCGTCGCTGATGGTTATTGCCGCGCCGATCATTTGCAGGCCGCGCAAGGGGTTGCCCGACTGACCGGCAAGGCGCGCCTCTTGCAACAAGGCCTCAAGCGTCCAGCCCCTGGCCGAGTAACGACGCGAAAGACCGGTGGCAAATTCAAGCGCGGACTGCAGATCGGCCTCGGTCATGAACGAAAGCTCGGACTGGCGCTGACCGGCGGCGGCCAGCACGGCGCTATTGGTGGTGAGTACCTGCGCCGAAATGGCCCCCAGATAGGGTTTGCGTTCGGTCACCGCGGATTTGGGAAAACAGGCGTTTGAGCGGCTGTTGAACGTATAAGCGCTGCAGGAGCGGTTGTTCAGGCAGCTTCGTTCGCAGGCATCAAGAGTGATGTCAAAGATCGGCGCCAGATCGGAACCAAAGAAATCAACGTCGCGCTCAATCAGAACCCGTTTTTCGGGAACATATTCCTGTGCCAGAGAGATCGATGTCAGACAAAACAGCAGGACGACAGACAAAAGGCTACGCATAAAAAATCTCCGGTTCCAGAATTTGGCGATGCTGACACAAGGCGGCCTCAAATGGCAACTCAAGCATTCATATTAAGCCGATATTCACCCTCACAGACGATGGTTGAGGTGAGAAAACCGCGAACCTGGGCGCAAGATCATTGTCGAACCTGCATGAGAAACTTTTGGAGGAAAGGCGCGGGCGTCTGGCCGCGGAAAGGTTGCTTGAGCAAAAGCAGGCCGAATTGTTTACGGCCAACCAGAAGTTGGGCGTTCATGCGCTGGCGCTGTCGGATGAAATTGTCGAAACGCGGCACGAGGCGGAAGTTCTTAAAGACGAGAAAACTCAGGTTCTGGTCGATCTGGAACGTGCAAACCAGGCGGTTGATATTGCGCAGCGGCGTTTGTGGGACTCGCTGGAAACCATCAAAGACGGCTTTGCGGTTTTTGACACCGAAGACCGCCTGATCGTTGCTAATAAGGCCTATTTCTCGGTCTTTGATGGGCTGGAAGAAGTTGCGCCGGGGGTGACTTACCACCGAATTCTTGAAATCATTACCGAAGAGGGCGTCTTTTCGATCGGGGATCATACGCCCAGCGAGTGGATTGCGGTGATGACCGAAAGGCTGACGCAAAATCCTATCGAACCTGTGGTGGTCGAGGTTTGGAACGGACAATTTGTGCGCCTGACCGACAGGCGGACCAGTGATGGCGACCGGGTGACGCTGGCGCTGAACATCACCGACGCGATGGAGCGTGAGGCCGCCCTGCAGGACGCGCGCGAAAAGGCAGAAAGCGCGAACCGGGCGAAATCGGCGTTCCTGGCCAATATGAGCCATGAGATTCGCACACCGATGAACGGCGTCGTGGGGATGGCGGACCTTTTGACCGATACGCCCCTGACGGAAGAACAGCGCCTTTATGTCGAGACGATCAAGAACTCGGGCGAGGCTCTTTTGGTGATCATCAACGACGTGTTGGATTACTCAAAAATTGAGGCCGAAAAGCTGACCCTGCATCCCGAGCCCTTTGATCTGGAACGCACGATTCACGAAGTTGTCATGTTGTTGCGCCCCTCGGTCGGGGACCGTTCAATTGACCTGTTGATCGACTACGACATGTTCCTGCCAACGCATTACATCGGTGATCCGGGGCGGCTAAGGCAGATCCTGACAAACCTGATTGGCAACGCGGTCAAGTTCACTACGCAGGGGCATGTCGTGATCCGGGTTGTGGGAATTGAGTGCGCCGAGGCGAATGAAATGCAGGTCCACGTTTCGATCGAAGATACAGGAATTGGCATTCCCGACGACAAGATCGGCCATGTGTTTGGCGAGTTCAATCAGGTCGAAGACGAACGAAACCGCAAATACGAAGGCACCGGGCTGGGGCTGGCCATCAGCAAGGAACTGGTCGAGTTGATGCAGGGTGAGGTGTGGGTAGACACGGTGGTTGGCGAGGGGTCATGTTTCGGGTTTCGGATAACGCTTCCGCTTGGCGAGGATGTGCAAACGGGGCCACACAAACAGCTGTCCAACATCCGGCGTGCGCTGATTGTCGACGACGTCGAAATCAACCTGATCATTCTGGAAAAGCAGCTGCGCAGCCTGGGCATAGAGGTGGTTGCCGTCACTTCGCCATCAGATGCACTTTCGCAGGCGCAAGATAGTTTTGACATTGTCCTAACCGATCACAACATGCCCGGAATGGACGGCACGGAACTGATTTCCGCATTGGAAAGTCAAGGTGTTACCGCGCCCATAATCCTTTTAACATCGGGACCTTCGGCCACCGCTCTGCAAACCTCATTGGGGTGTGAACTCACCCTTCAGAAACCACTTTTGAGGCGGGACCTGATCAATGCTATTGAAGTGCTTGATCAGAGTTTACCAGCGCCGACAGCTGCGGCACAGCCCCGGCTGATGCGGGTTCTGGCCGCCGAAGACAATCGCACCAATCAGTTGGTTTTTGGCAAGATGGTCAAGGACCTCAGGATTGAGCTTACGTTCGCCGATAACGGGCTGAAGGCGGTTGAAGCATTTCAGACAGCGCAGCCCGACCTCATCTTCATGGATATTTCGATGCCCGAAATGGATGGCAAGCAAGCGACCCAGGCGATCCGCGATCTTGAACAAAAACAAGGATCCCGCCGGACCCCAATCATCGCGGTGACCGCGCATGCAATGTCAGGCGATAAAGAAGAAATTCTATCCCAAGGACTGGACGATTACTTAACCAAACCAATGAAAAAGAAAGAGATTTATGATCGCATTCTGACAAATACCCCTGTGGAATGTGTGCACCCGGTTCAGGACTGCAGTGGCGCGGCCTGACGGTTGCGCTGGCCCGGGCAAGCGCTTAGCGTCAAGGCATGTCAAACACCAAAGGGTTCCGCCCACGCGGCTTGGGTGAAATTGCGATCCGCTGCTCCGACATTCAGACGATGTCGGATTTCTACATCAATGTCATCGGGCTAGAGCCGATGACAGGCAATCAAACGACGGGCATCGTCTTTCTCAAGATCGCCGAAGGGTTTGGCGGGCATACCACTGTGCTGGCGCTCTTTGACATGAAGCTTGGCGGCCCCGACGCTGAACCGCCGGCCACCGGCGCAAGGTCGTCGCTTCATCATATCGCTCTGTCTCTACCCTACGACGAACAGGATGCCGTTATCTCGTGGTACGAAAAGCTGGGTCAGCCTTACCGGATCGAAACCTTTGACTGGATCGGTTGGCGCGGGATTTTCACGCAAGATCCCGAAGGCAACACGGTTGAGCTTGTGGCCTATGGCCCCCACCCATAAATTCGGTTGAACCGGGGCGGCGGGCCCCGGGTCACGCCGCAAGGCGCGAGCCGGGGAGAATTGGCTGAACGCCTATGGCGTTTCCTTTGGATCAGCCCGCTTTGGCCAGCGCGGACTCTGGGTAGGGGCGCGCGAAGGTCCAGTTGTCGCCTTGGCTTTTGCTTGGAACAAACTTGTATCCACCCAGATCAAAGTCCTTGATCCCGGCCGGATCGCTCACGCGGTTCTCAACGATGAAACGCGCCAATGCCCCGCGGGCCCGTTTGGCAAAAAAGCTGACAGTTTTGGCCGCCTCGTTGCGTTCTTCCAGAAAGATCGGTGTCACGACCCGCAGCTTCAGCTTCTTGCGGTCCACGGCACCAAAATACTCCTGACTGGCGCAATTGACCAAGACTTCTGCACCGACATCACTTGCCGAGGCGTTCAGTGCTTTCGATATTTCGGTGCCCCAAAAATCATAAAGCGTCGCACCGCGTCGGGTTTTCAGGCGGCTGCCCATTTCAAGCCGATAGGGTTGAATGGCGTCCCGGGGCCTCAGCAGCCCGTAGAGGCCGGACAGGATGCGCAAATGCTCCTGGGCCCAGTTCATCGCCCCCTCATCCAGACTTGCCGCTTCAAGACCGAGGTAGGTGTCGCCGGCAAAGGCCAGGGCTGCGGGGCGCGTTGTGGCCGGGTCGGGCTGGGTGCTAAAGGCTTTGAACCGGTCTCTGTTCAGCCGGGCTAGATCGTCTGACAGATCCATAAGTCCACGCAGTTTCGTCAGGCTAAGGGCGCGGGCATGGCTTGCCAGTATACCTGCCTCGCGGCTGAAATCCGGGACGGTTGTGGTGGTATCGCGCTCTTGCCAGTCCAGTCGCTTTGCGGGAGAAATTACCACTAACATATCATTGTCCTTTGTCTTGGCCTGCTCTGCGCGACCATTTCAGGCTTGGTTCACAACGTCCAGAAATGCCGGCCCGAAACGTTCGGCCCGCCGGTCACCCAAGATGCGTATCATGCTGGAATGATCGGCACTTTGCAGGGCCGCGACCTTGGCCAAAAGCGAGGCTGAACAGCTCATCGGTTTGCCCGTCCCATCGTCGCCACGCGACAGTTCGGCCTGAACTTCAAGCAGGCGATCATAGACCCCCGCTTCGTTTCGGCCTGAAAGTTTGCGGCGCATCGGGTGGGCTGCATCGGGGTTCTCGCCAGTGATCACCGACAGGAACCCATCGCCGTAGCGTTCCAGCTTTTTGGCGCCCACACCGCTGATCCTGGCCATTTGATCAGAGGTTTGGGGCCGCTTCTCTGCCATTTCGATCAGCGTCCGATCGGTGAAGATCACATAGGCCGGTACGCGAGCGGCTTCGGCAAGGGCGCGGCGTTTGGCCTTGAGGGCCGACAAAAGCGGCGCGTCTTCTTCGCTGACCAGCGTCTTGACGCGCGGCCCGGATTTCGCGGCACGGATTGTGTCGCGGCGCAGTTCGATCGTTGCTTCGTCACGCAGGATCGGGCGCGCGGCATGGGTCATGCGCAAAGCCCCGTGGCGCGAGGGATCAGGGCGGATCAGGTCGTGGCCCATCATCTGACGAAAGATCGCCTGCCATTGTTTTCGGTCATAGTCGCGCCCAACCCCGAAGGTCGGCAGCGCTTGGTGGCCTCTCGCGGTGACTTTGTCGGTCGAGGTGCCGGTCAGGATGTCGATCAAATGGCCTGCGCCGAAATACTCTTCGGTGCGCAGGATCGCCGACAGGGCCATGCGCACCGGTTGGGTTCCGTCGAAAACCTCGGCCGGTCGATCACAGAGATCGCAGTTACCGCAGGCCTGCGTCGTTTCACCGAAATAGGCCAGAAGGTTTGTACGCCGACATCTTAGAGCCTCGGCCAGACCCAAAAGCGCGTTAAGACGCCCATGGTCGGCCATGCGTCTTTCGGGCGGGGCTAGGCTTTCATCGATTTGCGAACGGCGATAGCGGATGTCGTCGGCGCCAAACAGCGTCAGGGTTTCGGCGGGTGCGCCATCGCGCCCGGCGCGGCCAATTTCCTGATAGTAAGCCTCGATCGATTTGGGCAGATCGGCATGCGCGACCCAGCGGATATCGGGTTTGTCCACGCCCATCCCAAAGGCCACCGTGGCCACGACAATCAACCCATCGTCGTTGTTGAACCGGCCTTCGACGATGCGACGATCTTCGGCGTCCATTCCGCCATGATAGTGACAGGCGCTGTGCCCATCCGCGTTCAGTGCCGCGGCCAGTGTTTCGGTTTTTGCGCGGGTGCCGCAATAAACGATGCCGGACTGGCCTTTTCGCGCTGCAGCGAAATCAAGGATCTGGCGGCGCGGACCATCCTTGGACTGAAATGCCAGATGGATATTCGGCCGGTCAAAGCCATGCAGAAAGACGCGCGGCGTGTCGCCGTCGAAAAGACGCGCGACAATTTCGTCGCGGGTTTCGGCATCGGCGGTTGCGGTGAAGGCGGCAAGCGGCACATTCAGTGCCTGCCGCAGTTCACCAATGCGCAGGTAGTCGGGGCGAAAATCATGGCCCCATTGGCTTACACAATGCGCCTCGTCCACGGCGATCATACCGACGCCGATGCGCCGCAGAAGGTTCAGCGTACCGCCCGAGGCCAAGCGTTCGGGCGCCATGTAAAGCAGCCGCAAACGACCCTCGTCGAGGGCCTGAAAAACCGCTTGGGTTTCTTCTTCGGTATTGCCAGAGGTCAATGCGCCAGCCTCGACACCCGCTTCGCGCAGGCCGCGCACCTGATCGCGCATCAGGGCGATCAAAGGTGAAATCACGACGGTGACGCCAGTGCGGCAAAGTGCCGGCAACTGAAAGCACAAGGATTTGCCGCCGCCTGTCGGCATGATGGCCAAAACGTTCTGGCCGTCGGTTACGGCCTGAACTATCTCTTGCTGGCCCGGCCTGAAGGTCGAAAAGCCAAAGACGGATGATAAAAGCTCGGTTGCCTCAGGCATTTTTTGCGGATGACTTTATGCTGCTTGGATTTCTTGGGGACCATCCCACAGCCGCAAATGCGCGGCAAGGCCAGCAGCGTCAGCGCAGGCCGAAAATCGTAGGCACGATGAAGTCGCGCAGCGATATCACGATGATGAAAGCCACAAGCGGCGCCAGATCCAAGGGACGCGTGTCGGGCAGAAAATTCCGGATCGGCGTATAGACCGGCTCTAGCAGGCGGTTCAGGCCCACCCAAATCTGAGAGACCATAGGCTGGTGCAGGTTCAGGACCTGAAAATTGATCAGCCACGACATGATGATGTGAACGATCATGAAAAAGAAGATGACGTTCAGGATCAGGATGATCGGCCCGTATATGGCTAGCATTCGTGGTCTCCGTTTTTGTTGGCTACAGACCTAAGCGCGATCACCCTGCCGCGCAAGTCGCGACGTTAATCTTGACCTCCCCCGGCTTTGGGTCCACGTGGCCATCATGTACCCATTTATCCGCCTGATCAAAGAAACCTGGAAATTCCGCAGCGCGCCCGAGCTGCCGATATTTGGCGAGCATGTGTCGCACCATATCTGCTGGCCGCAGGACATTGATTTCTGGGTCGAGCTGAACAACGGGCGAACACTGACGCTGTATGATCTGGGGCGTATCCCACTGGCACGGCGGACCGGTCTGCTGAATGTATTGCGCAAGAACAGCTGGGGCCTGACGGTTGCAGGATCATCGGTACGCTATCGCCGCAGGGTTCGCCCATTTCAGCGGGTTGAAATGCGGTCGCGGCTGGCGGGCATGGATGGGCGGTTCTTTTATGTCGAACAGAGCATGTGGCGCGCGGCCGAATGCACATCGCACGCGCTTTACCGGATGGCTGTGACAGACCAAAACGGGATTGTTGCCGCGCCCAAGGTCTTGTCCGCGATGGGCCGCACGCAGATCATGCCAGTGCTGCCGGACTGGATCACCGCCTGGTGTGACGCCGAAAACCTGCGCCCGTGGCCACCGATGCAGGAACCCATCGAGGGTGCCGCGGCCAATTCGGTTCATTCCATCCCGCAGCGTAACGACGAAACGGCCGCCTAACAGGCATTGCGCCAAAGCACCTTTGCCTGTCTTATCGCCCCAAACATGGGGGACAAGATGCCAGGACTTAAAAAGCGCATTTGGGGGTGGATGTCATTCGACTGGGCAACCCAGCCGTTTTACACTCTCGGGCTGACGTTCATCTTTGGCCCCTATTTCGCCGATGTTGCCAAGGAACTGTACCTTTCCGAAGGCATGACACCGGTGGCCGCGAAGGCTCAGGCGCAGTCAATATGGTCGCTTGGTCAGACGTTTGCAGGCCTGTTCATCGCCTTCGCCGGGCCCATTCTGGGCGCTTACGCCGATAGCACCGGGCGGCGGATGCCCTGGCTGATCGGGTTCTCGGTGGTCTATGTCATAGCTGCTTGGATGCTTTGGTACATGGTGCCGGATGGATCAGCGTTGTGGTTTTCGCTGATCGCTTTTTCGGTTGGTTTTGTTGCCGCCGAGTTTGCGCTGATCTTTACCAATGCAATTTTGCCCAGTCTGGGCACCAAGGAAGAGATCGGGCGCATTTCAGGAAATGGTGCGTCGCTTGGCTATTGGGGCGGGGTTCTGTCCCTTTTCATCATGCTGCTGTTCTTTTTTGAGGCCGAAGGGGGCAAGACAGTGATCGGCCTGTCGCCACCTTTCGGACTGGACGCTGCGGCACGGGAAGGCACGCGCATCGTCGGGCCGTTCATTGCGGTCTGGTTTGTGGTCTTCATGATCCCCTATTTCCTCTGGGTTCGCGAAAAGCCGGTGCCGAACCGTCAGGGCGGCGTTTCTCAGGCGATGCGTGATCTGAAGGCATCCTTGGTGTCGGTCATGCAGCGGCCCAGCCTCTTTGCCTTTCTGTCGTCGTCAATGTTCTACCGTGACAGCCTGAATGCGCTTTACGCCTTTGGCGGTGTCTATGCCGTTCTGGTGCTGGACTGGACGCTGATGAACATCGCGATCTTTGGGATTGTCGGGGCGATTACGGCGGCGATTGCCACGATGATCGGCGGTATATTCGATAGCCGTTTCGGCCCCAAGCCCGTGATCGTCTTTAACATCTTTGTGCTGATCGCGGTCTGTACGGTCATCGTGGGCATGACGCGCAGCCAGATCCTTGGTGTTCCTTTGGCCGATGGCTCTTCGTTGCCGGATATTGTGTTCTATATCTGTGGCGCCGCGATCGGCGGTTCGGGGGGCGCGCTTTATGCCGCCTCGCGCAGCATGATGGTGCGCCATACCCACCCCGAACGCCCGACCGAAGCCTTTGGGCTTTTCGCGCTTTCGGGCAAAGCCACGGCCTTTCTGGCTCCTGCGTTGATTGGCCTCTTCACATGGCTGTTACAGTCGCCCCGTCTGGGCATCATTCCTTTGATCTTTCTCTTTCTTCTCGCCCTCGTTTTGTTACGATGGGTGCGAGCAGAAGGAGACAAAGACGAATGGTCCGCTTCGCCACTACCTGCGCCCTAGTTCTGGCACTGACCGGGGCGCTAAGCCTTCCCGGTTTGGCAGAAACTCCGGCCAAACAATTGTTTGGGACGCAAAAGAACGCCTCGAGCCAGTCGCCCTTTGCCTTTGGCGGCTACGCCAAGGGTTGTCTGAGCGGTGCAGCGCAGCTGCCTGAAACCGGCCCGACATGGCAAGCTATGCGCCTGTCGCGAAACCGTAACTGGGGTCATCCGGTTCTGGTTGATTTTATTCAGGATCTCAGCCGCAAGGCCGCCCGCATGAAAGGATGGAACGGCATTTATGTCGGCGATATGTCCCAGCCGCGTGGCGGGCCGATGCTAACCGGACACAGATCGCACCAGATCGGGCTGGATGCGGATATCTGGCTGCGGCCGGGCAAGAACCTGAGGATGTCGGGCACGGACCGCGAGAAGGTTTCGGCCATATCCATGCGCCGCAGCAGGGGCGCGTTTACCAACGCGAACTGGACGCGCGGGCAGTTTGCACTGATGAAGGCCGCCGCACAGGACAAACGCGTTGCGCGGATATTCGTATTTCCGGGTGCGAAGGTTGCGATGTGCAAAGCCGAAAAGGGTGATCGCGCATGGCTGAACAAGATCCGACCATGGTGGGGCCACCACTATCATTTTCACGTCCGTCTGAAGTGTCCGTCTGGCAGCCGCGGTTGTACCGATCAGGCACCACCACCGCCCGGTGACGGATGTGCCGACGCCCAGAAATGGGTTGATGACATCCTGAACCCGCCGCCCCCTGATCCCAACCGCAAACCGCCGAAAAAGCGGTCTGAGCTTGTACTTGCAGATTTGCCCAATCAATGCCGATCCGTCCTTTCGTCGCGCTGATCCTTGGCGCCTTGATCGCCATTGGCGTTCCGGCATTTACTCAGAACGGTCAGCGGGCCGTTCTGATCAGTCAGTATACGTGGAATTTCAAGGACGAGGCCTTTGGCGGCTTTTCGGGGCTTGAGCTGGCGCGCGACGGGACCGGTTTGACGGTGATCTCGGACCGGGGCACGATCTGGACCGGTAAGGTACTGCGCCGCGGCGACAAGATTTCCGGTGTCAGTGACCTGAAGGGCCGCAAGATTCTGAACAACAAAGGCGTGCCCCTGACCCGGTTTCAAAAGGATTCCGAAGGTTTGGCAATAGCGGAGGATGGCACGCTCTATATCTCGTTCGAGGGCATTCACAGGGTTTGGAAATACGCCGCCCCGGCGGGCAAGGCTGTGGGGCTGCGCGGGCATCCCGATTTCAAAACGATGCAGAACAACTCTTCACTGGAAGCGCTGGCGATCGATGCCAAGGGGCGCCTTTATACGCTGCCCGAGCGGTCCGGGGCCATTGACCGCGCTTTTCCGGTTTACCGCTATGACGGCAAGCGCTGGACCAAACCGTTTTCGATCCCGCGCAAGCCGCCCTATTTGCCGACCGGTGCCGACTTTGGGCCGGACGGTAAACTGTACCTGCTTGAGCGGGACTTTTCGGGCATATTTGGGTTCAGCACGCGGGTGCGCCGGTTTGAGATCGAAAATGACGTCATCATCGCCGAAGACACATTGCTTGAAACGCGCACTGGCACCCATGACAATCTTGAAGGCATTTCCGTCTGGCGCGACAAGGTGGGCAGCATTCGGATGACCATGGTGTCGGACGATAACTTTGGTGCCTTTCAGCGTACTGAACTGGTCGAATACCGGGTCACGGAATGACTTGATCCCTTTTGCACAAGGGTATAGAGCGCAGCGTCCCTTGCTTTGGGGCCAAGTCGCCGCACCCTTGTCAAAACGGAACATATAATATGACCAAGAACACCATTCCCGGCATTATTGCCATGGCCGCCATTGTCGTGGCCTCGAACATCCTTGTGCAGTTTCTCTTTGGCCAATGGCTGACCTGGGGCGCCTTCACCTATCCACTCGCCTTTCTGGTGACGGACATCATGAACCGCGTCTACGGCGTTCAGGCGGCACGCCGCGTTGTTTTGGCCGGTTTTGTTGTCGGCATCATCTGTTCGCTGATCGGCACTCAGATTGTCGGCGAGTTTGGTCCTTGGGTCACGCTGCGAATTGCGCTTGGATCGGGGCTGGCGTTTCTGACGGCTCAGATGCTGGATGTTGCGATCTTTGATCGTCTGCGAGCAGGAAGCTGGTGGCGCGCGCCGCTGGTTTCGACGTTTGTGGGGTCTTCGGTCGATACGATCCTTTTCTTCACCATCGCCTTTTCGGCAAGCCTGACGTGGCTTGAGCCTGGCAATGACGTCAGCTGGGCGGGGGGGATTCTGCCAATCCTGGGCGTCGGCCCAGAGGCGCCCTTGTGGGTATCTCTGGCGATCGCCGATTGGAGCGTAAAGCTGTCTCTGGCGCTGATTGCGCTGGTGCCATTTCGCATCATCGTCAGGCGGCTGGTGTAAACTTATCCTCACCCTTGTGTGTTTTTCTTTGACAAACACAAAATCTGTGGCAACCTTCAAGTAACAGAAACAAGCGAAAGGAGGTGGTCCAGTGTCCAGAGTGATAGTGGAGAGCGGTGTCGGGACAGTCGGGAGGAAGGCCACTTAGGGCAACCCCAAAGGTGGAACACTCTTGATTGGGCAACCTAACTGGCCCATCTTCGTAGATCTCGGGAGGGTCGCCAATATGGCGACCCTTTCTTCTTTTTGTGCGACCCTTGGACGACACACTGCCATGTTGAAGATCACCGAAACCATTCAGATCGAGGACTGGGAACTGACCGAACAGTTTGTTCGCGCGTCTGGTCCGGGCGGTCAGAACGTCAACAAGGTCTCCTCGGCGGTTGAACTGAGGTTCGAGGCCGAACGCTCGCCCAACCTGCCCGATCAGGTCAAAGCGCGGCTGCGGCGGCTGGCCGGTCGGCGCTGGACCAAAGAGGGCGCGCTGATCATTCAGTGCGACGAGACGCGCTCGCAGGCGCGCAACCGCGACATTGCCCGCCAGCGTCTGGCCGATCTGGTGCTTTCTGCCACGCAGCGACCCAAGCGGCGCGTGCCGACGCGCCCGACATTGGGCAGCAAAAAGCGGCGGCTGAAGGAAAAGAAGGTGCGCGGCGAAGTTAAATCACTGCGCGGACGCGTCGACGGCGAAGACTAAAGCGTTTGGCGTTTAACTTGAGAGATTTAGCATCACCTGACGCGAAATGCTCTGGACCCGGTAATCGCGGGGGGTGACCCTAGACAAGAACCTCTTGGGATTTCTGCGCGCCCACACCAAACACGCGTTTGTAACGCGCAATTTCATCGGCGGGGCCCATGGCCTTATTGGGGTTGTCCGACAGTTTGACCGTCGGCCGTCCGTTTGCCGACACCGCTTTGCAGACCAGCGAAAAGGGCGCCAGCGCGTCGCCGTCAACCAGGCCGCGAAAATCATTGGTCAAAAGTGTTCCCCAACCAAAGCTGACGCGGACACGGCCTTTGAACCGTTCGTAAAGCTCGCGCACCTTATCAACGTCCAGACCATCCGAAAAGATCACCAGCTTTTTCGAAGGATCTTCGCCGCGATCCTTCCACCAGCGGATCGCCGCCTCGGCGCCTTCGGCGGGATCGCCTGAATCGATACGCATACCGGTCCACCCGGCCAGCCAGTCGGGCGCGTGTTTCAGAAAGCCTTCGGTCCCGTAGGTATCGGGCAGAATGATGCGCAGGTTGCCGTCATGCTCTTCGTGCCAATCCGCCAGAACTTCGTAAGGCGCCTGACGCAGCTCGTCATCGGTTTCGGCCAGCGCGGAATAGACCATCGGCAATTCATGGGCGTTGGTGCCGATCGCTTCGACGTCGCGGTTCTTGGCGATCAGACAGTTCGAAGTGCCAACGAATTTGTCGCCCAGGCCCTCCATCATCGCCTGAACGCACCAGTCCTGCCAAAGAAAGGAATGGCGGCGGCGGGTCCCGAAATCGGCCAGCCGGAGGCCGTCGAGGTCGCGCATCTGCTCGACCTTTTCCCAGACCCGCGTCATGGCGCGGGCGTAGAGCACCTGCAACTCAAACCGGCCCATGTCGGCCATAACTGCGCGCGAGCGCAGCTCCATCAAGACCGCGAGTGCCGGGATTTCCCACAGCATCACCTCGGGCCATGAGCCTTCGAATGTCAGCTCGTACTGGCCATCGCGCTTTTCCAGATGGTAGGGTGGCAGGCGCATGCCTTCGAACCATTCCATAAAGGCAGGCGTAAACATCTGGCGCTTGCCGTAAAAGGTGTTACCGCGCAACCAGGTGCTTTCGCCCCGGCTGAGGCTGAGTGAGCGGATATGGTCCAGCTGTTCGCGCAACTGGCCTTCGTCAACGATGTCGGCCAGACGCACGTCTTTTGAGCGGTTGATCAGGCTGAAGGTCACCTGAGTGTCGGGTTTGTTGCGAAAGACCGACTGGCACATCAGTAGTTTATAGAAATCGGTGTCGATTAAGGAGCGGACGATCGGATCGATCTTCCACTTGTGGTTATAGACGCGTGTCGCGATGTCGACCATTGGGACGCTCCCTTATCCAGAGGACTTGATACCGGACCTGACAGCTCAGCACTAGCCCCTGAGCTTGACACCGGCGGATCGCATCGCATCCAGCGCTTTGGCCAGTGAGCCGTCCAGATCAATGGCGCGACATGCCTCAAGTTCGACAGTCACGTCAAAACCCAAGTTGGCGGCATCGATGGCCGAGTAGGCGACACAGAAATCTGTGGCCAGCCCGGCAAGTGTCAGCGTCTGGATGCCCTTGGTTCTCAGGAACCCTTCGAGCCCTGTTGGGGTTTCATGATCATTCTCAAAGAACGCCGAATAGCTGTCGATGGCCGGGTTGTAGCCTTTGCGAACGATCACTGCGGCGGGGTCGGTTTCAAGGTCGGGGTGGAACCGGGCGCCTTGGCTGCCCTGAATGCAGTGATCGGGCCACAGAACCTGAGGGCCATAAGGCATTTGGGTCATCTCAAACGGGGATTTTCCGACATGCGCCGAGGCAAAAGAGGAATGGCCGGCAGGGTGCCAGTCCTGCGTAAAGACGCAAGTTGGATAGTCCGCCATCATGGCGTTGATGCGCCCGACGACCTGATCGCCCTCGTCCACGGCCAAAGCGCCGCCGGGGCAAAAGTCGTTCTGTACGTCGATCACAATCAAGGCCTGGGACATGAAACATTCTCCTTTCCTTGGGCGTAGCATTGCCAAGCCGCTTGCGACAAGCCGGACAAGCGCCTAAATCGCCCTTATGTTTACAGTTGCCGCACTCTATAAATTCACGCCCTTCGAAGATCCTGCTGATATCGTTGCGCATCTGAGCACGGTTACCGACACGGCCGGAACAACCGGGACCTTGTTGATCGCACCCGAAGGCGTGAACGGGACCATTGCGGGAAGCAGGGACGCGGTTGACACCACCCTGTCGGCGATCCGCGCCCTGCCGGGTTGTCGCGATCTGGTCTGGAAGGAAAGCCATGCCAGCGCCGAACCCTTTCGGCGGATGAAAGTGCGTCTGAAAAAAGAGATCGTGACGATGGGCCAGCCTCAGGTCGATCCGCGCGCGGGCACCGGGCATTATGTTGATCCCTTAGATTGGAACGCTTTGATTTCAAACCCGGATGTCGCCGTGATCGACACGCGCAACGATTACGAGGTTGCGATCGGTACATTCGAGGGTGCCGTCGACCCTGAAACCCGCAGTTTTGGACAGTTCCCCGCGTGGTGGGAGCAAAACAAACATCGGTTTCACAACAAGCGGATCGCGATGTTCTGTACCGGCGGCATTCGGTGTGAAAAATCAACCAACTACCTTTTGGGAGAGGGCGTTTCAGACGTCTTTCATCTGAATGGCGGCATCCTGAAATACCTTGAAGAGGTGCCAGCCGAGGACAGCAAATGGCAGGGTGATTGCTTTGTTTTCGACAAGCGTGTTTCGGTTGGTCACGGTCTGATCGAAGGGCCGCATATCCTGTGTCATGGATGTCGCCGCCCGTTGGAGCCCAACGACACCAAGCGCGCCGAATACGAGGTTGGTGTCAGTTGTCACAAGTGTTTTGACGAAACGACGCCCGACGATAAGGCGCGGTTCCGCGAAAGACAGCGGCAGCTGGACAGCCAGCCCAAGGGCTGAACATTCGTTTCCAGGTTTCTCATCCTCGCCCGAGTTGCGGCGGTCCCCAGACTTGAAAAACGCACCGTTTTGCGGCAGCGATGGTGTGACACAGTGCAAGGGGCGGATGTGACGAATATTGCAGTTGTAGGAGCGGGACTGATCGGCAAGCGCCACGTTGCTGCGATCAAGGTTGCGGATGGGGTTGGCCTGTCTTGCATCGTTGACCCCTCGCAGGGCGGGCGGGCCTTTGCCCAGACCTGCGGCGTTCCGCATTTTCAGTCCATCGGCGATATGTTGTCTGACGTGCGGACCGATGGGGTGATTATCGCCACGCCCAATCAGATGCATGTCGAGAACACGCTGGAATGTGTAGCGGCAGCAATTCCGTGTTTGGTTGAAAAGCCGATTGCGACGGACGCACAATCCGCACGGGGTTTGGTAGAGGCCGCCCATGCCGCAGGACTTCCACTTTTGGTGGGTCATCACAGGCGTCATAACCCTCTGATCCAAAAGGCGCATGAGGTCATTGCGCAAGGGCGCTTGGGCCGGGTCACTGCGGTTCAGGCGCAATGCTGGCTGATGAAGCCAGACGATTATTTCGATGTCGAATGGCGCCGCGAAAAGGGCGCCGGGCCGGTCTATTTGAACCTCATTCACGACATCGATCTGTTGCAGTATCTTTGCGGTGACATTTCCAGCGTGCATGCGATGGAATCGAATGCAGCGCGCGGTAATGAGGTTGAAGATACGGCCGTTATTCTGTTGCGCTTTGCCAGTGGGGCGCTTGGTACGGTCAGCGTGTCGGACACGGTCGTCGCGCCGTGGAGTTGGGAGCTGACCGCGCGTGAAAACCCCGCCTACCCTGCTACGACGCAAGCGTGCTATTGGATCGGCGGGACTGAAAGCTCGCTGTCACTGCCCAATATGTCGCTTTGGCAGCAGCAAAAGCGCAGCTGGTGGGAGCCGATAAGCGAGACCAAGCTGGTCTTTGATTTCCAGGATCCGCTGGTGCGGCAGGTCGAACATTTTGCCGCCGTGATCGGTGGCAAAGAGTTGCCGCTGGTTTCGGGTAGCGATGGCCTGAAGGCGCTTGAGGTAATTGAGGCGATCAAGACGTCTGCGGCAAGTGGGGCGACAGTTAGTGCTATGTAGCCTTCTGATTTGTCGTTCATTTATATATTCTGAATGGAACAAATTACGAAGAGATATACAACGGTCACAACCCGAGAATTCATTTTTAACGGAAATCCGATGGAAAGGATCGTTGGCTTTAGCCGTGCGGTGCGCGTTGAGCCTTATATTGCGATTGGCGGCACAGCGCCGGTTGATGCTGATGGTAGAACCGTAGGCGTGGGCGATGTTCATGCCCAAACCAAACAGTGTTTCGAGATTATTCGCGCGGCGTTGGAACAGGGTGGGGCCGGGCTGAACGATATCGTCAGAACCCGCGTGATTTTGACACCCGCGTGATTTTGACGGACATCGACAACTGGAAAGAGGCGATCTAGGCGCGCAAAGAGTAGTGTCTGAACGCCCGTCCGGTCGACACAATCATTGCAATCACCCGGTTTGTGAACACCGAATGGCTGGTCGAGATTGATGTTGATGCTGTGGTCACCGACGGCTGAAAAGGTGACCATAGCACTCGGTAAATCCGCAGGTTTCTAGAAATCCAAGTTTTCGACGCTCAGCGCGTTGGTCTGAATGAACTCGCGGCGGGGTTCTACGACGTCGCCCATGAGCTTGGTAAAGATGTCGTCCGCTTCGGCCAGATCGTCGATCTTAACTTGCAAAAGCGTGCGCGCTTCGGGGTCCAGCGTGGTTTCCCACAGCTGGCCGGGGTTCATCTCGCCCAGTCCCTTGTAGCGCTGCAGCGACAGGCCTTTGGCGCCTTCTTCGAGGATGGCGTTCAAAAGCTCGGTCGGGCCATGGACGACAACATCCCGGTCCTTGCGAGCCAGATGTGCAGGGTTGAGGTAGCTATCGCGCGTCTCACCAGCGATGGATCCCAATCGCCGCGCTTCGCCCGAGCGGAGCACCGCACCATCAAGCGTTCTGATCTCTTCGACGCCGCGCAAAATACGGGTCAGGCGGATGCCGTGATCCTGGGTGATGCGGCCCTGCCAGCCCTTTTCATATTCAACCGCCACAAGATCCAGTCGCTTGGCAACATCGTCGGCAACACCCTGAAGGTCGGCGTCAGCGCGGCCCTGATCAAAGGCTCCAGAGATCGCGGCCTGTTCCAGAATGTGGCGCGGGTAATGCGTGGGGAAAGCGTCAAGGATACGCTTGAAATTGCGCGCGCCCTCGACGACGCGGGCAAGGTCTGCGCCGGCAATTTCTTCGCCCGATGGCATCCGAAGCACGGCCCCGTCGATGCCCATCTGAACCAGATAGTCATCCAGAGCGGCCTGATCTTTGAGGTAAACTTCGGACTTGCCGCGCGCAACTTTGTAGAGCGGCGGTTGCGCGATGTAGAGATAACCGCCTTCGATAATCTCGGGCATTTGCCGGAAGAAGAAAGTCAGCAAAAGCGTGCGGATATGCGCGCCGTCGACGTCGGCGTCGGTCATGATGACGATCTTGTGGTAGCGCAGTTTTGCGATGTTGAACTCATCGCGGCCAATGCCGGTGCCAAGGGCGGTGATCAGCGTGCCGATTTCCTGACTGGACAGCATCCGATCAAACCGCGCGCGTTCGACGTTCAGGATTTTGCCGCGCAAAGGAAGAACGGCCTGGTTATTCCGGCTGCGCCCTTGTTTGGCCGAGCCTCCGGCGCTGTCACCCTCGACCAGGAACACTTCGGAAAGGGCGGGATCTTTTTCCTGACAATCGGCCAGCTTGCCGGGAAGCGAGGCGACATCCATCGCGGTTTTGCGGCGGGTCAGATCACGGGCTTTGCGGGCCGCTTCGCGGGCGACGGCGGCTTCGATGATCTTTGAGACGATCACGCGGGCCTCGGCGGGATGTTCTTCGAACCATTCAGCCAGCTTTTCGTTCACCAAGCCTTCGACGGCCGGGCGCACTTCGGAGGAAACCAGCTTGTCCTTGGTTTGCGAACTGAACTTGGGGTCGGGCACCTTGACGCTGAGGACACAAGTCAGCCCCTCGCGGGCGTCATCGCCGGTAAAGTTAACCTTTTCCTTTTTCGCGATGCCGCTGGTCTGGGAATAGTTGTTGATCGTGCGGGTCAGCGCGCCGCGAAAGCCCGCAAGGTGGGTGCCGCCATCGCGCTGGGGGATGTTGTTGGTAAAGGGCAGAACCGTTTCGTGATAGCTATCGTTCCACCACATCGCGACCTCGACGCCGATGCCATCTTTTTCGCCCGTCATAAAGATCGGTTCGTCCAACATACCGGACTTGGAGCGGTCGAGGTATTTGACGAACTCGCGCACACCGCCATCGTAGTAAAGCTCGGTCCGCATAACTTCGGCGGGGCGTTCATCTTCGAGGATGATCCGCACGCCTGAGTTCAGGAAAGCCAGTTCGCGCAGGCGGTTCTCAAGCGTCTTGAAAACAAAGTCGCGATTCGAGAACGTGTTGAGAGAGGCCAGAAACCGAACTTCGGTTCCCTTGCGGCCATCTGCGTCGCCCACGATCTTCAGGTGATCGACGGTGTCGCCATGTTCAAAGCGCGCAATATGTTCTTTGCCGTCGCGCCAGATGCGCAGTTCCAGCCAGTCGGACAGAGCGTTCACCACCGAAACACCCACGCCGTGCAGGCCACCCGAAACTTTGTACGAGTTCTGGTCGAACTTACCGCCCGCATGCAGCTGGGTCATGATAACCTCGGCGGCGGAAACACCCTCTTCTTCGTGGATACCCACGGGAATACCGCGACCGTTATCGCTTACAGAAACGCTTCCATCGGAGTGGATTTTGACGTTTACCGCGTCGGCGTGGCCGGCCAAAGCCTCGTCAATTCCGTTATCGACAACTTCGTAGACCATATGGTGCAGGCCGCTGCCATCGTCGGTATCGCCGATGTACATACCGGGACGCTTTCGAACAGCCTCCAAACCCTTGAGAACCTTGATGGAATCCGCGCCATATTCTTGCTGGCTGTTGTTCGTATCGGTCATGAGACGCCTTTTTGCTCTTTGGCCCAAAATATATGGCTTTCGGCAGGGAATGTCACGCTGAACACGCCAGATTTTGTGGTTAAGGGCGTAAGCCTCGCCCGCAAAAAATTAAGGCCGCCATCGATGGTTTCGATGGCGGCCCGATTGGCCGAATGCGCCCCAAGATGCTGGGGCGTTCAGAGGGGGATTTGGCGTTATTCTGCGGCGATCGCGTTTGCGGCGCCAGCCAAAATGCTGAGCTGACCAAGGTGCACCGGAGCCATCATGACAGGGCGCGGGATCCGCGATGTGATGGCGGGGCGGTTTTCCATTGCGCCGGCGATTGCCGTGTCACGGTCCGTTGTCTTAGCGCTAAGGCTGCGCAGCGCCATGCGGCGCCCACGGCGCATCTTGGCAAAGTAATCACCGGCGTCCGTGTCCATGGTATCGTCGGTGGCGGTTACTGATGCGGAGATGTCTGACTGGGCCGTCTTCGTGGTGCGATCACCGAACCAGTTACCTTCGAAGCAGTCGCTGAAAAGTTCCGAGATGTCTTCGCGCTTGAGGATGTCACCGGCGATCTGGGCGTTCTGGGCGTTAGCGGCTGTTGTGTTCTGCATATACATTAGGAGTTCTCCACGGGTTGAATTCTATAAATTGGTTGCGTGCAGTGTTGCAGCGCTTGACCTGAAATTGCCCCATGAAGCGGCGGTAAGATATTCGCCTCGGGGTCGAAAAACCGCCCTTACACCCTAAGGCTGAGCCGGGTTCTTCGGGCCGTTTTGTGGCGGAAAATCGGGGGGATTCGCAGGGGCGAATACCCGCAAAATCCGATGATCATACCCAGGGTGGAAAGCGCCTCTTTAGGCCCTGATGAGGATTTATTTCAAATTCAAGAGATGGTCCAAGTCCCGCCACACGGCCGCCCAAAAGGGAGGCTAGAAGTATCGTGAAACAAGGATAATTGTCATGTCTACAATGAATTCCAAGCCGCTTATCGCGCTGATATCAGCGCTGACCGTAACGCTGGCAACGCCGTCATTTGCACAGTCGTCCGGGCAAAGCCAGACAATCGCGGAAGGTTCGATCGTTGTCGCATCTCTGGAGTACCAGAACGTGATCAGCGACCTGCGGAGCGACGGCTACAAGATCGTGAAGGTCAGCCGCACGCTTTTGGGGCGGATCAGAATATTGGCCCGCAACAAAGTACACACGCGTGAAGTTGTCGTCAGCCGCACGACGGGCGAGATCAAGCGCGATGTCGTTCGTGCGATCCAGGGCTCGGACAGTGGTGGTGCAACCGTCGGTGCCGGAGGTTCTGTATCGGCGAACTCAAGTTTGGGTGGCGGGGTTGGCGGCGCTGCAGAAAGTGCTGCGAGTTCGGCAAGCGATGCCGCAAGCAGTGCCACAGACAGCGTGTCGGATGCCGTAGGCGGCTTGGGCCTGTAACCCACAAGCTGCGGCCATAGCGGCGGCTGGACACAGTCGAACAATGAAGAAGAACAGGGAACAGAGGGCGTTTGAAATTGCGAGTACCGGTTAAGTTATCCTTGATATACGCGGTTCTGGGGTTTCAGGTCGTCAGCACCCTGTTCTTTCTTTACGAGCTTTGGGGCGAGGTTCTTGGGCTGCGCCATCAGCCGCTGCCCTGGAACTTTCAGGAAATCACCCAGATCCTTGCAAGTGTTGGTTTGATCTCTGGCGTTATAGTCACTGCGATCTTCCTTCGCCGCAGCCATGCTGTGATCAAGCGGCTGGACCAACAGATCGGCGCAGTTTCGGGCAACTACGAAAGCCAGTTGCGGGATCTCTTTTCCGACTGGGAACTTTCGCAGTCGGAACGCGAAATCACGATCTATGCGATGAAGGGTTTTTCCAATGCCGAGATTGCCGAGTTGCGCGGGACATCGAAGTCGACCGTGAAAAGCCAGATGAACGCGATCGATCGCAAAACATCGTTCATGAACCGCCAACAGCTTATCAGTTTCTTGGTCGAAGAACTGATCGCCGGTGTTGACATGTCCGAGCAGCCGGATGCGTTGCCTATCGCAGCCTGAGGCGCGCGGTTATCCCAGCGCGATAATCAGGCCCACCACAATCAACATTCCCCCTGATACATTTGCGATCCGGCGCAGTGCGGTGGGGCTGTTCAGAACGGTGCGTACACGGCTGAGGAATGCCGCAAAGATCAGGTTGCCAACCAGCGGCACCGCCATCGACAAAAGACAGATCGCAACAATGTCCCATGTGGTCACGATGCGCAGATCAAAAAACCCAGGCAGGACGCCCATGTAAAAGAGGATCGCTTTGGGGTTGGCCATGATCACGGCCAAACCGGCGGCAAAGCCCGCCCACATCCCGGGGCGGGTCAGCGCCTTTTGCGATGTCAGGTTCCAGTCGCGTTTGCGCAAAAGCTGAATGCCCATCACCAGAAAAATTCCGGCGGCGACGTAGCGCAGGATCAGCATCAGGCCTTCGACTTCGGAGACGATCCAGGAGACGCCCAAAATCGCCACCAGCGGCCAGATGACATCCCCCACCACAACGCCCAGCGCCAAGGGCCATGCGGCGTTGAAACCGCCCGACAGCGACCGGGCAAGCAGGGCCAGCCAGACCGGTCCGGGTGTCATGAACAAAAAGAACAGCGCCCCGGCATAAAGCGCCAGATCATAAGCCGACAGCGTCATTTCAGGGCTTTCTGGTTTCGAGCGATATCGCGTATCATTGTTGAACCACAGTAGAGACGCCATCGGTTTCTGTGACGCTTAGATAGGCCGCGCGGTCGCCCAGTGCCTCAAACAATTCAACGCCGGTTCCGGTCATCCATGCCTGTGCGCCCAGTGCCACGATCTCGTCATAAAGTGCTGAACGCCGGTCAGCGTCCAGATGGGCCGCGACCTCGTCCAGCAACAATACCGGCGGGGCGGCGGTGTCTTCGGTGAGGGCGCGGGCATTGGCAAGGATAAGCGAGATCAAAAGCGCCTTTTGCTCACCGGTCGAACATTGCTTGGCCGCGACGCACTTGGCGGAATAGGTTGCTGCAAGATCGCTGCGGTGGGGGCCGATCAGGGAACGACCTGCCTGAAGATCGCGGCCACGCCCCTCGGCAAAGGCCGCGCGCAGCCCCTCTTGGCCCAGACCGGCGTCCAGTTCGAGGTCCGCAACCGGAAAGGCCGTTTTCGCGCCTGCCTGAGCGACCGCGATGCGCGTCAGGGCGGCCTCGCGATTTGCTTCGATCACAGCGCCGCTGCTGGCCATCTGATCCTCGAGCGCGCGGTACCAGGCATCGTCGTGCACGTGATCTTTCAAAAGCCGGTTGCGTTCGCGCATCGCCTTTTCGTAACTCAGGACGGCATCGGCATGGGCGGGCTCAAAGCTCATCGTCATACGGTCAAGGAACCGGCGCCTGCCCTCGGCCCCTTCAAGCCAAAGCCGATCCATCGACGGCACCAGCCAGAGAACGCGCGCAATGCGCCCCAAGGCAACCTGTGGAGCAGTTTTTCCGTCGATCCTGACTTGTCGGGGTGCGGCCGCCTCGGCCCAGGTTTCAAGCTCGTGGGTGTGGCCCAGGCTGTCGATTGTAGCGGTAACTTTCCAGCCCAGCGCCTCGGGCTTACGGGCGATTTCATCCGCGCCGGCGCGCCGCATTCCGCGCCCGGGCGACAAAAGCGATACCGCCTCGAGGATGTTGGTCTTGCCCGCACCATTGGGCCCGCTGATCGCCAGCGGGCGACCATCAAGAGCAAGGCGGGCCAGCTTGTGGGAACGGAAATGCGACAGGGTCAGCCCGGTAATCGCAGGCATGCCCCTCTCCTTCCGTCATGGGTTGTGCTTGCCGTCAGAGGCAGGTCGATCAAACCCGCATCGGCATGACGACATAGATCGCCGAGGTGTCATTGCCTTCGCGCATCAAAGTCGGATCACCTGACGAGTTGAACATAAAGACGGCGTTTTCGCGATCGACCTGACTGGCAATTTCCAGCAGGTATTTAGCGTTAAAGCCAATCTCGAGCTTCTCGTCGGAATAAGCCACGGCCAGTTCCTCTTCGGCGGCGCCACTGTCGGGGGCGTTCACGGAAAGGATCAGGCGATCTTCGTCCAGTTGCAGTTTGACGGCCCGCGAGCGTTCGGATGAAACCGTGGCCACACGGTCAACGGCCTGAGCGAAATCGGCGGCGTCAACTTCCATTTTGCGGGTGTTTCCGGCGGGAATGACGCGGGTGTAATCGGGGAAAGTGCCATCAATGACCTTGGACGTCAGGGTGATGTCGGGCGTGGCAAAGCGGATCTTCGTCTCTGAAACCGAGACGGCGATTGTCATTTCGTCATCGTCCAGCAGTTTGCGCAGCTCGCCCACCGTTTTGCGGGGAACGATTACGCCGGGCATTTCTTCGGCGCCCGCCGGCAGATCGGCATCGATCCGCGCCAGCCGGTGACCATCGGTGGCCACACAGCGCAGTTTCTTGCCGCCATCGCCATCGGCCACATGCATATAGACGCCGTTCAGATAGTAACGTGTCTCTTCGGTTGAGATGGCGAATTTCGATTTATCGAACAAGCGGCGCAGAACCGGTGCGGGGGCCGAAAAGTTCGACGCATATTCGGACGAGGCCATGACGGGAAAGTCTTCTTTCGGCAAGGTCGCCAGAGAGAAGTTTGACCGTCCTGCTTCGACCGTCAGGCGCCCCGAGGCCCCATCGTCGGTGAGGGTGACCAAAGCACCATCCGGCAATTTGCGCACAATCTCGTGCAATGTGACGGCCGACACGGTTGTCGAACCGGCTTGGGTCACTTGGGCGACGGCCTTGTCCACCACCTCGATATCAAGGTCGGTGGCCCTGAAACTTACGCTGCTCTGATCGGCTTCGATCAGCACATTCGCAAGTATCGGAATGGTGTTACGACGTTCGACCACCGATTGTGCCTGGCCGACTGCTTTTAGAAGCACGGCCCGTTCGATGCTGATCTTCATTCACTTCGCTCCCATGAATACCGGGGCGATGAACGTATCCCATTCACCGCCCGGCTCAAGTCTTTTCTGGACTGTCGTAAGGATTTAGGGGGCCGTCAAGCCCGGTTGGCTTTATCCCGCATCAAGCTTCGAGGCTGCGACGCAAAAGTTCCAGGTCTTCGGCGATCTGGTTGTCGATGGTTTTCAGCTCTTCGATGCGGCGAACGCCGTGCATGACGGTCGTGTGGTCACGCCCCCCAAAGCGACGACCGATTTCCGGCAGCGACCGCGAAGTCAGTTGTTTGGCCAGATACATCGCGATCTGGCGGGGTCGCGCGATTGTGCGCATCCGCTTGGGGCCGATCATTTCGGACAGGCGGATGTTGTAATGCTCGCTGACGCGGCGCTGAATTTCTTCGACTGTGATCTTGCGATCCGAGGCGCGCAGGATATCGGCCAGACAATCCTGCGTCAGTTCCAGCGTGATCTCGCGGCCCACAAGGGAGGCAAAGGCGAAAAGGCGGGTCAAAGCACCTTCCAGAACGCGCACGTTTGTTGAAATGCGGTGGGCCAGAAACTCTAGCACGCCGTTTGCCAGTTCCAGATCTCGGTATTGCTTGCGGTACTGTTCGACCTTCTGCTGAAGAATACCCAGACGCAATTCATAGTCGGTTGGGTGCAGATCGACGACGAGGCCACAGGACAGGCGCGAGGCGATCCGCTCTTCGAGGTTTTCAATCTCGCCCGGTGCGCGATCCGCAGAGATGATGATCTGTTTGTTCTGGTCCACGAGGGCGTTGAAGGTGTGAAAGAATTCTTCCTGCGTGCTGCCCTTGCCAGCGATGAACTGAACATCGTCGACCATCAGGACGTCGACGGAGCGGAAGAGCTCTTTGAAGTCCATGATCTTGCGTTCGCGCAGGGCCTGAACAAAGCGGTACATGAATTGCTCTGCCGATAGGTAGACCACGTTCAACTCGGGGCTTTGGCGGTGCAGGTCCCATGCGATGGCGTGCATCAGGTGCGTTTTGCCCAGACCGACGCCGCCGTAAAGAAACAGGGGGTTGAAGGTGACAGGGCCGCCTTCGGCGACGCGGCGGGCGGCGGCATGGGCCAGTTCGTTGGGCTTGCCGACGACAAAGCTGTCAAAGGTAAAGCGTGGGTCCAGAGGCGCGCCGGGCACACCGCCCAGATCGCCTGACGTAGTCGCAGGCGTCTGTGCGTCCTGCGCGGCAGCGGGCTTGGATCCTGATTTGGCGCGGGCCGCACCTGATTTTGGACCGGACTTGGGGACAGAGAATTCAACGCGCATTACGTCCGCGCCTGCGTTGGACAAGTGGTGCTTGATCTGGTCGCCAAAGTTTTGCGAGACCCAGTTTCCCATAAAGTTTGTCGGGACCAGAAAAGTAGCAACGCCATCGTTCAGGCCGGAAAACTCAAGCGGCTCAATCCAATTGGAGTAATTATTCTTTCCGACCGATTTCTGTAAATCCTGCTGAACGCGTCCCCAAGTCTCGTGCGTCATCTGTCCCAGTTCCATTCGTTATTGCGTCGTTGCGCATCTGCCAAACCGGAATGCCAAAACGGCACTTTGCCCCCGGTCTCAATTCAAGAAACATACCGCCGCAACACAACATGAAACTGTGGCCTGACAAATCAGACCGCACAGCCACAAATTACGTAACCCGTCAGACAACAGCGACCATGGCCATGGCTTTGAGGCCACGGCTGTTCGCCGTCAATATGACAAGGTTATGGACATGGAAGAAAGACAGCCCGTCACCTGACGGTCACTGCATTTCTACACTGGGTATCCCGCAAGTCATCCCTGCAAAATATCCCAGCCTCGAATGGCGCTTGGGGGCCCAACATTGGGGCCGAAATGATTACGTTTGGCCGGTGCCAGTGGTTACCAGAGTTCCCGTTGCGCCATCCGCATGTCCCCCCAGACAATGTGAATCGCAAGGACAAGCTAGCAAGCAGTTTGGAGGTCGCGCAACTGATCTTCGAACTTGACTCGGACCTTTGTGAAAACGAATCCGAGCGGGGTCTTAAAATTGGTTTTTATTCGGCTTGGTTAGCGAAAAACAAAAAAAGGCGCGCCTTGCGGCACGCCCATTTTTTAGCGATGTGTCAGTGTCAGCCGATTGCTTTTACGCGGGCCGACAGACGCGAAATTTTCCGCGCTACGGTGTTTTTGTGCAACACACCTTTAGTTACGCCGCGCATCATCTCGGGCTGAGCAGCCTTGAGAGCGGCGGATGCGTCGTCTTTGCTGCCCGAGGCGATAGCCTCTTCAACGCGACGCAGGAAGGTGCGAATGCGTGAGCGGCGCGCCTTGTTCACTTCAGTCCGACGCTCGGTCTGACGGGCGCGCTTTTTTGCTTGGGGCGAATTAGCCATGTTTTCGGGTCCCGATTTTGGGGTCAATCAATCTGAAGTGCGGCTTCTAGGCGGCTTGGTGATCCGAGTCAACGGTCAATGGCGCAGTTTTTCGACCTATTTGTCGCGGAACTGTGCTTCGCGCTTTTCAAGGAAGGCCGTCATGCCCTCGGCCTGGTCTTCGGTGGCAAAGAGCGAGTGGAACAGGCGGCGCTCAAACAACAACCCTTCGCGCAGCGTTGTTTCGTAGGATCGGTTGACGGCTTCCTTGACGGCTATAGTCGTCAGGGCCGATTTTTCGGAGATTTTCTGGGCGGCTGACATGGCCTCTTCCATCAGCTTTTTGGCGGGCACGACGCGGCTGACAAGACCTGTGTTTTCAGCCTCGACCGCATCCATGAAACGGCCCGTCAGATGCATATCCATCGACTTGGATTTGCCGACAAATCGCGTCAAGCGCTGCGTTCCGCCCAAGCCGGCCATCACACCAAGGTTAATCTCGGGCTGGCCGAATTTGGCATTCTCCGCCGCGATAATAAAATCGCACATCATCGCCAGTTCGCAGCCGCCGCCCAGCGCATAGCCGGCAACAGCGGCGATGATCGGCTTGCGGCACAGCATCAGCTGTTCGGCCTCCGAGCCAAAGAGGTTTTCTGTAAACGCCTCGACAAAGCTTTTCTTGGCCATCTCGCTGATGTCGGCGCCCGCGGCAAAAGCCTTATCCGATCCGGTCAGAATAACCACGCGCACTTTGTCGTTCGCCTCTGTGGCGCGCAAAGCGTCCATCAGTTCCGACAAAAGCTTGGCGTTCAGAGCGTTAAGAGATTCGGGCCGGTTCAAAGTGATGACGGCAACGTGGTCTTCGATTTCCAGAATGATCGTCTCGTAGGCCATGGATGCCGCCTTTTTTCCGCTGAAAAGAGCGTTAGGGATACCATTCCTGTCGCATCGATCAAGTTATCTTTGGCAGGTGGGGCAGTAGAAGGTTGATCGCCCCGATTGAACAATCCGTTTGATCGTGCCGCCACAACCGTCATTGCCACAAGGCGCATTTTCGCGGTCGTAGGATCGAAACGAGTGTTGGAAATAGCCCAATTCGCCATCGGTCTGGCGATAATCCTTAAGCGACGAGCCGCCCGCCTCGATCGCTTCGCCCAGAACATCACGGATGATCGGCACCAGTCTTGCAACCCTTGCCGCCGCCAGCTGTCCGGCTTTTCGGACGGGCGACACGCCGGCGCGGTGCAGAACTTCGCAGACATAGATGTTGCCAAGGCCCGCAACCACGCGCTGATCCAGCAAGGCCGTCTTGATCGGCGTGTTGCGCCCTTTGAGACGCTGAACCAAGTAGTTCTGATCAAAGGTATTCCCCAGCGGTTCGGGGCCAAGTGGGGCCAAAAGCCAGTGATCTTCGATCTTGTCGGTCGGCCCCAGATCCATGGCGCCGAATCTGCGCGCGTCGTTAAAGGTCACGCGCGCGCCTGACTGCATGTCAAAAACCACGTGGTCGTGTTTTTCGGGCGCGGGGTGCTGGAAATGGAACTGGCCCGGTGCCTCGCCCGAGATCAAGATGCGCCCCGACATGCCCAGATGGATGATCAGCGTCTCACCCGATGAAAGATCGGCAAGGATGTATTTTGAACGGCGGCGCAGCCTGAGGATGGTTTTGCCGCTGAGACGCTGGGCCATATTTTCAGGAAACGGCCAGCGCAGGTCGGGACGGCGCACATCGGCCCGGGCAATCACCTGCCCCTCCATCACCGGAACCAGCCCGCGGCGGACGGTTTCAACTTCGGGTAGTTCGGGCAAAAGCTCCTCCTGGTTTGTCGCGGTGCACCCTTGCGTTCCGGCGCCGCATTGTAACCCGTTGCAGGCGCTCTATAAGGAAGGTGAGTTCAGCCGAACGGCAAGAGAAGATGACCCAGAAAGATCAGAAAACCACGCATTTCGGATTTCAGACGGTATCCGAAGATCAAAAGGCCGGAATGGTGCACGGCGTTTTTACCAACGTCGCGTCCAGTTATGACGTCATGAATGACGTGATGTCGGTGGGTATTCACCGGATCTGGAAGGATGCGATGATGGATTGGCTGGCACCGCGCGATGGCCAGCAGTTGCTGGATGTGGCCGGCGGCACCGGGGACATTTCATTTCGGTTTCTGAAACGCGCGCCGGGCGCACAGGCCACGGTTCTGGATATGACCGAGGGCATGCTGGTTGAGGGCCGCAAAAGGGCCGAAGCCGCGCAGATGGCCGACAGTCTGGACTGGATCGCGGGCGATGCCATGGCGCTGCCTTTCGACGACAATAGTTTCGATGTCTACACGATCAGCTTTGGCATCCGGAACGTCACGCGCATTGCTGATGCACTAAGCGAAGCGTTTCGCGTGTTGCGCCCCGGCGGGCGTCTTATGGTGCTGGAGTTCAGCCAGTTGCCGAACGCGGCCCTGCAAAAGGCCTATGACGCCTATTCATTCAATGTGATTCCGCGGATGGGGCAACTGATCGCGAAAGATCGCGACAGCTATCAGTACCTTGTGGAATCGATTCGCAACTTTCCTGATCAGGAAAGCTTTGCCCAGATGATCCGTGACGCGGGGTTCGGGCAGGTCAAATACCGCAACCTCAGCATGGGCATTGCCGCGCTGCATTCGGGTTGGAAGCTTTAGGTGCGGGGCCCTCATAACATCCTGCGCCTGATCCGGACGGGTGCCACGCTTGAACGCACAGGTGCGATGCGCGTTGTACTAGAAGCGTTTGACGCACCGCGCCCGTTGCGTATCGCGGCGCGGGTTCTGGGTTGGCCGTTCAAGTTTCTGGGGCTCAAGGGCGATCCCTCGATGCCGCCAGCCACGCGTGCTCTGACGGCTCTGGGGCCGGCCTATATCAAATTCGGGCAGGTTCTTTCGACCCGTCCGGACGTTGTGGGTGACGAACTGGCGATGCAATTGCGGGTGTTGCAGGACAAGCTTCCGCCGTATTCGACTGAAAAGGCCCGCGCCACGATAGAGGCCGAGTTGGGCCACCCGGTGGATGATCTGTTCGATGACTTGAGCGAGCCTGTCGCGGCGGCATCGATCGCGCAGGTCCACCGCGCGCGGGTTCGGGAAACCGGGCAGGACGTGGCGGTCAAGGTTCTGCGACCCAAGATCGAGAAGGCCTTTCGCAAGGACATCGACGCCTTTTACTTTGCGGCCAGAATGATCGAGTTGCTGGCGCCGGGGACACGGCGGCTGCATCCGACCGAGGTGATCGCGCATTTCGAGGGCGTCGTGCTGGGCGAGCTGGACCTTCGACTTGAGTCTTCGGCCGCTTCGGAGTTTGCGGCCAACACCAAGGGCGACGCCGGCTTTCAGGTGCCGCAGCCGCATTGGTTCTTGTCGTCGCGCCGGGTGATGACACTGGGTTGGGCCGAGGGGATCGCGATGGGCGATCTGGATGCGATTGTTGCTGCGGGCCATGATCCGCGCGCCATTGGCGAACGTGTCCTACAACTTTTCCTCAATCACGCGCTGCGCGATGGGTATTTTCACGCGGACATGCATCAGGGAAACCTGAAGGTCGCTGAAAACGGTGATGTCATTGCCTATGATTTTGGGATCATGGGGCGGATTGACGAGTACACGCGCCGAGTCTACGCCGAGATCCTGTTTGGGTTTATTCAGCGCGATTACAAGCGTGTAGCCGAGGTTCATTTCGAGGCGGGTTATGTTCCCGCCGACCGCGATGTCGACGAGTTTGCCCAGGCGCTGAGGGCCGTCGGAGAGCCGATATTCGGAATGGATGCATCGCAAATCTCGATGGCTCGGTTGTTGAACTACCTCTTTGAGGTGACCCAGCGGTTCGGCATGGAAACACGGACCGAGCTGATCTTGTTGCAACGCACGATGGTGGTGGTCGAAGGCGTCGCGCGGTCGCTGTCGCCCCAGATCAACATATGGCAGGTCGCCAAACCGATCGTTGAAAGCTATATCAAAGACAGCCTTGGCCCTCGTGCTCTGGCGCGCGATCTGATCAAGACGGCCCGCGTCCTGATGCGGTTTGGACCCAAGTTGCCGCAAATTGCCGAGGCCGCTCTTGCACGGCAGACCGATGTACCTGAACCGCCTCGAACGTCGCGCTGGCGCATGGTGTTTTTCACGGGCCTGGGCGCCGCACTGGCAACTGGTGCGATCTGGGTTTCACAAACGCTCTAATGCGTCCAGTTCAAGGGCCATTGCCCGCAAGTAGTCGGCATGTCCGGTCTGAAATTTCCACAGGCAATAGGCCGCCATACGAAGGTGGAAATAGGCCTTTAACGCCGGGTAACGCAAAGTGGCGATCGGGTCGCCGTAGGCAGCCAGAAAGTCCTGGGTTGCATCTGTGCCAAGCGCGTGCCCGCCATAAAGATGTTGCATTGCCGGGGACAAAAAGACCGCTAGGTCTTCGCTAGGGTCGCCGATCGCCGGGCATTGCCAGTCTATCAGACGCGCGCCACCTGCCCCGATCAGGATATTTCCTGCAACCGCATCCCCATGCAGGAAACATCGCTGCGCGGACGCCGGGACCTCTGGCGCCAAAGGCGTGTTGCGCAGTGGCGCCGGAACATCCGCACAGCGCTGGACGATTTGCGATGTCACCCGCCAAAGAGCCTCGGATCCTGACGGCAGAACGCGTAGCCCTTTGGGCGGGTCCATCGCGTGCAGCCGCCGCAAAAGCCGCGCCACTGGTGCGGGATCACCAGACCATGGCTTGCCCGGTTCGTAGGTGTAGATCAGGCAGGTTCCAAATTTGGTCTGAAATCTGGAAGAAAGGGTCGGGGCAATTTCGTGACCCGCCAGCGACAACAGCGCCTTAACCTCTGCCATGGGGTCATTTGGGAACAGAGGGTTGTCGGTCTGCGGTTGGAAAAGCTTGCACACGAAATCACCCTGATCGCCGGTGATGCGCCAGATGGAATTGGTCCTGCCACCATCCATCGGCTGCCAGCGTCCCTTGGCAACTTCATGGCCAAGGGACGTCAGTTCCCGTCGCAAAAGTTCCGCTGTATCGCGCATCTGACAGGCTGCCCCAATTAATTTGGCGCACAGCAGGCGCGCGCGCCGCGCGACGCTAGAGGTCGTGGGCGCCTAAGGCAAGTCAGCCGCACGCAGGGCAGTCACCTCTTCTGCCTTTACCTTCACGCCGCCGGACAGGATTAGGTAGACCGCGCTGTTTTCGATCCGGGCTTCTGACACTTTGGCGTAGGTTTCAGCTGGCACAGTGTCCAATGGCTGGCCTTCGGACGCACTTTCAACGGTGAAAGCGTAAAGCCCGTCCAGAACCTTGCCACCGTTGTTGTTGCTGCCGTCCCAGCTTATCGTCCCGCCGGTGGCGGAAATCGACTGGCGATAAACTTCGGCACCGCTGGGATCACGGGCAACAAGAAATGCGGTATCCGCGCGCAGAGGTGGCTTGGCGTCGATCGACACTGGCGTTGATCCGTCGAAATAGGCCGGGGCCGACGCACGCGCATCCTTACCAACCCAGCCCGAATATTCCGACAGGCCCGTGGCGCCGAAACTGGCGCTAAGAGCGGACAGAAGGTCGTTGGTGCGGACCTGTTGTTCAACGCCCGAGAAAGTTGCCAGTTGCACGGACAGCTGATCGGACTTCATCGGCTCAAGTGGATCCTGATTTTGCATCTGCGTGGTGAGCATGCGCAGGAAGGTCTCAAAGTCCGACGAAATCAGGCTCGCGCTTTTGGGCTTTGCGGCCTCGGCGCTTGATGCTTTAGGTGCCGCTTGCGTTGCTGCGTTGGCGGTGAGGTCATTGGTGATGGCCATCTGCAATCTCCTTTCATAGTCTGAGGTCCAGCCCCGTGGAGCTTTGTAGGTTAAGGTTCAATACATTCTCGGACGAGGCCACGACCGGCTGATCGGCGGCTTCCATGGCAGTGCCATGTGCCCCCTGGGCAGCAGGGTTCTGGCCCTTATTTTGTTGAGCAAAGGAAAAGGTCGCATCTGAAAAACCCATCTCGCGAAAGTCGCGGGCCAGCTGATCGATGTGACGCTTCATGAGGTCCAATGTTTCGGGGCGTTCTGCTGAAATCGCCACACCGACGCCGCCTTCGCCTGAGGTGACCCGCATCGTCACGCGACCCAGTTCTTCGGGGTTGAGAGCCAATTCAACGGGCTTGTCGATCGCCTGACTTGCGACCTCGATCAATTGGCGCGCAATCGCGGCGGCTGTTTCGGGGCGCGCAAGCTGCGCATCGTGGCGCAGCGGTGCGCCGGTCTGGGCATTTAGGTCAACTTTGAGCGTTTCCAGAGGGGCCGCAAAGGGCGCCTCGGCCGTGCCGGGGAGCTGTGGACCAGCCGTCAGAGGCGTAAGGCGCTGAACGTCGGCGCTCGCTTCATCCGCGTGGCCGTCGGCGCGGTTCGCTCCGGCGTGCTGCGCAGGTGTGTTGGTTTTTTGCGCCAAGGACGTCAGGGTGGATTGAGTTGGCGGTTGTCGCTGCTCTTTTGTGGGGACGGATGGTTGGAAAATCTGCAGCGTGGGGCCCAGGGGCGGGGTCCCTGCGGGCGTCGCGACAGTTGAATGCAAGCGGGGCGGCGGCGCGTCACCGGGCGCACGACCGTCATTTTCCGGTGCAGAATTTTGTTCAGGCTTGCCTACTGGCATGGGCGTAAGCAGTTGCTGGTCGGGCAAGGAAGCGGGGCGTTGCGAAGCCGGTTCTGCAGGCGGAGGCGCCTTGCCAGTGAGCAGAGCCTGAGGCAACGGCGCGGGCTGAGCAGTTCCGCTTGCTGACGTGGTCGGTGCGGTCAGGGCAGTGGGGATTACAAGGACGGCTTGATCCGGGTCCGGCCTGGTCACGTCCTGTGCGCCATGATCTGTATCACCGGGGGCATCGTCACCGGGGGCATCGCTTTGCAAATCCGGGGCTGAGGCCGCTTGGTTGACCGGTTTGTTGGCCGCCGGAGTTGCAGGCGGGGTCGACACCTCTGGCGTCGCGACACCAGCAGGGGGCGGTGGGGCGCCATCGGTACGGGTTTGCAGAACGGCGTTTCGAGAATCAGTTTCGCCATCCTCGAGGGTTTTCACCTCTGTTGTCGGCTGCGCCAAAACCTCTGCATTGGCGGGTGAGACCGTGGCCGCGGGCGGCTCTTTAGGTAGCATTGAAGCGACGCCTTCTGACGGCGGCGGCGGGTGCAGTATGGGATCAATATTTGCCACTTGCGCCTGAGCAGGCAGCGTTTTTTGCAGACCGGCAAGTGTTGCGAAATTTCTGGGCAGAAAGGCCTGCGTGATTTCTGGACTCGTGGCCACAAACGGCGCAGGCGCGACAGTTTGCACAGCCCTGCCACCTGCAGCGTCAGGATGCGTATTCTTCTGATGTATGGCGTCAAGACCGGGGAGTAGAAGATCGGGATCTGACCCAACTTTCTGAGCGGAAAGTGGGGAAAGGGAGAGAGGTTGCAAATTAGAGGGCAGTGCAACTGGTATTGGAACGGCGGCAGGAAATGGCAGTGGCGCAGGTAAGGAATTTGGTACGGTCGGGCCAATTTCAGGCATTTCCAGTGCAGCGAAACTTAGGTCTGGCGCAGCCAGCGCAGCCCCATTCTCAGCCTGGCCGCCTGCCTGAATCTGTTGAGTTGCAGCTCCTGCTAAGGACGCTTTTGGCGGATTTAACACAAAGGAAAACGCCTGAGCCAGTTCGCCACCTTCAAGTGGCAGATCGGTCGGGACAACAGGTTTGCCCTGGCCCTTCATTGCAGCAAGCAGCGCGCTGGGCGCCTGAAAACTCAACATGTTCAATCCCCGGAAATTCTTTCTCAGTTCAGGGGGAATATGGCCCAAGCCGGTTACTCAATCTTTACCGGGTTCTGCCAGAAAAGGAAAAACTCGACCCAATTTGAGAGAATGCAAAATGATGGACAAGGTTCAGGCAGCAACGCCCGTTGCTTCGCCCCCCTCAGGCACTTCGCCGCCCAATGCCAGGGACGAGGCGTTGCGTGCCGCCGCGCAAGATCTTGAGGCAAGTTTTCTGGCCGAGATGCTGAAATCGACCGGCATGGGCAAGCCGCAGTCGCAGTTTGGCGGTGGTGTGGGCGAAGAACAATTCACTTCGTTTCTGGTTCAGGCACAGGCGCAAGAGATCGCAAAGTCAGGCGGGCTGGGCCTTGCAGAGCATATTTTTGAGGCTTTGAAGGAGCGCGCTGATGCACGCTGAGAATTATCTGGATAAGGTTGAGGCGCTTTTGGACCGCGAGCGCGAAGCACTTTTGACGGGGCAGTTTGAGACTGTCCAGGCGCTGGCCATCGAAAAGGACAAGCTACGTGCGCATTCAGATCTGCCCACGTCACCCCCACCTGCTCAAGTGAAACGTCTAAAAGACAAGTCTGACAGAAATCAGCAGTTGTTTGCGGCCGCCCTGAAGGGCGTTCGTTCAGTTGCGTTGCGTCTGCAAAGCTTTCGCAAGAACGGCAGCGCCCTGAATACCTATGGCCGCGACGGCGCGCGCCAGAACACTGATAGTTCGCGCCAGACAACCTTTCAAAAACGGGCGTAAACGGCCAGCGCAAATCGGCTTTGATCTCGCTTTAGTTCAAATCCAGTCGAAATGCACAGGCCTGTTTAGGGAACTCTTAGGACTTCACCATCAGGGTCAATTTTGCACCCAATCGCGGGTGGCACGGAATGGCCCTTGCGCCGCGCCGTAGCCGTCAGAAGACACCCCAGCCCAAAACCAGTTCGCTGGGCGGGCAACCATTTCAGCGCAAAAGCGCTGCTAAAGTAAAGGAAATGAACTATGTCGAGTATTCTGACAAACACCAGTGCGATGGTGGCACTGCAAACCCTGAAATCAGTCAATAGCAACCTCGCCGGCGCCCAGCGCGAGATTTCGACCGGTAAATCGGTGGAATCTGCTAAGGACAACGCCGCCATCTGGGCGATTTCGAAAGTTATGGAATCGGATGTAAAAGGTTTTACGGCAATCTCCGGAAGCCTTTCATTGGGCGAATCAACGGTTGCCGTTGCGCGCCAGGGTTCCGAAACCGTGACCGACCTTTTGACGCAAATCAAAGGCAAGGTTGTCGCCGCTCAGGAAGAGAACGTCGACCGCTCAAAAATCCAAACCGACATCACCGCCCTGCGTGAACAGATCAACTCGGTTGTTGGTGCTGCTCAGTTTAACGGCCTCAACCTTTTGCAGGGCACGGCTGACGTGAATGTCCTGTCTTCGCTCGATCGTGCCAGCGACGGAACCGTCAAGGCCAGCAACATCACAGTAAACCGCCAGGATCTCTCGACGGCTGCTGGTACTTTTGGGTCGGGTACAGATCTATCTGCGAACGCAGTTCTAAGCGCGGCAGCTGCGACTAACGCAGGCAACTCGGCGACCGTAACACTTGCCGCAGACGTAGATTATAGCGCCGACACATTCCAGTTGAATGTCGCAGGCGCAACGCTGTCGTTTGCAGCAGGTGATCTGACCGGCAACCAGGACGCTGCTGCCGCGACGATCTCAGCTTCCCTGAATGCGCTTGGCCTTACTGGTGTGCAGGCAAGTGTAGCCACGAATGTGATTACAATTACGTCAACGCGGGCATTCGAAGACGTGGCGCTCTCTGCCACAAAGAACGGAGGCGGAATCGATGTTACCGTCTCAGCCGCAACAATCGCCGAACGCGCCGAGAACATCACCTTTTCAGCTGGCGCGGCTGTAAAGGAAGGTGATGGTTACCAAATCAGCGTCGGGGGAACTGCGTTTTCTTATATCGCCGCGAAGGGCGAGACATTTGCTGACGTGGCTGCAGGTTTGAAAATTGCTGTGGATGGCGGTGCCATTTCGGGTGTCACGACTCAGGTCACAAAGACAGCAGGTGGCCAGTCCGTTCTGAAAATCGACAATTCTTCGGCGGTGTCTGTAAGTTTGTTGCGCTCCGGAGCTGAGGGCGGCACAGCATCAGGCGGGCTATTTGGCCTGGCGTCGATTGATGTGACCACGAACTCGGGCGCAGATGCGGCGCTTGCGAACGTCGAATCACTGATCAACAACTCGATCGATGCCGCTGCTTCCTTTGGTTCTGTTCAGGGACGCATCCAGACGCAGAGCGACTTCATCGGCAAATTGACAGACTCGCTCAAGTCAGGGATCGGAACGTTGGTTGATGCCAATATGGAAGCGGTCTCGGCACGACTACAAGCGCTGCAGGTTCAGCAACAGCTGGGTATTCAGGCGCTGTCGATCGCCAACCAGGCACCTCAGAGTGTTCTTTCTCTCTTCCGGTAATATGAACAGGCGGGGCGCAAGAATTTTTGCGCCCCCCCAACAGTTTCAGCGATGAATTCGTGGGGTAACGCCCCTTCGCCAACCGAAAGGAAGAGACGTGAACGCACACAAAGCGGCACAACAGGCCTATGCATCCTCGGCTAGCCCCCATAGAACTTCGCGGGGAACGGAATATGAAGTGTTCTCTAGGATCACTCGGCGCCTGCATGGTGCTATCCAGACGACACCGCTGAACTTTTCGGAACTGGTGCAGGCATTGCATGAAAACCGCGAACTTTGGACCTTGCTGGCAGCAGATGTGGCCGACAAAGACAACAAGCTTCCCGCGCCGCTGCGAGCGCAGATCTTTTATCTGGCAGAATTTACAAATCATCACACACGGCAGGTCCTATCGCAGGACGCAACGGCGGATGTTTTGATCGAAATTAACACGGCCGTCATGCGCGGCCTTCGCAATCAGAAAGTCCCACAATGACCGGTCTGGTTCTAAAACTTAGCCCAAAGGAGCGCATCCTGATCAATGGTGCCGTGATTGAAAACGGCGATAAGCGAAGCCGTTTGTCGATCGTTACGCCAGGGGCAAATATCCTGCGTTTGCGCGATGCCATTCATCCCGAGCAGGTTAACACCCCAGTCCGGCGGGTTTGCTATGTGGCCCAGCTTGTTCTGTCTGGCGATGCAGATCCCGATGAAGCTCGGCTGCAGTTAATGCGGGGCATTGAGCAGCTAAGTCAGGTTCTGACGGATGAAGACAGCCGCGCGCATTTGACCGTTGCAACCGATGCGGTTGCCGACGACCAGTTCTATCAAGCACTTAAGGCGCTGAGAGCGCTTTTGCCCCGCGAAGACAGGCTTTTAGCGAGACACCGGGGATGAGCTTTCAGCCCATCGTACCGTTTGGCGGAAACGCAGGTTGGGCATTTTTAAACCGAACCCGCGCGACGCAAGAAGCCGCCTTTGCACGCGCGCCGACGCAACAGCGCGAGACCGATTATTTCGCGGCAAACATTCAGGACGTCAAATCAGCGGACCAGTTGGTCAATGATCGTACGCTGCTGAAGGTGGCCCTCGGCGCCTTTGGACTGGAGGCGGACATTGACAACAAGTTCTTTCTCAAAAAGATCCTGGAAGATGGAACACTGACCAGTGACGCTCTGTCAAATAAGTTGGCCGACAAGCGCTATCGCGATTTCTCCAAGGCATTCGGTTTCGGTGATTTTTCTGTTCCGCGAACTGTTCTTTCAACTTTTGCAGATGAGATAACTTCGACCTACAGCAGGCTTCAATTCGAAGTCGCCGTCGGTGAGCAGGCCGAGCCTTTGCGCCTGGCAATGAATTTGGAACGCCAACTGGGTGAGATCGCCGCGTCCAGCACGACAAATGATGGCAAGTGGTTTACTATCATGGGCACGGCGCCCCTGCGATCCGTGTTCGAGACCGCCTTGGGGTTGCCAAAGTCAGTCGGAAGCATCGATATCGACAAGCAGATTGAGATATTTAAGGACCGCGCAGAGCGTACATTTGGCACATCGGATCTTGCCGAATTTGGAACTTCTGACCGAATTGCAGATGTGAACCGAAAGTTCCTCGCAAGAAGCGAGATTTCTGATGTGTCGCAAGTGTCTCTTCCGGGTTCAGTGGCACTCAGTTTACTTCAAAGTAGCAGTTTCAGTTACGGCCGGCTGTTCTAGTCCAGCCGAAACTTTCAAGGTGATTTTACTGCTACAGCAGTGATCATTACACCAAAATGTCTCAGACCACTCCGGGCGAAGAGACGTCAGTTTCAGTCAAACGGTTGGCCCGGATTTTCACGCAGGATTACTATGAGAAGATTTTCCCTCTAGATGTCGCGCGAGCCTTGCAAAGCTGTCGGTAATTGCACCAGGTTCATCGGCGGCAAGATACCGATCCAGTGCCGGCCAGATTGGCAACACGGCGTCGATATCTATGTCCGATCCGGGCGAATAAAGCCCGGCCTGGATCATCATTTCCGCCCGATCATATGCCCCCAGCAAACGCCGCGTTTGATTTATCAGGATGTTCTCTGGCTCGGATGCTGCAGTAGGAAGGCTGCGCGAAACTGAACGCAAAAGGTCAATTGCGGGGTAGCGCCCACGCTCAGCAATTGCGCGATCCAGAACAACATGCCCATCCAAGACGCCACGCAATGTGTCGGCGACCGGCTCTTCCATGTCCGAGCCCGCGACAAGGACACTGAAAATCGCAGTAATGTCACCGCTGTGTTCCAGGCCTGGCCCGGCGCGTTCGGCAAGCGACATGATGGCTTGAGCCATCGATGGTGGATGCCCCTTCAGCGACGCACCTTCGCCCGATGCTAGTGCAATCTCACGGTGCGCTTCGGCAAATCTGGTGACCGAATCCGTCAACAACAAAACGTGGGACCCCTGGTCGCGAAAATGCTCAGCTACGGACATCGCGGTCAGTGCACAGCGCCTGCGGATCAACGCGGATCGGTCAGAGGTTGCGGCAATTACAACAGACCGTGACAGCCCCTCTTTCCCTAAAGTGTTTTCTACGAATTCGCGCACTTCGCGACCACGTTCACCGACGAGGGCGATAACTACAACGTCGGCCTCAACCCTTTTTGCAAACTTTGCCAACAAGGACGATTTTCCAACGCCAGAGCCCGCAAAAAGCCCGATCCTCTGACCACGCACCAAGGGTAGAAGCGTGTTGAAAATGGCCACTCCGGTTTCCAGCCGCCCGCCCATCTGCCGCCGTTGCGTGGCGGGCGGCGGCGATCCGATTAGCGATCTTGCGGTCCGTCCGCGCAGGAGTGGCCGGCCATCCAAAGGTGCGCCCGAAGGGTCAATGATGCGGCCAATCCAGGCGTTGTCGGGCGCGATAGTTGTCGGGCCGAAATGGATGGCCCGCGCGCCAAGTGTCGCGCCTTCGATCGAGCCATCAGGAAAGACCGTCGCGACTTCACCATTGAGCGCAACAACCTCGCCGCCCAACTGCGCGCCACCATCAAGTGCGACCGCAACCTGATCGCCAATTCCGGCGACATGGTTCAGGCCAGATATCTGCATTGCGCCACGGCTTACACCGCATACGCGCCCGACATCGCGCACGGCGGTCAGCGACGAAATTTCCGCCCAGAGGTTTTCCAGATTTGGCGAGGACATTTCGTGAACTCCTATTGTGCGCAAACCCTTTCTAAAGGAATCGCAGTTAATGCTTGGTTGAAACCAGTCGTGGGAGAAGCCCCGATGCTAGATAAGATCGAAATTATGCGCATGGCGCAGGGAATGGCGGCTCATGCCGGCGCCCGACAGGCCACTATTGCGCAGAACGTCGCCCAGGCTGACACGCCGGGCTATAGGGCGCGCGACATTGCGCCTTTTTCCGAGAGTTATTCCAATAATACGTCGACCGAATTGCGCCGCACACGTGCGGGGCACCTTGGCGCGTCCGATGCCGCAGACGGGTCAGAGTTTAGGATGATCCGGTCACAAGGGACCGAGGCACCGAATGGCAACACCGTGTCCCTGGAAACGGAGATGGTCAAATCGGCCGAGGTCCGCCAGCAGCACGAAATGGCCCTTTCGATTTACAAATCCTCGCTGGACATTCTGCGTGCCAGCATTGGCCGACGATAGGGAGTGAATTGATATGAGCGATCTCTTTCAAACCCTGTCATTGTCCGCCAGCGGCATGCGCGCGCAATCGATGCGCCTCCGACATGTCTCTGAAAACATTGCGAACTCTGATACGCCAGGATATCGGCGAAAACTGGTCGCTTTTGAGGACACCCTTAAACAAGGGGTCAGCACCGGCGAGGTTTCGCTGGGTGATGTGACCCTTGACCAACGCGAACTTAAGCGCGTTTTCGACCCCGGCCATACACTGGCCGATGGCAGCGGCTACTATGATGGATCGAACGTCGATCTGGTGGTTGAAATTGCTGACGCGCGCGAAGCGCAGCGCTCATACGAAGCAAATCTGAAAATCTTTGATCAGGCGCGGCAAATGTCGTCGGCCCTGTTCGAACTGCTTCGTCGATAAGAGGAAATCGGAATGGATATCAAATCTTCTCTTGCCGCCCAAAACTATGCGGCCACCCGCCCCGCCACGGCGCCGAATGCGCAATCTGGTGGGGCAGGTGATCTTTTCAAACAGGCGGCGCAAGACTTTGCAGCCACCTTGTCAGAGGGTGAACAGGCCGCGAAGTCAGCGATGACAGGTGGGGCGGATCCTTATGCTTTGGTTCAGGCGCTTGCCCAGACAGAGCTGGCCGTTGAGACGGCTGTCACAGTCCGCGACAAAGTTGTCGAAGCTTATCAGGAAATCCTGAGGATGCCCGTCTAATGGAAGAGATGGTTTTTTATGACACGATGCGCCAGGCACTTTGGATCGCGGTTACCATCTCGACGCCAATCCTGCTTGTCGCATTGGTCGGTGGCGTCGCCATTGGCCTCTTTCAGGCGTTGACATCGGTGCAGGAAATGACCCTGACCTTCGTACCAAAACTTGCGGCTATCGTCGCGGTTTTTTGGATGACGATGGGGTTCATGACTGAAAGCCTGACGGCCTTCTTTCAGATGCGCATAATCCCCCTGATTGCGAGCATCTGAGATGGACAACTCAGGCTACACAACGCTTACGCGCCAGTCGGGGTTGATGCGGGAAATGCAGTCGGTCGCAAACAATATTGCGAACGTTTCAACGACCGGGTTCCGCAAGGAAGGCGTTATATTCTCGGAATTCGTGCAGGATTTGCCGAACGAAGGTTCCTCGCTGTCGATGGCCACAGCAAATGCCCGTAACATCGACCTGCGTCAGGGACCGGTGACTATGACTGGTGGTACGTTTGATTTTGCCATCGAAGGCGAAGGGTTCTTTTTGATCGAAACGCCCGATGGTCAATCGCTAACCCGCGCGGGCGTTTTCACTCCAAATTCTGATGGCGAGTTGGTAACCCCCGACGGAAACAGGTTGTTGGACGCTGGTGCGTCACCAATCTTTGTCCCGCCGGATGCCCGATCGGTAAGCCTGGCGGGCGACGGAACGCTTAGCGCAGACGGTCGGCCGCTTTCGCGGATCGGGCTTTACGTACCCGAAACTGCGGGTGATTTGACCCACCAGGGTGGTGTCTTATTCAGTACAACACAGGATCCTGTTCCACTTGATGGGGCGTCTATCCTGCAAGGCTTTTTAGAAGATTCCAACGTGAACCCTGTGATTGAGATCGCACGGATGATCGAAGTTCAACGCGCCTATGAACTGGGCCAGAACTTTCTCGACAAAGAAGATGAGCGTCTGAGGTCTGTTTTGCAGACCCTAGGCCGATAGGAAAAGGAGGTCGCAATGCGCGCCCTGAAAATTGCCGCCACAGGAATGTCCGCCCAGCAGATGCGGGTCGAGGTCATCTCGAACAACCTCGCGAACATGAATACGACCGGCTATAATGCACGGCGGGCGGAGTTTGCCGACCTGCATTACCAGCAACTGACGCGACCCGGGACCATCAATGCCGCCGATGGAACGGTCGTTCCGACCGGCGTGCAGCTGGGCTTGGGCGTTCGCCCGACAGCTGTTTCGATCAACCTTGAACAAGGTACTCTCGAGGCAACGGGCGGTGATCTGGATGTTGCGATCGAAGGTCAGGGATATCTGGAGGTAGTGCTGCCTTCGGGGCAAGCGGGATTCACGCGTGATGGCGCGATGAAACGTTCCGCAGACGGGTTGATTGTGACTTCGGATGGCTATGCAGTCGTCCCGCAGATCACGATCCCGGCGGACGCGAGGTCAATTTCCGTTAACGCCGAAGGCGAGGTTTACGCCTATTTCAAAGATCGCGTTCAGCCCGAGCTTTTGGGACAGTTCACATTGGCCGGTTTCACAAACCCCAAGGGGTTGGAGGCTCTTGGTAGCAACCTGTTTGTCGAAACCGCGGCATCTGGGGCGTCTCTGGTCAGTACGCCGGGGACAAATGGACTTGGCACTTTGCGGCAAGGGTATCTTGAGAACAGTACGGTCGACGCGGTGCGCGAAGTTACCGAACTGATTGAGGCGCAGCGTGGATATGAGCTGAACGCCAAGGTGATTACTGCCGCCGACCAGATGCTTGGCGCTGCGACACAAATCCGATGATCCGAGCAATTTTGATATTTGCATTAATTGCAGCAGCATTGCCATCTACAGCGGACGTTGTCGTTGCGACGCGCACTTTGCGGGCGACTTCGGTTTTGACGCAACAGGATGTCGAACTGGCCTCCGTCGATGTGGCGGGTGGGCTGGGCGCGTTGGACCAAGCGATCGGGATGGAGGCGCGCGTCACACTCTATGCTGGGCGCCCAATACGTCGCGGCGATATAGGGCAACCGTCAATAATCAACCGCAACCAAGTGGTGCCGCTCGTCTTTCAGACCGGCAAACTTGAGATCACAACCGAAGGTCGTGCACTGGGGCGTGGCGGCGTTGGCGCAACAATACGCATCATGAACCTATCATCACGAACCACCGTTTTCGGCATCATCCAGCCTGATGGCTCGGTTGCTGTAAAACGCTGATCTAAGGAGGAACTTCCATGCGCTTTGTATTGCTTTCTTTGTTGACTGTTTTCGCGGCCGCTGGCTGTACGCGACTAAATCAGGTCGGAAAGGCGCCTGCGTTTACTCCAACAGATGGCGGGCCCGAATTCAGAGCGATGATGATCCCAAATGAACTGCCCCAAGCACAGCAAAAGAACTCCTCTGACGGCGCGTCTCTTTGGACTGCAAACCGGCAGTCTCTATTGGGTGACCGGCGTGCGGTGCAGCGGGGTGACATTTTGACCGTTGTGATCAAAATCGACGAAAAAGCAGAGATCTCGAATTCTTCGGGCCGGTCGCGCAATGGTTCCGAAAACCTGTCCATCCCGTCCTTATTCGGCATACCGCAGCGCATAGATCCGTTGCTCCCGGAAGGCGCGTCTTTGGACAGTGCGGTGTCGGCAACGTCGTCAAGTTCTTCAGGCGGGACAGGTTCGGTTAGTCGCAAGGAAAAGCTGACCCTCAGGGTTGCGGCAACTGTCGTCGATGTATTGCAGAATGGCGTTCTTAGCATCCAAGGCATTCAGGAAGTTCGCGTGAACTTTGAAATGCGAGAGTTGTTGGTGGCTGGCTACGTACGACCGGAAGATATCTCGCGCCAAAATGAGATCACGTATGACAAGATTGCTTCGGCCAGAATCTCATACGGCGGACGCGGTCAGATCAGCGACGTCCAGCAACCCCGATATGGCCAACAGGTCGCCGATATTCTGCTACCGTTCTAGGAGACATCATGCTCGGAAAACTGCTTCCTATACTTCTGGCCTTTTTGGGCGTCGGCGCAGGTATCGGCGCAGGGCTTGCTTTGCGATCGCCGCCAGAGGAAGCCTTGGCGGCGGAGGCCTGTGTGCCGACTCAGTCTGAAGTCGCGCTAGAAACTCCGCCGCAAGATGCTGCTGGCGAAGATGCAACTTACGATTACGTGAAACTGAACAATCAGTTTGTAATCCCTGTCGTCGAAGAGGCCCGAGTTGCAGCGCTGGTGGTGATTTCACTGAGTGTAGAGGTGGCCGCGGGCCAGAGTGAATTGGTTTTCAAGCGCGAGCCAAAACTGCGTGACGCGTTTTTGCAGGTCATGTTCGACCATGCAAACTCTGGTGGGTTCAATGGTGCGTTCACTAATGGCAACAGCATGCTGATTTTGCGTGATGCGCTGCGCGAAGTTGCCCGGAAGACGTTGGGCAAAACCGTGACGGATGTTCTTATCATCGATCTGGTCCGCCAAGACACCTAAGAATTGTCAGGGCGGATTTACACGTCACTTGGCGGACAAAGCAAGTTTCTTCATGACCGCATCACGCCCAAACGTAAGGCGAGCAGCAGCTCTGCGAGTGTTGATCTGCGCTAATACCAGCGCCAATTGCTGATTGATCTCCAATCGGCGGCGTTCGCACCAAATGCGATATAGCTCAAAGTTTTGGGCGTCACTTGGCGAGATCGAGCTTTCCGTTTTCACACGCTCGGGTGAAAGATTGAGGTACGCCGTTCTCAATTCCTGTTCTTTGCTGGTTAGCACACGAAGCTTGGCGAGATCTGCTTCCAACGCCAAAGCTGTCAGGGTTTGAAGCTTTCGGATCTTTTCAGTTTGCGTCATCAAAACCCACCTTTTCTGGCACGGGCGCGCATTGCCTCTGCGAAACGGATTGCCGCGGCAACGGCGCGGTATTGGTCAGGGTGGATTTCTTGATCAACCTCAACAGTTGCATGCAAAGCCCGCGCGGTCGGCGGATCACTATGAATTGGGACGCCCTCTTTAGCAGCTATTTCGCGAATACGGGCCGCAATTTCGTCAACGCCTTTGGCAACACAGACCGGCGCGGCACCGGGTTTGCGTGTCCACTTCAAGGCCACCGCATAGTGCGTTGGGTTGACGATGACGACATCTGCATCCGGCACATCCGAAAGCATTTGGTTCATCGCAATCTCGTAGCCGCGCTGACGGCGCTGGTTCTTGAGCTGGGGGTCGCCTTCTTGTTGCTTAGCTTCGTCGGTCACTTCTTTTCGTGACATCCGGTTCTTGCGCAGATGTTCCTGTTTTTGCCAGACCATGTCGACCACGCCGATCACAAGGGAAATGACCAAAACCAGCGACAGGAAACTAAGCGTCAAATTCGCAAGGGTCAGAGTCGCTGGTCCGGCTCCTCCAGAAAGGGTCATCATGATCTGAGGAAGGTTCGCTGACAGGTACATGCCGACCAATACGGAGTAGATCGTTAGCTTGACCGTGCTTTTTGCGAACTCGAAAAGCCCGTTACGCCCAAACTTGTTCTTGGCGTTCGAAATCAGGGAAACCCTCGAAATCTTTGGCTTTAGCTTTTCGGATGCAAATACTAACCCCTGTTGCGCGATGAGCGATGCCAGAACCAACGCTGCGGGCACCGCGAACCAGGGGATGACGGCTTTGCTGGTCGTCAGTATAATCATCGCCGTGATAGGCGCACCGCCGCTGAACATTGCGGCTGATAGTTCAGGCGACTGGCGGATAAGGTTCGTAAACAGGATGCTCAATGTGTCGACAGCTTGCGCCCCAAAACCCAACGCCACCAACAAGAGCCCGCCGTAAGCGGCAGCTGTCATCAGGTCGGTCGAGCGCGGGACCTCGCCTTTTTTGCGTGCGTCATCCAGTTTCTTTTGCGTCGGTTCGTGTTGCTTGTCTTCGTCACTTGCACCGCCGCTCATCTTGGTGTCCCGAACGGGTTGGACAAAAAGCCGGACAATGCACCGGCCCAGATGCCCAGCATCAGTGGTGCCGCGACAAAGAGCAGAATCAACCCGCCGGCGGTGATTGCCGGGGCACCCACAAATGCGACCATCAACTGAGGCATCGCCTTGTTAATGACGCCCAGCGCCACGTTGTAGATCAGGGAGGCGATGACAAAGGGGGCCGCAAGCGTAAAAGCCAGGCCAAAGGCATGTGCGACACGCATGATACCCCATTGAGCGAGGGTTTCGCGCGCCGGGAATTTTCCGGGTGGCAAGATGTCGTAGGACAGAACGAACAGTTCAACGATGTGGATGTGCAAACCCATCATCACTGCGAGTGCGAGGCCGCTTACGACCAGAACATGACCGATCGCGGGGAGAGGTTCGACGCCCGCACCGGCAAAAATCTGTGACAGCGAGGTTGCCTGTGCGGCGATTGAGCCCGCGATCTGAAGTGCCATCACGAATAGGCGCAGCATGATGCCCAAGGTCAGGCCAATGACGACCTCGGTCGCGACAAAGATCCCGATTAAGGAAGGCGTGTTTTCGGCCGGGACCACAAGGTCACTGACAATCGGAACCAGGATGAAGGTGAAGGCCAGCGCCAGTCCAAGCCGCACTTGTGCCGGTACTGATTGTTCGCCGAATGCCGGTAAAAGCGCCATTGCCGCGCCAACGCGTAGAAACACCAGAAAGCTGGCGAACAATCCGGCTTGTGCCCAAGGGATGATCGCCTCAAGCGCCTGCATCATGCCGGGACGAGGCCAACCAAAGATGGGCGTGCCTCAAGTCCGATTTCTTCGAAAGAGAGGACCGGGTTGCTGACGCCTTTGGCGCTGAGAACTGTGCGCAAGAAACGCCGTCTGCGCGTCGAGGTTACCACAGCCGGATAATGCCCGTTTTCGCTGGCTTGGGTTATCTTTTCGGCAACCGAACCTGCGAGCCGGTTAAAGGCCTCGGGCGGGAGGGCGATGTCGGATTGGCCACGCTCGCCGTCAATCTGATAGGTTTGAAAGGTTTCTTCCCACTCTGGTGCAAGCTGAACCAAGGGGATGGTTCCATCCTCTCGCTTAAGTTCGGCGACCAACTGAAACCCCAGCCTCTGGCGCACATGTTCGCAAATTCCATCCGGCGTCGGGTAAATTGGGCGCGCTTCGGCAATAGCCTCGATTATTAGCGGCAGGTTTCTAACCGAAACCCGTTCTTCCAAAAGCAACCGCATGACAGTGACAAGAAGATCAACGGAAACCTTTTCAGGAATAAGCTCGTCCAATAGCCGTCGGTTGGCATCGCTGCGTTTGGCATCGGAAAGGTTGGTGAATTCATCAAGAAGCCGCCGCATCGCCTTCATCGACAGCAAGCGCGCGAGGTTCAGCTTGATTACTTCCAAAAGATGCGTCGCCAAAACTTCGGTCGGCGTGACGATTGTCATTCCGGACAAAGCCACGTCTTCTTGTTGGTTTTCGTCAATCCACCTTGCCGGCGCGCCATAGACCGGTTCCTTTACAAGATCGCCGCCGGGTACACCGCCAGAACCATCCGACAAGAGAGCCAGTACATTGCCCGGGCGCAACTTATCGCGGGCCTGTTCAACGCCTTGAATTCTGACAACGTAAGCTCCGGGCGTCAAAGCGGCGTTATCCGTTAGCCGAATTTCCGGCAGAACCATCCCAAAAACCGTCGCCACATGCGACCGCATATTTGCGATGCGGGCATCAAGGCCGGTTGCCGGGTCAAGGACCATCGCTACAAGATCCGGCGCAAATTCCACGTGAATGTCATCAAGATCCAGAATGTCGCCCATTGGCTTTTCCTTGGGCTCGGCGGTTGGCGCTTCTGCTATTTCGAGGGTGTCCTGGGCGCTTCTTAAATTGGCTCGGCGGGCGTACCACGCACAGGTTATCAGCGTCGCAGCACCGGCAATAAACGGCAAGAACGGAAGCCCGGGAACCAGCGCAAACATCGCCATCAACATCCCGACAGTGGCAAGCGCGGAAGGGTAGCGGCCAAGCTGTGCGACAAGAGCAAGATCAGTTGACCCGATGGCGCCGCCGCGGGCCAACAACAAAGCCGAAGCAATTGAGATGATCACCGCTGGAATTTGGGATACCAGGCCATCACCGACGGTCAAAATGGCGTATGTCTCAAACGCCAGGCCAATGGGCATCCCGTGAATTATGACGCCAATCAGCAGCCCCATGATTAGGTTCAAAAGCGTGATCAGCAGCCCGGCAACCGCGTCGCCTTTTACAAATTTCGATGCCCCGTCAAGCGACCCGAAGAACGTCGTTTCGGCCTGCTCTCTCTCGCGCCGAGCTTTCGCTTCGGTGTGATCGATCGCCCCGGCAGACATGTCGCTGTCAATCGCCAATTGCTTGCCCGGCATCCCGTCCAGGGCGAAACGTGCGCCGACTTCCGCCATACGGGCGGCGCCCTTTGTGATGACGATGAAATTCACAATCACCAGAACCCCAAATACGACAAGGCCCAAAAAGACGCTGCCACCCATAACAAAGTTTGCAAACCCTTCGATCACGCCGCCGGCAGCATCTGTGCCTGTATGCCCCTGACCGACGATCAGCTTGGTGGATGACACGTTGAGCGAGAGGCGCAACATCAGCGACGCAAGCAGGATCGTTGGGAAGGCAGAAAAATCCAGCGGGCGTTCGATAAAAAGCGTCACGGTGAAGATAAGGATGGCCAATGCAAATGACGCGGCCAGGCCGACGTCCAGCACCCAAGGCGGCATCGGCAGGATCATCATTACAATGACGGCCATCAACGCCAACGCCAAAAGGATAGTGGGCTGAAAGATGTATGCCAGCTTCATCTATTCAGAAGACCCGCGCTCGCAGAAACTTCGATCAGCCGACGCGCGCCCGGAGCGAGTGGTACAAGTGAGCCCAAAGTCGATCCGCCAATTCGCCCTTGCAAGAGCGGATATTGGTTGGCTAGGGGCGGGTCAGGTCGCGGTTGGTTTGACGGACTTGCCGTTGCTTGGACAATTGGAAGGTCTTCCAGCCCGGCCCGATAAGTTGCGAACCTTTTTTTGTAGCGATCCGCATATTTTTTGGTTCTAGAGTGATAAGCACCAGCGGCTGCGTTCCAATCGCCCATCTCTTCAAAGAGTTGCTTCAAAAATTTCGCGGCGTATCGCGCGTTGGCCAGCGGATCAAACATTTCTTCGATCGAACTGAATTCCTGGCCGTGCCATTTGAAGTTGATCTGAAAGCAACCGACATCAAAGCTGCGCGCGCCGGTTTTGTAGTGCTTATATACATAGGCACGGGCTTGGTCCTGATCGTCGAACCATTTTCCCTTGCCTTCCATGTTCACGGTCCATGGCCAGGGCACCATGTCACCGTTCCGCTTTCGGCCAGTTTCGTTCAGAGAGATCGCGCGCAATACTGAAAGTGGGACACCGCTTTCAATAGAGGCGCGTTCGGCGGCGGTTTCGCACAAAGCCGGAAGGTCGCCGGTTTCAACACTGGATTGAGCGGCTCGCCCAGTCAAAATATATACCATCAGACAGAGCGCAAAAATGCCCAAGTGAGATCGCGTCTGCCACGCGCCTCGGTCGACTAAGATCGCTCTGTTCCAGATCTTCATGTGCTGCATTTCTTGCTGCAAAGGTTGAACTAGAAATACGTGGACAGGGTTTACAAATTATGAGCAGGGCCTTGTGGTGTTCAGTTGGTAAGAACTTTATTTGCCAACTCCTGGATTTTCTTGCTGCGCGCAATCAAAGCCCGACCTTTCGCCAAGGGGGGCAATGCCGTCAGATCCTGGGGCGGTGGCGATTCATTAGTATCCGGTGAGATGGCCGCCGCCGGGCCTGCCGATGGCGCGCTCAAAACGTTTGCTGTGATACTTGTAGCGTCACTCTGTTCAGGATATTTACTAACACCCATTGGTGGATCTCCAACGCCTAGTTCAGTGGCCTTGTCGTCAAAGCCTAACTCTCTAAGGCGCCGCGAAAAGTTCGCCCGCGCCTTTGGCGAAATGGCAGCGTCCAGCTTTGAGAAGGTCGACGAAAACGAGAACCGAAGAAACTGAGCATCATGCTCCAACTCTACAAGGTTGTTGGCGACCTGATCCGACAGTTCGGCTTCTGCAGTCGGAAGCCTTAACAATGCCTGAACAGCCTCGCCATGCTCGCCGAGTTTGGAAAGCGCTTGGACCAAAATCGGAGCCATTTGCCTTTCAAAATCCGAACCCTGTCGTTCAAACATAAGGGCTTGAGCCGCAACAACCATGTCTCGCGTCGGAGCTTTCCGGTTTTGCAGCAACAACGACATCAAGTCGAAAAGTGCCTGAGGTGAATTGTCGTCACCTCGCGATATTACAGTTTCAAGAGTACCCGTTGCAGCATCCAGATCGCCGGACCTGGCCATCATGTTCGCTTCGAGAATGTCAAATTTTGAACCATGCTCGCCATCGGCGCGGGCGATTGCGTTCCGAACCGCGCGAGCAGATTCTTCGTCATTCTTTGCCAGAAATTTCTGCGACAAGCCTGGGCCAAGTTCTCGTCTAAGATGCAGCGGCAGTGCTGAGAAACTTAAAAGAATTGCCGAGGTGTTTGCGAAGTCGGTGCCCGGCCAGTCATCACTTGCAAGCGCCGCCCAAAGTGCGCCGGGTGTGTCGCAAGTGATCTGACTATTTATGGCAGCTGATGCTTCCAAACTTTGGCCGTCCATCAATCTAGCAATCTCGGCCAAAACGTCGCGGTCGACGGAATTTTCTGCCGCGGCCTCAAGCAAGGCCAAGGCCTCAGCGCCGAAACCCGCGAAAAGATAAGCATGAACCAAATTTAGTACTGCGCTATCAGAGATGTGATCGACTTCGTCTGAAAGTTTTGCTCGCGCCCTTACGACATTTTCCCACGCGTTCGAATCCCCCTGCCAGAGCGAAACATCCGTCAGTTCAGCAGGCAGGCATTTCACGCCAATGGCGGTCAGTTCCGGCGGCTCTGGCATCGGGGCATCGCGGTCAATTTGGGTCTCTGTACGGAAGTTCAGATGCTCTTCCATAGCAGCCTTCTTAACTTCCTTCTTTTTGGAGGTTACGCTCACCGCTAGTTCATTTTCACTATTACGAACCGGCTTAGCCGCTTGAGGTGCAGCCACTAAGCCTTGCGCAGATGCGCGCCCAAGTTGTTTGAGAAGTTGCTCACGCATTTGGTAGGCCCGCAAACTCGCCGCCAGCTCAGGGGCGGGTTGTTGGACTGGGTCTAACTTTAGAGCGGACGTAGGGTTTGACGATGGCCCAGGTGGATCAGTGGCTTTGTTTTGCGGCTTCTTCGGGAACTGCTGTCCAAGCTTCACTTCTCCTGGAGCTAATGCCAGAGAAATTGGTTCGGCAGGTGGATGAGGGGTAATGGACGGATTGTTGTTGGAGGGCCTTTCAGAGATGGCAACCTCGTCGGATGAGAACCCTGCTTCAAAGGGCGATGAAGCGACGGGGGGGCCATCTTTGACGTCGATAACCAATAGTCCGGAACGGAATTCAAAAGCGTCAATATGACAGAGACAGTCGACATCGAACTGCAAGCCCCCGTCGGTCGGCCTGATAGCGCGGATGCGGTTCGTCGTCATTTTGCGGAATACGTCATCCAGATCGAACTGCCGACTCTCGCCTGCGATCCTAAGACGGTAACCATTACTTGTTCTGCCGAGCGTCCAGTCCGGAGATGTTGAAAACGTCAGAACCACGCGGGAAAAATCCGTGTGCTCTCCGCTGCGCACTGCAATCGGCGCAGCAGCTAATGTAGAAGGTAGTAGACAAACAGCGATCGCCAGCCAACGTATCATGCTGCATCCTGTTGCTTGGTTCCCTTTAACGCCTCCTCAAGCTCAGCAAAGCTTGGGCGAATGTGGCTGGGTGTATTTTGACGACCCACTTCAATACAAATGTTGGTTGCGTGGTTGTGCAGATTTGCGACCAAAACTTCGCGGATGAGTTGGTAGAAGTGCGCATCTTCTTCAACAACGCTTTTGACCTTAGCCGAGAACGGCCCGACCAGACCGTAGGCCAGAAAGACGCCGAGGAAGGTGCCGACAAGAGCGCCGCCAATCAGCTTGCCCAAGATCTCCGGCGGCTGATCAATTGAGCCCATTGTCTTGATCACACCAAGAACGGCCGCAACAATTCCCAAAGCAGGCAGTCCATCGGCAATGCCCTGAAGGGCATGACTGGAATGCAAAGCATGGTGCAGGTTTGCTTCCATTCTTTTCTCAAGCACCTCTTCGACCTGGTGCGGGTCGTCATAGTTCATTGAAGCCGAGCGAAGGGTATCGCAGATCAAGTCGATGGCTTCTTGATCCTGCATGATCTTCGGGTAGCGCGAAAAGATTGCCGAATCAGCCGGGTTTTCAATGTGTTCTTCGAGGGCGACGGCATTCTGGCGCGCCAGTCGTATCAATTCGAAGAGCAGACATAGCAGGTCCCGGTAGTCCTGAGGCAGCCATTTGGCACCCTTAAAGACCTTCCCGAGATCCTTTATCGTGTGCTTGATCCCCGACAAATCACTGCTGATGACAAAGGCACCTACAGCGGCGCCGCCAATGATAATCATCTCGAACGGCAATGACTTGAGGATAATCCCCATCTTGCCACCCGCTGCGAGGTAGCCGCCAAACACCATCACAAAAATCGTGGCAATCCCGACGATGCCGATCATTGCGGGCCCCTTTTACTGAATCTAACTGTCACAAAAACTATAAGTAGTCAGAGTTAAGAAACCCTGTTGTTTGTCTGGATCAAGTTTTGGGGACAGTCGCATTTCTTCCGGCCAGAATCACACTGATGCCATAGGCCTTTTGAGAAGTAAGACCCGCCATTATCGCTGCAGCAGCGGCTGGCTGCATTCGTGCAAGAAACCCCGCCGCGAACTCAGGCGCCATTTCTTCAAATAGTAATGCAGCCTTCTTGGGCTTCATGTTTTCATAGACTTCGGTCAAACGAGCGATGTCGCCTTCGGATGCAGATTCCGCCATAGCGATCGTCGCCGCAAGATCCTGTTCGGCTTGCCTAAGCTCCAAAAGGTTTTGGGAAATTTCTGCCTTTGATTTCTCAAGCTCTGCGGTTTTTCGTGCGGACAGCTCTTCGAACTTCTTCACCCTTGCATCAAACTCTTGTTCGGAACTGTCCAGGACATTGCTGCGTTTTTGAAGAGCAGCCAATAACTCGGACACCCCATCATCCAGCCCGTGCTTAGGCCCGACTTTTGCAGCTGATTTCTCTATCAGTGGCTGCACTTCGCGCGCGACGGCTAGTCCCGTTCCGGACCCGATTCTGATCAAGCCGGAGGTTGCCAGTAGGAAGGCCAAAAGCATCAGAACGCTGCGCGATGACCGTCTTGGCATTCGTGTTTTGGTTGGGCTACTCATTGTGCTACCTCAACTGGGCCGCGCGAATGGCGAAAGACTGGCGTCTTGGGGGGCGGAGAAGGCTCAGCAATTTGTTGGTCTGGCGCCTTTGACTGCATATTTTTCGTGTCAGTATGCGATGTGTCGCTGGGAAGATCGTGCATGGACGCGACCAAAAGTTCGAGCCGCTTTGCCACAGCCTCTGCACGTTCAGTCAGGTCCCGCAAATTGCTTGCCGAAACAGCGGCAGCGTCCTTTGAACGATCAATGGTCTTGGTCATGTCATCGACTTGCACTGACAGCACCGCGACCGCGCCGCCTACACCTCTTTCGAGGTCAGTAAAGCGGCTAAGCCGTCGCGACAAAACCATGCAGTAGAATGCAGCACCAATCGCGCCAGCCACTAACAGTATATCCGCAATGAGGTTCATTTCTTGTCCCATCAGTTCAAAACGAATTCCATAACCAGAAGATCGCGCACCCGACCCTCACCCGTGACAATCTGAATTCGGCGCAGCATCTGAGCGCGCAGCCGAAACAAGGCTGAAGGGTCTTCGAGATCGCGAATGTCGACCGCTCTAAGATATCCGTTCAAGACATCTACGACGCGCGGCATGATCGATGTCACCTCGCCCTGAAATTTCGAATGAACTTCAAGCTGTGCGCGGAACCGCAGGTAGTCATTTCGCGAGTTGCGACCCAAGGAAACCACCAGTGGATCAACGGGCAGAAAGACAACATCCGGCAGGGCGTCTGGTTCTTCTACAGTGGTTTCAGCCTGCGTCTTGTCGTCCGGAGAACTCAGGATCATACCGGATTTAACCGCAAAGAACCCGCCGCCACCGCCCACAAGAGCAAGCACGAAACCAATTAAAAGCGGCAGTTTTGACCGCTTTTTTGGTTCCGCTTCCTGAGCTTCGTCTTCGTTTGCGATATCGTCGGCCATTCCATGTTCCGTTGGCGTGAATTTTCTCTCTATAGCCCGGCGAGGACTAACCGAATGTTAAGGCTGTTGAATAATTGTTCTCGTGACAGTCAGGGCAGAATGCCCAAATCATGAGGTTTCGATTGCAACAATTTCTCTCGGTCTGGTCCGCACTCACGCTGCGTCGCCAAATAGTTACAGCGGCGGCAACTCTGGCAATGTTTGCCGCGGTCCTGGGGCTTACACGAATGGCGGCCACGCCGGACAAGTCGCTATTGTATTCGGGGCTTGAGAACAGCGCCGCCGGGCAAGTGATCTCGGCTCTTGAACAACGCGGCGTCGACTATGACGTTCGGGGTGCCTCCATATTTGTCGATTCAAGTAAGCGAGACGAGTTGCGCATGGCCCTTGCCGGAGAGGGGCTGCCGGCGAATGGATCAGCGGGCTACGAACTGCTGGATTCGTTGACTGGGTTTGGCACAACTTCGCAAATGTTTGACGCCGCCTATTGGCGCGCAAAGGAAGGTGAGCTGGCACGCACAATCGTTGCCAGCCCGCAAATTCGGTCAGCGCGGGTCCACCTGTCCAACACGTCGTCCAGCCCGTTTCAACGCAACCTAAAATCATCGGCCTCGGTCACTGTGCTTGCAAATAGCGGCGCGATCTCGTCCGAGCGCGCAAAGGCACTGACATACCTGGTTGCATCGGCTGTTGCGGGGCTGGATCCAAGTGACGTCTCGATCATCGATGGCAACGATGGACGCGTTGTCGCCACCGATGACATGCTTTCGATCTCTGGCGGCCAAACTAGCGCAGAAGAGCTTAAGAACAAGGTTCAAAGGCTGTTGGAGGCCCGCGTCGGTTATGGAAATGCGGTCGTTGAGGTGAGCGTCGAAAAGGTGACCGAAAGAGAATCAATCGTCGAACGCCGGTTTGACCCAAATGGCCGCGTTGCAATCAGCTCGGACACCGAAGAGCGGACGTCAAATGCTCAGGACGCCGGGGGAAGTGCGGTAACAGTCGCAAGCAATCTTCCTGAAGGTGGTGGAAGCAGCGAGCGAAACTCAAACAGTCAGAACTCGGAAACGCGTGAGCGACTGAACTATGAGGTGTCCGAAACTCAGCGCGAGGTACTGCGCACGCCGGGGGCGATCAAACGGATCACTGTCGCGGTTTTAGTTGATGGGCAAAGAATAATTGATGACGCGGGCCAGCCGGTTTGGACTGCGCGCGGCGAAAACGAACTTGCCGCGCTGCGCGACCTTGTCGCTTCGGCAGTTGGGTTTCAGGAAGAACGTGGCGACGTCATTACATTGAAATCCCTGGAGTTCGAAGCGCTGCCCGCAACACCCGAGAATGTCGCGCCTGGGTTCTTGTCACGCGTCACCTTTGACCTGATGATGTTGGTGCAACTCGCGGTTCTGGCCCTTGTCGCCCTGATCCTTGGACTGTTTGTTGTTCGTCCCATTCTGGCCAGCCGCAATATTTCGACACTGACCGAGGCTCCAATGCTGGGGGCGCCGGCATCTGAACGATTCGATGGCGCGCAGAAAATTCGAGAACTTAGGCCGCCCCAATCCAATACGACTACTAATATTGTCACCACTCCAGGTCCGGCTTCGCAGACGACACAAATTGTAAACGCTGGCCCCGGCGCTTTGCCGGAACTACCTGGACAGATTGGCAATATGGCCGTCGCAGAATTTGATGTCTCGGATGCCCCAGCTTCAGGCATGGATGCCGCGCTTTCGCCTTCGGCCGGCGCAGTTTCTAGGCTGCGCCAACTGATCGACGAGCGTCAGGACGAAACGGTAGAAATTCTTAAAGATTGGATGCAGGAGGGTGAGCATCCGTAATGGCTCAATTTAAAATTTTCGAAGACTTTGGAAAACTTGCACCGGCAGCAGTGGATGCGGGGCCTGAACTGTCGTCAGAAACGCCCATGACTGAACAGCGCGTTGCCGCCTTTGAGGAGGGCTACAAAGCCGGATGGGATGATGCGGCACGGGCGCAAAGCTCTGACCGCGAAAAGATCGGCGCCGACCTGGCCAGCAACTTGCAAGAGCTTTCCTTTACCTATGCCGAAGTCCGCATTCAGATGCTGAAGGCGATGGAGCCGCTCCTGAAAGAAATGGTTGAGACCGTGCTTCCTCAAATAGCAGCCGAGAACCTTGGGGCCATGATCCTACAGGAACTTAACGTTGCGCTTGACGATCAGGTAGACGTCCCCGTTCAGATCATCATCGCACCGAGCAACCGCGCCTCGCTGGATGCTGTCCTGCCGGATGAGCCGGGTTTCCCGTTGGAAATCCGCGACGAACCGACGCTTGGCGAAGGCCAGGTTTTCATGCGCATCGGCAAAATTGAAAAGCAGATTGACTTGATGGAAGTACTCGATCGCGCCTCGACAGCCGTGAATGGGTTTTTTGAAGTGACAGAAAGGGCCATGGCCAATGAATGATGATCAGCAGAAAACAGGCTCTAATGCTGGTACGGGTAACCCGTTCGACTTTGTACCGATCGAGATAACGGTTTCGGTGGGCAAGGCACGCCCGATGGTGCGGGATCTCTTGGCTCTTGGTCGCGATGCGATACTGCCTTTGGATAAGCGGGTTGAGGATCCCGTCGAGCTCTATATTGGAGACAGGCTCATTGCGCGCGGCGAGTTGCAAGAACTGGAGGGTGACAAAGCTGGCCAACTGGCAGTCCGTCTTACAGAAGTAGCGGATAAGCCGGGGGGCATCTAGGAATGTTTCCGCCCAATCTCAATTGGAACCGATCAAGCGAAGGGGCGGTGATCAAGTCATTTCACGCCCTTTCAATTGGTATCGTTCTTTCAATAACTATTCTTCTCGCAGGTTCGGCGCCCGCGCTGTCACAAGAGATTTCAATCACCTTGGGTGATGACAGCTCGATCGCGGCGCGAAGCATTCAGCTTTTGGTGTTGGTTACGCTTCTCAGTCTGGTTCCCGGACTTGCGATCATGGTGACCTGCTTTCCATTTATCGTCACCGTTTTATCAATTCTTCGGCAGGCCATTGGCCTTCAGCAATCGCCACCAAATATGCTGATTGTCAGCTTGGCCCTCTTTCTCACTTACTTTGTCATGGAGCCGACATTCACGCTTGCCTGGGCCAATGGTGTTCAACCGCTTTTGGACGAAGTCATTGGTGTCGAAGAAGCATTTCTGAAAACCCTTGAACCGTTTAGAGTTTTCATGGCCGGCCGCATCGACCCAGAAACAATGGCTTCGCTTGCCTCGCTTCGACCCGGCGCTGATGTAGGCATCGCTGTGGGTGATCAACCACTATCGCTCTTGGTTCCTTCTTTTCTTTTGAGCGAGGTTGAGCGCGCATTTCAGGTTGGGTTCCTAATATTCTTGCCGTTTCTGATTATCGACCTGGTTGTCGCCGCAATTTTAATGTCGATGGGGATGATGATGGTCCCACCGGCAATCGTTTCATTGCCTTTCAAACTCGCATTCTTCGTGGTTGCCGACGGTTGGACACTTATTTCCGAAGCATTGGTTCGGGGTTACTTTACTTAAGTCGCGGCGTTCAACTACATGGCAAGGACCGCGAAATGGCCGGGTTAGGGGCGTGAAACCCACGCCCCGGCCGCCGGGTTAAATTACCTCGGGTATTCTGCTTGGGCCCTTCATTCCGTTACCGGACCACGAATTCGGCGTGCAGTGCTCCGGCGGCTTTGATGCTCTTTAGAATGTCAATCATGTCGCGGGGCGAAACACCCAGAGCGTTCAATCCACCAATAACTTCTGACAGCGATGTCTCGCCCGAGACAACCGCCAGCCCTGTACCTGGCTCTTGTTGGATTTCGGCTGTCGTTCGAGGGATGACCACTGTCTCTCCGGAAGCAAAGGGGTTAGGTTGGACAACCAGCGGCTTCTCCTCAATCCGCAGCGTGAGGTTTCCTTGCGACACGGCAACCCGCGAAATGCGAACATCTTCCCCCATAACAATTGTGCCCGAGCGCTGATCGACCACGACGCGGGCGCGTAGCTGTGGCGATACGCCAATGTTTTCAATTTCGCGAATTGCATGTGCCGCCGAAGGCATACCTGTCGCCTTGACATCCAACTGAACCGTGCCCGCATCCAACATCAGGGCGACACGGCGACCGAATGCGTTGTTGATTGCAGTCTCGATTCGCCCAGCTGTAGTGAAGTCAGGATTTCTGAGCGCCATTCTTAGCGACGAAAGTGCTGCGAAGTTGAAATCAATCTCACGCTCTACGCGCGCGCCATTTGGAATTACGCCAGCGGTTGGAACCCCTTGCGTAACGCTGGCACCCGCGCCGGAGGCCGTGGCTCCGCCGGATATAATCGCGCCCTGACCAACCGCATAGATCTGACCGTCCGCTGCGTTTAGTGGTGTCATAATCAACGTGCCGCCAAGGAGGCTTTTAGCATCGCCGATCGCTGAGACTGTCACGTCAATTCGTCCGCCGGCGCGCGCAAAAGCAGGCAGCTCGGCCGTGACTAATACAGCGGCGACATTCTTGGGACGAAATTGCTCACCTGTGATGTTGACGCCTAACCTTTCCAGGATGTTCGACATAATCTCTTCAGTAAAGGGCGCGTTTCTGATCCCGTCGCCGGTTCCATTCAGGCCCACGACCAGGCCGTAGCCGACTAGGTCGTTTCCGCGAACACCGTCAAATTCGACGAGGTCTTTCAGGCGCACGGGTGCGGCGGAGGCCACCAAAGGAAAAACGATCATCGCCAGGATCAGGAAGCGCTTCATCATCTTAAAAAATCCACCAGTGAAAGGCGCGAAGAACGCGCGGTGATTGTGTAGAGAGTTTCCAGCTGTGTTCTGGTTTCTTCGAGCCGGGTGGCAACCTCGTATGGATCTACGCCAAGTATCTTGCTGCGCGCAATTTCCAGTGCTGACGTTTCAGCGCTGTTGACGGTTGCTGCCGTTTCAATGCGCGCCTGGACTGACCCGACAGCGGATTGGAGAATTGCAAGATCGTCTTGGGCGGTGACCAATTGTTCGCCCGCGCGTGTCATCAGTTCCGCGGATTGGGACGTTGAGCCCGCCAGGCCGCCTTCGGCGACGATTGACCCCAAAACGAAACCCTTTAGGATGCCGCGAATTGTGTCATCTTTTGCGTTTGCGCCTACCTGTGCGGTTTCGCCCGGTGCCAATTGAAACCCGGTCGCGGGGGTGTCCGAGCCCAAGTAAGCAACAGTTTCAAACCCACCGCCGGGGTCAAACCAAGCGTCCACGGCCGCGGCAATGTCAGTGGCGGTAGTTAGACCCGAAATTGCAGACATCACGTCAGCCATCATCACATCCGCGCTTGCCAGAGCGGGCCTATCCAAGGCGGCGCCCGCAAAAAGCGAACGCCCCGCGACCTGCATATTCAGGCGTGAAACGGCGCCGTTCAACTTTTCGCGGGCATCTACGGACGACGTTCTAAGGATGGCTGGCTGCGCTGTGTTTCCCGCGGCAAGTACAGCGGGTCCTAGATCGGATGAAGTGTTCTGAATGGTGGACAAAACCGATTGAATGGCCTCTGTCACCACGGCCGCCTCACCGTTGGTAATCTTATAGGATTGCAATGTCGTCAGAGCTGACTGAATTCCGGAAACTGGTGTAAAATCACCCGATACCGTCGCGGCGGTGTCGCTCACCCGTCCACTGGCCAATTCACCCGACAGCTTTGAAATTTGGGCCTTTATCGTCGCATGTTGACGACGGGTCTGAAAGCTTTGAGCGAGATCTCCGATAGATACAAAGTTCATTTTATAGCCCCAGCAGAGTTTTAATCATGTCATCAACTGTTTGAATTACACGAGCGTTGGCAGCGTATGCATTTTCAATCATCAGAAGCTGTTGCAGCTCCTGGTCGGTGTCGACACCTGTCTGCAATTCCAGCTCCTTAAGTGTGTCGCGTTTGGACAGCGTGTAACTTTTGTCAGCCTCGGTATTCTGCCGCTCAATTCCGACCAACGACAGGACATCGGATCCGAGTCCGGAGAAAGACCGTGCAGCGCCCATAAACCCGCCAGAGGCCGGGCTACGTTTGTCCGAAAGCGCCGCGATCAGGTTTTCGAGCCCACTTGCGTCGCCGATTTCACCTTGTGACGGAGCACCGATTCCATCGCGAAGACGCCAGACCGCGCCGCCGTTATCGGGATCAATTTGCGCGTTGATTGTGAGGCGCGCGGCGATACCAATTTCATTCACTGCCGCAAAGGCGCTACCATTGTCTGTAAATATACCGGCGTCACCGATGCCCAGGGTTGGGTCGACGGCCGGATCCTGAAACCTTTCGATCAGGTCACGCGCGACGGCGTCAATTCTTTCTTGCCCATCTACCGCCAGGACGTCACGGACCTCAAAGTTTCCGGCAAGCCGCCCGCCTGCAATCGGGCCTGTTTCAGCCTTCGTTGAGACGGGCACACCGTTAATCGTGAGCCCCGACAACGCGCCTGAGGCGAGCGTCATCTCAGGAACAATCGTTCCGACAGGAGTGAAGCCGATTTCGGCGGGTTTCCCGTCGATCAGGATTGCGCCGCCTGACGAAATCAAAGCAATCTGTTCGCCGCCCCTTGGGACCGTGCGCATAGGAATAATCGCAGAAATCTGATCAACCAACTGTTGCCTTTGATCCATCAGCGAGCTTGCGTCGCGGCCAGCGCTGCGTTGAGCTCGGACTTCGTAGTTCAGGTCTGCTATTCTGGTCAGAGTATCGTTAAGCGCATTGACGTCTTTGGCGATGTTTCGGTCAGCGGCCAGGCGCAGGTTCTGGATGTCGCCGGACACATTGTTGATATGGCTAGCAAGATCTTGTGTCGCTTGAAGCACGCCCTGTAGGCGAGGTTCGGAATCTGGACGGCTGGCCGCTTCGACCAACCGCCCGTCCAGTGCTGCAATACGTGCATTCAACGAGTTCGGCTCTTCGGGCAGGCCGATGGACGCTTCAAGCGATGTCAGAAATTCCAACCGGGCCTGCGTCTGCTCATATTGTGCATCGGCGAGTTGCCGGTCGGTGATGATATGCTGATCGACCACGCGCGTGACGCCGTCGACACGGACGCCAGAGCCGGTTCCCGCAAGACTGCGGGCAGATAAACTGACTTCGCGACGACCGTAGCCATCCGTTAATGCATTCGCGACATTCGAAGATGCGACTTCTGCGGCGCGTGCAGCTGCAGTGAGGCCCGACAGAGCGTTGGAAAGGGATCCCGAGATTGTCATTCATTACACTCCATCATGGCCACCATCACGCCAATTAGCGCTTGATGTTCGTAGTCTCCTGCAGCATTTCGTCTACGGTTTGGATTACCTTTGCATTCGATGAGTAGGCGCGTTGCGTCTGAATGAGTTGCGTCAGTTCATGCGCGACGTCAGTGGCACTTTCTTCTCGAGCAAAGCCAACGATCTCTCCTGTTGGTCCGTCGCCCGCATCCCATAGGAAGAATGACCCGCTTTGGGGCGAAACTTTGTAGGTCTGGTTATTCTCGGATATCAGGCCGTTGGGGTTGGGAACGTCGACCAACGGGATCTGATAGATCGTTCGCGTGAATCCAATGTCGTAGATCGCCGATAGAAAGCCGTTAGAGTCAATTTCAACCGAGGTGAGATTTCCGACAGGCGAGCCATCTGAGACGATCGACACTGGCGCAAAACTGTCCGACAACTGTGTGAGGCCGGTGGGATCACCCAGCTTGCCAATTGTCAGATCTAAGGGGCCGCCGGCGACGGTCAACGCAAGGGTGCCTGTGAGGCTGTCGTAGGCGCCACCACTGGTCGTCGCCACAGATTGAAGTGTACCGCCGTCTGCACGGCTGCTGTCAAAGGTCAGCACGTATTCGCCAATAATCGCGTTGTTCGAGGCTGAATCCCGGATGATCATCGTCCATTCGTTCGACGCGCCCGTTGCAGGGACAGTTGGTGCAAAACTGACGCTCAGATTTTCTGAGGTTCCAAGGTTGCCGAAGTATTCGATCGACATTTCCTGGGTTGTTCCGGCTGATCCTGCTTCGGTGTCTGTGGCAGGCAGGTTGACGCCCAAGGACATAGTTGTTGTCGGATCGCCTTCGGACTGGTTGATGTTCACCCTAACCGGTTGCAGGCCATCGATTGTACCGCGCGGAAAGACCGGGATGGTACCATCAGCATCTGCACGCCACCCCATCAGGACCATGCCGGTTTCAGTGGTGAGCACGCCCTCGGAATCTGGTCGGAACGAAGCTGTGCTCATCAACGACATTGGCAGGCTGCCATTGGCGTTCTTAGCCGCAACGGCGGTTGTCACCGGCAGCATTCCACGACCACTGACGGCAATGTCGGTAGAGTTGGATGTCGTGACCAGCGGGCCACGCTCGTCAATCAGACGCCGCGCGGTGGAACGCACGCCGCCCGCTGTGTAACTGCCACTGCCGTTCAGAACGAGAGAGTGGAAGTCCGCTTCGGCCCGTTTGTACCCAAAGGTCGAAGAGTTGGCGATATTGTCCGAGATTGTCGCAAGCCTGGTGGCATTTGCGTTCAATCCCGACACGCCTGCGTTTAGCGAAGAAGATATGGTCATCGTTTTGCGCCTTTCTGCTGCATCGACCTAAAGTCTTGCCCATCCTTAGAGACGGGCACTTAACAGCGGCCTAACAGTTAAAATGCGCGACAGTTTCGCGTTAGCGTCGGGATCGCAGCAGGATCACCTCGATCCGGTTGTTGCGAACGGCCAGCGCATCGCGCACCGCGGGCTTACGGTCGGCGTAGCCCGTTACCCGCTGAAGCCGCATCTTGGGGAATCCCGCTCCCTCCAAAAGCTGGCGCGTCTTTTCGGCGCGCTTTGTTGATAGCCGCCAGACCGGGTTTTCACGCAGAACAACGGGAAAGCTCTGCATGTATCCGTTGATCGCCAGATCATTTGAATAGGGGCTGAAAACTTCGGCCAGCATCTCGCTGATCGCCTCCATGATAGGTGTGGGGCGATCAGTTTCGCTGTCAAAAAGCGGCTCGCCCGGCAGATCGAAAACCTCGACGATCAATCCTTCGTCGGTCACCCGCGTCAGGATGTGCCGCATCGCCAGTTCGCTGGACATCGATTCGCCCGAGCGACCCAGCAACGCCTCTTCGGCGTCACGCATGGCGGCCGCGTTTTCACTTGTTGCGCCCATGACGTCGCCCCGAGCGCGATTTTCGGACGTCGGCGATCGTTGCGAAGCGCCCTGCCCGTTTCGCGCCAGAGTGTCTTCGGAAAAGACGCTGGTCCCGCCAAAGGAACCATCCCCACCCCCCGAAACCCGCACCAATGGGATCGTCGGCGAAAAGTAATCCGCGATACCCTTGCGTTGCTTTTCAGTCGTTGCATTCAAAAGCCACATCAACATGAAGAAGGCCATCATTGCTGTCACAAAGTCAGCATAGGCAACTTTCCAGGCACCACCATGGTGCCCGCCGCCCGCTATGATTTTCTTCTTCTTGATGATAATGGGCGCATTACCTTGCGCACTCATCCCACCACCTCATATTTCACCCAACTCCAGAACTAGCAGGCGTGACTTAAGGCGGACTTAACTATTCAAATTGAAACGATTTTCTAAGTTGGGCGCTTAGCTCAACCAGCGTTTGCGCCGACGATAACTGCGAACGTCACGAAACGACTTGCGCCCTTCGTCACTGACACCAAGGTAGAATTCCTTGACGTCGGGGTTCTCGCGCAACTCGGCGGCTGGGCCATCCATAACGACGCGCCCACTTTCCAAGATGTACCCGTAATGCGCAAACCGCAGGGCGACATTGGTGTTCTGCTCAGCCAACAGAAACGACACTGCCTCTTTCTCGTTGAGGTTCTTGACGATGGTAAAAATCTCTTCCACCAGCTGCGGTGCCAGGCCCATCGAAGGCTCGTCCAGCAGGATCGTCTCGGGCCGGCTCATCAACGCGCGGCCAATCGCACACATCTGCTGCTCGCCGCCGCTGGTGTAACCCGCCTGACTTTTGCGTCGTTCTTTTAGGCGTGGAAAGTAGGTATAGACCATCTCCAGATCGGCATCGATCGCAGCTTTGCCTTCGGTTCGCGTGTAGGCGCCGGTCAGCAAATTTTCTTCGACGGTCAGGTGCTCAAAACAGTGACGCCCCTCCATGACCTGAATGACGCCCTTTTTTACCAGTTCCGACGGGCTCGACGCTGCAACAGCTTCGCCGCGATAGGTGATCGTCCCTTTTGTCACTTCGCCACGTTCGGATTGCAGCAGGTTTGAAATGGCTTTCAGCGTCGTCGTCTTGCCCGCACCATTGCCCCCCAAAAGAGCTGTGATCCCGCCCTTGGGTACACTCAGCGAAACACCCTTCAACACAAGGATCACGTGATTATAGATCACTTCGATGTTGTTGACCTCCAAGAGGGTCTCATCGTTTGATTGGGCGTCCAGCATCTATTTCTTCTTTGCCAAAATACTCAAAATCCCCGGCCGCAAACTTGCGCTGCGGCCGGGGTGTTTTTTATCAGTTACACCGCAGGGCGATGTTGTTTTCCTTGGCGTAAGCCATGGAATCTTCTTCAATCAGCGGATCGACAATCGAACGATCTGCGGCGATCCAGTCGGTGACCAGGTTCCACTTCTTGGCACCTGCATCCCACTGCTGGATCTTGGCAATGCCCGATCCACCATGGTTTTCACAGCTCACGTCGAATGCCGGGCCAAAGTCCGGCAAGCCCAATTCGGACATGCGCGCTTCGGTGATGCTCAAGGCTTCCATGCCATCACGCATCATCGCTGGCGTGATATCCATTGTGCCGTGAATTTCCTGCGCTTTACGGATCGCTTCGGTGGTCAAAAGCGCCTGGTACATGCCCCGGTTATAAAGAACATAACCGATCTGATCGCCCGACCCTGCGGCCTTGCCTGCATCATAGACGTACTTCTTTAGGTCACCGTAGATCGGATAGTCCGATCCAGGGTTGGCCAGTGCCAGCGCCTTGTAACCATTTGCGCCGTCACCCGCAGGCAGCGTGTCGTTCTCTGAGCCTGACCACCAGACACCGATGAAGTTCTCCATCGGGAAGCGGATGTTTGCGGCTTCCTGAATGGCGACCTGGTTCATAACACCCCAGCCCCACATCAGCACATAGTCAGGCTTTTCACGCCGGATCTGAAGCCATTGTGACTTCTGCTCCTGACCGGGGTGATCGACCGGCAAAAGGCTCAACTCGTAGCCGTGTTTTTTGGCCAGTTCCTGCAGCGTGCGGATCGGTTCCTTGCCATAGGCCGAGTTGTGATAGACCAGAGCGACTTTCTTGCCCTTGAGGTCACCACCATTTTGATCAAGCAGGTGGTTGATCGCGATGGATGCACCATCCCAGTAAGTTGCCGGATAGTTAAAGATCCACTCAAAGACCTTGCCGTTTGCGGCAGAGGTTCGGCCGTAGCCCATCGAGTGTACGGGGATCCCGTCAGCGCTTGCCTTTGGGATCAACTGATAGGTGATACCCGTCGACAACGGCGAGTAGACCAGAGCGCCTTCGCCCTTGGTTGCCTCGTAGCATTCGACACCCTTTTCAGTGTTATAGCCGGTTTCGCACTCGATCATCTTGATCGGCACGCCGCCGATACCACCGTCACGCTCATTCAAAAGCGTCAGGTAATCTGCAAAGCCATCGGCCACGGGGATACCGTTTGCGGCGTAGGGGCCCGTCCGATAGCTGAGTGATGTCACGACAAGCTCTGCCATCGCGGGCGCCGCTGCCATGATGCCTGCCAGTGCCAGGCTGACCAGTTTAAGTCTCATTGATTTATATCCTCCCTTGGTTTCATCAAAGCGCCGGTTTACCGGCGACAGTATTTATTCCTCCGGTTCAGGGCCGGAGTTTTACATAAGCCACACCCTAGTGGGGAAATGGCCAAAGTCTTAGCTTTTCCTTGGCCAGGCGCCAGAGCTGGGCCAGGCCGTGCGGCTCCATGATCAGGAACGTGATGATCAGACCACCAACGATAACCAGCTCAAAGTGCGCGGCCAGATCCGTGGACCATCCCAAAGTTCCAACCAGAATGTTCTTGAGAAGAACAGGCAGCAGCACCAGAAAGGCGGCCCCCGCGAAAGACCCAAAAATGGACCCCAAGCCACCGATGATCACCATGAATAGCACCAGGAATGATTTCTGGATGCCAAAGACCTCGCCAACTTCGACAGCGCCCAAGTAGACTGAAAAGAACAGAGCCCCGGCAATTCCGATAAAGAACGACGACACCGCAAAGGCCGACAGCTTGGCCGCCAATGGGTTCACGCCGATAATCTCGGCGGCGATGTCCATGTCACGAATGGCCATCCATGTGCGCCCGATCTTGCCGCGTGTCAGGTTGCGCGCCAGCCATGCGCAGGCAAAGACAAAGACCAGACAGATCAGGTACTTTGCCCAGGCGTCGGTGTTTGGACCGGTGACAGGCACGCCGATCACAGTGCGTTCAGGGACCGAGATCTGGCCAGAAGCTGAGTGGTTGTAAAACCAAGGAACGCGGTTAAAGAGCCAGACCAGAAAGAACTGAGCGGCCAGCGTTGCCACCGCCAGATAAAAGCCTTTGATCCGCAAGCTTGGCAGACCAAAAAGAACGCCGACGCCCGCAGTTATTCCACCCGCCAGGATTACGTGAATGATCACCGAAACCTCGGGGAATGCGGTCATCAACTTGTAGGACGCATAGGCGCCCACCGCCATGAAGCCGCCTGTGCCCAAGCTGACCTGACCGCAATAGCCGGTCAGAATATTCAGCCCGATTGCAGCGATCGCATAGATCAGGAAGGGCACCAGAACCGCATTGGCCCAGTAGTCGTTTACCAGAAAGGGAATGACACCAAATGCCACGGCCAGAACCAGATAATAGCGGTAGCGATCAAACCTGATCGGAAATGTCTGGCTGTCGGCCTCGTAGGTCGTGCTGAAATCGCCGGCTTCTCGGTAGATCATTGGCGGCGTCCTTTACATTCGACAGGTTGCGGTGCAAGGCGTGGCGCGCCTGCTTGGGCCAGATGAGATGTCACGCTAAACCCTTTCAATGATCTTCTCCCCAAACAGTCCCTGCGGCCGGAAGACCAGGAACAAAAGCGCCAAGACATAGGCAAACCAGTTCTCGGTTGCGCCGCCGACCATTGGGCCGATCAGAAACTCAAAGAGCTTTTCGCCAACTCCGATGATCAACCCGCCGACGATGGCGCCGGGGATCGAGGTGAAGCCACCAAGCATCAAGACCGGCAGCGCCTTGAGCGCGATCAGGCTTAGCGAAAACTGAACGCCGGATTTGGTGCCCCACATGATCCCGGCGACCAGCGCCACAAAACCCGCGATCGACCAGACAAGGACCCAGATGTAGTTCAGCGAAATACCAACGCTCAGCGCGGCCTGATGGTCATCTGCCACAGCCCTCAGCGCGCGACCCTGTTTGGAATACTGCGAGAAGATCATAAGCCCGATCACCAGAATGGCGGCAATCACGGTAGCCACGATATCAAGGTTGTCGATAAAGAACCCATAGCCGAACCAACCATAGGTGACCTGATCGATGGTATCGTTGATACCCTGTGGCAGGCCGACATCCAGTTTCTTGATATCCGCGCCCCACATCAGGTCGCCAAAGCCTTCCATGAAATAAGCCAGCCCTATGGTCGCCATAAAAAGGATGATCGGCTCTTGATTGACCAGATGGCGCATCACAAACCTCTGTACGCACCATGCAAGGATGCACATGACCACAAGCGTCAAAACGATCGCGATAATGGCTGGAACCTGCCAGCCGAAGGTGTGAATTTCAGTCCCAAAGACGGCGTTGATCAGACTTGCAAAGGGCACCTGACCATCCATGATCCCAACCAATGTCAGTGCCGCGAAAAGCGCCATGACACCTTGGGCATAGTTGAATATGCCCGAAGCCTTAAAGATCAGGACAAAGCCCAGCGCCACAAGCGCATAGAGCACGCCTGCCATCAGGCCGTTCAGCGTCACCTCGATCGCAAATAACAGCTGGTCGGGCATCAGGTTCTCCTTGCCAAAGCTTGTGTCCTACGGTGTCTCAGTCTCAGAGGCGCAGATAAGCCCGTTTTTCGGCGGCGCTCAGTCATGTGAAACTCCCAGATAAGCGTCAATGACCTGTTGGTTGTTGCGCACCTCGTCCGGCGTGCCGTCACCGATTTTCTTGCCGTAGTCCATCACGACCACGCGGTCGCTTAGGTCCATCACAACACCCATGTCATGTTCGATCAGGGCGATTGTGGTGCCAAATTCGTCGTTCACATCCAGGATAAAGCGGCTCATGTCCTCTTTTTCCTCGACGTTCATCCCCGCCATGGGTTCGTCCAACAAAAGCAGTTTGGGTTCAGCCGCCAAAGCCCGGCCCAGTTCGACCCGTTTTTTCAAACCATAAGGCAGACGCCCGACCGGCGTCTTTCGGATCGCCTGAATTTCCAGAAAATCGATCACCTTTTCGATGACTTCACGGTTCTCTGTTTCTTCCTTCTGCGCTTTACCCCACCAAAGCGCCTGCGCCATGATGCCCGAGTTCATATGCGTCAGACGGCCGGTCATGATATTGTCCAGAACGCTCATGCCCTCAAACAATGCGATGTTCTGAAACGTGCGCGCAATGCCCATGCGCGCCACCTGATAGGGGCGCATGGGCGGGCGCTTTTCACCGCGGAAATATACGTCGCCTTCCTGTGGATGATAAAAGCCCGAGATCACGTTCAGCATGCTCGACTTGCCCGCACCATTGGGGCCGATGATCGCGCGAATTTCGCCCTCAAGAATATCGAAAGAGATGTCCTTGATCGCAACAACGCCACCAAATCTCAGCGTGATATTCCGCATCTCCATCAGCATGCCGCCGATTGTGCGCCCATCCGCCGTTACATGGCCTTCAACGGTATCTTTCACGAAACCCTGCCCTTCACTTTTCCGAAAATATCCTCGCCGAAGGCATTAAAACTCATTGCGCAGCCATCCTTTCGGACCCGTCGCTCACCGCTGCATCCCGGATCTCCAGCGTTGCAGATATCGACCCCTTGCGCCCGTCTTCATAGGTCACCTCGGTCACCGTCGAGATACGATCAGACCCGTCGTAGAGCGCGCCGATCAGATCCGAAAACTTCTCTTCGATGATCCGGCGGCGCACTTTGCGGGTGCGCGTCAACTCGCCGTCATCGGCATCCAGTTCCTTGTGCAAGACCAGAAAGCGATGGATCTGACACCCTGACAACATCTCGTCGTTGGCGATACTTGCGTTCACTTCCTCGACATGGGTCTGGATCGTGTCCAGCACACGTGGGTGCCCAGCCAGTTCCTGATACGAGCCATAGGCGATGTTATTGCGTTCCGCCCAGTTTCCGACGGCGGTCAGGTCGATATTTATAAAGGCGGTACAGGTTTCGCGACCTGCGCCAAAGACGACGACCTCAAGGATATTGGGAAAGAACTTGAGCTTGTTTTCGATGTACTTTGGCGCAAAGAGCCGCCCATCAGCCATTTTGCCGACGTCCTTGGCGCGATCGATGATCCGCAGGTGCCCGGTCTGAGGCTCGATAAAGCCCGCGTCACCGGTTGCGACCCAGCCTTCGGCGTCCTTGGTGTCGGCGGTCGATTCAGGGTTCTTGTAATATTCAACAAATGCCCCGGGCGAACGGTAATAGACCTCGCCGCTTTCGCTGATCTTCAATTCAACGCCGGGTGTGGGGGTTCCAACCGTGTCGGCGCTGACCTCATTGTCTTTCTGCTGGGTGATAAAGACGCTGGCCTCGGTCTGGCCGTAGAGTTGTTTAAGGTTGATCCCAAGTGATCTGTAGAACTCGAATATCTCGGGGCCGATAGCCTCGCCCGCGGTATAGCCGACCCGAACGCGCGTAAAGCCCAGCGTGTTTTTCAGCGGGCCAAAGACAAATATGTTGCCCAGGAAATACTTGAACCGGTCCAACGCGCCCACAGTTTCGCCGTCCAGTATCTGCGGCCCGACACGTTTGGCATGACCCATAGCCGCCTTGAACATCCACTGCTTCAGGCGACTTGCGTCCTCCATCCGGATCATGACGTTGGTCAGCTGCGTCTCGAAAACCCGCGGTGGCGCAAAGTAATACGTGGGGCCGATTTCGCGCAGATCGGTCATCATTGTGTCGGGGCTTTCGGGGCAGTTCACACAAAAGCCGCTCCAATAGGCCTGACCGATTGAAAAGATAAAATCGCCAACCCAGGCCATCGGCAGATAGGCCAGAACCTCTTCGCCCGCGGACAGATGGTCAAACTCGGCTGAGTTTTTAGAGGTCTCGATGATGTTGCGGTTCGACAGGACAACACCCTTGGGCCGCCCCGTTGTGCCGGACGTATAAAGCATGACGCAGGTGTCGTCGTATGTCAGCGCGGCCGACCGGCGTTTCAGCTCAGGCGCCAGATCGACCTTGGCCGCGCGGCCCTTGTCCTGAAGCGCCTTGTAGGAGGTCAGGCTTGAGTGATCGTATTTACGCAAACCCCGAGCGTCGAGATAGATCATATGCTCAAGCCCGTCGATCTGGCCCTCGACCTCAAGCACCTTGTCGACCTGTTCTTGATCACCGGCGATTATGTATTTTGCGCCGCAATGGCCCAGCACATAGGCAATCTCGTCACCCACTGCATCCTGATAGAGGGGAACTGGAACGGCCCCTACACTTTCCGCTGCAACCATCGACCAATACAGATGTGGCCGGTTGCGACCGATGACGGCAATGTGGTCACCGCGCGCGACCCCAAGCGTCAACAGACCAAGCGCCAGAGCCTCTACTTCCTGAGCGACCTCGGACCATGTCCAGCTTTGCCAGATGCCATATTCTTTTTCGCGAGAGGCCGGGCTGTCGCCGTGAACCCGCGCGTTACGCTCTAATAATCCGGGGATCGACGTCAGCTTTTCAGCCGCGCCAGCGCTCGTTGCCAAGGTCGTTCCTCCCATGTGTGCGGGGTTCCCCCGCGCGCCGCCCTTGTGGGCGATTCATATCAGTATACTGACGACGAAAGCTTTCAGGTCAATATTTTTATGAACAGGTGTTCAATAAAAGCAGCTGCCCACCGCCGCCGGAAAGGCGCCATTTCAGCGCTAATGGCCAAAGATCTCCTCTCGGTGATACCTGAGAAACTCAGGGTTGGGATGCGCCTTTGGGTCATTGGGAAGAACCAGTTTTTGCTCAGGGCTTTTCAGGCGTTCGGCTGTCTCTTTGGGGACTTTGTTGTGCGAGACAAGGATACGATTGTCCGCAGCAACCGAGATCAATCCGCGATCAAACATCCAGTGGATTGTCCCCGATAGTGCCAAGCCATTGGTTACCAGGTCAGGGCCGCCATGTGCGACGGGGCGAATATGCGCCGCGTTCACCTCTGGCCGGCCGCCCCCGTTTCTAAGCGATAGTCCTGAAATTGCGCATCTCGCGCCATAAGCCGCCTTTACCTGACGGGCGAACGATGCATCCCGCGCCGCACGTGATGTCAGAATGCTGTTGCGATCATGGTCCAGCTCAGAGTGATCAAACCCGGCGGTCGGGTCCTGAAATCCCGGCAGTTCTGCATCCGTAGGCAACGGACCGGAACGGGGAAAACAATCTGGCGCATGGCGCGGTGCAAGGCCCGCATCCACGATCGCGGCAAAATCAGCGTCAGAGATTTGGCGAACCGCCGATACGTTCAGCCCGCCGGAAATCGGCGCGCCGCCGGCGCCGCGCAGCGACGTTTCATAAGCCTCACCATTAGGCTTGGAACGGGGCACAGTCCCCTCGAAACCCCAGAGCGTCGAAGGGTTTAACCGGGCATAAAAGTGATCCGTTAGTTGGTCGTCTGGAACGACGCTTTCGACCTTCTGGACCGAAACATACCCGAATGCGCCGATCCGGCCTTCATAGAATACAACCCAGTCACCCACCGTCTTCTGAACAGCATTCAGATAGCGTTTGGGGAAGTGGTAGGCACGCCCAGGCTGATCATTATAGATTGAGCTTGGGTTTTGGATGAACACCGCCTTGGCCATGGATCTATAAAAGCCAAGGACGGGCGTACTCGCAATACTTATTCGGCGGCCAGCGCGCCCTTTGCCGCCTCGACCTTGACCGCCGCGAATTTAAACTCGGGGATCTTGCCGAACGGGTCAACGGCCGAGTTGGTCAGGATATTGGCGGCGGCCTCGACAAAAGCGAATGGCAGAAAGACCATATCGGGGGCCACTGCCCGGTCAGCGCGGGCCATGATCGTCACGCTACCGCGCCGGGTTGTCAGCCGGACCAGATCGCCCGGTTCAATCCCAAGGTTGCGGATGGTCGAAGGATGCAGCGAACAGTTCGCCTCGGGTTCAACTGCGTCCAGAACCCTAGACCGACGGGTCATAGACCCGGTGTGCCAATGCTCCAGCTGGCGACCTGTTGTCAGGATCATCGGGTAGTCTGCGTCGGGCACCTCATCGGGGGCGATCACGCTAGCCGGGGTGAATTTCGCGCGACCGTCCGGGCGCGGAAAACCGTCACCAAATACGATGGCTTGCCCGGGATCGGTTGGTGACAGTGACGGGTAGGTCACGACGTTCTCACGCTCTAACCTGTCCCAGGTGATATTGTCGAAGCTGGGCATGTTCAGCTTCATTTCCGCAAAAATCTCGCTTGGATGTGCGTAGGTCCAGTTCAGCCCGATCCGGCGGGCGAGTTGGGTGGTGATCCACCAGTCCTCTCTGGCCTCACCCGGAGGCGCCACAGCCGCTCGTCCCATCTGAACCTGACGGTTGGTATTGGTCACCGTTCCGGATTTTTCGGCGAATGCAGAGGCGGGCAAAATCACATCCGCATAGTTCGCGGTTTCCGTCAAAAAGATGTCCTGAACAACAAGATGATCCAGCTTGGCCAGCGCTACACGCGCATGTTCCACATCGGGGTCCGACATCGCCGGGTTCTCGCCCAGAATGTACATGCCCTTGATATCGCCGTCATGGACCGCATCCATAATCTCGGTCACGGTCAGGCCGATTTCGCCGGAAAAATCACCCGAGCCCCAGACATCAGTAAAGGCCGATCGCACGCCATCGTCAGTCACGGTTTGATAATCGGGCAGGAACATCGGGATCAGCCCTGCGTCCGATGCGCCCTGAACATTGTTCTGCCCCCTTAGCGGGTGCAGACCCGTGCCGGGGCGCCCCACCTGGCCGGTCATCAGCGCCAGTGAAATCAGGCAACGCGAATTGTCGGTGCCATGGATATGCTGACTGATCCCCATGCCCCAGAAAATCATCGCCGATTTCGTTGTGGCAAAGGTGCGGGCAACATCGCGCAGAACCTCTGCCGGGATACCGCAAATCCCGGCCATCTTTTCGGGCGCAAAATCCTTGAGGTGATCCTTTTCAGCCTGCCAGTTTTCGGTATAGGCATCGATGTATTGCTGATCGTAAAGGCCTTCTTCGACGATGGTATGCATGATCGCATTCAGCATCGACACATCCGCGCCGGGGCGAAATTGAAGCATGTGCGATGCAAACCGGCGAAGCCCGACACCGCGCGGATCCATCACGATCAGCTTGCCACCGCGCTTGGTGAACTGCTTGAAGTAGGTGGCAGCAACTGGGTGGTTCTCGACCGGATTTGCACCGATGACAATCGCCACATCGGCGTTTTCAATTTCGTTGAAGGTCGCGGTTACCGCGCCTGATCCGACATTTTCAAGTAGGGCAGCAACCGACGAGGCATGGCAAAGCCGGGTGCAATGATCGACGTTGTTGTGGCCAAAGCCCTGACGGATAAATTTCTGAAAGAGATAAGCCTCTTCGTTGGTACATTTGGCACTTCCAAATCCGGCAACGCGGGTGCCCTTGTCATCGCGCAAATCACTGAGGCCCGTCGCGGCAAAGGTCAGGGCCTCGTCCCAACTGGCCTCGCGGAAATGGGTTTGCCAGTTTGCGGGGTCGACGTTCAGCCCTTTGGGCGGCGCATCTTCGCGACGGATCAGTGGTTTGGTCAGACGGTGACCATGGTGGATATAGTCAAAGCCAAAGCGCCCCTTGACGCAAAGCCGCCCCTCATTGGCCGGGCCATTGATACCGTCGACGTATTTCACCCGGCCATCCTTGACTTTAAGTGAGATCTGGCAACCGACACCGCAGAACGGGCATATGCTTGAAGTTTCACTATCGAAATCCTTGCTATCACCGTGCTGTTCCTCATCGACAACGCTTGACGGCATCAAGGCACCCGTCGGACAAGCCTGAACGCATTCACCGCAGGCCACACAGGTCGAGGCGCCCATCGGATCGGCCAGATCAAAGGTCGGCCAGGCGTCATGGCCGCGACCTGACATGCCGATCACATCGTTGACCTGAACTTCGCGACAGGCCCGCACACACAGCCCACACTGAATGCAGGCATCAAGGTTCACCTTCATCGCGACATGGCTGTCGTCCAAAAGCGGAATGCGCCCCTCCTCCAACTTGGGAAAGCGGCTGGTGGCGACGCCATTTGCGGCCGCCATGTCCCAAAGGTGGGCGGATCGGTCATGCGCGTCTTGCGGCGCTGGCTGATCGGCCAGCAACATTTCCACGACCATTTTCCGCGCGCTTTGAGCACGGGCCGAGTTTGTCGTGACGATCATTCCGGCCACGGGTTCGCGGATGCACGAGGCGGCCAACGTGCGCTCGCCCTCGATCTCAACCATACAAGCGCGGCAATTGCCGTCGGGACGGTAACCGGGTGCGGGTTTGTGACAAAGATGTGGGATGACAAGGCCGCGCCCATGGGCCACGTCCCAAATCGTTTGCCCCGGCGCGGCCTCAACCTTGCGCCCGTCCAGCGTGAAATGAATCACTTGGCTCATCACGGCTCTCCCTTTTGCCGCCCAACTCTACCCTGATCCGGCCTGCCCGCGGAACGCCCATCCGCGACGCCCGCTCTGCCATTTGCGCCAGTGGCGTTTCGGATTGGAAACGCGCGCGGATCGGGCGGAACAAATTCGCCATCCACGGCTTGCAACTCGGCCCCCAGAATGCACTGTGCAAGGCGACATGAAAAGGGACTGACCCATGACCCATATCTGGGTGCGCGCAGAAGAGCGTGCAAACGAAGACCGCGTTGGCCTGACGCCGCAAGGCGCGCAGGCGCTGCAGGCGGCAGGCTTTGCCGTGACGGTCGAGCATAGCCGCGCGCGCGCCATTGGCATCGAAGGCTACCGCGATGCGGGCTGCGCGCTAGCGCTGGAAAACAGCTGGCACGACGCACCCGGTGACGCGATCATTTTTGGCCTCAAGGAACTGCCCGAGGACGACAGCATCCTCAGCCACCGTCACGTCATGTTCGGCCACGCTTACAAAGGACAACCTGCCGGCAAGCGCCTGCTGGAACGCTTCAGGCGCGGCGGAGGGGCGCTTTACGATCTTGAGTATCTCGTCGATGAAACCGGCCGCCGAGTTGCTGCCTTTGGTTATTGGGCGGGCTACACCGGCGCAGCGGTCGCCCTTATGTGCTGGGCTGCTCAGCGACGCGGCCAGATCGCGGGCCCCGTGCACTCCTACCCCAGCGCCGACACCCTACTTAGCGATCTGCAGCGGGATTTAACTGGAATTTCAGCGCGCCCGACGGCGCTGATCATCGGAGCCCTTGGCCGGGTCGGAACAGGCGCAAGTGACCTTTGCGGGGCCATGGACATGCCCGCCACGCTTTGGGACATGGCCGAAACGGCAAGCGGCGGACCGTTCGGACAGGTCCTTGACCATGACATCTTTCTAAATTGCATCCTTGCACGCCCCGGAACCCCGGTTTTCGTGCCCGCTGACACCGGTTCAGCCGAACGCAGACTTAGCGTTATCGGCGACATCGCTTGTGATCCTGATAGCGATTTTTCACCGATCAAAGTCCATGACCGCGTGACCACCTGGCAGGAACCCGCTTTGCGCGTGCATCGGCAACCGCCGCTCGATGTCACAGCGATCGACAACCTGCCCTCGATGCTACCGGTCGAAGCCTCACAGGATTTTGCGCAACAGCTTCTGCCTTCACTCCTGACGCTTGACCATCTGGACCGCGGCATCTGGCGCCGCGCTCATGAAACCTACCTTAAGCATCTGGGCGCCCTCTGACCTTCTTTGTGGTAAAAATATCCAATCCATCCCTGACAACCTTGAAAGACTTCTGACATGACAATTCACTGGTGCGGCACAGGCCTTTCTGCAATTCCCGGCCTTCGCCGCTTGATTGAAGAAGGTCATGAGGTGACCGTCTGGAACCGATCACCGGACAAGGCTGTCGCGGCCGTTGGGGACCTCACTCAAAAAATCGAACCATTCGACATGGCGGCGCTTTCAGTCGCGCTAAAGCCCGGCGACATCATCGTGTCTATGTTGCCCGGCGACTGGCATGTTCCGCTGGCGGAACTGGCGATTGAGAACGCGGCGCATTTCGTCTCGTCCTCATATATCTCACCCCAGATGGCCGCCCTTGATACAAAGGCAAAGGCGGCGGGATCCGTTCTGGTAAACGAAGTTGGGCTTGACCCCGGGATCGACCACCTGATGGCGCATTGGCTGGTCGCCGACTACCGCGCATCGACCAGTTTTGACGCTGGCGACCATGTCTCGTTTTTGTCTTACTGCGGCGGCATCCCCAAGAACGCCAATCCGTTTCGCTATAAATTCAGCTGGTCCCCATTGGGTGTTCTCAAAGCGCTGAAATCGCCATCGCGATCGATCCGCCATTACTCGGAACTGGACGTGGCAAGGCCTTGGGATGCAATCACCAGTTATATCGCGCCGCTGCCCCAGCCCGAGGCGTTTGAGGTCTATCCAAATCGCGACAGCCTGCCTTTCATGGCCGATTACAATTTCGACCCGGCGTGGAAGGTAAAGGATTTCGTTCGCGGCACGATGCGGCTGAACGGTTGGCACGATGCCTGGCGTGACGTCTTTACTGAGATCGAAACGCTTTCCGGCGCCGCCGGTGACGCCCGCCTGAAAGAAATGTCCGATCAGTTCTGGGCCGAGAATGCTTATGCCGAAGGCGAACCTGATCGCGTGGTTCTTTGTGTCTCGCTTAAGGCTGAACGCGACGGCGTCGCGGTCTACCACAAGACCTATACGCTGGATGCATGGGGCGATCTGCGAGGCAGCGCGATGGCGCGTCTGGTCTCAGTACCTGTCTCACTGGCCGTCGAGGCGGTTTCGAACCGCGAGATCCACGCAGGCGTCACACCCGCGCCAAGTGCCCCGAAACTGGTCCGGCGTTGGCTGGCCCATGTTGATCGGCTATCCCAGCACCTGCAGGTCGTTGACCATCTTTGAGCGCAAATGCGTCAGGCAAAAAGACGATAGTAGGCCCAATCAGGCAAGAACTGGCTAAGGCGAAAAACCCAGGAAAAGTGCCGCGGAAAGCTTTTCTTGAAGCGGCGGCTTTTCATATGAGCCAGCAGCTGATCCGCGGCCTCTTCGGCCGTCATCAAAAACGGCATTCGAAAGTCGTTCATGTCGGTCAGTCTGGTTTTGATAAACCCTGGGTTGGCGAGTTGAACATTGACCCCGGTTTTTCGCAGATCGGCATAAAGGCTTTCGCCCAGCGCCATAAGCCCGGCTTTGCTGGCGCTGTACCCGATGGCACCGGGCAGGCCACGAAAGCCTGACAAGCTGCCTGTCAGAACGACGTGCCCACGGTCGCGCTCGATCATCGATGGCAGGGCTGCGCCCAAAATTCGGGCTGCGCCGGTCAAGTTGATGTCGCACATCTTTTCGACGGCATCTGCCTCCCAGTTTTGGGCGATCATCGGCCAATAGACGGCGGCCAGAAAGACAATCCCGTCAATCTGCCCCGCGGCATCGGCGGCCGAACGACAGGAGGCCGTGTCGGAAATATCAACGCAGACAACGCTGGATTTGCCGGGCAGTTCACCTGCCAATTCGTCCAACCGGTCCTTGTTCCGGGCCGACAGGATCAGTTCCGCACCCGCTGCGCTTAACTTAAGGGCCAGCGCCCGACCCAGCCCTTCGCTGGCGCCCACAAGCCAGTATCGTTTGCCGGTCCAGTCCGTCATGCGCGTTGTCCCCTTATCATGGCCCTTCAACCGCTCACATCCTTTGAGGGCGGAAGCGGTCGCGCCCGATAGCGGGCACCCTTCCACCATAGCTTGAGCGCTTGCCAGTGGATCAGTCCCAACACCCGGCGCGACCCAAATGGGCGCCGCACACAAGCCCAAAGTATTGCATGGTTGGTCAGCGGTTTGCGGGCCCCGGTCAGCGTGGCATAGACGCCGCCTTCGTTCCGGTGATAATCGATCCACGCTCCAAAGCGCGACTTGCCAAATTCAAATCGAAAACTGTAATCGCCCGAGACGGGTTGAAACGGCGATACGTGAAACACCTTTTGTGCGCTCAAGGTGTCTTGGGCGGCTATTTTGGCGCCATCTTCATGGCGGCATAAATAGGAATGCCGGTCACCAAAGGTGTTTGACACCTCGGCGATTACAACGCGCGGGTCGCCGTCATTATCCAGACAGAACCAAAAGGAGACCGGGTTAAAGACATGACCCAGAACGCGGGCCTGGGTGACCAGAACGATCCGGTCGGGCAGGCCAATGTCATGCGCGCGCAGAACTTCGCGCACCCAAGCAGCACCCCGTCCTTTTTTCGGCGCGCCGCCGTGGTCCGAGGTGTGAACCGAAAACAAGTTGAACCGATCGCGCGAAAACAGGATCGGCCCATTGTCGTTTTCCAGATCGACACAAAGGTAGTCCAGCGAATAGCGAAAGCTGTTCTGCACTGACCCATGACGGTTGTGAACCGTGTGACCGCGGATATGGCTGGGAACGCTCACTCGGCGGCCATCTGAAAAGCTGGGCCCGCGGTCATCGCGGATACGACGTCAACCGCGCTGGCAAAACCGTCCTCGTGAAAGCCGTTGCGCATCCATGCGCCGCAAAACCACGTCCTGTTGGTGCCGTTGTCTGCCCGCAGGGCTGACTGTGCCGCCATGGCCGCCTGATCATAGACCGGATGCTGAAATGTGACCTGATCATAGATCAGTTCCTCTTTGATCGGGCGGGCCCCGTTCAGGGTGACAAACAACGGATCGCCCTTTGGGATCGGCTGAAGCGAATTCATCCAATAGGTAAGGTCGATCTGATCAGATGCCTTGTCAGCCGCCTCGGTATAGACCCAGGATGACCAGACAGCGCGCCTTTTGGGCATGATCGAGGTATCGGCATGCAGGACCGCCTGATTGGGTTGAAACCGCACCGCGCCAAGGTTGGCCTTTTCGGTCGGCGTGGCATCAGCCAGAAGAGCCAGCGTCACATCGGCGTGGGTGGCAAAGATGACCTCGTCAAAGCTTTGCCATTCGGTGCCCTGGCTGCGCACCTGCGCGCCATCGGCGCCGCGGCGCACGGCCTGGACATTTGCGCCCAGCCGCAGCACCACGCCCTGCGCCCGCAATGATGCTTCAAGCCGGCGAACGTATTGGATAGAGCCACCATCGACAGTCCACCACTGGTGCTGTCCTGAATGATGCAAGAGGGCGTGATTTGCAAAAAATCGGATCATCGCTTCGGCCGGAAATTCAAGGATCTGCTGTGGCGGCACGGACCAGATCGCCCCTGAAAGCGGTAAGAGGTAATAGTCCCGAAACCAGTCGCCGGTGCCCAAATGTTCCAGCAGGTCCCGGATCGTCAGGCCCGGCATTTTTGACAACTCCAAAGCACGGGAATTGAAACGCACGACGTCGCGCATCATGGCCAGAAACCGGGGGCGAAAAAGGTTGGCGGGCTGGGCAAAGACCGATGCCAGATTGCGCAATCCGTACTCAATGCGACCACCGTCGATCGACGCGCCGAACGTCATGTTGCTTTTGGCGACAGGGACATTCAACTGGTCAAAAAGCGCCGTCAGATGTGGATAGTTTTCGTAGTTGAAAACAATGAAACCGGTATCGACGGGCTGGTCGCCTCGTTTTCCTGCCAGCACCGTGCGCGCGTGCCCGCCAAGACGCGTCGCGGCCTCGAAGACTGTGACTTCGTTCTGGCCGGCCAACAGATGCGCCGCTGCCATTCCTGAAATCCCTCCACCGATGACGGCGATCTTTCTGGACGCAACAGACCCTTGTCCAACTAACATTCCACAGCCTTCCTGAGCATGTACATCATGTCTGATACGGGGGGGGCCGCGGACTGGATCACCTTTTTTTGGCGCATCGAAACTTTTTATGATCCAGCGACCATTTGACCGCGTAAGTTCAGTATGTCGGGCCGCATTCATATCGTTCAGGAAAGAGGTGCATCGCGTTTTGCGCCGTTCTATGCTGGGGCATGGGGCAAAGACTTGCTTGCAGAAAGCGGCACGCGGAACGGCAGTATGGTGGACATCGACAGTAATGCTGGTGATTGGGCTGCGCACCTTGTTCGGGTGCGCGACGCTCAGGACGAGGCGGCGTTTGCCGCGCTTTTCATGCATTTTGCGCCACGCATAAAATCGTTCCTGATGAGTTCCGGCTCCGATGCGACTTTGGCCGAAGAATGCGCTCAGGACGTGATGGCGACCGTCTGGCAGAAGGCGCATCTTTTTGACCCGGCCCGCGCGGGCGTGGCCACGTGGATTTTCACAATCTCGCGCAACCGGCGCATCGACGCGTTGCGAAAACAGCGCCGACCCGAACTCGAAGACCTGCCTTGGGGCCCTGTGGCCGAGCCTGAACAGGCAGATGCGGTGTCGCTCAAGCAAGAAACCAAACAGCTTGGCCAGGCGCTGCGCGCGCTGCCTGACAAGCAAAGACGACTCATCGAGCGGGCCTATTTCGGTGATCTTACGCATAGCGAGATCGCTGATGAAACCGGTTTGCCGCTGGGCACAATTAAATCACGAATACGGTTGGCGCTGGAACGTTTGCGCCATGCGATGGGTTGAACAATGACTGAGAAAGACCAGATCAAACATCACCTGACGGATGCCCTTTTGATGGCCTATTGCGCAGGTACGTTGCCCGAAGGTTTCGGGCTGGTTGTGGCGACGCATGTGTCGATGTGCGATGAATGCCGCGCGCGATGTGCCAGCTTTGATGCGCTGGGTGGTGTGGTTCTGGAGGCTGTGCCAGAGGTGCCGATGTCACCTGACAGTTTGTTTGCAACGCTTAAACGCATTGAAGCAGATGACGCTCCGCCGGGCGAAGTTGCCGCGCCTGTTGCCAAGTCTGGTGCTGTCTTTCCAGGCCCGCTTCGCGACCATGTCGGCAGCGATCTGGACGGGGTTAAATGGCGATCCTATGGCATTGGCCTTAAGCAGTTGATCTTGCCGGTCGCGCGCGGATCATCGGTTCGGCTGCTTTATATTCCGGCTGGTACCGCTGTTCCCGATCACGGCCATCGCGGCACCGAACTGACGCTAGTTCTGCAAGGCGCCTTTCGGGACGAAAGTGACCGGTTCGGGCGCGGTGATATCGAGGTTGCGAACGAAGAAGTTGAACATACGCCCGTCGCCGAAGAAGGCCGCGCTTGTATCTGTCTTGCGGCGACGGACGCGCCACTGCGGTTCAACGGAATTTTGCCCCGGCTCGCACAGCCGTTCTTACGGATCTGAGTGGGGCAATGCATCGGCCCTTGTCAGCGGAAGGACGTTATCCGCATCTGCCGCCACTTCCTCAAAGTCGAAATTGTCCAGCTTGATCGCGCGTTTGCCCGCACGTTCGGCGGCGGTCGAAATTCCGTCGATGTCACGGCGCGCCTGATCAAAATGGGTTTCCAATTTTCCGGCGCGCTCCACGATCAATTCAACATCACGGTGCAACTGTTTCAGAGCCGCGCGAATGGCACCTGCCTGTTCGCGCATCCGGGCATCTTTGAGGATCGCGCGCATCGTGTTCAGCGTCGCCATACAAGTGGTCGGTGAAACGATCCAGACCCGCGCAGCAAAGCCTTCGCGCACAACCTCGGGCAGCCGAGCGTGCAGTTCGGCATAGACCGCCTCGGACGGCAGGAACATCAGCGCACCGTCAGCGGTTTCACCTTCGATCAGGTAGCGTTCCGAAATGGCTTTGATGTGGGTGCGAACCGCGGTTTTCAGCCCCGAGAGGGCGCGCGCGGCGGCCTCTTTGGTGTCAGCGTTGACCAGGGCCTCATAGGCTTCCAGTGGGAACTTGGCGTCGATGACAATCGGGCCCGGCGGGTTCGGCAGATGGATCAGACAATCGGCGCGCTTGCCGTTGGAAAGCGTCGCCTGAAACGTATAGCTGTCGGACGGCAACGCCTTAGAGACGATGTCGTTCAGTTGAATTTCTCCAAAGGCACCGCGGGTCTGCTTGTTTGACAGGATATCCTGCAGGCTGAGCACATCGCCCGACAGTTTCTCGATGTTGGTTTGCGCCCGGTCGATCGTAGTCAGCCGTTCCTGTAGCTGGGTCAGCGACTTGGTGGTCTTTTCCGACGAGCCGTGCAGCGTCTCGTTCATCCGCTCTTGCAGATCTGAAAGTGAACGGGCCGATTTCATTGCGCTTTCATGCAGCTTTTCGGTCATCTGACGCTGAACTTCAGCAAGGCGAATTTCCATAGTCTGGATGGTCATCGCTTGTGATTTGGATACTGATTCCAGCCCGCCCGACAATTGAGCCTGCCCATGACCCAGCCCCTGAACTGTCTGGTTCAACTGGCCCATCTGGTGCAATAGCGGCTCGGCCAGATTTGCCGACCTCCCTGCGGCGCGTACAGCTGCAACTAAAAGAAACAGCACAAGTAGCGCCATCGCCGTGCCGACCAGAACCGCAATGACCAGAGGATCACTGAATGCGTAGGAATTTCCGCCAATGCTGATCATGTGCGCCCAAAAAGCCGTTCGATGTCAGAGAGCTTTAGTTCGACATAGGTGGGTCGGCCGTGATTGCATTGGCCGGAATGGGGGGTCGCCTCCATCTCGCGCAGAAGGGCGTTCATTTCCTCGGCGCGCATCTGGCGGCCCGACCGAATGGACCCGTGACAAGCGACGCGGCTCAGGACCGCTTCGATCCGGTCCTTGACGCCTTGGCTTTCGCCCAGATCGTCAAGTTCGTCCAGAATATCGGCAATCATCCGCGAGGCGTCGACGACACCCAGAATTGCCGGTGTTTCGCGCACGGCGATCGCGCTGCCGCCGAAGGGTTCAATCGTCAGGCCAATCTGGGCCAACGTCGGGGACATGTCCATAAGGCGGGCAACATCGCCCTGCGACAGCTCGACAATTTCGGGGATCAAAAGCGCCTGTGAGGCTACCCCGTTTTCCGCCATCTGCACCTTGAGCTTTTCATAGACCAGCCGTTCATGTGCGGCGTGCTGATCGACGATCACAACACCATCGGCGGTCTGGGCGATGATATAGTTCTGGTGCACCTGAGCGCGGGCAGCACCCAGTGGTGCGTTTTCGGCGGGCGCCGCTATGTCAGGCGGGGCCTCAACAGGTTGCTCGACCCGCGCAAATACAGCCGAGGTTTCGGAAAACGCCGGTGTCAGTGTCGACCTGCGGTCCATCTGGTAGACATGTGGCGCGCCGGCTTGTTCGGGTCGAAAGGCGCCCAGTGTGGCGCCCGCAACAGTCGTCGACGCGCGGTGCCCGGCCTCGGCCAAGGCATGTCGCAACCCCGAAACGATCAGCCCCCGCACCACGCCGGGTTCGCGAAAGCGCACCTCGGCCTTGGCGGGATGCACGTTGACGTCGACGCGGCTGGGGTCGCAGTCGATGAATAGCGCAGCCGCAGGGTGACGATCACGCGACAGAAAATCGGAATAGGCGCCGCGCAATGCGCCCAGCAGCAGTTTGTCACGCACGGGTCGCCCGTTAACAAACAGATACTGCGCAACCGCCGATCCGCGTGAATAGGTCGGCAGGGCCGCGTAACCGGTCAGGTGCAAACTTTCGCGTTCAGCATCGATGGCCAAAGCGTTCTCGGCAAATTCTTTGCCAAGTACCTGCGCAAGACGCCCATGCAGCGCGTCGAAGAGATCACCGCTTTCGCCGTCGGCCCGAAAGACGACCCGCCCGTCTTTACCGTCTGAGACATCGCGCAAGGTAAAGCTGACAAATGGTTCGGCCATAGCCAATCGCTTGACGATGTCCGAGATTGCCTGCGCCTCGGCGCGGTCGGTGCGAAGGAACTTCAGGCGTGCAGGTGTGGCGTGGAATATTTCGCGTAGCTCAACCACCGTTCCCTGATTAAGGGCCGCGGGCGCAACCGCCCCCATCTTGCCGCCGCTGACGGCAATACGGAAAGCCGTGTCGCCCTCAACCCGTGATGTGATCGTCAGGTGCCCGACCGCACCCAGTGACGGCAAGGCTTCGCCACGAAACCCGAAAGTGTGGATATTCAGCAGGTCGCGGCCGTCGATTTTCGACGTGGCATGGCGCGACAGGGCCAGGGGCAGTTCGCCCTGCGGAATGCCGTAGCCGTCGTCGGTGACCCGTAGCAATGTTTTGCCGCCATCAGCGAAAGCAATGTCAATCCGGCTGGCACCGGCGTCCAGAGCGTTCTCGACCAATTCCTTGATCGCAGAGGCCGGACGCTCAATCACTTCGCCTGCTGCGATCCGGTTAATCGCAGCATCATCCAATTGACGGATTACCGGGCGATTTTCGCCTATCTTGGGGTTCGGTGCTGGCATGAACCGATATCTAGCACGATCAGGTGCGATTCGACCAACGGATTGTCACGCCAACAGCAGGCCCGATGTTAGTTTGAGGGTTCAAGCCCCTTGGGCTGACCGACGACGACAAACCTTAGGTCCTGAGGTCGCAAGATCCGGGCGGCAACGCGGTTGATCTGATCCAGCGTGACCGCGTTGATCTGGTCGTTGCGCGTCGCGATATAGTCGATCGGCAGGCCCTGAGATTGCATGCCGACCATAATATCGGCAATCGGCCCGTTGCCATCAAACCGCAGTGGGTAAGCACCGGTCAGATAAGTCTTGGCTGCGTCCAGTTCCGTGGCGGTGACGCCGTCTTTTGCGGCGCGGGTCCATTCGTCACGGATCACGTCGATTGCCTGTGCCACGCGGTCGTTGGCCGAAGACACCTGACCCATGTAAAGCTCGCCCAGATCCATCGGAACCAGATAGGAATAGACGCCGTATGTCAGGCCCCGCTTTTCGCGAACTTCGTTCATCAGGCGGGACGAGAAATTCGAACCGCCGAGGATCTGGTTCAGGATATAGGCCGGGAAAAAATCCGGGTCGTCACGGGTGATGCCTTCGTGGCCAAAGACCACGACAGATTGCGGCGTATCAAAGGGGATGACCGTCACGCCGCCGGTCAGCTGATAGGTCGCATGATCCAGCATCGGAGCGCCGGTTTCGGGCAGCCCGGCAAATAGATCGTCCAGCAGCTTGGAAAGCTGGGCTTTGGTGATGTCACCCACGGCGCCGACATAAAGCCGGTCAAGCGCAAAGGTGCCTTTGTGCGAGGCGACAATATCATCGCGGGTGATTGCGCCGACGCTTTCCAGTGTACCATTGCGCGACGACCCATAGGGATGATCACCAAAGGCGGCTTTGTCGAAGGTGCGGTTTGCGATTTCTTTTGGGTCGGTCAGGTCAGACTTGATGCCCGACAGGACCTGTGCGCGTACCCGCTCAATCGCATCAGGATCAAAGCGCGGCTGCATGATGGCGCTGCGCAAAAGGGCAATCGCCTGATCCCGGTTTTCTGTCAGAAACTTGGCCGAGATCGCAACTGAGTCGTTATAGGCGCTGAAACTGTAACTTGCCGCCAGCGATTCCTGAGCCGTTGCAAAAGCGCGGGCGTCCATCTCGCCGGCGCCCTCCTCGATCAGGCCCATCATCAGGTTCGTAACACCGCGCTTGCCCGGCGCGTCCAAATTGGCGCCGCCTTTGAAACGTATCTCAAGCGACACGATGGGGATCGAATGCTCTTCGACCAACCAGGCATCAACGCCCTTTGAGGAAACCACGTCCTGAATTTGGATCTCGGCGTGCAGAGGAGAGGCCAGCAACAGGGCCGTCAGCAGGGTAAGAATTCGGGTCATTGCGATACTGCCTCCTGAGTGGCGGGATTGGTCAGCCAACCGGTGACGGCGCGATCTTTGTTAAAGACATCGCGCGCGGCTGCCAGCACGTCCTCTGTGGTGACCGCCTGAAGCCGGTTGGGCCAGTCGCGGACATCTTCGACCGTCAGCCCGGTCGCAAGCGCCGAGCCATATTTCTGAGCCTGGGACTGTACGTTATCTTCGCCATAAATGCGCGACGCGCGCAGCTGCATCTTTATGCGTTCGAACTGAACCTCGTCGACGCCGTCTTTCATAAATTGCTGAACCGCGGCATCCAACGCCGCCTCGCCTTCGGCAAGGGTGACGCCTTGCGATGGCACGATCACAAGGCCAAAAGTCGTGTCGTCAGTGGCCAGCGCGCTATAGAACGCCGAAGTATAGATCGCCTTTTTCTGTTCAAATTGCAGCTTTTGCCCCAGAACCGAGGTCGCCGGATTTCCGCCCAATAGCTCGGACAGCATTACCAGTGCCGCGGCGCGGTCCTGATCGCCGGGGTCACGCTCTGGCGCGAGGTATGAGCGAATGACATAAGGTTGCGCAATTTTTTCGTCGCTGAACGTCATGCGGCGTTCGGCCAGTTGCGGCGGCTCTTGCGGGCGGATGCGTTCAGGCAAGTTGGGGTTCGCAGGCAGAACGCCATAGTATTTCTCGGCCAGTGTTTTGACTTCGTCCGGTTGCACGTCGCCTGCGACGACAAGAATTGCATCGTTGGGGGCATAGTAGGTTTTATAGAATGACAGCGCGTCCTTGAGCGACAGTTTCGACGCTTCCTGACGCCAGCCGATGATCGGGATGCCATAGGGGTGGTTCAGATATTGCGCGGCGCGACGCTGTTCGCCAAAAAGTGCGCCCGGATCACTGTCGATACGCTGAGCGCGCTCTTCGAGGATCACATCGCGTTCGGTTTTCACATCGGCTTCGGTCAATCTGAGGTTCAGCATCCGGTCCGATTCCATCCGCATCATCAGTTCCAGCCGGTCGGCGGCGACGCGCTGAAAATACCCGGTATAGTCCCAAGAGGTGAACGCGTTGTCGTTGCCGCCGTTTGCCGCAACCACATCCGACAACTCGCCCGGCGCCATCTTGTCGGTGCCTTTGAACATCAGATGTTCCAGAAAATGCGCGATGCCGGATTTGCCCGGGGGTTCGTCCGCCGCGCCAACCTTGTACCAAACCATGTGCACGACAACCGGGGCGCGGTGGTCTTCGATGACTACGACCTGCATGCCGTTGTCCAGTTTGAAGGTGGTTACCGGTTGTTCGGCAAAAGCGGGCCCCGTGACTGCAAGCAATGAAATAGCAAAAGCCAATAGTCGGTTCATAGGGCAAATCTCCGGTTGTTATTGCCGATACCTACGCCGACTGTTCGCGGGATCAAGCCCTTTGCACGCGCTTGTGAGCGCGCGCCGGCTATTCCTTTGGAAGGCGCGGCGGCGCAGATGGTGTGCGCGCACCGGCGCGGCGCCACTTGGCAAGTTCGCGGTGCTGGTCCAACGAGAAGGCGCGATAGCTTTCGAAATAGACGTTCACCTTTGCCAGCCGTTCCAGAAGCTTGCCGTTGTTGCGGCGGCGGAACTCAAGGTCTTCTTTGGCCAGTTGCTGACGAATGGCGCCCGATACACCGTAACGTCCGGCGTAGTTGACCAGCCCCTGATCGGACGCGCGAACACCTGTATTTGCCAAAAGCGACGGCTTGCCGCCCAGCGCGGCAACCGCGTCGGCCTCGGGCGTGGGATCGGTGATGTTTGATCCACCCGGCGTTGGCGCAGGCAATTCCGCATAAGACGCAGGCGCCTGAAGCGGCTTTGCCGGCAGGACCGCGAACTCGTCAGGACCGGTTGAGCTTTTCGGAAAATTAAGGAGCTTTGGATCTTTGTTCGAGCTGCATGCCGCAAGCAAAGACACAAGGATGCCAAGGGCAATGTATTTGCCGACCCGCACCTGCATGAACTTCTCCCTCACCATCTCTGGATGTGTTTAGCTGATCCTTAAGGCTTCGTCACGGGGTGTTCTACCCGGTTTTTCCTTTTGCGGGCGGCTGTTTGTCTTTCCCGCCCGTAAAGATGACCAATCCGATGGCCCCGACAAAGATCGCAATATCGGCGACGTTGAAAACGTAAGGGTTTTCAAAGCCACAACATGACATGTTCAAAAAGTCGGCAACTGCGCCATAATATAGCCTGTCGACGATGTTTCCCACGGCCCCGCCGATCAGGATACCGCCAAAGATTTTGGCGAATGTGTTGTCCTTCTCCGAGCGGACCCACCAGACAACCAGACCCGAAATGGCCACGGCCACGACGATCAGCACCCAGCGTGTAAATTCGCCTGATCCCGCGAAAAGGCCAAAGTTTATGCCCTGATTCCACGCCATCCGAAAGCTGATGTAGGGTGGCCAAAAATCGATGGACCCCAGATTTTTGAGATCCATCCACTGAACGGCGAACCATTTGGTAATCTGATCCAGCAGGAATATGCCTGCGGCGGTTTTCCACATAAGTCCCATCGTCAATGCCTGAAGTGGCGCATACCGGTCAGAACGACCGCAAGCCCGGCTTCGTCTGCGGCGGCAATAACTTCGTCATCGCGCATCGACCCGCCGGGGTGAATGACGGCTGTGGCACCTGCCTCGGCGGCGGTCAAAAGCCCGTCTGCAAAGGGAAAGAATGCATCCGAAGCTACGACCGACCCTTGGGTCAGCGGCTGATCAAGGCCCAGCGCCTGAGCCATGTCTTTGGCTTTCAGCGCGGCGATACGGGTCGAATCAACGCGGCTCATCTGGCCTGCGCCGACGCCGACGGTCGCGCCGTCCTTGGCGTAGATAATGGCGTTGGACTTGACGTGTTTGGCAACCTTCCACGCGAACAAGAGATCGGCCATTTCCTTGTCACTGGGTGCGCGTTTGGTGACAACCTTAAGATCGCTCAGTGTGACTTTGCCATTATCGCGATCCTGCACCAGCATGCCGCCCGAAACCTGGCGATAGGTGATCGAGGCGGTGGCGGGATCGGGCAGGCCCGCAGTGGTCAAAAGGCGCAGGTTCTTTTTCTTTTGGAACCACTGAACCGCCTCGGGCGTGGCATCGGGTGCGATCACGACCTCGGTGAAAATCTCGGTGATCAGGCGCGCAGTGTCTTCGTCAAGCGTTTGGTTCAACGCGATAATTCCGCCAAATGCCGAAACGCGGTCGCAATCGAATGCGCGCTGATAGGCATGGGCCAATGTGTCGCCGGTGGCCACACCACAGGGGTTGGCATGTTTGACAATGACGCATGCAGGCCCGTCGCCCGGCGCAAATTCAGCTACGGCTTCAAAGGCGGCGTCGGTGTCGTTGATGTTGTTGTACGACAGCTCCTTGCCCTGGTGCTGGCGCGCAGTCGCAACGCCGGGGCGGGCTGTGCCGTCGGTATAGAATGCCGCTTGCTGATGCGGGTTTTCGCCATAGCGCAGTGTTTGCGACAACGTGCCGGTAAAGACCCGGCGGCGCGGGGTAGTCTGGCCGATCGCCCCGGCCATCCAAGCCGACACAGCCGCATCATAGGCGCCGGTGCGCGCATAGGCGGTCAGGGCCAGCTCCTGACGAAAGCCATAGCTGGTGGCGCCATCGTTGCGCGACAGCTCGGTAATAAGAGCCGCGTAATCCTGAGTGTCGACAACAGTTGCGACAAAGCCGTGGTTCTTGGCGGCGGCACGGATCATCGCAGGGCCTCCGATGTCGATATTCTCGATGGCAGTTTCATAGTCGGCGCCACCGGCGACCGCGTTTTCAAACGGGTAGAGGTTGACCACCAGAAGGTCGATCGCACCGATGTCATGTTCTTTCATCGCAGCTACATGTTCGGCGTTGTCGCGCAGCGCCAGCAAGCCACCGTGCACCTTGGGGTGCAGTGTCTTGACCCGCCCATCCATCATTTCCGGAAATCCAGTCACCTGAGACACGTCGGTGACCGTCAACCCGGCGTCGCGCATCGCCTTTGCTGAACCGCCGGTCGACAAAAGCTCAACGCCGCGCCCGGCAAGCTCGCGGGCAAGTTCTATAAGGCCGCTTTTGTCAGAGACTGACAAAAGCGCGCGGCGAAGTGGGACGAGATCGGTCATCTGGAGGTCTTTCTTTGCGTATTTCAGCGCGGGTGGCTGTCGCGCTCGAGGTCGCGAATGTTCATCGGAGTATCCTGCGCCTTGGCCAGAGACCAGCGCATGCGGGTGGCATACTCGATTGCGCGACCAGACAAAACGATCTGCTTCGTCGCACGTGGTTTCAGGCGTCCCTTTTCAAGGTAAACCGAGTTTTCGAGTGAAAGACGCCCGACCCCGTCATGGCGGAACACCCATATCTCGCCGCTTTTGAGAGCGATTGAGATTGCGGCGCCGCCCATATCGACCTGCGCCTCAACATCGGGGTGCAGATGAAATCGGACCGAAAAGGCCAGCCCCTGAAGGCGCACCTGATCCATCATGTAGTCGAACCGCGTCTTGTCTTCGTCGGTTAGGGTCGCGATCGTATCCTCGCCGGTCAGACTGCGGCCATCAAAGGCAAGATCAAGCTGACGGATATGGGTCAGCCCATGGGTCAGTTGAAATCCGTCGTGCCCGGCCTGAAGGCTGACGCCATCCTGGCCTGCGGTCTGTTGCACCCGCACACGTTTTGGCACGTCGATCAAAAGTTCTGTGTTGCGGCCGGGTCCAAAGCTTTTGGTGCCCAGCCGCGCCGATGAAAACCCATCCATCCCAAGCGTTGAATGCGACGGCGTTGCCCGGCCCGCCCGGCGCCATTCAGAACCAAAGCTTTCGCCCGAGCCACAGTTCACAACGACGGGGCGGCGCCCCGAGGTCAGTTCAAACGCCAGCGTCGAGGCATGCGCATTATAAGACGCAAGGCCGCTGGGCGGCGCGGCGGCATCGACAATCACGCTGCTGCGCCCCGCCGAAAGCCGGGCATAGCCCATTGGCAGCCCGGTATTTGCGGTGGCGCGCACGCCCGATGAGGCCAGCGCATTGTCCAATTGCCCTTCGGGGCCACGACCGCCACCGTGAAACCGGGCCAATCCGCCATCGCTGTGGCGCAATGCCCTGAGTGTGGGCGCGATCCGTTCAATGGCCAGCAGATGCTCGCGCTGGGCCAGATACCCGGCATCTGCCAGCGCCGAAGCGGCCCAGTTCAACAGGGTAAAGACCTCAAGCAACTCTTCGGGGTTTCGGGTGGGTATGCCACCTTCGGCGTCAATACGTTCGGCACAGTCGCGCGACAGCGCGCGGGTGGCGGGCGCGACGTGATGTTCCATCCCGGTCAGGGCCAACCCGGCATAGATCGTGCCGGTCAGCGATTCGAAGCGAGGCAGCCCCGGACCGGCCACATCCCATCGCCGGCTTAGAAAATTGGTTTGTTGTGCGAGCGAGCGAAAAAAAGCGCCCGAAACCGCCCGGTCCTGACCGTTCAGCAGAAAGAGCGCATGATTGATCCAGCGGATCAGGCGGCGACCGGTGATGTCCGGGCTCCACCCCCGGCCCGAACCGCGACCGAACCGTTCCATCCACCCCGAAAGCCAGGCCTGCGCCAGCTGGCGGGCGGCGAAGTCGCCCACAGCCGCAAGATCATCCAGCCAGACAAAGCCATGCAATGCGGCATCAAATTCGGGGTCAGGTATGGGAAGTTCCCAGATAGAAGCGCCCGGCGCCTCAACCAGATGACCGGCGAACAGGAAATTGCCCGCCATCAATTGCTTGCCACGCGCAAACGATCCGATCGTGCGCGGCTCGGGTTGCGATACGAATCCCGTCGCAGGCGACGCGAACGTGGAAAGACGCGCGTGAAAGCGGTTCATCCAGCGCGTGCGACGCGCCGACCAGCCCTCCCAGTGTGTCACAATCTGCCTGTCCCTTGGGGAAATTTGCCTGTTGGCGGATCATAGGCGCGGTGGCGTTCTGTGTCACCGCCCAAAAGCATCCCTCAGTCCGCTTTGCGTAAAACCGCCATATAAAAACCGTCCATTCCGCCGTGATCGGGCCAGAAATCGGGGGTCAGGCGCAGACCACCATCCGGGGTGCGCCAATTGTCTTCGATCCAGTTGAAACCGGGCGGAGCGACTGAAAACCCTGTTGTTCTTTGCAGGAAATCGGCAACCGGGCGCTCGCCCTCTTCGGGCAAAAGCGAGCAGGTGCAAAACACCAAACGACCACCGGGCTTTGTCAGGGCGGCGGCTTTGTCCAGCATTGCAGCCTGAAGCGCAAACAGATCGCGCAGGCCTTTTCCGTCCTTGGCATAAGGCAGATCGGGGTGACGCCGGATGGTTCCGGTTGCCGAACAAGGGGCGTCCAGCAGCACCGCGTCAAATCCCTGATCGTCCGAAAAGGTCAAAGCATCGGTGGTGTGCAACGTGGTAGAGAGCCCTGTTCGGGTCAGGTTTTCGGTAACGCGTGCCATGCGCTCGCCCGAAAGATCCAAGGCGGTCACCTGAGCGCCTGCAGCCGCAAGCTGCATCGTCTTTCCACCCGGAGCGGCGCAAAGATCAAGCACGCGCTCGCCCGGGGTAACCGCCAACAGCTGCGCGGGAATTGCGGCCGATGCGTCCTGAACCCACCAGTCGCCGCTGTCGTATCCGGCAAGGCCGGTCAGGCGCGGCGACCCGGAAAGGCGCACCGAACCGGTCGGCAAAGCGGTACCACCTGTCATCTGGGCAAGGCGCGCAGCATCGCCATCTTTGGGCGTCAGGTCGGTAGCAGCACCCTTTTCATGGGCCACCTCGAATGCGGTAACACGTTCGGGACCGAAGGATTTCAAAAGCCGACCACGCAGCCATTTTGGCAGCTTCTGCACAGGGGCCGCGGCCCAGGCATCAGGCCCCAGCGCGGCGATCTTGCGCAACACGGCGTTGACCAGCCCGGCCAGGTGGGTGGTGTTGCGATTACTGCGCACCACATTGACCGCGTCATTCACCACGCCGTGGGCCGCCGCACCGCTGCTCAATATTTCATAACTGGCCAGCCGCAGCGTGTTCTGAACGAAAAGCGGCGGTTGTTTCCTGAGAAACGGCGCAAGCAAATGATCGGCGCGCGCTGATGTTCTGAGGACTTCCAGTGCCAGACGCTGCGCCCTTGCGCGGCTATCTGGTTGCAGATCGGCCATCGTGGTCGTCAGAGCATCGGACAAAAGCTGACCGTCTTCCATGACCGCACTCAAAAGCTTGAGTGCCGCGCGCCGGGGCGCCTGCGAGCTGTCAGCCATATGGCATTCCTTGTTTTATACCTGCCGGGCGGTATATCAGCTAGGTGACCCTGACAAGGACGACCGACATGACCGATGCACCCAAAGCCACCCTGACGCCCGAGGCCAAACGCGCCCTGGCCGAAGCTCAGGCCCGCCGCAAAACCGAAGCCGAGGCGCGGAATGCGGTGGAACTGGGCGGGCGCGACGGCCCTGACCCCGCACGCTATGGCGATTGGGAAAAGAACGGGATTGCAGTTGATTTCTGACAGGAGCCAGAAAGCTTTGTCTACAACCCCAGAACGTCCAGCATTGAATAAAGCCCAGGTTTTTTGCCCTGCCCCCAGATCGCAGCCTTAAGCGCGCCCCGCGCGAAAATACCCCGATCGGTGGCCACGTGGCGCAAGATCACCCGCTCGCCATCGCCTGCAAACATCACGTCATGTTCGCCGACGATATCGCCGCCGCGAATGGCTGAAAAACCGATGGCGCCCTTTGCGCGGGCGCCGGTGATCCCGTCGCGCCCGCTTTCGGTGACTTTCGCCAGATCGACACCGCGACCATCGGCGGCGGCCTGCCCCAGCATCAGCGCTGTGCCCGATGGCGCGTCGACCTTGTGGCGATGGTGCGCTTCGATCACTTCGATATCAAAATCTTCGTCCAGGGCGGCTGCGACTTTTTTGGTCAATTGAACCAATAGGTTGACGCCCAGGCTCATGTTTCCGGCCCGGATAATCGTCGCATGTCGCGACGCGGGCTCCAGTGCTGACACCTGATCGTCGGTAAATCCAGTTGTGCCGATGACATGCACCGCGCGCGCCTGTGCGGCCAGCCCTGCGAATGCGATCGACGCCTCGGGGCTGGTGAAATCCACCACGGCCTGACAGCGCGCAAAGCTGTCCAGCGGGTCATCGTCGACTGTCACGCCCAGTTTTGTTCCACCCATTAAAGTGCCCAGATCCTGACCAACCCAATCATGGCCCGGACGTTCCAACGCACCGACCAGCGTGACCCGATCACTTTCAATGATTGTGCGGATCAGCATCTGCCCCATGCGGCCAGAGGCGCCGGTAACAACAATTCCGGGGATCTGTGACATTGTTCACTCCTTGGTATTCTGGCCTTGGTATTCTGGGTGTGGTATTCTTGGTGTCTCTAGCGCGGCAGAGGCGACAAGGCAAAGCCTTGGTTGCAAGGACGCGCAACCTTGCTTAGATGCTCGGCCATGGCAAAGAACAGAAATAGCGCGGGCAAGGGCCCCAGTCAGAGACAGTTGCGGGTCGGCGAACTTATTCGCCGGGCTCTGTCTGATGTGTTGGCACGTGGCGAAGTTCACGATCCGGACCTTAACCGCATCTCGATTACGGTGGGCGAAGTACGCACATCGCCGGACCTGAGAATCGCAACCGCGTTTGTGCTGCCACTGGGTGGTGAAGGCGCGGACGAAGCCTTGGCCGTTTTGCGCAAGAACCGTCATGAATTGCGCCGGCTTTTGACAAAGAACCTGTCGCTCAGGTTTTCGCCCGAGCTGCGCTTTCAGATCGACGATACCTTTGACCGGATCGACGACACCCGCCGCCTGTTTTCCCAAGACACAGTCCGACGCGATCTGGACGACTGATGGGACGACGCAAAAAAGGGCGCGACATCTCTGGGTGGATCGTGATCGACAAACCGGCGGGCCCGACTTCGACCGCTGTCGTCAACAAGGTGCGCTGGGCGCTGGACGCTAAAAAGGCCGGGCACGCTGGCACGCTGGATCCTGATGCGACGGGCGTACTGGCGATTGCGCTGGGTGAGGCGACCAAGACGATCCCCTATATAACGGACGCGCTGAAGGCCTATCGCTTTACGGTGACCTTTGGTTCGGCAACCAACACCGATGATGCCGAGGGCGAGGTCATTCAAACCGCCCAGGGCCGCCCCACCGATCAGGAAATTCGTGACGCCCTGCCCGCGTTCACCGGTAACATCCAACAGGTCCCACCAAAGTTTTCCGCCGTCAAAATAGACGGACAGCGGGCATATAAACTAGCGCGTGATGGCGAGGATGTGACTTTGGAGGCGCGGCCGCTCTTTGTTGAAGAACTGTCGCTGGTTGAACGCCCCGATGCCGACCATGCGGTGCTTGAGATGATCTGCGGCAAAGGCGGCTATGTGCGATCAATCGCACGCGATCTGGGCCAATCTCTGGGCTGTCTGGGGCATGTCCAGTCGCTGCGCCGTGTCTGGTCTGGGCCTTTTGAAGCTGCCGAGGGCGTCAGCCTTGGGCGGGTCGAGGCGTTGGCGCGAACGGCTGAGCTGGACGAACTTCTTTTGCCGCTCGAAGACGGTCTTTGCGACCTGCCTGAGTTGCACGCAACACCCCAAGGTGCTGCGCGGTTGCGCAATGGCAATCCCGGACAGGTCATCGCCTCTAGCGTTGAATACGGTGACGAGGCCTGGGCCTCGGAAGATGGGCGCGCAGTTGCAGTGGGCATCTACCGGTCCGGCGAATTGCACCCAAGCCGGGTTTTCAACAGCTGACGCAACCGTCAGTGTTTGACAAAATCCAAGACCCGCCAGAAAATGCCGCCATGATCACCAGACAGTTTCAAAAGGGCGATGCCCAATCCAGCGCGGTCTATTCGGCTTGCGAAAGCTACCGCTATCAACTTACCCGCACGTGGGACGCAAGCGGCGGCAAGGTCCATTTTATCATGCTGAACCCGTCGACCGCGACCGAGGTTCAGAACGACCCCACCGTCGAGCGCTGTGAGCGGCGCGCGCGGGCGTTGGGGTTTGGCGCTTTTCGGGTCACAAACATCTTTGCATGGCGAGACACGGATCCCTTTGCGATGCGAAAGACCGGCGATCCGGTCGGTCCGGCCAATGACGCGGCAATCCTTGAAGGTTGCGCCTGGGCGGACCGCGTGGTCGCGGCATGGGGCACGCATGGCACCCACATGGATCGCGGCCCGGCGGTCGAGGCGATGTTGCGCAAGGCTGACATTGAATTACATCATCTGGGCCTGTCCAAACATGGCCATCCAAAGCACCCTTTGTATATCTCCTACGCTCAGCAGCCGCAGTTCTGGCAGGCAGATGAGGATGTGAAAGTTGCCTGAAAAAATCCCCGGATTTGAACGCAGCTTTGTCCAGACCAATGGCATAAATCTGAGCGTTCAGCGCGCAGGTAAGGGCCCTGCTTTGATCCTTGTGCATGGCTACCCGCAAAACGGCATGTGCTGGCTGAGTATCGCCCCCGAGTTTTCACGCCATTTCGACGTGATCATTCCCGATCTTCGCGGATACGGCCACAGTGACGCCCCTACGGACGACGATGCCCACACGGTTTACGCCAAACGGACAATGGCTGCGGACATCATCGGGGTGATGGACGAGCTTGGCATCGATGTGGCGATGATCCTGGGACATGATCGCGGCGCTCGCGTCAGTTACCGACTGGCGCTGGACCATCCTGAACGCCTCTCCAAAATCGGGATCATCGAAGTGGTGACGACGGCGGACCTTTGGAACTCATGGGATGCAGAACTGGCTTTGAAGTCCTATCACTGGACGTTTCTCGCCCAGCCTTATCCGTTGCCAGAACGGATGATTGGCGCGGATCCCTCGGCCTATGTGGACTGGACGCTGGCATCATGGACAAAGGCCGGGTCACTGGCCGTTTTCCCTCAAATCGCCCTGCAAAGTTACCGCACGCAGGCGGCTGATCCGGCGCGGATACATGCGATGTGTGCGGATTATCGCGCCGGCGCCGGTATGGATCGCGCTTTGGACGAGGCTGACCTCAAAGCGGGGCGGAAAATCTTGGCGCCGCTTCTTTTTTTATGGAGCACTTCGGGCTTTCCAGCCCAGGCAGGTAATCCAACCGCCCTGTGGCAAGCATGGACCGAAACCCTGACCAACGATTGCTGTGACAGAGGCCATTTTGTTGCCGAAGAAAACCCCCAAGCCGTGCTTGAGAGTTTTCTTCCGTTTTTCAAGGCCCCTTAGGCCCCGTAGTTCGGAGCGCCGCTGAAAGTGATGTCCGACAGCGTCAGCGCCGGAGCGGCTTGGATCAAAAGCTTGGTTTCGCCGTCCATGACAACCGCTTTGTCTTCGCCGCCCGGGCCGGTTGATTCCAATGTAAATGTCGGGCTTGGATTCACATTTGTGTCGTAGAAGAAGACGATCGCGTCCTCGGCCGGATCATAGTCGGTAATCGTGGCGTTATCGCTTCCGTTGATCCAGTCACCGCCGGCGAATTCGTCCGCTCCGGTGCCGCCGGATGCGACGTCACCGCCGCCAACAAGCAGAATGTCGTCACCGTCGCCACCGTTCATAATGTCGGCCTGATCCTGGTTAATAGCTACAACGCCGTCGGGTGCGCTGTATCTACCATCCAGGAAATCGTTCCCGGCGCCGCCGTTCAGCGTATCAAAGCCCAAGCCACCGACCAGAAGATCGGCGTCATTTCCGCCGTCCAACGTGTCATTGCCCGTGCCGCCAAATAGGGCGTCAATGCCGTCGCCGCCAAAGATCGCGTCGCGACCCGAACCACCTTCAAGCAAGTCGTTTCCACCCTGACCGGCAAGCGTGTCATAACCGGGACCGCCATAAAGCTCGTCGTCGCCTTCGCCACCCTGAATTTCGTCATAGCCCTGCATGCCAAACAAGGCGTCATCGCCATCACCGCCGTCGATTGCGTCGTTGGACCCACCACCAGCGATCAGGTCGCTTCCGGGTCCGCCGCTAAGGGTGTCCACGCCGGCGCCACCTTCGATCAGGTCATTTCCGCCCTGCCCGGAAACCGTGTCATTTCCATCCGATCCAAGCAGCCAATCGTCGCCGTCACCGCCAAGAATAATGTCGTCGCCCAGCGCGCCCAGCAACAGATCGCTTCCGGCACCACCGTCAATTGTGTCGTCGCCTTCACCACCATCGACGATGTCATCGCCACCCAGCGCCGAAACGCTGTCATTACCGGCAAATGATTCAATCAGATCCGGCCCTTGCGTTCCTTCCAGCGTGTCTGGCTCGTCTGTTCCTTCTATTCGGTTGGGGCCGTCCGGTTCAGAGGATCCACCAAAAAGACTATCGCCAATCAGGCCGATAGCGAGCATTCCAAAAAGTGACAAAAGCGCAAGCATTCAAATTCCCCCAGAATTAACTGTAGCAGCCGAAGTTTCGACCCAACCCGTATTAACGGGTTCAGTGCTGGAGACCGGCGTCAATACAGCGCCCGGTGAAATGTGGCTTTTTCGCGACGTCGCCCGCTTAAGTTGCACTTATCCTGCAGCAGTGTTTCGCATCTGGAAACAAAGACACATTATCCCAACCCTCTGAGTTTTCCTGATTTTCCCTGAAGGCACTCAATTCGAATCAATTTTTCAAAAAATTGGAATGTTTCGGCATATCTGAATTGAACAATAATTAAGGTATTTCCCTCCCAATTCCATGTGGGTGGCTGGCATTCCAACAGGATGTCGGCTTTGGACGAGGACAAAGAAATGTTAGCACTTGCTGGCCTTTTAGGGCTATTCATGGCGGGTCTGGTGGTTGAGGTCCCAAGCCTTCTTGCGTTGGGCAATGAAGACGACGAACCGGACGAGCCGCAAATTCCCGTCGATAACACTGCGACACTTGATGACCTTTTGGCTGACGCTCCTGAAGGTGCATCTGTCGACGTTGGCTTGGCGTCTGTGGCCACTGATGACGGCGCGGCGGTGCAACCCGGCCTTGAAACTGACGTTCTTGAGGCGGATGACAACACGCTGCCCGACGCGGCGTTTGATGCTGTATTGGGTACAATCCAATCAGGCACAGATGCCGCAGACACTTTGGTCGGTGAGGAGGGCGTTGATCAGATAAACGGTTACGCTGGCGATGATGCGCTTTTTGGCCATCTGGGTGATGATCATATCTTTGGCGGGCTAGGCGACGACACCCTTGCAGGTGGCGGGGATGATGACCTGTTGAATGGCCAAGAAGATGATGACGGCCTTTGGGGGGGCGACGGGGACGACGCTTTGTTTGGCGGCTTGGGTAACGATCTGTTGAGCGGCGGCTTTGGCAACGACCGCATCGCCGGCGGAAGCGGTGACGACGTCGCCTATGGCGGTCAGGGCGGCGATGCCATCGAAGGTGGCTATGGCAATGACATCCTTATCGGTGGCGGTGGAATGGACACTATCTTTGGCGACGTCGGAAACGACATCGTGGTTGGCACGCAAATCAACGAGCTGGGGCATGATATGGATGGGCGCGATTTTCTGAACGGTGGCGCGGGCGATGACACTCTGATCCTGGGAAATGACGACATTGTCAGTGGTGGGGATGGCGCCGACAGTTTCGTCATTGGCGACTGGATGGAAGGCGGCCCCCAAGCGGTGATCCAGGACTTTGACGCAACCGCCGACCGGTTGGTTGTGGCCGTCGATCAGGCCGACTTTACGACCACGGTGATTACGGTTGAGACCGATCCGGAACAGGACGTCAGCAACGTCTTGATGAACGGCGAAGTGGTGGCGGCGGTTAGCGGCATTGGAACTCTGCACGCCGACATGATCACTCTGATCGCCCACTAGGACCCAATATGCCTTTGCATCAGCAGGGGTTTGGCGGCAGTGTTGGCGCATTAAATCAGGACGAAAACTGACCGATGCCGGACGACAACGCCGAGTTGCCGCCCAACAAAAGCGAGTTTGTCGCCCTGACGCGGGAAATTCGGCGGCTAAACGATCACACGTTCATCCGGATGCACAATTCGCGCTGGCGCCTTGCCGGGTTTCAGTTCCTGCGCGGGTTGGCATTTGGGTTGGGTACTGTGGTGGGCGCTACGATCTTGGTGTCGATCATTGGCTTTGCCCTGTCGACCATCGACTTTATCCCAATTCTTGGTGATTGGGCCGCGAAAATAGCCGAGCAGATCAGCATCAAGTAACCCTTTCCTTTTCGCCCGTAATCCCCTATACGCGCGCATCCGCTGGTGTGACATGTCAATGTTGCAGAAGCGGTCAAATCTCCAAGGGCCCTGCTGGACGACATCCCGGCCTGCGCCATGAACCCTTAGATATAAGGAGACCCCGATGTCGATTACGGTTGAAGAAAAAGCACGTGTGATGAAGGAATTCGGAACCAAGGAAGGCGACACTGGTTCGCCCGAAGTTCAGGTTGCCATCCTTTCGTCGCGTATCGCGACACTGACCGAGCACTTCAAAGCCCACAAAAAGGATAACCATTCCCGCCGTGGACTTTTGATGATGGTCGCCCAGCGTCGTAAGCTTTTGGACTATGTCAAACACAAAGACGAAGCCCGGTATCAGGACCTGATCACCCGGCTTGGCCTGCGTCGCTAAGACCCGAAGCCGCGCCCCTTGGGGCGCGGTTTTCGCTTGTGGCAGGGAACTTCCTGACAGGCGAACAACCGTTGCAGGCACGACTTGCAACACCATGTCCCCCACTTCCGGGCCCGCGGTTGGGGACAAGACAAAGGGCCAGAGGCAATACGGCCTCTACATGAACGGCCAATGGGGATAGGCCCCGGCGGCCAAAATAGGAAACGTGATGTTTAACGTAACGACGAAATCGATGGAGTGGGGCGAAGAGACCCTCACACTGGAAACGGGCAAAATCGCCCGTCAGGCCGACGGCACAGTGATTGCCACTCTGGGTGAAACCAGTGTCATGGCCGCAGTGACCTTTGCAAAAGCGCAAAAGCCCGGTCAGGACTTTTTCCCGCTGACGGTCCACTATAACGAAAAATATTATGCTGCCGGCAAAATCCCCGGCGGCTTTTTCAAACGCGAAGCACGGCCCACGGAAAAAGAGACGCTTACAAGCCGTCTGATCGACCGTCCGCTGCGCCCGCTGTTTGTACCGGGCTTCAAGAACGAAGTTCTGGTTATCTGTACAGTACTCAGCCACGATCTGGTCAATGACCCGGACATGGTTGCAATGATTGCGGCCTCGGCTGCGCTGACCATTTCGGGCGCCCCTTTCATGGGTCCGATCGCGGCTTGCCGCGTGGGTTTCGTGGATGGCGAATACATCCTGAACCCAGAGGTCGACGATATGCACGACCTGCGCAACAAGCCCGAGCAGCGGCTTGACCTTGTTGTCGCCGGCACCAAAGACGCCGTGATGATGGTTGAATCCGAAGCCTATGAACTGAGCGAAGCAGAGATGCTGGGCGCGGTTAAATTTGGCCACGAGCAGATTCAGCCGGTCATCGACATGATCATTGATCTGGCCGAATCCGCGGCGAAAGAGCCGTTTGATTTCACCCCACCGGACTACAGCGAACTTTACGCCGCTGTTAAGGCCGCTGGCGAAGATCAGATGCGCGCCGCTTTTGCGATCACCGACAAGCAGGAACGCACAACTGCTATCTCTGCCGCGCGTGAGGCCATCATGGCCACGCTCAACGACGAGCAAAAAGAAGATGCCAACCTTGGTTCGGCCTTCAAAAAGCTGGAAAGCAGCGTTCTGCGCGGTGACGTCGTCAAGAACGGCAAGCGCATCGACGGTCGCGCACTGGACACAGTTCGCCCGATCGTCAGCGAAGTTGGCCTTTTGCCACGCACCCATGGCTCGGCTTTGTTCACACGTGGTGAAACTCAGGGTCTGGTTGTGACGACATTGGGTACCGGCGACGACGAACAGATGATCGACGCGCTGAACGGCACTTATAAGTCGAACTTCCTGCTGCACTATAACTTCCCTCCGTATTCGGTCGGCGAAGTTGGCCGCTTTGGTCCTCCGGGCCGTCGCGAAATTGGTCACGGCAAGCTGGCTTGGCGGGCGTTGCAGGCGGTTCTGCCTTCGGCAACCGACTTCCCTTACACGATCCGTCTGGTCAGTGAGATCACTGAATCCAACGGATCTTCGTCGATGGCCACAGTTTGTGGCTCTTCCTTGTCGATGATGGATGCGGCTGTTCCTTTGAAAGCGCCGGTTGCCGGTGTGGCCATGGGCCTGATCCTGGAAGATGACGGCAACTATGCCGTTCTGACCGACATTCTGGGTGACGAAGACCACCTGGGCGACATGGACTTCAAAGTGGCTGGTACCGATCAGGGCATCACGTCGCTGCAGATGGACATCAAGATTGCAGGCATCACGCCCGACATCATGGAAAAGGCGCTGGACCAAGCTAAGGCCGGTCGTCTTCACATCCTGGCCGAGATGGCCGCAGCCTTGTCCGAGGGACGTTCCGAGTTTTCGGCACATGCCCCACGCATCGAGACGATGAATGTCCCAACCGACAAGATCCGTGAAGTTATCGGTTCCGGCGGCAAGGTCATCCGCGAGATCGTCGAAGTTTCGGGTGCCAAGGTTGATATCAACGACGACGGCGTCATCAAGATCGCTTCGCCCAACAGCGAATCCATCCAGAAGGCCTATGATATGATCCACGCGATCGTGGCAGAGCCCGAGGAAGGTGCGGTTTACACCGGTACAGTCGTCAAGATCGTCGATTTCGGTGCTTTCGTGAACTTCTTTGGCAAGCGCGACGGCCTTGTGCACGTCAGCCAGATCGAAAGCCGTCGCCTGAACCATCCTTCGGACGTTTTGAAGGAAGGTCAGGAAGTGAAGGTCAAGCTTTTGGGCTTTGACGATCGCGGCAAGGTGCGCTTGTCGATGAAAGTCGTCGATCAGGAAACCGGCGAAGAGATCAAGAGCGAAGAAAAAGCCGACTAAGTTCCGGCCGACTTCGAAAAATTCAGGGGCCCGGTGGAAACACCGGGCCCTTTTTGTTCACAATCCCGTTTGACACGTTTGTTTTTTCGGACGGGTGAACCAGTATAAGCTCAACGCTAGTTACTGATATCAAGGATTTATGAATGTTGAAGCGCCGTGATTTTCTGACCACCTCCCTCGCTGCGGGGGCCCTGGGTGCCACGCCGGCATTTGCACATAAAGCCGAACCTTATGTCATCCCCGAGGAGTACATGCCGGTTGAGGTCTATCTGCAGACCAAGCTGGAACCCGGCGAGCTTCATGTCGATCCCAACTCCTTCCGCTTGTACTGGACCCTGCCCAACAACAAGGCGATCCGCTATACGGTCGGTGTCGGCAAGGACGAGTTGTATCACGCGGGCGAATTCTACGTCGGCGCCAAGCGCGAATGGCCCAGCTGGACGCCAACGCCAGAGATGATCAAGCGCGACCCGGCAGCTTATGAAAAGTTCGCCGATGGTGTGCCGGGTGGCGTCAACAATCCTTTGGGGTCCATGGCGCTGTATCTTTTTAACGCGAACAAGCGCGACACTTACCTGCGCATCCACGGCACGTCACAGCCGCGCACGATCGGGCGCGCTGTGTCCAACGGCTGTGCGCGGCTGGTCAACGATCAGGCAACACAGCTTTACCATATGGTGCCACTGGGAACGCGCGTGGTTCTGAACCCGAAAGGCCCCGCGAAAGAGAACGCCTGATCTGATTTCGGAACCGGCGCAGAGCTAGTCCTTGGCCAGAGCGACGATGTCCTCGACGTCGGTCTTCAGTTCGTCAATATAGCCGACTGACGCGATCGAAATGGCGGCGACCTTTTCGGCCACCGAAACTGTCGCCGCCGCCGTTTCGACCGCGGCGGTGGCATCGACCAAACCGCCACTGGCAATACCGCCAAGGTTCACCAGTATCTTGGCGATTGCATTTGCGGCGATCTGGCCTTTGCCGTTTTTGCCCAGATCATTCAGCGCCTTGCCAAGTGTCGGCAGTTTTCGCTCGACCGTGTTCAGTTTCTTGGCCAACTCCGAAGTCTTTTTCAGAAGCTTGTCCAACTGCCGTTCGTTTCGCGCAAGGTTCTTGCCAAGGCGTTTCTTGTAAGGGTGGTTGTCGGGCAACCCGTTCACGGTTTTCTCAAGCCGCTTGTTGCTGTCCATCATATCCATGATCAAATCGGTCAGCTTTTGGGTTTTGAACCCTGCGTGACGTGTGTTGATCTTGAGCAGCTTCATATTTGAAGTCGCCTTGTCCAGCGTAGGAATAATGTCCACGCCAAGAACCGCGTTCAATGTCGTTGCACCCGTTTCCGACACAGCCCGCCCGGCCGACTTTTTGAAAGTAGTCGCCAGAAAGATCAGCTGTTTTTCGATGATCTTTGCTGCGGTTGCGATGCTGATGTTATGCTCGACGATCTGCTGGGCCAAACCCGCGGCAGAGCGGGCAAAGCCGTAAATTGCAAAGGCCTGCGTTCCGGGCAAGGCGATGGCGACACCAGAGGCAACCGTCATGACAGTGCCTTTGAATATCTCTTTGCGGCGCTTTTTCAGCTCTTTTTGGTACTCGGCCTCCATCTCTGCGTTGAGGCCAAGTTTCTTGATTACATTGGTCGGCGCTTTGTGCATCAGATCGGCCAGCGTTGCGCCATGACCGTCGATGATTTTCGAGAATAGTTTTCCGGTGTTATGGGCGTTGCGACCACGGCGCTTGACGCCGGTCGCCTTGATGTCACTCACCGCTTTGGCCACCATCGTCTGAAGCGCGTTGTCGTATTCGGCATAAAGCGAGTTTAGCAGGTTCTTGCCGTCCAGCTCCTGAACAATAGCCTCTAAAAGCTCGATCTTGGTGAGCTGCGCCTTGGGCTTGAACCCTTTGCAGTCAGGGTTGTCCTTTACCACATCCACCACGCGCGCGGCAAAATCATAGCGAAAAACCTCGCGCGTTTTGTTGCCAAACTTCAGCGCATCCTTGTGCTGCTTTTCGATGATCGTGTTCAGGGCCACGACATCCGACACGATCGCCTTGCGCCGTTTTGGATAGGCCTTAAGGCTGGATTTCGCCTCGACTTCCACCTTGCCTAAAAGTGCGGTGAGCTTGTTCAGTTCGATGACGACCAGCGATTGCGCCGTGCCACGGCGGGCGTCTTTGTAGTCCTTGATCGCAACCGCAACCGAACGGTCATGTTTTGACGGCTTCTCGCCCGGCCAAGCCTGCTTCCACCAGCGCTGATTGAGGCCGGGTGGAACGCGTTTCTTAATTTCTTTGTCTGTCAGATCTGAAAAAGGCATCTTTGAAATTCGAACCTCTGCAAAGGGATCGTTCGAACATTCAAATTTATCGTGCGCAATAAATCAACCTTTTAGCATCGCAGTGGCAACCGGGGCACATTGTGCGGCGCGCCCCGGTTCCAACCGAAACGCTATTTCAGCTTGGTTGTGCGCAGGTAAGGCAGGACCGTTTTGAAGCTGCCAAAGCGGGTCTTGGCGTCGGCGTCGCTGACCGACGTTGGGATGATGACATCCTGACCGACCTGCCAGTTGGCCGGTGTTGCGACACCCTGCTGGGCGCTGGTCTGCAAGCCGTCCAGCGCGCGCAGAACCTCGGCAAAGTTCCGCCCCACGGTCATCGGATAGGTCATCGACAGCTTAAGCTGCTTGTCAGGCCCGATGATAAAGACCGAACGCACGGTGGCGCTGTCGGCGGGGGTGCGGCCATCGGGCAAATAGGCCTCGGCCGGCAGCATGTCGAAAGCTTTAGAGACCGTCAGGTCGCTGTCGGCGATGATCGGAAAACCCGCCGTGGTTCCGGCGACTTTCTCAATGTCGCCCTTCCACTTCTTGTGATCTTCGACGCCGTCCACCGATACGCCTATCACCTTTGTTGCACGCTTTTTCCATTCGTCGGCCAGTTGCGCAACGGCCCCAAACTCGGTCGTGCAAACAGGCGTGAAGTCCTTGGGGTGCGAAAACAGGATGGCCCAGCCGTCGCCAATCCAGTCATGTAATTTCAGCGGTCCCTGATCGGTTTCCACGGTCAGGTCCGGGATAGTGTCGTTGATGCGAAGCCCCATGTCGGTTCCTTTCATTAAAGGTGCAAGGGACTTATATAGGGTGCAGGTCGGGCCTTGCACAGCGCCCTTGGTCCGATGTTTCGGGCCGCATGTTTTTCCAAGGAGAGTTTGATGATCGAAAAGCGCCAATTCTACATTGATGGCCAGTGGGTTGATCCTGCTGTTGCCAATGACTTTGACGTCATCGACCCGTCAACCGAAGAGGTGGCGGCCCTAATCTCGCTTGGCGGTCAGGCGGATACGGATAAGGCAGTGACCGCCGCTCGGCGTGCTTTCGCGACATGGTCGGTGGTCCCTCGGGCCGAAAAATTAGTGCTGTTGCGCAAACTGCTGGAGATTTACAAGGCGCGCGCGTCAGAGATGGCCGACGCGATCAGCACCGAGATGGGCGCGCCCAAAGAACTGGCGCGAACCGCGCAGGTCGGTGCGGGCATCTGGCACCTTGAGGGGTTCATCAAAGCGTTCGAGAACTTTGAGTTTGAGCGTGATTATACCGGCACCGAAAAGACATTGCTTGAGCCTATTGGCGTCACAGCACTGATCACGCCGTGGAACTGGCCCATGAACCAGATCGTGCTCAAGGCGATCCCAGCGCTGGCCACCGGGTGCACGATGGTCCTGAAACCATCCGAAATTGCGCCGCTGTCCGGGCTCTTGTTTGCCGAATTCATTGACGAGGCCGGGTTCCCAAAGGGTGTCTTTAATCTGCTGAACGGCGATGGCATGGGCGTCGGATCACAGCTTTCTTCGCACGCAGATGTCGACATGGTCAGCTTTACGGGCTCGACCCGTGCGGGCATCGCAATTTCCAAGGCGGCGGCAGATACGCTCAAGCGGGTATCGCTGGAACTGGGTGGCAAAGGCGCCAATATCCTTTTCGCTGATGCAGACGAAAAGGCGATGCGATACAGCGCCAACCGTTGCTTTAGAAACACCGGCCAGTCGTGCAATGCGCCAACACGCCTTTTGGTGGAGAAATCGGTTTATGACCGCACGGTCGAGGTCGTGACAGAGGTCGCCAACGCCACCCGTGTTGGCCCCGCGTCGCAAGAGGGCGATCACATCGGTCCGGTCGTAAGCGAACTGCAGTTCAACAAGATCCAGGACCTGATCCAAAAGGGCATCGATGAAGGTGCGCGTCTTGTTGCCGGTGGCACAGGGCGGCCTGACGGCCTGAACCGAGGTTTCTTTGTGCGACCCACGGTTTTTGCGGACGTCAACAATCAGATGACGATTGCCCGCGAAGAGATATTTGGCCCCGTCCTGACGGTGATACCCTTCGAGAACGAAGCAGAGGCCATCGCGATTGCAAACGACACCCCCTATGGATTGACCAACTATATCCAAACGCCCGACGATGAAAAACGCCGGCGCGTCGCGCGCCAACTACGCTCGGGCATGGTGGAAACAAACGGGCGCGGCTTTGCCCAAGGCTCGCCCTTTGGCGGCTACAAGCAATCGGGCAACGGGCGCGAAGGTGGTGCTTTTGGACTTGAGGAGTTTCTTGAGATCAAAGCCGTCAGCGGCTGGGCGGCTGAGTAAGCCCACGCAGATACCTGTCAAAGGCGCCCGGCTAAAAGGGCGCCTTTGCCTTGGCGATAACGCCGCGCCCGCCGTCGGGGTGGCGCAGTTTCAGGCTTTCGGCATGTAGCATCAAACGTGGCGCATCGGCTGCGGAGCCTTCGGCGTAAAACGGGTCGCCCAGAATCGGGTGACCCAGCGCTTTCATATGAACGCGCAACTGATGGCTTCGGCCGGTGTGCGGATAAAGACGAACCCGCGTTTCATCCGGTTTTCGGCGCAGAACCTTCCAGCCAGTGATCGCCTGACGCCCGTTTTCATGGTCTATCTTTTGCAGGGGGCGGTTCGGCCAATCGGCCGCAATCGGCAGATCCACAGTGCCTTGGTTGTCTTCCATCTGCCCCCAGACCCGCGCGACATAGACCTTTTTGGTTTGGCGTTTTTCAAACTGCAGACCAAGGTGGCGTTGGGCGTGATGCGTCAGCGCAAAGACCATCACGCCGGATGTGTCGCGGTCCAGCCGATGCACCAGCAGCGCCTGAGGAAACACCAACTGAACACGGCTGATCAGACAGTCGGCCAAATGTTCGCCCTTGCCCGGTACCGACAATAGGCCCGGGGGTTTGTTGACGAACAACAACTCGTGGTCATCTTCGATGATGTCCAGCGGATCGGTGGGCGGCGCGTAGTCGGCGGACAAAGGCTTTCCCCTTAAGGGTCACACCCGGGCATTCGGGCAGGGCCCGTTTCTACGGCCGGATGCCCGAATGTGAAAGCCCAAGCGCCCTAAACTTTCACGCGTTCCGATTTGGGGTCATACATCGGCCTAAGCGACGCCTGCGCCGAAACCCGGATTCCGGCAACATCTATCTCATAGGCAGATGCCAGTACCTCTGCGGCAGCCTCGCCTTTGCAGGGCACATAACCCAGTCCTACCGCCCCCCCCAAAGTATGACCATAAGACCCCGATGACAGGTACCCTACGATCTGTCCGTCCCTCAAAATCGGCTCGTTGTGGTATAAAAGCGGCTCGGCGTCATTTAGCTTAAATTGCAGCAAACGGGCGTCTAGCCCGTTTTCCTTTTTGTTAAGCACCGCCGCGCGGCCGATAAACGCGGGCTTGTCGGTCTTGACGGCAAAACCAAGCCCGGCTTCAAGCACGTGATCTTCACAGGTGATGTCATGGCCAAAATGACGAAAGCCCTTTTCGATGCGGCAGCTGTCCATCATATGCATTCCGCACAGCTTTAGCCCAAGGTCCTGACCCGCCTCGCTGATCACCTCAAAGGCATGGGCGGCCATATCGGCCGAGACGTAGATTTCCCAACCCAACTCGCCCACATAGGTGACGCGGTGCACCCGCGCCAAGCCCATGCCCAGCTCAATCTCTTGTGCGGTGCCAAAGGGGTTGGCGTCATTGGAAAAGTCGTTGGGCGACACTTTTTGCAGCATCTCGCGCGCCTTGGGGCCCATTACCGCCAGGACGCCTTCGGCGGCGGTGACATCCGTCAGGACGACATGGAAAATCCCCCGGTGACGCATCATCCAAGTTTGATCTGCCAGCCGCGTCGCGCCGGGTGTGACCACAAGATACGCCAGTTCAGAAAGGCGCGTCACAGTGACATCAGCCTCGATCCCGCCGCGTTCGTTCAGGAACTGCGTATAGACGATCTTGCCCACTGGCACGTCGAACTGTCCGCCGCCAATGTGGTTCAGAAAGGCCGTCGCATCTGGGCCTTCGACGCGGATCTTTCCAAAGGAAGACATGTCGTACATGCCCAAGCCTTCGCGCACTGCACGGTGCTCTTCTGCCCAGTTGTCAAACCAGTTCTGGCGCTTCCAACTCAGGTTATACGCGCGTTCCTGACCGGGCCGCGCGAACCAGTTTGCGCGCTCCCATCCGGCGAGCTCACCAAAGACCGCGCCGCGTTTGGCCAACGCGTTGTGAAAGGGTGTGCGCCGAATGCCGCGTGCCGTCGCCTTCTGCCGGTAGGGAAAATGGTCTGCGTAAAGCAGGCCCAGCGTTTCTTTTGAGCGTTCAAAAAGATAGGTTCTGTTGCCCTGAAAAGGCTGCATCCGGCTGATGTCGACATCGCCCAGATCAAAGGGCTTGGCACCGCTGTCCATCCATTGGGCCAAGGCCATCCCGGCACCACCAGCCGACTGAATTCCGATCGAGTTGAACCCCGCCGCGACCCAGACGTTATCCATCTCAGGCGCCAGTCCAAGGTGATAAGCGTCGTCGGGCGTAAAGCTTTCGGGGCCGTTAAAGAAGGTGTGGATACCTGCCTCGGCCAGCATCGGAAGCCTGTTCACCGCCGCCTCAAGGATAGGCTCGAAGTGATCGAAATCTTCGGGCAGTTGATCAAACTCGAAATCGTTTGGAATGCCTGCCATGCCCCAGGGTTTGGCGTTGGGCTCAAACGCTCCCAACAGCATTTTTCCTGCGTCTTCCTTGTAATAAGCGCATTCATCGGGAACGCGGAGAACGGGCATCTGGGTCAGGCCCGCGATGGCTTCGGTGACGATATAGAAATGCTCGCAGGCGTGCAGCGGGACATTGACGCCAGCCATGCGTCCGACTTGGTGACCCCACATGCCTGCGCAATTGACCACGGCTTCACAGCTGATGTGCCCCGACTTGACGCCGCTCTGCCAATCGACCCCGGTGACGCGGCGACCATTTTGGCGCACTGCCGTTACGGAGGTTTGTTCGCGGATGATCGCGCCGCGCTGACGTGCCCCCTTGGCCAGTGCCAAAGCAATGTTCGAAGGGTCACCCTGACCGTCCTTTTCCAGATAGACGCCTGCGGTAACGCCATCGATGTTCAGGTGCTCGTAGCGCTCTTTTACTTCTGCCGGGCTGATCTCCTGGACGTCGACGCCAAAGGCGCGCGCCATGGCCGCCTGACGAAAGATCTCTTCGCGCCGCTCGTCTGTCAGAGCAACAGTGATCGACCCGCAGCGTTTGAACCCGGTGGCCACACCGGTCTCTTCTTCCAGACTGCCATAGAGTTCCTGCGAGTATCGCGCCAGCTTGGTCATGTTCGCAGTTGCGCGAAGCTGGGCGATCAGGCCGGCGGCGTGCCATGTCGTGCCGCTGGTCAATTGTTTGCGTTCCAGCAGGACCACGTCCTGCCAGCCAAGCTTGGTCAGGTGGTAGGCCACGGAACAGCCGATAACCCCGCCGCCGATGATGACCACACGGGCGCTTGTTGGCAGATTAGCCATTGGCGAGACCTTTCACTTGTCGTGCGATTTCACGGATGTGTTCGGGGCCGACCTCGCAGCACCCGCCAACGATGGTGGCGCCCTGCCTGATCCAACCCATGACATGTTCGGCATAGATCTTTGGTCCAAGATCGCTGCGCTGGCGCAATGCGTCTACGGTTGGATTGTCGGCCAGAAACTCGGCGGTGATATGGGTAAAGCCGTTGGCATAGGCACCAAAGGGCAGGTCGAATTTTCCGATGATGTCCAACGCCTGCGCCATGACTTCGGGAACCGAACAATTGGCAAGGATGGCGGCAGGCGCGTGGTCCCTGATCAGCCCTGCCACCTGTTCGACGGGTTCGCCCGAACGCAGCACGCGACCATCCTGATCGTTCACGCTGATCGCCAGCCAAACAGGTTTTCCCGCACCCTTCGTACCGATCAGTGCGGCCTCGGCCTGCGACAGCGAGGCGGCCGTTTCAATGATCAGAAAATCGACTTCGGGCGCGATCAGGACGGCAACTTCGGCATAGGCCGGGGCGGCCACATCTACCGGTGGCGCAAGATCGGGTCGGTACGACGCCCCAAGCGGCCCGATCGACCCAGCGATCAAACCGCCACCATTGGCATCGCGAGCCGCGCGCGCCTCTTTCAGCGCCAGCGCGATCAGATGTTCAAACTCATCGCCGCGGCCGATCTTATCCAACCTGTCGCGGTGCAGGGCATAGGTGTTGGTGGTGGCGACATGCGCGCCGGCATCAAAGTAATCGCGGTGCACTTTCTGGACCAGGCCGGGATGATCGATCATCACCTGCGTGGACCATAGCGGGGTCGCGGGATCGCCAGAGCGATGCATCAGTTCCTGCCCAAGGCCGCCGTCCAAGATAGTTACAGACATCAGTTTTCCTCCGATGGCGGGATGAGGACAAGTTTGCCCGGGTAACGCTTTGTGGCAAAATCGGCTTGGGCGCGGGCGATGTCGGCCAATGGATAGGTTTGCGACACCAATGGGCGAAGCGCGCCCTTGTTGATCAGATCGACAAGATGCTCAAAGACTTCTGCAGGCTGATACGTACAGCCGTGGATCGTGCGATCGGCCAGGTAAACCTCGCGCAGATCTGCCGCGACCATGGGTCCGGCGACGGCCCCTGCAACTGCATAGTTCCCGCCGGGTTTCAGGGCGCGGATAAGACTGCCAAAAGCATCCCCGCCCACCACGTCGATCACAGCGTCAAAGCTTCGCTCCGGCGGCGTGTCGCTGCGCGCGATGATCTGCATGGCCCCGGCATCGCGCACCGCGCCTGCTTTTTGCGGTGCAGATACGGCCATCACTACTGCGCCGCGCAGCGCGGCCAATTGAACCGCAGCCATGCCGACCCCACCGGATGCGCCGGTCACCAAAACACTTTGTCCCCGCGAAACTCCGGCACGGGTCAAGAGGTTTTCCGCCGTGCCATAGGCGCAAGGGATCGCCGCAATTTCGACGTCCGTCAGGGGTGAGGCGCTGACATCGTAAAGATCGCGGGCCTCAATCAGACAGTACTCGGCAAAGGCGCCGTCGAATTCCGATCCAATGACAGTCAGGCCCACAGGGTTATCTTGCGTGGGGCGCGGAATGCAGGTTGGACAGGTTACGCGCATAGACATGCGAATGGGGCCTGTGCCCGTTCCAACAGCTACGACGCGCCCGCAAAGATCCGCGCCCTGTATGCGCGGAAAGCCAATTGCGCCGCCCCAGCCGCCGGCGCTAATGTCGGCGCCATGATCGACCTCGCTGATCGCGCCGGTGACCTCAGGCGCGTACCAGCCGACGCGCGTGTTGATATCGGTGTTGTTGACCCCTGCGGCCAACACGCGCACCAGAACCTGGCCCGGACCGGGGGTCGGCACCGCCAGATCGGCACGCCATTCCAAGGCGTCGGGCCCGCCATGTCGCGTCAGGACGGACCCGCTCATCGATGCCGGGACCGTCATGCGCGCAGTCTTTCGTTTTCAGGATCCCAAAGAGGTTCGTCATTTTCAACCCGCGCCGGGCAACGCTGACCGTAGATCTCGACCTCAACCGGGGTTCCGGGTTGGGCCAGATCGGCGCGGATCATGCCCAGTGCGATTGATTTCTTCACACGGTAGCCCCAGGCGCCCGAGGTCGTTTCACCGACAACCTGACCGTCGTGCCAGATGGTCGACATATAGGGTGCGTCGCATTCGCCTGCATCCACGGTCAGGGTAACAAAGGCCCGGGCGCGCCCTTGTTGCAGCTCGTTCTGGATCGCGGCCTTGCCGGGAAAATCCTGAGGTTTGTCGAGCTTGATGAACCGATCCAATCCGCCCTCAAGCAATGTGTAATCGGTTGACAGGTCGCCCTTCCACGCGCGGTAACCTTTCTCGATGCGCAGCGCGTTCAGCGCGTACATGCCAAAGGGTTTGGCCCCTGCCGCAAGGACTGCGTCATAGATGCCGGGAATATCGGCGTTTTGGGCATGGATCTCCCAGCCCAACTCGCCCGCAAAGGAAACGCGCAGCAAGGCAACCCAGCGGCCTGCGATCGTGGTTTCCTGATAGCTGAGCCAAGGCAGCGTTAGGTCGGCGTCGCAAAGCCCTGACAGGATCTCGCGGGATCTGGGGCCGGTGACAATCAGGGTGGACATATCGTTGGTCCAGTCCACGATAGTGAATTCCGCGCCCCTGGGCCTGTGCTGCTGCAGCCATTCACGGTCATGCCACTGGGCGGCGGCGGCAGTGACGAGGATAAAGAGATCCTGAGCTTCACGCGTGACCGACATTTCGGTCACGATACGCCCGCGGTTGTCGGAAAAGTAGACCAGCCCGACGCGACCGATCTTGGGCAACGATCCAGTGACCAGGCCGCGCAGCCATTCGTCAGCACCGGGCCCCTGCACCTTGAACCGCGAAAATCCTGGCAGGTCCAGAACGCCACAATGGTCGCGCACGGTTTCGCATTCCTGGCGGATGCGGTCCTGCCACGGGCCTGCGCGTTCCCATGTGTGGGTGGCCTCAAGACTGGTGTCATCGCCGGGCTGGGCAAACCAGTTTGCACGTTCCCAGCCGTTATAGGCGCCCATGACCCCGCCCAGTTGGGCAACCTTGTCATGAACCGGAGACAGCTTTTTGTTGCGACCCGCGGGCCATTCATGATGCGGGAAATGCATCGCGTATTCGTGGCCGTAAACCTCGACCGCCTTTTCGTGGCAATAGGACTGATCGGTGTAATCGGTGTAGCGGCGCGGATCGACCGCCCACATATCCCATTCGGTTTCGCCTTGGGTCACCCATTCGGCCAGAACCTTGCCCGCGCCGCCGCCTTGGGTGATCCCAAAGGTGAATACACAAGCCTCGAAGGCATTGGGTACGCCGGGCATCGGGCCGATCAGTGGCAGGCCATCGGGCGCATAAGGAATGGGGCCGTTGATCACGCGGCCCACGCCTTGGGTGCCCAGGATCGGCACGCGGGCCATGGCATCTTCGATGTACCACTCCAGCCGCTCCAGATCGTCGGGATAAAGCTGAAAACTGAAATCTTCGGGCATCGGATCGCCGGGGGTGACCCAATGAGCCTTGCAGTTGCGCTCATACGGGCCAAGGTTCAGCCCGTTCTTGTCCTGTCGCAGGTAATAGCTGCTGTCGACATCGCGCAAAAGCGGCACTTTGCGACCATTCGCCTCGGTCCATTCCTTTAGTTCGGGGATCTCCTCGGTCAGGAAGAACTGATGGCTCATCGTGACCATGGGCACGGTGCGACCGCCGAAGGGCTTGAACCATTCGCCGACCCGCTGGGCATAGTAGCCCGCCGCATTCACGACCTTTTCACAGCGGATATCGCCTTTGTCGGTGTGCACGATCCATTCGTCGCCATCGCGGCTGACGCCCGTGGCGGGGGTAAAGCGCTGAATGCTGGCGCCCATGTTGCGGGCACCTTTGGCCAAAGCTTGCGTCAGCTGGGCGGGGTCGATGTCGCCGTCGTCGGGGTCGTAAAGACCACCGGCGAGATCGTGCGTTTCGATAAAGGGATAGCGGTCTTTGATATCCCCAAGGCTCATCATCTCCAGCGACAGGCCCTGATAGCGGCCCATGCCGCGCGCGCGCTCGAACTCTTGCATGCGCTCTTTGGTATGGCCAAGGCGGATTGATCCGGTGACGTGATAGTTCATCGGGTAATCAACCTCTGCCGCCAGCCCGCGATATAGCTCCAGAGAGTAGCGCTGCATGTTCATCACCGCCCAAGAGGTGCTGAACGAGGGGCAGTTGCCGGCTGCGTGCCATGTTGATCCAGCTGTCAGTTCATTCTTTTCCAACAGGACACAATCGGTCCATCCCGCTTTGGCCAAATGGTACAGCGACGAGACGCCGACAACGCCGCCGCCGATGATGACAACCCGCGCGGTTGTTGGAAAATCAGACATCAGATACTCCTATTTTCAATCAAAGATCAGGCGGGCGGCAAGGCCGCCAAACAAGACCGCCGAAACTTTGTTCATTGCGTTTGAAGCGCGCGTCAGGCGCTTGGCCAAAAGCCCGGCGAAAACGCCATAGGCGCCGTCTGTGACCACGCCGCCCATGGCCAGAAACGCGCCCAGTATGATGATCTGGTGCCAGACCGGACCAATGGCCGGAACGGTGAACTGGGGCAAAAGCGCCAGCACGAAAAGCGCCACTTTGGGGTTCAGGATGTTGGTCAGAAATCCACGCCGAAACGCGCGCCACACATTGCCGCGCCCAACTTGGGCCGAAAGGCCGCCCTTGGCGTGCCAACTGGTCCAGGCAAGGTACAAAAGATAGGCGGCACCGATCAGGCGGATGGCAGTATACGCAGCCGGATGGGTCACCAGCAAAACGGCCAGGCCGGCGGCGGCCACAATGACATGCACCATGACCCCTGTAGAGATGCCCACAGCCGCAGCAAGACCTGCACGTGGGCCACCAGCGATGCCGCTGGCAAGAGTAAACATCATGTCTGCGCCTGGCGTCAGGTAAAGAACGACTGCGGCCGCCATAAAGGCGCCGATCACCAGCGGATCCATCGCGAATAATGTCTCTAACATTGCTCAACCTCGGGCGTGGGGCACGTCATTGTCATCTTAATAGACCGGCGGCGCGATGACCCAGATCGCGACCGCAGGCGCGCTGTAAGGGTTCATCCATCGAAAGGGTTCGCCGCGAATGCGAAAGCTGTCGCCGGTTCCCAGATTGAATGTCCTGCCGTTAATCCAAAGATCAAGTTTACCCGAAAGAAGAAAACCGACTTCCTGCGTTGGGCGGGTCACTGGACGGGTCAGTTTCGAATGCGGGCGAAAGGTTGAATGTACGACTTCAAAGTCATCAGTCAGGTCGGGCGAAAGCAGCTCTTCGATCAGGCCTTCCTGGGACGATCCGATCTGGCGGCGATGCGCCTGTCGCACGACATAACCTGCCTCGGCGGCTGGCGCTTCGGCTTGACCAAAAAGGATCGAGATCGGAACGTTGAGATGCCTTGCGATCTGGCGCAATTCGCTGATCGACGGTTCAGAGAGGTCACGCTCGACCTGGCTCATCCATCCAACGGACCGGCCCAGGCTTTCGGCAAGAGCGGCCAACGTCAGGCCGCGTGCACGTCTGAGGGCGCGCAGATCAGCCCCCAGCGACCGTGTCGATGTCAGGTCAGAGTGCAGCATTCCAGTAGGCGCCCCGTGAAAAATTCTACCTATTTTTCACGGTGGCAGAAGCGCGGCGACCAAACAAGGACCAAGAGCGACCGAAAATGTCTCTGAAGCGTCGTCGTCAAATCGCGTTGGTCGGCGCGAAAACTGATCCCAGAATACGCTCCAGTTCATCGGCGTCGGTTTGGGTGAATGCCGCGGGCAGGTCGCTGTCGATGTCGAATACTGCGATGATCTGGCCGGCTGTGTCCCTGACGGGTAGTACCAGTTCCGACCGGGTCGAGCTGGCGCAGGCGATGTGGCCTTCAAAAGCTTCGACATCATCAATCAGTTGCACCGCGCCCGTGCGCGCCGCCGCGCCGCAGACACCCCTGTCAAAGGGGATCAACAGACAGCCGTGGCCGCCCTGATAGGGTCCGATCTTAAGGAGGCCGGGTTCGGTCACGCGGTAAAATCCGGTCCAGTTAAATCGGTCGTCTGAATGGTGAACTTCGCAAGTGACCGTCGCCATCAACGCCACGGCATCGGTTTCACTTTCGGTTAGCGCGGCGATGCGCGCAGCCAGTGCCGGGTAGTCCATCACAGACGCTCAATCGCAATGGCGGTACCTTCGCCGCCGCCTATACAGATCGCGGCTATCCCGCGTTTCAGGCCGCGCTTTTCGAGGGCGTTCAAAAGGGTGACCATGATGCGCGCACCCGAGGCGCCAATAGGGTGGCCCAAGGCGCAGGCGCCGCCATTTACATTCACAATCTCGCGATCAACTCCCATTTCTTTCATAAAGGCCATCGGCACGACGGCGAATGCTTCGTTCACCTCCCACAAATCGACATCCTCTATGTCCCAGCCGATGCGCTTTAGCAGGGCCTTGGCGGCGGGAACGGGCGCGGTTGTGAACCAACCGGGGGCTTGGGCGTGCGATGCGTGGCCGACGATGCGCGCGCGGGCGCTATCGCTACGCTTTGCAGTCAAAACCAGGGCCGCAGCACCGTCGGAGATGGAGGATGAGTTGGCAGCGGTGACCGTTCCATCCTTGCGAAAAGCAGGTTTGAGCAAGGGGATTTTTTCCGGGCGTGCGTTGCCGGGCTGTTCGTCTTTTGCGACCTCAACCGGGCCGCCGCGCGCGGCCACGCTGACTGGTGTCACTTCGCCACCCCATGCCCCCGATGCTTCGGCCGCAAGGGCGCGTTCAAGTGAGCCCAAGGCGTAAGCATCCTGATCTTCGCGGGTGAACTGAAACGCCTCGGCGCAGTCTTCGGCGAATGTGCCCATCAGACGCCCTTTGTCATAGGCGTCTTCCAGACCGTCCAGAAACATCGAATCTTGTACATTCTGATGGCCGATACGTGCCCCGCCGCGCATTTTAGGCAGGAGGTAGGGCGCATTTGTCATGCTTTCCATGCCGCCGGCGATCATGGACCCGGTGTGCCCCAGCGCGATCTGATCGAATGCCATCATCGCAGCCTTCATGCCCGATCCGCACATCTTGTTAAGTGTGGTCGCGGGCACATCCTGGCCAAGTCCTGCGGCAAAACCAGCCTGACGCGCAGGCGCTTGGCCCTGCCCCGCTGGCAAAACGCAGCCCATCAGAACTTCGTCAACCGTCGACACGGCCGCCTGTTCCAGAGCGGCGCGGATCGCGGCACCGCCCAACTGCGGGGCCTCAACGGTTGAAAATGCGCCCTGAAAACCACCCATAGGGGTCCGGGCAGCGCCCGAGATGTAAACGTCTTTCATCTGTCTTCTCCTTCACACTGCGCTTGAATACCGAATGGTAACGATTGGGGTCTAGGCTTTGTGCGACATATTACTAGATGGGGCTTTCGAAGTGAAACTTGAAAAAGAAATTCATGGTGACACAACTTTGGTGACCGTATTGGAAAACCGGATCGACGCCGCCGTGGCAATCCAGTTCAAGGATGGGATGCGCGAAGTGACCGAGACGGATCAAGCGCGGTTTGTCATTGATATGGCGAACGTGAATTTTGTTGATTCCAGCGGTCTGGGCGCGATCGTTTCGGTGATGAAGATGGTCGGTACGAACCGAAAACTGGAACTGGCAGGGCTAACCACGAGCGTCCAGAAAGTTTTTCGCCTAACGCGCATGGACACGGTTTTCACAATCCACGCCCATGTCGGCGAAGCCTTTGAAGATGAGATTCCGTTGAACTAAAGGGCGGCACAGACCGAAAAGTATCGTAAACCATGGCAACCCCCCGCTCAGCTTTGCAACCAATTCGCCACTTTATCCTCCCTGCCAATCCACTTGCGGTGCGCACGGTTCTGACCGATGTGCGAAAGTACCTGACAGGATTTGGCCTTAGCGGTGACGACAAGAACTCTGTTCAGATCGTGCTTGGAGAAGTGCTCAACAACATCGTTGAGCATGCCTGCGCTGATGTGGGCGGGCAAATCTGGCTGGATGTTTCGGTCGACCCCGAGGGGTTGGCCTGTACTGTGCAAGATGATGGGAAGGCGATGGAGGGCGGCAGTCTTCCTTCGGCAACAGCGCCCGAACTGGGCGAGGTAACCGATGAATTGCCGGAAGGTGGATTTGGCTGGTCCCTAATTCAGCGTTTGGCGACTCAAATCCAATATTTTCGCGAAGAAGAGCGTAACCGTTTGACCTTCACAGTGGGCTTTTCCAGTTAGCTACCAGAATCCCGGCGACTTCCCGCCAATTCTAGCAAATCGCCGCAAAAGCGCCCCAAATCAAACGCACCTCAGCCTCAACTCGGCCCGAATGCGCCAATATTCAGAAACTGTAGCTGCATATAGCTTCCCTCGGCGCTGCGTTTAACAGCCCCCACCCAGTACGTGGCGTCGAGGACTACATGCCAGGCTATCCGCCCTCCCCGCATCGTGAAAATCCAGCTTTCCTGATTGGAATTACCTTTTGCGCATCCTAGTGTCGCGCAAAGTTCAATTGATCGGAGAATGCGTAAGATGCGCAACTTTCAAATGCCGGGCCGATCCGCCATTTTCGCAACCAATGGTCTTTGTGCAACTTCGCACCCTTTGGCATCACATGTGGCGCTGAACCTGCTTCAGCAGGGCGGGAACGCGATGGACGCCGCGATCGGTGCGGCGGTTGTTCTGGGGATATCCGAACCTCAGATGACTGGCATTGGTGGCGATTGTTTTGCGCTTTTTACGCCGCCAGGCGAAGACCGGATTGTTGCACTTAACGGGTCTGGTCGCGCACCTGCCGGGCTGGATGCTCGCGATTTGCGTGACAGTGGAAACAAAGTTGTTCCCCCCGGTTCTGCGCATGCCGTAACGGTGCCCGGTGCAATCGATGCGTTCTGTCGTCTTTCGGCGGATTGGGGCGCTTTGGATCTGACGGCAACACTGGCGCCTGCGATCCATTATGCTGATGCGGGCATTCCTGTGGCACCGCGCACCGCCTTCGATTGGAAGATCGCCGAAGACAAGCTTTTGGATCATGCGCGCGACATCTTTTTGATGAACGGCGCAGCGCCAGAAATCGGGCAGTTGTTTCGCGCTCCGGGTCAGGCTCATGTGCTGGAAAGTGTCGCACGCAACGGACGCGCCGGGTTCTACGAAGGCGAGGTTGCCGATGATATGGTGGCCGCATTGCGCGCCGCTGGCGGCACCCATACGCTGGATGACTTTGCCAGCGCTTCAAGCGAATATTGCGATCCCGTGTCGGGCAACTACAAGGGCGTCGATCTTTATGAGCATCCGCCCAATGGTCAGGGTGCGACCGCGATCCTTCTAAACAACATCCTTGCGCATTTCGACTTGCCCGGCATGGATCCGCTTGGGTCGCAGCGCGCGCATATCGAAGCTGAAGCGACCAAGCTGGCCTATGATGCGCGCAACCGCTTTATCGCAGACGCCGATTTCACGCACCGCTTGGATCATATGCTGGCGCCAGAAACGGCGGCGGCTTTGGCCGCACTGATCGATCCCGCGCGCGCGATGCAGTCTCCGGCAAAGCTGTCCGAGGCGGTGCATAAGGACACGATATATATCACGGTCGTCGACAAGGACCGGATGGCCGTGTCGTTGATCTATTCTATCTTTCACAGCTTCGGGTCAGGTATTGCGTCACCCAAGTTTGGGGTTCTATTCCAGAACCGCGGCGCCGGTTTCAGCCTTGAAGATGGCCACCCGAACGAGGCGAAGGGTGGCAAGCGCCCAATGCACACGATCATACCGGGCATGCTGCGCAAACCGGGCGCCTATACTATGCCCTTTGGTGTGATGGGCGGCGCCTATCAACCTGCGGGTCACGCGCGATTTGCCACCAACCTGATCGACTTTGACATGGACCTGCAATCGGCCATCGATGCGCCGCGCTGTTTTGCCGATACCGATGCAATGAAGGTCGAGGAATGTTACAGCGACACAGTCAGGCAAGAACTGACCGACATGGGCCACAAAGTCGAAGTGCCTAAAGTCCCATTGGGCGGGGCGCAGGCGATCCTGATCGATGAAAAATCCGGAACTCTGATCGGTGCGTCCGATCCACGCAAGGACGGAGCAGCACTGGGGTACTAAGATGGCTATAACACCGGTCAAAACGCTGGTCGCCGAGGCCAAGCAGCAGATTGAAACCCTGTCACCCGCCGCAGCGGTTACGGCAGTGGCTCAAGGCACCGCTTTGCTGGTTGATCTGCGCGACCCGCGCGAGTTGGCGCGCGAGGGCCGCATCCCCGGCGCCTTTCATGCCCCGCGCGGCATGATCGAGTTTTGGATTGACCCGCAAAGTCCCTATTTCAAACCCGCGCTAGCAACAGGGCAAAAGTTGATCTTTTTCTGCGCGTCAGGCTGGCGCTCGGCGCTTACGGTCAAGGCACTGACCGACATGGGCGTTCAGAACATTGCCGAGATCGACGGCGGGTTTACGGAATGGCGCAATCAGGGACAGGCCCTTGAGATGCCCGAACCGAAATCTAGTTAAGATGAACCTGAAGCGGGTAAACCCCGTCTTCCATTTCGCCAAAGAGATCAGGCAGGTCCGGGTGGTCAACAGGCTGGCCCGAATAGTCGGCGATCAGGTTTTGTTCCGACACATATGCCACGTAATAGCTTTGGTCGTTTTCGGCCAGCAAATGGTAAAAGGGCTGGTTCTTTGAGGGGCGGCTTTCCTCTGGAATGGAATCGTACCATTCGTCGGTATTCGAGAAACTTGCATCCACGTCAAAGACAACGCCCCGGAAGGGATGTTTCCTGTGACGAACGACTTGTCCCAAATAGTATTTCGCGTGCTTCTTCAGCATTTGATTGCGCCCCTTACCCGCCGTTAGTAAACGCCGCAGGCGGTTTGAGTCCATGGGAATTGGCGAAAATGGGCGGAAACAGTCTGTGAACCTTGTCCTGACAGTCCTTGAAATTGTGGCGCCGGTTTTCCTATTGGCAGGGATCGGTTTTGCATGGGTCAAACTGGGCTTTGAGTATCGGGTTCAGTTCGTCACGCGCATGGCAATGACGCTTTCGGTGCCCTGCCTTATCTTTGTTTCGCTGATGAAAACCAAGATTGATCCCGCGTCACTTACAACCGTTTCTCTGGCTACGGTTGCGACCTATGGGGCGGTGACGATCCTGATGTGGTTGCTGGTCTGGGCTGGCGGGCTTGACCGGCGCAGTTATCTGGCGCCGCTGATTTTCGGCAATACGGGCAACCTGGGCCTGCCGCTGGCGTTTTTTGCGTTTCAGGACGATGGGTTGGGCTATGCCGTCGTGATCTTTGCGATCATGGCGGTTTACTCCTTTACCTTTGGGATCTGGTTGGTGTCGGGGGGTGGGTCGATCTGGAAAGCTCTGCGCGAACCCTTGGTTGGCGCCACGCTTTTGGGGGCGCTTTTTCTTGGGATGGGCTGGCAGACGCCGCTCTTTGTAACAAACACTCTTGGGTTGGTCGGTCAAATGGCGATCCCTTTGATGCTGATCACGCTGGGTGTTGCGGTTGCGCGGCTGGAACCGGCGCGTATCACGCGCGCGGTTTGGCTTTCTTTGGCCAAGGCCGTGGCTTGCGTGGCCGTTTCCGTTGCCGTGGGTCTGGCATTCAAGCTGGCGCCCGTGCCATTTGCGATCCTCATCTTGCAAGTCTCGACGCCTGTGGCGGTAACCTCTTACCTACTGGCAGAGAAATACGGCGCCGATTCGGAGGCCGTGGCCGGTCTGGTCGTCGTATCAACCCTGTTGTCCGTAATCACCTTACCGTTGATTTTGGCGTTTCTGGTCTGAGGCAAGCTTTGCAAGCGCTGAAAAATGCGCTATCTTTCAGGCAATAAATAATAAAATGCGAGCGGCAGGATGAGCAGACCCTTTCGCGCGATTGTTCTGACTTTGTTGGTGTCGGCCTGTGGAAGCAGCCAATATTCGGCACCGCGAAATCTGGACAATGCGTGCAGCATCGTAAATGAGCGGCCGGCGTATATGTCGGCGATGGAACGCACTGAACGGCGCTGGGGCGTACCAGTGCCGGTTCAGATGGCGACCATCTATCAGGAAAGCAAATTTATCGGCAATGCGCGCACGCCGCATCAATATGTGCTGGGCGTCATTCCGATGGGGCGTCAAAGCTCTGCCTACGGTTATTCTCAGGCGCTGGATGCCACTTGGGATGAGTACCGGCGCGATACCGGGCGTCGAAGCGCGCGTCGCGACGACATTCGTGACGCTACGGATTTCATCGGCTGGTATATGGAGGAATCGTCATCGCGGCTGGGGATTTCAAAGGGCGATGCGCGGTCGCAGTATCTGGCCTATCACGAAGGGCGGACCGGGTTTTCGCGCGGCAGTTATCGCCAAAAAGCCTGGCTGGTGCGGATTGCCGACGAGGTGGCTGACCGCGCTGTCGACTATCAAATTCAGCTGATTTCCTGTCGAAGACGCTAGGGGCCACCGCCCAATGGGGCGGTGGCGACTGCGCTATTTATTCCACTTTTCAGCCTCATAGACGATGTTGAAAAGGAAAGTCGACAGCTCGCCCCCGGTTTTCAGATCCCCCAGAATGACCTTTGTCTGATCACCGGACCCGTTGTCGATGACCCATTGGGTCAGCCGAACGGGATCACCTGAGAATGTCAGGTCAATGCTGCCGTATTCGGGGTTAACGGGGTCCTGAGCGGTGACAGTGGTCGCATTGGCGTCGCCGGTATGGGCCACGACCATCTTGGCCTTACTCAAATCAACCTTGCGCGCCAGGATGATCGACAAAGGCGTGCGGCGCAGCGGGTATTCTTCGGGGTTCGAATTTGACTTGGCATCAAAGATCGCAACTTTGCCGCCGCCCGCCATAACAAGGTTCTTATCCTTGCCATCATATTCAAACCGCACCCGGCCAGGCCGTTTGATATACAAGCGGCCCGTCGACTTGGTACCGTCTCCGTTAATTTGTGTAAAGCTGGCTTCGGCCGTCGTGAAGCTGTTGAAATAGGCCGAAATCTGATTGAGCGGGATCTTGGCCGCAAACGCGGGAAGAGCCGACGCAAAGACCGCTATGGCGGTGGCACTGATAAGCTGTTTCATGGCTTGAACCTAAGTAGCTGGCCAAGGGGTTTACACCCCTGCCCGTGGTCAAAAATCTGCGAGCGCTGCGGAACGGCGGAAACCCGCGCCAGTGACTGGCACGAGCATCCTAGCGTGATTTACTGCTCGGGCACCAGAATTTCGCGTTTTCCGACGTGGTTGGCCGCGCTGACCAGCCCCTGATCTTCCATTTCTTCGACCAGACGCGCGGCTTTGTTATACCCGATCGCCAGCTTGCGCTGGATATATGAGGTGGAACATTTGCGATCCTTGATCACAATTGCCACCGCCTGATCATAAAGCGCGTCTTCGCCATCAGTGTTGCCACCCAGACCCAGAACCAGATCAATGTCGCTTTCCTTGCCATCCTCAGGCCCATCGACGACGCCGCTCATATACTCGGGCGGGCCAAAGGATTTGAGGTAGTTGACGATTTCTTCGACCTCTTCGTCAGAACAGAAGGGCCCGTGGACGCGCGTGATTTTTGCGCCGCCCGCCATATACAACATGTCACCCATGCCCAGCAGTTGTTCGGCACCCTGCTCACCAAGGATCGTGCGGCTGTCGATTTTGCCGGTCACCTGAAACGAAATACGGGTCGGAAAGTTTGCCTTAATCGTGCCGGTAATCACATCGACCGACGGGCGCTGGGTGGCCATGATCAGGTGGATGCCGCTGGCACGGGCCATCTGTGCCAGACGCTGAATACAGGCCTCGATCTCTTTTCCGGCAACCATCATCAGGTCGGCCATCTCGTCGACGATGACGACGATATAGGGGATGGCCTTGGGCAGAAACTCTTCGGTTTCAAAGATCGGCTCGCCCGTTGCGTCATCAAAACCGGTCTGAACGGTTCGGCTGAACATTTCGCCCTTGGCCTGCGCGTCGCGCACACGCCCGTTGTAGCCTTCGATGTTGCGCACGCCCATCTTGGACATCTTGCGATAACGTTCTTCCATTTCGCCAACGACCCATTTCAGGGCGACGACCGCCTTTTTGGGGTCGGTCACAACCGGCGACAAAAGATGCGGGATGCCATCATATACGGACAGTTCCAGCATCTTGGGGTCAATCATGATCAGGCGGCATTCGTCGGGCGACAGCTTGTAAAGCAGGCTGAGGATCATTGTGTTGATGGCCACAGACTTACCCGAGCCGGTCGTACCCGCGATCAGAAGGTGGGGCATCTTGGCAAGGTTCGCGACGATCGGGTCGCCGCCAATATCTTTGCCCAGCGCCAGAGGCAGGCGCATGTTGCTGTCGCCGAAATCACGGGCGGCCAGAATTTCGCGCAAGACCACCTTTTCGCGATGCTCATTCGGCAGTTCGATACCGATAACGCTGCGCCCCGGAACGGTTGAGACACGCGCCGACAGAGCCGACATTGATCGCGCGATATCATCTGCCAGACCGATCACGCGGCTGGCTTTCAGACCCGGAGCAGGCTCAAGTTCGTACATTGTGACAACGGGGCCGGGGCGAACCGATACGATCTCGCCCTTGACGCCATAGTCGTCCAGCACGTTTTCCAACATGCGCGCATTCTCTTCCAATGCGTCGTCAGACAGATGATGGCGCTCGATCGCAACAGGGCTGCTCAGCAGGCTGAGCGGTGGATGTTCGTAAGCTTGGGCCGGCTCGTCAAATTGCAGGGCCGGTTGTGCTTCGGCGCGGGCCTGACGCGAAGGCGCCGGGACCCTTCGCTGGGCGTGTTGCACAACTTTCTTGTGTTCAGGCGCGGGCGGAACGTAGCTCGTCGTTGGCTGAAGCTCATCCTCGAGCACTGAAGTTTCAAGATCCGCCGGGGCCTGGGGCACCGGGCGCTTTGGGGTATATCCTTCGGGGATTACGCGGCGCATCGGCGGCTCTTGGGCCACCGCTGGCTGTTGGGCAATCTGTTGGGCACTGCGGGCCACGGGCGGCTCTTGGCGCCCGGCCTTCATCACAGGGCGCTGAAGCGCGCGCGACTTGATCACATCGCTGATCTTGGCGCGAATACGGTCATCGCCATCCTCACCTTGGTCTTGGGCCGCGTGAACCGGCGGCTCTTTGGGGGCCAGAACGGCCGCGGGGCGCTTTACCAGACTTGGCATGCGCGACAGAAGCCCGGTTTTTTCACGCTGAACTTTGGGTTCAGGGGCCATAACCTCGGGCAGCCTTTGATCATCGTCATAGGCGAAGTCATCGTCTTCGGCGGCTTCCTGACGGGCAATGCGGCGCGCTTTCTGGCGCTCGCGCAGTGCCATTGCGCCACGGACGCTGGTGACGGCGCCACGGCCCATCCACGTCATGATCTGTGCGTAAACCATGATGAAGCCGACCAACAGGAACCGGCCAATCCGCTTAAGTTCGCCACGATCAAAGCCCAGTACAAATAGCAACATCGCAACAGCCGAAACAAATGCAATGACGGTCATCGTCTTTAAACCAAAGGAGGCCCCAACCGGTGCAATTCCCAAAATTGCGCCCAGAACCGTGTCGCCGAAAAGGCCACCCATGCCAAAACTGTGGGTCCAGGTCGCTCCGGGCAACAAGGTCGAGGCATAGACCGAGGCCAGCGCGACGCCGATCGGCAAGAAGACAAGCCGCGCCATCCAGCGATCTTCGCCGATGTGCAGCGTGAACCGAATGCCCCATGCCACCACGACTAGCGCGAGTGCCCAGGATCCGGTGCCTACGATCACATACAAAGGTGATGCAATTGCCGCCCCTACAGGGCCCAGCCAGTTCTGGACGCCAAGATCGGAATCTGACAACCAACCAGGGTCTTCGGACGAATAAGAGGCCAGAAGGAGCCCTACCAGAACCCCACAGACCAGCAGGGCGATGCCCAAAAGCTCTTTGCCGCGGCGTTCGATTGCCGCTTGCATGTTACTGTCCAAGAGCGGGTCCCGCTGTCTGACTTGATAGGCCATGTTGTTGTCCTGTCCTTAACCGTAGAGGCACTCGCGGATCGCTCTTAGCCCGCGTGCCATTTCTTCTTTTGGGGCCACCATTGCGACCCGGATAAACTTTTTACCGGGATTGAACCCGCCTACATCGCGCGACAAGTATGCACCGGGCAAAACCCGGACCCCCGTTTCGCGCCAAAGCCGCAACGCGGCCTCTTGCCCGTCTTCAACCGGAAGCCATAGGAAAAATCCGGCCTGTGGGCTGTGATAGCCCGGCAGTTTGCCAAAAATCTGATCGGCGATTTCGTATTTCTCGCGGTAAAGCGCACGGTTCAGGGCGACATGCGCCTCGTCGGACCAAACGCTTTGCGCAGCGGCCTGTAACGGCAGCGGCAAGGGCGCCCCGGCATAGTTGCGAAGTTGCTTGATCTGAGCGATATTTCCGGGCCCCGACGCGACAAAGCCCGACCGAAGACCGGGCAGGTTTGACCGCTTGGAAAGCGAATGGAAAATCACCACACGCTCAGGATCCGCACCCATTTGTGTTGCAACTTCAAGCGCGCCCGCGGGCGGTTCGTCGCGGTAGATCTCGGAATAGCATTCGTCGGCAAATATCTTGAAGTCGTGCTTTTGTGCCAGCTCGATCAGATCGGTCCAATAGACGCGCGATGCCACCGCACCCTGAGGGTTTGATGGCGAACAGACATATGCGATGGCCGTGCGATCCAGCACATCCGTCGGAACAGAAGCGAAGTCAGGCAGAAACCCGTTTTCTTCAAGCGCCGCAACGTAGACCGGTTTAGCCCCTGCCGCCAAAGCCGCGACGGCATAGACCTGATAGAAAGGGTTCGGCGTCAAGACGACGGGCTGCTTGCCATCGACTGTTTCTGAGCAAAGCGCGATGCAGGCATTGAAAAGCCCCTCTCTCGAGCCGTTCAATGCCATGATTTGCGTATCTGGGTTAAGCGTCAGCCCATAGCGCCCGGCGGCCCAATCTGCGATTGCCTGACGCAACTGCGGCGTGCCGTCGTTCGGGGGGTATTTGCCAAAACCCTCGGAATTTTCGGAAATGACGCGCGAAACCCAGTTCGGAAAGGCGTGCTGAGGTTCGCCGATCGTCATATGCAAGACATCACCGCCCGGCGCATGTGCGTCGAGAAGGCCGCGCAATCGCGGAAAAGCATACTCTGGCAGGTTCGAAAACCGCTCGGGGTACGTCATTTAGCTGCCTCAAATATGGGGTCGTTTCGCCCCTTTGAGGTTACGATAGCGCCAGATCCCGCCACGGTCCAGAAAAACGCATGTAATTCGGCGGTTTGCACCCGATTGGGTGTGGCTTTTTTGTTGGGTTTTCTATGCCAGCGCTGCTTCGGCGGCGGCTCCGAGCCTCAAAAGTCGTTCTTCTTTGAACGGCTGCCCCATCAGCATGACACCACAAGAAGGCGTTCCGCTGGGCAAAGTCAGCGCCGACAGACCCAAAAGGTTGCCAATGCGCGTGTTTCTCAGCGTCAGCAGATTTTCAGTGACGTAGTAATCGTGATCTTGGGCCAGTCGCTGCATCTGAGGTGGCAAAATCGGGCTGCTGGGCAGAATGACGGCGTCAAAACCCGCCACAGCTTGGGCAAATTTTTTGCGGTAGCGGTCAATTTGCTGCCACGCCGCCACAAAATCCATCGCCGCGATGCCCGCACCGCCCCGGAACCGTTCAAGGATTTCGCCATACATAAGGTGCGGCGCGGCTTCGATGGTTTCGCTCCATGTGCCATATGCTTCGGCGGCGAAAAGCGTGGGCGACAGATCAATCGCATCGGCCACAAACGGGATCTTGTGATGCTCGACACGGGCGCCAGCAGCCTCAAAACGCTGAACGGCATGCGCAAAGCCTGCCGCGGGCGCATCGCGCAGATCGTCCATCGCGACGGTTTCCAGCACCATCAAACGGGTGCCTTCCAAGGTCGCGCCGGTCAGGTCCGCCGCTTTTCGTCCTTCGAGTGCGGCCAGCATCAACGCGGCATCCTCGACCGAGCGGCACAAAGGCCCCACGGTATCGAACCGGGCGCAAAGCGGGACCACACCTTTCAAAGACAGGCGGCCAGATGTGGTTTTCAGGCCGACAAGATCATTCCATGCCGCGGGTATGCGAACCGACCCGCCCGTGTCTGAACCTATGCCGCAAGTCGCCAGGTCAAATGCCACCGATGCCGCCGCGCCAGATGACGAGCCACCCGAGACAGAACCAGGATCGTTCACCGAAGGTGGTGTTGCGGTGACCGGATTATAGCCCAGCCCCGAAAATGCCAGCTCGGACATGTGGGTTTTGCCAAGGCACACCAAACCGGCCAGCGTTGCACTTTCCAAAACCACCGCATCAGCATCCGGCGTGCGCCCTTTCAACAGGGCAGAACCCGCTTCGGTTGGAACTCCGGCGGTATCAAAGAGGTCCTTCCACGAAATCGGAACGCCATCCAGAATGCCGCGCCGGGTGCCGGATTTGGCACGGTCACAGGCGGCTTGGGCTTCGGCCAGTGCGCGGTCGGCGGTGACACGCGCGTAAATCCGGTCACGCAGATCATGGGCGGCGATGGCATCCAGATAACACTGGGTCAATTCGACCGGATCAATCTGGCCTGCACCAATTGCGCGCCCCAGATCCGCCGCCGTCATCTTTAGCCAATTGCCTGCCATCGTCTTCTCCCTGATCTTGACCGGACGGTAGCGGCAGAGCGGCGCATGGACAATCCCGAAGCCGCGCCCCATATCTGGAATATGGACAGCGATATCCTGATCGTCGGCGGTGGTTTGAACGGCAGTGCTTTGGCACTTGCTCTGGCGCAGGGCGGCATAAGCTCGATCATTGTCGACAGTCTGACACCCGATCACCGGGCCGCGGCAGATTTTGACGGGCGCGGTTATGCGCTGGCACTGGCGTCGACCCGGATGCTTTCAGCCATTGGTCTTTGGGGCGATCTGGGCGGGCAAGCCCAACCCATACTCGAGGTCAAAGTGTCGGATGGCCGCGCAGGTGAAGGCCCGTCGCCCTTCTTTCTGCATTTCGACGAGGCCGAAATCGAAGACGGTCCGATGGGGTATATGATCGAGGATCGCATCCTCAGGCCAGCCCTTTTGACGGCGATCAAAGACCAGCCACTGATCACTCATTTTGCCCCCGAAACGGTTGTCGCCCAAAAGGTGACAGGCAGCGGCGCCGAAGTGACGCTGGCCTCTGGTAAGGTGCTGCGCGGTCATCTGATCGTGGGCGCGGATGGGCGGCAAAGCGGGACCGCTATGCGCGCTGGTATCAAGCGCACCGGGTGGAGCTACAATCAGACGTCCCTGGTCTGTGCGATCGCGCATGAGGCACCCCATCAGGGGATTGCGCATCAGTTTTTCATGCCCTCAGGCCCGCTGGCCATTCTGCCGCTGCCGGGAAACAAGTCGTCAATTGTCTGGACGGAAACCAGCGCGCGCGCTGCGGAAATCCAAGCGATGGACGATGCAGGCTATCTTGACGTTCTGCGCCCGCGCTTTGGCAATTTCTTAGGTGAAATCTCACTGGCCGGCGCGCGTTTCACCTATCCACTTTCGCTGTCGCTGGCCCAGTCATTCATCGCGCCGCGCGTGGCACTAATCGGTGACGCAGCACACGGGCTGCACCCGATTGCGGGTCAGGGGCTGAACGCCGGATTTCGCGATATGGCGGCGCTGGCCGAGGTTGTCATCGGTGCCAAGCGCCGCGGGCAGGACATCGCAAATCCGGTTGCTTTGAATGAATACCAGCGCTGGCGCAGGTTTGACACCACAACACTTGCTGTTGCGACAGACAGTTTTAACCGGCTGTTTTCAAACGACAACAGCAGCCTTAGGTTGCTTCGGGATCTGGGTATGGGCGCGATCAATGCGTTTCCCGGTATCCGCAGACGCTTTATGCGCGAGGCGGCCGGCCTAACCGGTGATCTGCCAAAACTGATGCAGGGGCGGGCGCCCTAGTCCAGCTCGCGTGCCTCGTCGATCAGCATGACCGGAATGCCATCGCGGATCGGAAATGCCAGCCTTGCAGATTTCGAGATCAGTTCGTGGTTTTGTGCATCGTAAGACAGTGTCGCGTGGGTGCGCGGGCAAACCAAGGCCTCAAGCATGCGCCGGTCAAAAAGCGGTGTGTCCGTCATTGCATTTTATCCTCGCCAGTGCCGCTGCGCAGCGAAAACTCGATCAGCGTCACAAGGGTTTCCCGCCGCTTTGTCAGGGTCATCGCTTCAAGCAGTGCCTGTTTGTCTTCAGGTTCGAACGGACAAAGCATCGAAAGCGAATTGATCAGCAACTCATCCTCGGCCTCGCTCAGGTTTTCCCAATCGGTCGACAGTGCCTGCGCCTCGAAATAGCGGGTCAGCATCGGTAGAAAACTGGTGCGATCAAAACCCGGATCGCTTTCGGCGGGACCAAGGTCGCGCTTGAAACCCGCCCATGACACCTCGGCGCGACGGTAGGGCGTAAAGCCCGAAACCTCGGCCTGAACGCGAAACCGCGACCGCCCGGCAAGGGTGATCATATAGCGGCCATCCTCGGTTTCTGAAAAGGCCATGACCCGACCGGCACAGCCGACCGAATGCAGCCCGGTTCCGGTTGACCCTTGGGCGTCATCACCCGGCTGAACCATGCCGATCAGGCGGTGCGGCGTCTTTAGAACGTCGTCCAGCATCGTCAGGTAACGTGGCTCGAAAATATGCAGTGGCAGGCGCCCCCGCGGCAACAAAAGCGCCCCGGGAAGCGGAAAAATGGGAATCGTTTCGGGCAGATCGATCATAGGTGCCATCCCTATTCTTAGCCCATCTTGGGCCTCAGACGAAGATCATCGACGACAATTTGCGGCGACCACTGATTGCAACGGGGTCTTCGGCCTTGAGGGCATCAAAAATCATGAACAGCTGTTTTTTGGCCGCGCCGTCATCCCATTCGCGATCGCGCCGGAACAATTCCAACAGTTGATCGACGGCCTCGTCAACCTTGCCACCGGCGTGCAGCGCAGTCGCCAGATCAAAGCGTGCCTGATGATTTCCGGCGTCTGCCTCAACGGCTTTGCGCAGGTCATCTTCGGGGCCCGCTGACGCGGCCTGACGCTTAAGTTCCATCATTGCGCGGGCGGCTTCAATCTCGGGTGTGGTGGTGATGGCCGGGGGGACATCGGCCAAAAGCGCCTCGGCCTCGTCAGTTTTTCCTATCGCCAAAAATGCGCGAATTTGACCGCCGTAAGCTGCGGCGTTCTCTGGTTCTTCGCCAAGGATCGCCGCAAAGGTTTCGGCGGCATCAGCGGCGGCGCCTTCGGTCAGCATCAGCTCGGCCGCTTTGACGGCCTCGGCCAGGCCTTCCTCTTCGGCGTCGCCACCCATTGCTGCGATCTTGTCGACGAAGGTCTTTACTTCGCTTTCGGGTAAAGCGCCCTGAAAACCATCGGCCGGCTGGCCTTGCCAAAAGGCATAGACGGTCGGAATCGATTGAATGCGCAACTGGCCTGCGATGGCCTGGTTCTTGTCAACGTCGATCTTGACCATCCGAACCTTGCCGCCCGCGGCTTTGACCGCCTTTTCCAACGCAGGGCCCAGCGTTTTGCAGGGGCCGCACCAAGGCGCCCAAAAATCGACGATAACCGGAATTGTCTTACTGGTTTCGACCACATCGTCCATAAAGGTCGCCTCGGATCCGTCTTTTACCAGATCTTCGGTCGTCGTGTCGGTATTTCCGTTTAGTTCAAGCATGCGTCGGCCCCTTTACTCGTATGGCTGCTATATGGCGCTCGGGGCGTGCCCTGCCAAGCCCCGGTCGGCTATCGGCGCGTTAAAGATCGAATGTAGCAAAGACCGGTGCGTGGTCGCTGGGTTTTTCCCAGCCGCGCGCATCGCGTAGAACGCGTGATCCGTGGCCCGATGCTGCAATATCGGATGTAGCCCAGATATGATCCAGCCGCCGCCCCTTGTCGGCGTTGTCCCATTCGCGGGCGCGGTAGGACCACCATGAGTAAAGCCGCCCATCGGGGATGTCGGCGCGGGTGACATCAACCCAGTTACCGGCGCTCTGTGTCTCTTGCAGATGTTCAACTTCGATCGGCGTGTGCGAGACGACCTTCAAAAGTTTCTTGTGGTCCCAGACGTCATCTTCACGCGGCGCAATGTTCAGATCCCCGACCAGGATTGATCGCTTGGGCGCATTGGCGCGAAAATCGTCGCGCAATTCGGTCAGGTAATCCAGCTTTTGGCCGAATTTTTCGTTCACTTCGCGGTCGGCAATATCGCCGCCTGCGGGAATGTAATGGTTGTGGATCGTCACGCCGTTTTCAAGCTTGGCCGCCACATGGCGCGCGTGATCAAGGCTGGCCCAATCGCGGCTGCCTGCGTCCTCGATCGGCAAGCGCGAGATGATGGCAACGCCGTTATATCCCTTTTGCCCGCGCGCCACGACGTGGTTGTAGCCCAGCGCCCTAAACCCTTCGAGCGGGATTTTTTCTACCGGTGATTTGCACTCTTGCAGGCACAGAATATCGGGCGCCTCTTCCTGCAGCAGCTTACAGACGATGTCTTCGCGCAGGCGGACGGAATTGATGTTCCATGTGGCAAGTGTGAACGGCATGGGGTGGGTCTCCGGTTGGGTGGGCAGACCATATAGATAGCTGCGCCAGTCCTCAAGCCGCAGATCCTCAGGATGCAGCTTCGATTTTTTTGAGGTGCGGAAAATTACCCTTGGCGATGTATTCCAACTCGTCCGGGGTGGAAATTCGGCCAAGAATTTCGTTGCGATGGGGATGGCGACCAAAGCGTTCGATCACATTTCGCACGCGGTTGTGCTGGGCACGACAGGTATCGCCAAACAAACTGATCGGCGCGGGCAGGATCGCGGCGATCTGATCCACCAAAGCCTCGACCCGGTCAATTCGTGCTAGGTGATCGGGGCCTTCGCAATGGAGAACCGAGATGTGAAAGAACGCCTGTTCCCATGGCGCAAGCGCGCCCACATGGCCGTTCGACAACCCTTCAAGCGCCAGACGCGCAGCTTTGATGTCCTGGCCATATGCCGCCGGAGTGTCGCGCCACAACGAACGGGGAAACTGATCCAGCGCGATCAGCAGGGCCAAACGTCCACGCGGGGTGGCGGCCCAGTCATCCAGCTGCCCGATAGCGGCTGCGCGCGTGAGATCGGCAAATCGGGTCTTGATCACCCCGTCCATGCCGCCATACATGCGTTCGGCCCAGAAGGCGCCATGTGTCTCGCCGCTGTTTTGATGGCCACTCTCCGGGAACCAAAACGCCAGCACATCATCCGGTTGGAACTGATCCTTTTGCATCGTGACCTCCAACAGTCAAAAAACCTGTGAAATGCGAGTCGTTTGTAAATGAACGACTGCTTACTTGAGCATATATCAGGCGTTTTTCATACCCAACGGCTGGCGCGCGCCCTTTGGCGCCTGAATTGACATTCCACAGTCAAAGTCTCAGCCTGCACAGGAACTGAGCAATTGGGTGGCTCTTGTCGCTGCTTTCTACGAACCGAAATTTTCGCAGGCTTTTTGCGGCATCCACTCTGTCCAACCTTGGCGACGGTGTCTCGGCACTTGCCTTTCCCTGGCTGGCCACGCTGATCACGCGCGATCCTTCTTTGATTGCACTGGTTACTTTTGCGACGCGCCTGCCGTGGCTTTTGCTGGCCCTGCCCGCGGGGGTAATCACAGATCGCGCTGACCGTCGGCGTCTGATCCTTGGCGCTGATGCCTTTCGGTTTGTCCTGACCTTTGGGGTTGTGGCCCTGATCCTGGCGTCGCCCGCCTTGCCACTTGCCCCGGGCTCGGCCGTCAGTTCACAGATGATTCTGGGGCTGTCGGTTCTGGCGTTTCTTTTGGGAACGGCCGAGGTCTTGCGCGACAACGCCGCCCAGACGATGCTGCCTGCGATCGTCGACAAGTCCCAGCTTGAGCGCGCCAACGGACAACTATGGAGCGTCGAGCAGGTCATGGGATCCTTCGTCGGCCCGCCGCTTGCCGGATTTCTGATCGCGGTGGCTGTGCCTATCCCCTTTGCCTTTGACGCGCTGACCTTTGCGCTGGCGGTCTGGCTGGTCTGGGGGATCGCGATCCCCCGACTAAAGGCCAAAGAGGTCCCAACCAGTTTCATCGCCGATCTGAAAGAGGGTGTGGTCTGGATATTGTCGAACCGGCTGATCCTGACTTTGGCGGTGGTTCTGGGGGGCCTGAACGCCCTGCATATCGCAACCACGACGGTTCTGGTTCTTTTTGGCCAAGAGGTGTTGGGCCTTTCTGCCTTTGGGTATGGCATCTTGCTGACGGCTGGGGCTGCGGGCGGGGTCATCGGCGGGCTGATAGCGCCGCGTGTTGCCCAGATCCTTGGCAATTTGGCCAGCCTTGCCGCGGCCATGGTCCTTTTTATGGCGTCATATCTTATGCTCTATCTCACGTCGTCACCGATCGTGGCGGGGTTTTCGTTATTTGTTGGAATGCTGGGCGCGCTTTTGTGGAACGTCGTCACCGTCTCGTACCGCCAACGCGTGATCCCGGATGATCTTTTGGGTCGGGTCAATTCGATCTACCGGTTCTTTGGTTGGGGCATGATGCCCCTTGGCGCGCTTGCCGGGGGCTATCTGGTTTTAGTGTTTGAGCCGTCTCTGGGGCGCGAAGCCGCGCTTCGGCTGCCATTCTTATGCGCAACTATTGGCACGCTGATCTTGTTGGGGACCATTCTGGCCGTGGTCCGGTTTCCACAAAAAATGGCCCGGCAATAAAGCCGGGCCAGTCCAACAGGGAGAATTCACGCCATACCCTGGCGTGAGAGGGATGAAATTGCCTGTGCTCAGGCGACCAGGCGATAACCGCCGCTTTCGGTGACCAACAAGCGCGCATTGGAAGGATCGGGTTCGATCTTTTGACGCAGCCGGTAGATGTGGGTTTCAAGCGTGTGCGTGGTCACACCGGCGTTATACCCCCATACCTCATGCAAAAGCACATCACGCGCAACGACACCTTCGGTCGCGCGGTAGAGGAACTTGAGGATATTGGTTTCCTTCTCGGTCAGCCGGATCTTCTTTTCGGCCTCATCAACCAGCATCTTCATCGCGGGTTTGAAGGTGTATGGCCCAAGCTGAAACACGGCATCTTCGGATTGCTCGTGCTGGCGCAGCTGAGCGCGGATGCGCGCCAGAAGGACCGGGAATTTGAACGGCTTGGACACATAATCATTTGCGCCCGCGTCCAGCCCAAGGATGGTGTCAGCGTCGCTGTCATGGCCGGTCAGCATGACGACCGGGCATTTCACGCCCTGTTTGCGCATCAAACGACACAGCTCGCGGCCATCAGTATCGGGCAAACCAACGTCGAGAATCACAAGATCGTACAGTGACGCTTTTGCCTTCTCCATCGCCTCGGCACCGTTGCCTGCTTCGAAAACGTCAAAGTCTTCGGTCATAACCAATTGTTCAGACAGCGCTTCGCGCAGATCATCGTCATCGTCGACCAGCAGGATTTTCTTTAGTGCACCCATGGTTTGATTCCTCCATTTGTTGGACAACAGATGTTTCCTGATAACCAAAACGACAAGATTTGCTGCAATTCGCTCACGCGGTCGTGTGAAACGCAGGTCGATTGTTTCAAATTCCTTCGCTCAGGGCTACATAAACAGGCAAAGGAGCGCTTTATGGCCTTAACGCCCGATCCGGTTGAAACACTTGCCCGCGCCCGTGCCGATATTCGCATGGGCGTTCCGGTCGTTATAAGCAGCGATTGCGGCGATGCGATCATGCTGGCCGCTGAAACGGTCGATGCGGCCCGTCTGGCTGACATCCGCGCCTTGGGTGGTCAGCCGGTTCTGGCGATCACGGGCCGACGGGCGGAAACGCTGAAAGCACGCGCCTATGATGGCGATGTCGCGCGGATTGTCCTGCCCAAGGATGCCACGATGACTTGGGTCCATTGTGTCGCCGATCCCGCGCATGATCTTATGCACCCCATGAAAGGTCCCCTGACGTCACAGCGCGAAGGCTCTGCCGATCTGCATCGCGGTGCCATTGGACTTGTGAAATCAGCGCGCCTATTGCCTGCGGCTCTTGTCCTTGAGGTGCCTGCCGGGGCTGCTATTGCCGCCAAGAACAACCTGACGATCGTTCCGCTTGAGGGGCTTGGCAAAATCCTTTCGGATCACAGCCCGCTGACCTCTGTTGTCAGCGCGCGCCTGCCGCTGAGCGTATCCGAGGCCGGTCGTTTGCATGTCTTTCGCCCAGAGGATGGCAGCGAAGAGCATTATGCAGTTGAGATCGGCCAACCCGACCGTACCGGTCCGGTTCTGGTGCGGCTACATTCGGCCTGTTTCACCGGTGACCTTCTGGGATCGCTGAAGTGCGACTGCGGGCCACAACTTCGCGGTGCGCTGGCGCAGATGGGCCATGAAGGCGCCGGGATACTTTTGTACCTCAACCAGGAAGGTCGCGGGATCGGCCTGGCCAATAAGATGCGCGCCTACAGCCTGCAGGATCAGGGCTTTGATACGGTTGAGGCCAATCATCGTCTGGGGTTCGAAGACGACGAGCGTGATTTCAGGATCGGTTCGGACATCCTGCGCCGGATGGGTGTGTCCAAGCTAAGGCTGTTGACCAACAACCCCGCCAAGGTGCGCATGATGCAGGCCTCGGGGATTGATGTGGCTGAACGTGTTCCGCTGAAGGTCGGCGAGAACGCCCACAACCACGACTATCTTGCGACCAAGGCGCGGAAATCCGGGCACCTGCTGTGACAGCCAGTGATCTGGTGCTGACGCCGCGCGGAGTTTGGTTTTGGGGCCGTCACGTGCCTTGTTCGATCGGATCGGGCGGCATTCGAACCGATAAGCGCGAGGGTGATGGCGCCACGCCCCAAGGCATCCACCGTGTCGTGGGTATGCTTTTCCGGCCCGACCGGACCCCGCGCCCGGCGCCATGGGCCTCTGAGATCGGACCATGTGACCTGTGGTCTGATGATCCCAATGATGCCCATTACAACCAAATGGTGCGTGCGCCTTACGGGCATAGCCACGAAAGGTTGCGCCGGGCAGATCCGCTATACGATCTGGTGATCCTGACCAATTGGAACTGGCCCAATGCAGTACCGGGCAAAGGGTCGGCGATCTTTCTGCATCGGTGGCGACGCCCTCGCTTTCCGACCGAGGGGTGCCTTGCCTTCAGGCCCGATCATTTGCGGTGGATCGCCCGCCGGGTGCGGATCGGGACGCGCGTGATCGTCAAGGGTGCCGATCGGCCTTAGGTAGCTGCCTGATCATAGGCGCGCGCGCCGAATATCGCTGAACCGACGCGCACATGTGTGGCCCCCAGCGCGATGGCGCTTTCAAAGTCACCGCTCATCCCCATTGATAGGCCCGAAAGTCCATTGCGCGCGGCGATTTTGGCCAGAAGCGAAAAGTGAAGCGACGGTTCTTCTGTGGCGGGCGGAATGCACATTAGGCCAACGACCGGCAGATCAAGGGCCCGGCACTCGGCGATAAAGGCATCTGCTTCGGCGGGCATCACGCCTACTTTTTGCGGCTCTTCACCGGTGTTGATTTGCAAAAACACGTCCGGACAGTGGCCCATTTCCTGACCAAGGCGTGCCAGAGCGGCGGCCAATTTCGGGCGATCGACGGAATGGATGGCTTGAAACAGCTCGATCGCCTGACGTGCCTTGTTGGTCTGCAATGGACCGATTAGGTGCAACTGAACTGCGCCAAACTCCTGGCGAAACTCAGGCCACTTGCCGGCGGCTTCCTGAACTCGGTTCTCGCCAAAGAGCCGGTGCCCCTCTTGCAGAACTGCCTTAACCCGTTCATTCGGCTGGACTTTAGAGACTGCGATCAATTGGGTCGAGCCTTCTGCTCGCCCGGCCTTATGTTCTGCCTTTGCGATCCGGTCCTTGATTTCCTGAAGTGCCATCAGCCGACTAAATCCCCCAAGGCGCCCACAAGCGGGGCCAATTCATCTTTGTATTTCTCCCAAGCATGGGCCGAGGATTTGTATATCGGCTGGCGCGCCTGAAAGACACTCAACGTCTTTACATCTGCGGATGATTTTTCAAGATCCAACTGGCCCTCGCTCCATTCCAGCCCAAGTTTGCTCAAAAGCGAGCGGGTCTGAGGTTCGGGATCAGCGACCAAATCCTCATAGGTTACTTCGATCAACGTTCCCGGCGCGACTTCATTCCAGAACCCGATCATGTCGTCATACATCGCAATATAGCGGCCAAGTTGCTTGAGGTCGTAGCTGAAGCGGTAGCTGCCGAAAGGAAAGACGTTTTTGTACATCGACAGCCCAACATCGTGCGGATCACGGCGGACCATGACGATCCTTGCACGTGGCATTGACAGGCGGACAAGACCAGCCACCTGAAGTGTCATCATTGCCTTGTCGGTGACGCGAACTTCGCCGTATCTGGCGCTGATCTCTTTGTCATAGATCTGACCGAACCGCGCGATTTCGCTGGGGTTCATGTCCTTTATGGAATGAAATCCGCCCTTGTCGCGGGCCAGTATCTGGCGCTGCGCGGACATCAAATGCGGCGCTTCACCGATGGCTTTGAAGTCGCCGTGGTTGGACAGTATCCGTTCCATCAGCGTTGTCCCAGACCGGGGAAGTCCGGTGACGAAGATCGGATCGGCGGTGGTCGCACCGGGCACGGAAGACTTGAAATCGACCCCTTCAAATGCCTGTTTGAGGTCATCAAACATCCGCTGACTTTCGTCACTATGATAGACCGGGCTTGCTGCCTTCATCCGGGCGTTGGCGGGGTTGAGATACCTGAAAACCTCACCAAACTCCTTGCCGTCCTCCATCGCCTTGGCCATGGCAAAACCGATGCGCGACAGGTCGATTTCGGGTGTATCCTTGCGCTGCAATGCGGCTTTCATGGCTGCAATGGCCGGGTCGCCCGCGTTGAACCTGATGCTGCGCGACAGCGTCAGATATGCTTCGCCCAGTGCCGGTGCACGGGCGATCACCTTGCGCAACAGCGCTTCTGACTCTTCGAAGTTCCCTTTGTTTTGAAGGTGTTGCGCTTTTCGTAAAAGGACATTGCTGTCACGGGGATGCGCCGCGATTGCCTGATCAAAACTTTTCAAAACCGTCGCCTCGGGAAGTCCCAGATCGGACTGGGCCATTGCCAGCCCGGTCATTGCATGACGATCGTTTGGGCGAATTTTCAACATCTTGCGATAGGTAGAAATGGCGTCTTTCTGGTCGCCCATTCGGGTTAGAACGTCAGCTTTCAGAGCCAGTAGCGGCAAGTTGCGGGCGTTTGATTTCAATCCTGTTTGGGCAAGTTTCAGGGCGCGGGCCGGGTCAGACCGGTCTCTTGCATCGCGCGCTTGGCTTAATAGGGCTTGCGGGTCATTTGGTCCGTCATCTGCACCGGATACGCGGGCCTGAAGCGCAAGGATCAGCTTTGGGGGAAGGTGCGCCGCTTTGGCGCGTTTGACCAACGCTTTCTGGTCTTCGGGGTCGCCGCGCCGCGCCAGATCGGCAAGGGCCAGCCAAAGCGCGGGTTCGTCCGGTTTAAGCTTTATCGCGCGGTTCAGGTGGGTTCTCGCCTCGGTTAGATCGCCATCCTGAACCGCAATACGGGCCAATTGAAACGGCACCTCGGCCATATTCGGCGCAGCGGCCTGAATGCGCAGAAACAGCGGCTCGGCCTGATCTGCCTGCCCCGACAGCAGCAGTTTCATCGCCTGGGCAAAAAGAGCCGGGATTTGATTGGGGTTGAGCGGGATCATAGGCTTTGTAGGGTCATCGGTTGGTTCACGTGGCACTATCATAGCCCCCGATCCAAGCCGAACACCACGGGCAAACGAAAAGAGCGGGCCCTAAAGCCCGCTCTCTCTAACTTAAACTCTAATTCCTTGCGGGATTAGAAGTTCAGGCGAAGACCAACCGAGTAGTTGTTGGTGTATGGAGCACCGCCGAGCGATGAAGCGCCGTAGCCAGCCTGTACAATAGCGCCGCCGCCAAGGTCATAGTCAGCCGACAGGCCGTAACCGGTTGCATCGTTCACTGCGCCGCCGTTTGTGGCGTCGTACTTGCCCCAGTTGGCGCCCAGTGTCAGAGCTTCCATCTTGTAGCCAAGACCGATACCGGTGTGCGTTACGTCCATAGCAGCAGTCGTGCTGTTGTTGAATTTGGTGTACTCAACTTTTGCGATGATGCCGTTGAAGTTGGCGTCTGCGCTGATACCCGTTACGTTGATACGGTCGTTTGCAAGCCAACCTGTGCGCCATGTTGCGCCAGCTGCGCCCTGTTCGAATGTCTGGTAACCGAGGCCAAAGTTAACCTTTGTGCCGCCCAGATCCATGCCGTACTTGGCACCGATTGCGAAACCATTGTTACGAACGCCGGGAGCGTCGTTCAGCTCTGCTGAGATTGCTACGCCGAAATCACCAAAGGTGTTGTCGTAACGCAGGATCTGGCCGTCGTACTCGCCATCACCATAGTCACCGTTGTAACCAACGTGCGATGTGTTGGTGTCGTTGATCGAAGAGCCGACGCCAACTTCGCTCATCGCCCAGTCCATAGCGCCGTCGGTGTTACCCAGTGTCAGGTTGCCAAATGCGCTTTTGATGTAGACGTCTGTGCCGTTGTCGTCGTTCGAACCAGTGTAACCGTTGGTGTCACGCAGTTCGACGTTGGCGCCGAAAGTCATGCCGCCGTCAGTTGTGCCTGACATCGAGAACTTTACGTTGAAGTCCTGGAAGAAGCGTGTCTTCGAATCGTCGATTGTAGCAGTTGCTACTGCAGCACCACCGGAGCCGACCTGGTCAGCGCTTGATTTTTCGATGCCCATCTCGGCCCAGCCGCTGATGGAAACCTCTGCAGAAGCGATACCAGCAGTCGCGATCAGCGCTGTGGTAGCGAAAAGAACCTTTTTCATCGTATTTTCCCTCGTATATTAAAAGGTGCACCCCAACCGGGGCAATCCGTATTGGGTATGAGGCTGTTTCCCCCTTTCCCTGACTGAATGCAAGAAACGGCGCCTAAAATTGAGTCAACATTCCGCCCGATGGTGCATCTTTGCCACAATGGGGCGGCGGGCCGGTTCGATGAATGCCGCCATTTCGCCATAATAAGGAATGCCGCCCGGATTAACAAAGCCTTGTCGGCAAGAGGTGGCTTCGCTAGTAAATGGTGCCAACGACAAAGCTGGGGTGTGTGCATGAAACTGCGAAAGATAGTAAGTCTTGGGCTGACGGGCGCCTTGTTAATCGCTCTGGCGGCGTGCAGCGGCGGGTCCGGTTTTGGCAGCGGCAATTTTTCGACGGGCCGAAATTCGCAGAATAATCAAGTGGCTGGCGGCGGTGCACTGCCTGTGCAAGAGGAACAGCGCTCTTCTTCTTTCTTTGACCTGTTCAAAGCGCGCGACAATCCAAACACGACCGTAGAGGTCAACAAATACATCTGGAACGCTTCGCTGGATGTGCTGAACTTCCTGCCGATTCAGTCGGTCGATCCGTTCTCGGGGGTCATTGTGACCGGCTATGGCACGCCGCCGGGTGGCGGGCGCGCGTATCGGGCGACGATCTATGTTCAGGATCCGGCATTGGATGGCCGATCGCTGAATCTGGCGCTGGCAACGCGCAGTGGCCCGGCCAGTGCGGCCACGACACGCGCGGTTGAGGATGCGATTCTTTCCCGGGCGCGGCAACTTCGTATCCGTGACGGCAAGCTCTAGACCCCGGACGCCACAGTTATTATGACCACGCCGGGCCCTGCCCGGCGTTTTCAATTCAAGGACCACCAAACATGTCGCGTTATTCAGCAGCCGATGTTGAACAGAAATGGCAGAAGGCCTGGGATCAGGCCGGAACCTTTACCGCGACGCGGGATGCGGCCAAGCCCAAGTATTACGTGCTGGAAATGTTTCCCTATCCTTCGGGGCGCATCCACATTGGCCATGTGCGCAACTATACGATGGGCGATGTTATCGCGCGTTATAAGGCGTCATGCGGGTTTTCGGTGCTGCATCCGATGGGTTGGGACGCTTTTGGAATGCCGGCCGAAAACGCGGCGATGGCCATTGGCGGGCATCCCAAGGAATGGACCTATTCCAATATCGCGGACATGCGCAGCCAGATGAAGCCTTTGGGCCTGTCGATCGACTGGAGCCGCGAATTTGCGACCTGCGATCCTGAATACTATGGCCAGCAACAGTCGATGTTCATCGACTTCATGGAAAAAGAGCTGGTCTATCGCAAGAACGCTGTCGTCAACTGGGATCCGGTCGATATGACTGTTCTGGCCAACGAACAGGTCATTGACGGTAAAGGCTGGCGGTCGGGCGCGGATGTTGAGCGACGCGAGCTGACGCAGTGGTTCTTCAAGATCAGCGACTACTCCGAAGAATTGCTGGATGCGATCGACAATCTGGATAACTGGCCGCCCAAAGTTAAGCTGATGCAGGCCAATTGGATCGGCAAATCGCGCGGCATAGAGATACCTTTTGAGCGCAAGGACGGTGGTGATCCGATCCTATGCTATTCCACCCGCCCCGACACGATGCGCGGTGCAAGTTTTATTGCCATCTCGCCCGAACACCCTGTTTCGCGCGGCTTGGCAGAAACCAATGCCGAACTGTCCGATTTTATCGCCGAAACGCGCAAGATGGATACGACCGAAGCGGCCATGGAAAAGGCCGAGAAGAAGGGTATTGATACAGGCATCACCGTGCGCCATCCGATTTTCAAGGATGTCGAACTGCCGGTCTGGGTCGGAAACTTTGTGTTGATGGACTATGGCACAGGTGCTGTCTTTGGCTGTCCGGCACATGATCAGCGCGACCTCGATTTTGCACGGAAATACGGGCTGGAAGTCAGGAACGCATTTTACATGCCCGGCGACGTCACCGAGGTAGGAACGCAAGCGCTTGTGCCGGCCAAAACCGAAAAGGTTGCCTATATCGACCATTTCGCGGGGATCAGCGAAACCACCGGCCAAAACGGCATCGACGCGACGATCGATTACTTCGAAACCCATGGGCTGGGCACAGGCCAGACCAAGTATCGCCTGCGCGACTGGGGCTTGTCGCGGCAACGCTATTGGGGTTGCCCAATTCCGGTGGTTCATTGCGACGATTGCGGTGTGGTGCCCGAGCGCAAGGAAAACCTGCCGGTGCGCCTGCCTGATGATGTGACCTTCGATCAGCCGGGTAACCCGCTGGACCGGCACCCGACTTGGCGCAACGTGCCTTGCCCGTCCTGTGGCAAACCTGCGCTGCGCGAAACCGACACAATGGACACATTCGTTGATTCGTCGTGGTACTTTGCGCGTTTCACCTCGCCCAACGCCAAGACACCTACCGATCTGGCCGATGCCGCCTATTGGATGAACGTCGATCAGTATATCGGCGGGATCGAGCATGCGATCCTGCACCTGCTTTACTCGCGCTTCTTCGCCCGTGCGATGCACATTTGCGGCCATCTGCCGGCCAGCGCGATCGAGCCTTTTGATGCGCTCTTTACCCAAGGCATGGTTACGCACGCGATCTATCAGACGCGCGATGTGCAAAACCGGCCGGTCTATCACCTGCCCGAGGATGTCGAACTGCGCGATGGCGGGGCGTTTCTGCGCGATGGTGGACAAGAGGCCGAGGTTGTCCCGTCGGCCAAGATGTCGAAATCCAAAAAGAACGTCGTGGACCCGGTGGCGATCATCGATGCTTACGGCGCCGATACCGCGCGCTGGTTCGTTCTGTCCGATTCGCCCCCTGAGCGCGATGTCGAATGGACGGCCTCAGGCGCCGAGGCGGCGTTCAAGCATCTGGCGCGGGTTTACCGCATCGCCAGCGAGATTGATGCCGCCCCGCAAACCGGCATCGCCGGCGCGGATGATGCGCTTTTGAAAGCGATGCACAAGGCGATCCATGATGTAACCCTGGGTATCGACACCTTTGGCTTTAACACTTCGGTCGCGAAGCTTTACGGCTTTACCAATATTTTGGCCAAAACCGACGCCAGTCAGGCCACGCGCCGTCTGGCGATGTCGACCATGGCCCAGCTGATGGCGCCGATGACGCCGCATCTTGCCGAAGAGATCTGGGCGATGCTGGGAAATAAAGGCCTTGTCGCCCAAGCGGCCTGGCCGGTGGCGGATCCCGCGATGCTGGTCGATGACACGGTCACGCTTCCCATTCAGATCAACGGCAAGCGGCGATCTGAATTGACGGTCCCCAAGGATTTGGCCAAGGAAGAGGTTGAAAAACTGGTACTGGCCGACGATGCTGTTCAGCGGGCGCTGGCCGGTGGTCAGCCCAAGAAACTTATCGTTGTTCCGGGCCGGATTGTGAATGTCGTCATCTGATCGCCGTCTCTTCTTGTTAGGATCGCTCGCCGCCCTCGCGGGGTGCGGGTTCGAGCCTGCTTTGGCGCCCGGCGGCGCAGCTTTGGCCATCCGGGGGCGCATCCGCGCCGATGACCCCAAGAACCGGAACGAGTTTCTGTTTCTTGACCGGTTTGAGAACCGGAACGGCACCGCCTCGGGTGCTGCTTTTATAATGAGCTATAAGATCACGACGCGCGAGGTGGGGCTGGCGATCAATCAGGCACAGGAAACAACGCGTTTCAACGTTCTGGGCGTGGCCAGCTTTACAGTCAAGGACGCCACATCGGGCACAGTCCTGACCGAAGGCAGCGTCGATAGCTTTACAAGTTATTCGGCGACGGGCACGACCGTCGCCACGCTGGCAACCCAACGCAACGCAAAAGAGCGGCTGATGATCATATTGGCTGATCAGGTTCTGGCGCGGCTGGTGGCCACCTCTCGGGGCTGGGCCCAGTGAAACTGTCGCCACGCGAGGCAATCGGGTATTTTCGCAAACCAGATCCAAATCGCGCAGGTCTTTTGATCTACGGCGCCGATGCAATGCGCGTTGCCATCAAACGACAGGAATTCATTTCCGCACTTCTTGGCCCCGGCGCTGATGAAGAAATGCGGCTGACGCGTATTCCCGCCTCGGATCTACGCAAAGATGCGGCCATGCTGTCGGATGCGGTCAAGGCTCAGGGATTTTTCCCCGGCCCACGGGCGGCCTTTGTCGAAGACGCCACCGACACGATTGCCAAAACGATCCAAGCGGCGTTGGCAGACTGGGCGCCCGGCGACGCTCAAATCATTGTGACGGCTGGCCAGTTGAACGCGCGTTCCGCATTGCGCAAGCTGTTTGAGGGCGACAAGAACACATTTGCTGCCGGCATCTATGATGATCCACCCAGCCGCGAAGAGATAGAAAGCGCGCTGAAGGCTGCGGGGCTGGATCAGATTGACGCCGCCGCAATGACCGACATCCAGGCCTTGTCGCGCGTGCTGGATCCCGGCGACTTTCGCCAGACGATTGAAAAGCTGGGCCTGTACAAACGTGGTGATGCGACCCCGGTTGTTGGCGCTGATGTTGTGGCCGTCGCGCCGACGTCGACCGAAGCGGCCCTTGACGATATCCTCAACATCGTCGCCGAGGCGCGCACCAGCGAAATCGGCCCGATCATGCAGAAACTAACCGCACAAGGCGTGCAACCAGTGGGCCTTTGCATCGGGGCCGTACGCCATTTCCGCACGCTTCACGCTGCAGCGGCTGATCCCGGTGGGCCGGGTTCGGGTATCGCGCGTGTCCGCCCGCCGGTCTTTGGCCCAAGGCGTGACAGAATGGTCAAACAGGCCCAGGCCTGGGGCATGCGCCGTCTGGAACAGGCACTACATGTACTTATGGAAACCGATCTGTCTTTACGATCGGAGGGTCAGACCGCTCCCCAGATGGCCGTGGTTGAACGCGCGCTCATTCGACTTTCAATGCTAGGGAGAAGCTAGTTGCCGAAAATTCTGGGAACCAGTAAGAACCGCACCTTTCGGGTGCTCTGGATGCTTGAAGAACTTGGCGTCGATTACCTGCAGGTTGCCGTCCCGCCCCGCGCACCCGAAGTGACCGCGCTTAACGCGTCGGGCAAAGTCCCGGTTTATGTCGAAGACGATGGCACGGTCTTGACCGATTCCACCGCAATCATCACCTATCTTGCCGACCTTCACGGCCAGTTCACCCATCGCGCCGGAACAACCCTGCGCGGCGCTCAGGACGCCATGACCTGTGGTATTCTTGACGAGCTGGAGGGCCCGCTCTGGACCGCCGCAAAGCACAGCTTCATCCTGCCAGAGGAACGCCGCGTGCCCGCGATCAAGGAAAGCCTCAAATGGGAGTTTGGGCAAAGCGCAGACCGACTGGCCAAGCGCATCAAGGGGCCGTTCGTGATGGGCGACCAAATGACGATCCCCGATATTCTGCTGGCGCATTGCACCGGCTGGTCGATCAGTGCGAAATTCGGCCCTGAGAACGCGGTCCTTTTGGACCACTTCAAACGCATGGGTGAACGACCCGCCTATGTGCGGGCGCGGGCCTTGTGAAACTCTACATCACACCCAACTCCCCCTACGCCCGGATCGCACGCGTGGCACTGATCGATGCGGGTCTTGCCGACAAAGCCCAGGTGATCACAGTCCAGACCCGCCTGCCCAATTCGGACTTTTTCAAAGTCACGCCCCTTGCCCGCGTGCCGGCACTGACGCATGGTGACATGCTGATCGCCGACACCGCCGATATCTGCGCCTATTTCGATGAAATTACCGGCCGCGCGCAGTTCCTTCCGCCGCGCTCACCCTCCTGCCGCAGCCTGCACAATATCGCCGCGGGCTTTCTAGACGGTGTCGCTGTCAGCTTGCGCGAAAACGCCTGCCCCCCCAACGAAAGCTCGCCTTGCGTCAAATCCTACGAGGCAAGCCGCGCGCTTAACGCACTTGCCTGGCTTGAAACCCGTTTTGCCCCCGCGACCTGGGATTTCATTGCAATCACTCTTGCTGTGACAATCGACATCGCCAACCGGCGGGGCATCAACAAAAACTGGTCCACAACTGCGCCCAGACTGACCAATTGGGCCAAGTCTGCGCAGCTTTTCCCGTCGATGTTTCAAACCGCACCCGGGCCCGCCTAGCGGTCCGATATCTGTTTCTTTGTGGCTTAAATATCCACTAGAGATCCCGCCTCAGCCCGCGCAAAGCTGACAGCAGAGCGGCCCGCGTGGCGTCCCGTCGCCAGGCAAGCGTTGATCAGGTATCCGCCCGTCGGCGCTTCCCAATCCAGCATCTCACCTGCGGCAAAGACGCCCGGATTGTCCTTGATCATCAGACCCGGGTTCAGGGCTGACCAAAGCAACCCACCGGCTGTCGAAATGGCTTCATCGATTGGGCGCGGACCAGCATGGCGAACTTCCAGCCGCTTGATCAGACCTGCCAATGCCGCCCCTTGCGGCAGCGGGCGACCAAACTCCTGCAAAAGCGCCAGACGCGCGGGATCCAGTTTCAATGCCTTTCGCAACTGCGCCGCCTGCGTGGATTTTCCGCGCGGGCGCGACAGCCTTTGCGCCACCTCGTCCCTGGTCACGTCAGGCACCAGATCCAAATACAACGGCGCCTCATCGCGCACCACTTTTGAGAGGGCGTAAATGCCGCCACCCTCCAGTCCCTTTTGCGAGATCACAAACTCACCGCGCGTTTCCTGATCGCCTGCACTCAGCCGCACACTTTTTACCGGCGCGCCAAAGTGGCGCTGCATATGCTCTGACCAGGCAACAGACAGGCCTACGTTCGCGGGTTGAAACGGTGCGACATCTGCCCCGATCCAGCCCGGCCATGCGCCGTCTGATCCAAGGCGCGCCCAACTGGCGCCGCCCATGGCCAGAACGGTCACGGTTGCGCCGATCACTTCGCGGCCTGCGGGGGTGTCAAAGGCAAAACCACCCTCAACCTGACCGGTGCATTTCATCCTTGTGCGGATGGCAACACCCAGCCCTGCAAGGCGCGCCAGCCATGCCCGCAACAAGGGCGAGGCTTTCATCGCCTTGGGAAAGACGCGGCCCGATGATCCGGTAAAGACTTCAATGCCCAACCCTTGTGCCCAGTCGCGCACCTGCGTGGGTCCAAACTCGGTCAGAATATGGGTCAGTTCCGGTCGGTTACCAAACTGCGCCAGAAAACGCGGCGCCGGTTCGTCTTTGGTCAGGTTCAGCCCTGATTTACCCGCCATCAGAAACTTCCGCCCGACGCTTGGCTTGGCATCCACGACTGTCACGGCGATCCCCGCCAAAGCCAGTTCTTCGGCCGCCATCAACCCGGCGGGCCCTGCGCCAATAACCAAAGCAGTGCTCAATTTTCTGTCCTCAATGGCATGATTTCACTCTGACCTTCGGCCAATATTCACAAACCTGACGGCGCGCGTGCCTGAAAGAGGTCAATAGACGCCGGTGCGGGCAATTCACAGCATGAAAATTCCGCGTTGACTTGATTTCGCTCAATGCGAGGCTTTTGTGAACAGGGCAGGCTGGAACGCAACAAGCACCCGAAAAGGAGCCGTCACATGCCCGTAGTTTACAAAGAAGACGCCGTATCCAAGACGATTGAACTTGTGGTCAACGGCAAGGTTACTCAGCAGGATTGGGAAGACGTCGTGCCCAAGTTCGAGAAGTTTCTGGACCAACACGGCACGATCCGCCTGATCGAAATAATCGAAAGCCTCAAGGGGTTTGATCCGGTCCTGATCTGGGAAGGCATCAAGCTTGATATCAAAGTGATCCCAAAGATAAGCCATTGCGCGGTGGTGTCCGACATCGGTTGGATCAGCCCGGTCAGTAAAGCCGCAGGCATGTTCATGCCAACCAAGATGCGCACCTTTGATTTGGCACAAGTGGACGACGCGCGCGCATGGATCGCGTCACCTGAAACTGCCTGATCAGCCGTCCACCATCGTTTTGATGGCGGCAATGTGCTTGGGCTCGGCGGCCAGCGCGTCTTGGGACAGAGCGGCGATCTCGTCATCCATGGCGCCCGGCGTGTCGGGGTCGATAATCTTGTCGATCAGGCCAATGCCCAACGCCTCTGGCGCGGTCAGCTTTGCACCCGCCATCAGGATCAGCTTGGCCCGCGCCGGACCGACCAGCGCTGTCAGGCGCTTGGGGTCTGATGGCTGGGGCAGGAACCCCAGCTTTGCCACCGGATAGAAAACCCGTGATTTCCCGGTCGCGATGCGCAAGTCACAGGCCAGAACCATACCCATGGCACCCCCGGCAACCGTCCCGTTCAGGGCTGCGATCGTCAGACACGGCAGGCGGGCAATTGCGCCTGAAAGGTCCTCCCAGACCGGGTCGGTCGCAAGGCCGGTTTCCGCCTGGGCCAGATCCATGCCAGCGCTGAAAACCTTCCCCCTGCCGGTCAGGACGACGACCCGCGCCTTACTGCGGGCTTCGTCCATCACGCGGACCAGTTCCTGCAACATACCGCGGGTCAGAGCGTTGGCCTTGTCGGCGCGGTCCAGTGTTACCTTCCAGAGCGCGCCGTCAGTTTTCAGGTCGATCATGCAATCAGCCCAACGCGCTGCCGGATGGCGTCGTCGCGCAGCGAGATTTCCTGCCCCAGAAACTCGTCGGCGTCTTTGGTGCACATCCAGACAAGCGCCTTGGCGGGCCAGTCGGCGGGGATGTGATCGGACCAGTCCAACTGGCTGACCGGGTTGATGCCGGACGATTTAATCTCGCGCTGCATTTCTGTGGCGACGGTTCCGGGCGACAGGCCTATGGCGCGAATGCCCTTTTCGCGGCCTTCCTTATCGGCGCAGCGCGATAGCATCGCCGCACCCGCCTTTGAGGAGCAATAGTGGCTCCATGCTTCGACCGGACCGTGCGCTGCACCCGATGAGACGGTCAGGATCGTGCCCCCGCCGGCTTCCTGCATCATTCCCATGACGGCGCGCATCCCATAATAGACGCCTTTGAGGTTGATATCGATCGCACGGCCCCATTCCGCTGGATCTGAGGTCGCCAGATGGGAAATCGGTTCGATGACGCCTGCGTTTCCGATCAGGATGTCCAGCCCGCCAAAGGCCTTTCTGGTTTTCTGAACCGCGGCCTCGACCTGATCATAATCGGCGATGTCGGCGGGGATAGCCAAGGCGCGATCTCCAATCTTCCAGGCCAGTTCCTTCAACGCATCGGGGCTGCGCGCAACAAGGGCGACATTGGCGCCCTCAGCTGCAAATTCCAGCGCCGCCTCATAGCCGATGCCGCGGCTTGCGCCGGTAATCATCACCGTCTTGCCATTCAAACTAGTCATCTTGGTACTCCATTTATTTCAGTGCAACATACGTCGCAGATCGGCGCCATCAACCCTTGACGGCACCCAAATCGCAGCGGATGCTGGCGCGATCATTCTCAGACCAACAGGATTTCCGATGTCACATATGTTCAAGTTTGCCAGTATCTCAGCAACCGCCATAAGCCTGGCCATGCCCGCCAGCGCCCAGGTTACAGCCGACCAAGTCTGGGCCGACTGGCAGGCGCTGATGGCAGACTATGGCATGACGACCTCGGTTGGTACAGCCACGCAAAGCGGTGAAATGCTGAAGGTCACTGATTTCATTGCGTCGATGAAGTTTCCTGACGGGTCTTATATTCAGACGGTCCCGGAAATCACTTTTCAGAACCTTGGAAACGGCACAGTTGCGATCACAATCTCGCCCGAGTACCCGGTTATTTTCCGAGCGGATCAGGGCAAAGACACCGCCGTCGAAGTCAAGCTGCGCGTTCAAACCGACGCGATGACAACGATTGCCAGCGGTTCGCCTGAGACGACGCAATACGACATCACCGCAGGCGCGCTCAAAGTCCTGGTCGACGAGATGACGGCAGAGGGTGCCAAGATCCCGATGGTTCTGGATTTTGCGATGCAGGACATCACCGGCCAATACGTGATCGACGGTCAGGAAACCCGTGAAATTCGCCAGAAATTTGATGCACGCTCAATGACTTTTGACGTGAGCTTTGAAGACCCCAAGGATGGCGGCAAAATTCAGGCCAGCGCCTTGATCAAGGACCTTACGTCGCAAAGTGTCACAACGATGCTGGCCGCCGGTCTGGGCGTCGATATGGCCGCCGCGCTGCGCGATGGCGCCTCGATCGATGGCGCCTTTGAGCATGGTGAGATGACCTATAAAGTTGATGCCGACGTCGATGGCGAACAGTTTGCCATGTCCGGTGTTGCGGCATCGGGGGCGCTTGGATTTTCGATGGGCGCAGGCGGGCTTAGCTATTCGGCGTCTACGGACGACTATTCGATGACCATGTCCGGGTCCGAAATTCCCTTTCCACAAATCGATGTGAGTGTCGCAAAAAGCGAGATGGAACTGTCGATGCCAGTCATGAAATCCGAGGCACCCGGTGATTTCCGCCTTGCAATGAACATGACCGACTTTTCGATTAGCGAGGATATCTGGGGCATGTTCGACCCCTCCGGTCAGTTGCCTCGTGATCCGGCGACGATTTCATTCGCCCTGGACGGTCAGGCGCGTCTTTTTGTGGATATTCTTGATCCCGCACAGGTCGAAGAAATGGGCGAAGACGCACCGGGCGAGATCAACACGGTTGCGCTTAGCGATCTGATCATTTCGGCGCTGGGGGCCAAACTAACCGGTGCAGGCGCGTTCAGTTTTGACAACTCGGATACGACGACATTTGACGGAATGCCCGCACCCACGGGGTCGGTGGACCTGAAACTGGTTGGCGCCAATGGGCTGATCGATAAGCTCGTGGCGCTTGGGTTTGTTCAGGATGAACAAGCGATGGGCGCACGCATGATGCTGGGGCTTTTTGCGCGCCCCGCTGATGGACCTGACACGCTAACGTCAAAGATTGAGGTGAATGGCGACGGTTCAATCGCCGCGAACGGTCAGCGGCTGCGCTAAGCGACCAAGTGATTGCGCCCGGCCCCGGCACACATGGGCGGGCGCGTCTTTGATCTTGTATGAGCCTCTCTGGCGTCCTACTTCGGTGTGATACCAAAAGGATCCTCATGCCCGATACTCTTGAAAAGCTCACGCAGTCGCTGTTGTCGGCTGCGAAAAAAGCTGGCGCTGACAGCGCTGATGCGCTTGCCGTCGATGGCACGTCCCTGTCGATTGACGTGTTGAAAGGCAAATTGGAACACGCTGAACGGTCCGAGGGAGTTGAGATCGGATTGCGGGTGCTGATCGGCAAGCGGCAGGCATGTGTGTCGGCCTCTGACACCAGTGCCGCGACGATTGAAACGATGGCCGAACGCGCCGTGGCAATGGCCCGCGAAGCGCCCGAGGATGCCATGATCGGGTTGGCCGACGCTGACATGCTGGCCAAAAACTGGGATGTATCGGCGCTTGAACTGGCTGACCCGTCTGGCGAACCCTCGCCCGCCGAACTTGAGGCCGCGGCCTGTCGCGCCGAAGCTGCGGCGTTGGCGCATGAGGGCATTGCCCAGGTTTCATCGGCATCAGGCGGCTATGGACGGCGGCGCATTCATCTGTCTGCTTCGAACGGGTTTTCGGGCGGCTACGGGCGCACCGATCACGCGCTTTCTGTTGTGGCGATCACCGGCGAAGGCACGAAGATGGAGCGTGATTATGCAGGCGAGATGCGCAGCTTTGCCAGCGACATGCCCAGCCCCGAAGGGATCGGAAATCTTGCCGCTGAACGGACGTTGGAGCGGGCGGGCGCGCGCAAACCCAAGACGGGCGCCTATCCGGTCCTTTTTGACGAACGCATCGCGGCATCGCTGATCGGCCACATGCTGAGTGCAATCAACGGCACGGCAATTACGCGCGGTGCGTCGTGGCTGCGCGAAGCGATGGGCGAACAGATCCTGCCCGACGGCCTGTCGGTAATCGAAGATCCGCTGCGCCCGCGCGTTACCGGCTCGCGTCCCTTTGATGGCGAGGGGCTGGCCAAGGTGCGGCGCACATTGGTGGCGGACGGTGTCTTGCAGTCATGGACGCTGGATCTGGCGACTGCGCGCAAGCTGGGACTGGAAAGCACGGCCAACGCCAGTCGCGGTACCTCGTCGCCGCCATCGCCCAGCGTGACGAACATCGCTTTGACGCAGGGCGTGCAAACCCGCCAGCAGCTTTTGTCGGACATGGGAACGGGCCTTTTGGTAACCTCGATGATCGGGTCAACCATCAACCCAAATACCGGTGACTATTCACGCGGGGCCAATGGGTTCTGGGTAGAGGGCGGCGAGATTAAATATCCGGTGAATGAATGCACAATCGCGGGAAACCTGCGCGATATGCTGATGTCGATCCGGCCGGCCAATGATGCGCGCATGCACCTCAGCCGGGTTGTGCCGTCGCTTCTGGTCGAAGGGATGACCCTTGCCGGAGAGTGATCTGGAGCTTTTGACAAGCGTTGCCATCAAAGCTGGCGATATCGCGGGGCGTTACTGGAAAGAAAACCCCAAGACATGGGACAAGCCCGATGGCGCGGGTCCCGTGACAGAGGCCGATCTGGCCGTAGACGAAATGCTGCGCGAGACGCTTCTTGCGGCGCGGCCGGACTATGGCTGGCTGTCTGAGGAAACAGAGGATGGGCCTGCGCGGCTGTCCTCAAAGCGTCAGTTCATCATCGACCCGATCGACGGCACCCGCGCCTTTATCGACGGCGGTCGGTCATGGTCGCATTCGCTTGCTGTTGTCGAAGACGGCAAGACCCTGGCGGGGGTCGTGTTTCTGCCGATGAAGGACAAGCTTTATACCGCCAAGCTGGGTCACGGGGCATTGTTGAACGGCAATGCAATCACAGCATCGGGGCGGTCCGAACTTGCGGGCGCCTCGGTTTTGGCGGGTAAACCCAGCTTTCAGGACAAATATTGGCCCGGCGGTGTACCCGCTGTTGAACGGCATTTCCGCCCGTCTCTGGCGTATCGGCTGTGCCTTGTGGCCGAAGGCAAGTTCGACGCGATGATCATTTTTCGCGACAGTTGGGAATGGGACATCGCCGCAGGCGCGTTAATCGCAAGCGAGGCCGGTGCGGTCATGACCGATCGCGAAGGGGCCGGTCTGACATTCAACACGCCCAGCGCTAAAGGTCCCGGCGTTCTGGCCATGGCGCCAAAGCTGGCCAACCCGATTCTCAGCGCGCGGGGGCACCGGCCGTAGTTTCGTGCCAGCGCACCGGCTGTGACCCGATCTTGGGTTGACTGCGGGCTGGCCCGCATGGTGTGCGCCATGCTAGGGCTGGCGCAAAGCACACGTTAAGAAACCCATCGGAGCCAACGTATGACCCAACGCCTGCACCTTGTTTTTGGCGGCGAGCTGATCGACCCGACCAAGAATGCGTTCAAAGACGTCAATGACATTCATATCGTCGGAATTTTTCCCGACTACGAAACCGCTTACCACGCCTGGAAAGGCGAGGCCCAGCGCACGGTCGACAACGCCCATATGCGTTATTTCATCGCTCACCTGCACCGGTTGCGCGACGAAGGGGCCGCAGCATCCGCAACCGAAGAACTGGATCTGTAAAAGGCGCCGGAACACATGCGCCGATCAATCGGGCTTTCCATCTATCTGTTGATTGCACGCTGGAGCACGGCGGCGGTTGCCCGACGGATTGCCAAACGCACACCAAATCCTACCACCCTCAAAGAGCGCCTTGGAAAGCCGACCCAACCGCGCCCAAAGGGCCCGTTGATCTGGTTCCATCTGTCCAGTGACGCCGAGGCCGAGGCGGTTCTGGAGCTGATCCGCCGGATGCGCGACGAGCGTGACGAGGTGAACTTTCTGCTGACGACCAGCCACATCGTGTCACAGGGGTGGTTGAATGATCGCATGTCGCCCGGCGTGATCTTGCAAAGAGCCCCCGCCGATCACCCCCAGTTCGTTCAGGGGTTTCTGGATCACTGGGACCCTGACGTCGGCGTTTTCACCGAGGCCGAATTGCGCGCAGCGCTGATTGCTCTTGCTTCGGAACGCGGGGTTCCTCTGCTATTTGTCGATGCCAATCTGCACGGGCGCGAGAGGTCAGGCTGGCGCTGGATGCCGGGGCTGGCGCGTGACATCCTGCGCCGGTTTGAGCGTATTCTGGTGGCGGACGAGGACACGACCCGCTGGCTGCGCCGCATGGGTGCGCAGGCCTGGAAGATGGAAGAGATTGGCATGTTGGAGGAGGGAACGGTCGCACTTAGTTGCGATGAAGACGAGCGTGACCGAATAGCTGCGCTTTTGGCGACGCGCCCCGTCTGGCTGGCTGCATTTGCCGATGAAAAAGAGGTGGATATGGTGACCCAGGCTCACCGTGCGGCGATGCGGCGTTCACACCGGTTGTTGCTTATTCTGGTGCCTGCAAATCGCGCCGAGGGGCCTGCAGTTCTCAATCAGCTGGAAAGCGAAGGTTGGCATGTGGCGTGCCGGTCACAAGATCAGGACCCCGACGAGAACGTTCAGATCCTGATCGGGGATCTGGTTGGCGAGATGGGGCTTTGGTACCGGCTGGCTCCCGTCAGCTTTATGGGCACATCGATCGGGCAGGGCGGCGGGCGAAATCCGTTCGAACCTGCGGCGCTGGGTTCGGCCATCCTGCATGGTCCGAACGTCGGCGCCTATAGTGCCAGTTACAAGCGGCTGGACGAAGCGGGCGCAACCCGGCTGGTGCCCAACGCCAAAGCACTTGGCGACGCGGTCGAAGAGCTGTTGGCGCCTGACCGCGCGGCGGTGATGGCGCAGGCGGCATGGATCGTCTGTTCGTCGGGGGCGGAGGTGACAGACCGCGTCAAGGACCTGTTGTTCGATGCGGTTGATGATCGGGAAACCGCCTGATGCGGCCGCCACAGTTCTGGTTCACCCATCCACAGACACCCGACTGGCGCACGCAACTTTTAGCGCCCCTTGGCTGGCTTTATGGCTGGGCCACGGCGCGGCGGTTGCGGCGTGGTGGCACGGGTTTCGATCCGGGCATTCCTGTCATCTGTGTGGGCAACCTGAATGCCGGCGGCACCGGCAAGACGCCGACCGTTATCGCGCTGGCCCAGCGGCTTTTGGACCGTGGTCAGCGCCCCTACATCCTGAGCCGAGGATATGGTGGATCGATGGTGGGGCCGGTTTTGGTTGATGCAACACGCCACGGTGCGACAGAGGTCGGTGACGAGCCGCTTTTGCTAGCGGCCTTTGCGCCAACCCTTGTGGCGCGTGACCGGGTTGCGGGCGCCAAAGCCGCTGTTCAGGCGGGTGCGACGGTCCTGATCCTTGACGACGGGTTTCAGAACCCTGCGCTAAAAAAAACGGCGTCAATCGTCGTGGTCGACGCCTTGCGCGGCTTTGGAAACGGCCGGTGCCTGCCTGCGGGCCCTTTGCGCGAGCCCGTAAAAGCCGGCCTTGAACGCGCGGATCTTGTGTTGTCGTTGGGAGCCGAGACGGAACAGAACAGTTTTGCGACGATCTGGGCCGATCAGGTTTCGGTCCCGCATGCCCGGGGATCGCTGACCGTGTTGCCGATGGGAATGGAGTGGGACGGCGTGCCGGTTTTCGCTTTTGCAGGCATTGGGCACCCCGAAAAATTCTTTGCCACGCTCAGGTCACTTGGGGCCAGAGTGATGTGGGCCGAAGCGCTAAGCGATCATCAGCCGCTGACCTCTGCGCTTATGAAGCGACTGGAGGCTGACGCGTTGGCGGCGGGTGGCCAGTTGGTTACGACTGAAAAGGACGCCGTGCGCCTGCCCGCGGATTTCCGGGCCAAAGTCCTGACCGTGCCGGTGCGCCTGCATCTGGATGACTGGTCAGAGATCGACGCGCTGTTGCCGTAGGATCAGGACCCGGAGCATTTCGCGTTAGTCATCCTCGCCCAGGTTGGGTGAAGGCCGGTGCAGCGACAGCTGGGCGTCCGAGAACACGAAGGGCGAGCGCACGGTTGGCACACCGTCCAATCCACTAAGCATTCCGCGCGCCTTGACCTGCGGGTCGTCAAAGACGTTTGCCATATCGTTGATCGGCCCTGCGGGCACGCCCGCCGCCTCACAGGCCGTTAGCAGATCATCACGGCTACGAAGGCGGGTTTGCCCGGTCAGACGGCCGATCATTTCGCCACGGTTTTCCAACCTATCACGGTTTTTCAAAAAGCGTGGGTCAGAGCCCATTTCTTCCAGTCCCAAAAGCTTGCACAGTTTTTGATACTGGCCGTCGTTACCCGTGGCGATGATGATGTGCCCGTCGGCACAGTCAAAGACCTGATAGGGCGCCAGATTGGGATGCGCGTTGCCCATGCGCCCCGGCGGCGTTCCGGTTGTCAGATAGTTCAGCGCCTGATTTGCAGTCACGGATGTGGCGACATCCAAAAGTGACATATCGATATGCTGGCCCACCCCCGTCGCGTGGCGCTGATGCAAAGCCGCCAATATGGCCGAGACCGAATAGACACCGGTGAAAAGGTCGGTGATCGCAACACCGGATTTCTGCGGCTGACCGTCCGGTTCACCGGTGATCGACATCAACCCCGACATCCCCTGAATGATAAAATCATAGCCCGCGCGGTGGGCATAAGGGCCGGTCTGACCAAACCCTGTGATCGAACAATAGATCAATCCGGGGTTCAATGATTTCAGGCTGGCATAGTCCAGCCCGTATTTCTTTAGGCCACCCACCTTGAAGTTTTCAATGAGGATATCGGCGTCGGCGATCAGATCGCGCACCTTGCCTGCGTCCACCTTCAGATCCGCCGTGATTGAGGCTTTGCCACGGTTCGTTGCGTGGAAGTAGGCGGCGTTACTCTGGCCGTTTCGTTCCACGAAAGGCGGACCCCAGGCGCGCGTATCATCGCCTTGGGGGCTTTCGACCTTGGTCACCTCTGCGCCCAGATCGGCCAGCATCTGACCGGCCCAGGGACCGGCCAGAACGCGGGCCAGCTCGACAACCTTCAGGCCATCCAGCGGGCCTGCGCCCGGGTTTGCCATTACTCGCTCAGCTTCTTGTCCAGCAGGGCAGAGAAGTCGGCGTAGTTCATGTTCGGAGCCTTTTCGCCGTTGATAACAAACGAAGGCGTTCCGCGTACATCGTCGGCTTCGGCGTTGGCTTGATAGACGGCAACCATCGCCTTTGCTTTGTCACCATCGTTCAGGCAGGCATCGACCTTTTCGGTGCTCATGCCGGCGCGCAGCCCGATCTTGGCCAGGCGATCAGCGATCCCCGCTGGGTCGCCATTCCCGATCCATTTCTTTTGATCGTTGAACAGGATGTCGACGATGCCAAAATATTTTTCAGGTCCGTCACAGCGCGCAACCATCCCGGCCCAAAGGCCAAAGCGATCGAAATAAACCTCGCGCATGACGAACTTTACTTTGCCGGTGTCGATGTAATTCTTTTTCAGCTGACCATAGGCGTTCTCGTGAAACGACTGGCAGTGCGGGCAAGTGAAAGACGCGTATTCGATCACTGTGATCGGCGCGTCCTCGCTGCCTTGAGACATCTCCATGACCTGAACATCTGACGGCAGCTCGGATGTCGCTTGCGCCGAGGCTGCGCCAACGGATTGCGGCAGCAGGTCGGTCTGGGCCGTAGTTGCGGGCATTGTCATCCAATAAGCGCCGGCGCCAATCACGACGACCGCGGCAGCGGCGATAAGAGTGATACGGTTCACAGGGTTCAATCCTTTTTAAGTTTCGACCTTGAATAGACATTCGCGCCCAGTGCCTCAAGTGCGATGCGCAAATTGTCATCCCCAACGCCGGTGGCCAGTTCGCTTGCGATGCTCGCGCTGGCCGCGTCGGGCAAGGTTGGCGTTTGTGGTTTGTGATCAAATTCGACACGACCCTCGGCAAAACCGGTGGGCGCGGTCTGGGTGATCCGGATACGCGAGATCGCGGCGTAGCCATAACAGGCGTTTACCCGGTCCTTGATCTTGGGCAGCTCGGCCTGAAGCATCGGCGCTTGCGCCCCGGTGGTCAGCACCGTCAGCGTCGCGCCAAGGCCCTCGCGGCCGTAGCTGACCTTGACGGGACGGGCCATCGCTGCGGTTGCGGCGCCAACGATCTCTGTCCAATGGGTCAAAAGGCGGGTGACGGCAAAACCCCGCGTCTCGCCTGCCTTGCGAATCTGCGGCTGCATCAGATGCGCAGCGTGCTCAAATCCGTATTTCTTTCGCTGAAAGGGGGTCTTGGCAGCCGCCATCTTACAGTCACCTCTGGCACTTACGCAGTTGCAGACTATTCTAAGGGCAGTCGGCGACCGACGCCATTGAATAAACTGTGTAAAGGCCGACCCATGGGTGATCTTAGCGATAAACTTCTGGCCTGGTATGACCAGAATGCCCGCGATCTGCCCTGGCGGATCAGCCCGCAAGACCACTTGAGCGGCGAAATTCCTGACCCCTACCGCATCTGGCTGTCCGAAGTGATGCTGCAACAGACCACGGTCGCGGCTGTCGAGAAATATTTCCTGCGGTTCACAGCACTGTGGCCCACGGTTTCGGATCTGGCTGCGGCGGATGATGGCGCGGTGATGGGCGAATGGGCAGGTCTTGGGTATTACGCGCGTGCCCGCAATCTTTTGAAATGCGCGCGTGCGGTTGTGCGCGATCACGAAGGTCGGTTTCCATCAACGCGCGACCAGCTTTTGGCGCTGCCCGGGATTGGCCCCTATACCGCCGCGGCGATTGCCGCGATTGCCTTTGACCAACCGCAAACGGTTGTTGACGGCAATGTCGAACGTGTCATGGCGCGGCTTTATGCGCATCAGACCCCCCTGCCAACTGCCAAGCCCGCGCTGACAGAAATGGCTGCGCGCCTGACGCCCAATCAGCGCCCGGGCGACTATGCCCAGGCGGTGATGGACCTGGGCGCCACGATCTGCGTACCAAAGTCGCCCCGATGTGGGGCTTGCCCCTTTGGACGTGACTGTTTGGCGCGCGATCAGGGGATCGCGGCGACGCTGCCCCGTAAACTGGCGAAAAAGCCCAAGCCGACGCGGCTGGGCATCGCTTATATCGTGCGACGTGCCGATGGGGCCCTTTTACTTGAACGGCGCGCCGACAGCGGGCTTTTGGGTGGTATGCTGGGATGGCCGGGTTCGGATTGGTCCGACCGTCCCAACCCCGCGCCGCCACTGAAAGCCAACTGGCGCGAAATCGGGGCTGAGGTGCGCCACACCTTCACCCATTTCCATCTGCGCCTTAGGGTCATGGTGGCGGATGTTCCCCAACCGGCGCGTCCTTTGCGCGGCGATTTCTTGGCGTTGTCAGAGTTTCGGCCCTCTGACCTGCCGACGGTGATGCGCAAAGCATATGACCTTGCGCAACAGCCAGCATCAGGGGTTTGAGCCTTGGCTGGTTTCTGCGCTATAGTTGATCCAGCCTGAACCCTGACGGAGGCTGAACATGGCCCAGACCGCTTACACAGCACCAGACAAACTGCGTGGCATTGGCACCGCGCTTCCCTTTGCAGTTTCGTATCTTTTGGTTCCTGTGGCGCTTTTTTCTGCCTGGGCCGGGGGGTGGTGGCTCTTTGCCTTGCCGCTGACAACCTGGTGGCTTTTTACCGTACTTGACGCAATTTTGGGCCGGTTCGACGGGAATGCCGATCCTGACACCGACGATGGCGCGCTTTTCTGGTACCGTGCGATCACGCTGTCGTGGTTTCCGATTCAGTTCGTTCTGACCTTTGGATTGCTGGCCTGGGCCAGCCATAGTGCGCATCTGAACGCGGTCGAAAAGCTGGGGCTCTTTTTCGGCGTTGGCGTGATTTCAGGCACGATCGGCATCGTTTATGCGCATGAGCTGATGCACCAAAAGTCGCGCGCTGAGCGTTGGATGGGCGACCTTTTGATGGCATCGGTCCTTTACAGCCATTTCCGGTCCGAGCATTTGCTGGGCCACCATCTTTACGTCGGCACGCCGCGCGATCCGGTCACGGCGCGTTATAACGAAGGATTTCACCGCTTCTTTCCGCGTGTCCTGAGGGAATGTGCAAGTTCAGCTTTCAAGCTGGAAAAGGCGATGCTGGCGCGCAAGAAACTGAGATGGAGCGATCGGTCCAACCCGTTCTGGCGATATTGGTTGCTGCAACTGGGCTTTGTGTTTCTGGCGGTTCTTTTGGGTGGCTGGTGGGGGCTGGCGCTGTTCTTGTTTCAGGCCCTTGTCGCGATCTGGCAGTTAGAGCTGGTCAATTATGTTGAGCACTATGGCCTGACGCGCAAACATCTGGGCGACGGCAAGTACGAGCCTGTGCGCCCGCGCCATTCGTGGAATTCGTCGCATATGGCGTCCAATTGGATGTTGATCAATCTTCAGCGCCATTCGGACCACCACTATAAACCCGCAAGGCGCTTTCCACTGCTTCAGACCTACTCGGAACAAGAGGCGCCAAACCTGCCGTTCGGCTATCCGGTCATGACCATGATGGCGCTGGTGCCGCCGATCTGGCGCCGTGTGATGAACCCGCGCGTGCGGAAATGGCGGGCGATGTATTACCCCGAAATCACCGACTGGATGCCCTACAAACTGGCAAAAAACCCGATGCCGCGCTAAAGCGCCTGAGGCAGGTGGCCGGTCTTGACGTAGATCAGACAGCCATCGTCTGACCACGGGTTATGGCGCGACATATGCGGGCTGCGCAGCCATGTTCCGGCGGGATAGTCCCCGTTTTCGTCCTGAAACGTGCCTTCGATAACAAAGATCTCTTCGCCGCCCCAATGGGCGTGGTCGGCAAATTTCGTACCCGGCGCCCAGCGCACAAGGGCCACGTTTTCCCCCTCGACCGAATGCAGCGGCAGCACCGTGAGGCCCGGTACTGATCCGGGCTGAAATGGGGTGTTGTGGGTGTCGATCACCTTGGCTTGGGTATCGGTGCGATCAAATTGGTGCAGCTTGACCAGGATCGTACAGCCGTCCTTGATGGTGGGCCGGTGCGAGGTACCGATAGGATTTCGTACATAAGTTCCGACGGGGTAATCCCCGTTTTCGTCCGAGAACGTGCCCTCAAGAACCAGATACTCTTCGCCGCCATCATGGGTGTGGGCGTCAAACTGACTGTTGGGTTTGAAGCGAACAATCGTGGTTGCGCGGGCGACTTCGTCACCAATGCGGTCCAGCATCATGCGATCAACACCACTGGAGGGCGAAGATTGCCATTTGTAATCCTTGGGCCGTATGACCACACGCTCGGAAAAATCCGCGTTTACCCGCATCTGAGCACCTTAAACATCGACGACGCAAAACCGCGCCAGCGCCACAGATTGCGCCGGGTCTGGGGCCGATGTCAAATCTGTGGTCGATCCTCTTTCAAGGCAAAGCCCCTTTGGGCCAACGCATCAATGAGCGGCGCTAGAAAGCCCGCTTTGGGGTCCTTATCCTGATCGGGCGGGATGATGGCAGGGCCGATCATCTGGGCCTCTTGGCCAAGCGCGTTCGCCTGGGATTCGGTCAGGCCCACAACATGAACGTAGCGTACAATGCTGTGGCATGGCTGATGCGGGTTATCGGTTGCGAAATCCATGTAGGGCGCGATCAAAACCGTGCCCGGACGCGCCTGGGCGATGATCCGATGCTCCAGCGCCCTCATCTTTTCACGCGACTGGATCGGCTTGAAGAAATAGATCACGTCAAAATCCATTGCGTCGCCGGCGGTAACTTCGACCCGGTCAGACCCGACCGCGATGTGCAGATTTCGGGCGGTCGCGACGTATCCCGGATCAAACTCCAACCCCGTTGCACGATCGAAAACGCGTGCTGCCGACAACAGAGTAATTCCCACGCCACAGCCGACATCCAGAAACCGCAAAGGGCGCGGCTTTTGCTGCGCCAGACACAGCCTGAGAGCGGCGTGGCAGCAGGCCGAAAAGCGGGACAACGTCAGGGGAATGTCAGGGTAACCCAGAAGAGCGGCCCGGTCGTCTTGGGTATCTGCGCGCAGCAGGCCATAGATTGCGGTGTAGACATGATCGATCACCTCCAGCTGTTGGGCGAAATGCGCCGGAGTGTCACCCACTGTCAGGGGCGTGGGTGTCTGCGCGATTGCCTGGTCATAGGTGACCTGAACCCTGTTCCATTTGCGCAACCGGTGGCGAAGGCCTTGGAAATATATGTCGCGCCGTCTTTGTGACTGGGTCTTGCGACCGCTTGCGACGATTTTCTGGGCCGCGTTAGAAGTTTTGCGCAGTTTTGAAATCAGCCGTTTGGCGGCCACTAACCGCTGCTTCATCGCGGCCGGCGCGCTTTGCGCAGGCGGGTGCGCCATAAGCTCCGCCAATGCCTCAAGTTCGACCGCGATGGCCCCCTCAATCTGGCGGGCCTTTTCTTCAAGCTCTTGAGTATCTGACATCCCACCTCGCAACTCGAATATGGGCCGATGATTGGTATTCTACTGATATCGCAGATGATATCGCAGAAAAAAGCCCCGCCGTGAAGGCGGGGCAAAGTTAGTGCCGTGGTGTCAGGCCACAGGCACCGGCGGTAAACCGTGGATCAGTTGCGCATCTCGGCGCGGATCTGTTGTCTGAGTAGATCGATCGGGATCATCTTGCCCTCGCGCTTAAACTGCCAATAGGTCCAGCCGTTGCACGATGGCGCGCCTTCCAGCGCGGCGCCGACCTGATGGATTGATCCTTTGCATTCGGATGCAACCAATGTGCCATCTGCGCGCACTTTTGCGGTATGACCACGTGGCGAGGTCAGAACTTCGCCCGGGCGCAACATTCCGCGTTCGACGAGTTGTCCGAATGGCACGCGCGGTTCGGATCGCTTTGAGGTGGAAACCATCAAGGCTTCTTTGTCGAACTTGCGAACCTTTGACAGGCGCTTTTCAGCGATCTTGCGATAGGCCTCTTCACGCTCAATTCCGATGAAATCGCGGCCCAGCATCTTGGCGACCGCGCCGGTCGTTCCAGTGCCAAAGAACGGGTCCAGAACAACGTCGCCGGGGTTGGTTGTGCCCAGAAGGGCGCGGTGCAACAGGCTTTCAGGTTTTTGCGTCGGATGCGCCTTGTCACCCTTTTCGTCCTTTAGACGTTCGTGGCCGGTGCACAGTGGCAAAACCCAGTCTGACCGCATCTGAACACCCTCGTTCAGCGCCTTCAAAGCCTCATAGTTGAACGTATACTTGCTGGCTTCCTGTTTGGAGGCCCAGATCAGCGTTTCATGTGCATTTGTCAGACGCATTCCGCGGAAGTTTGGCATCGGGTTTGACTTGCGCCAGACCACGTCGTTGAGAATCCAAAAGCCCTCGTTTTGCATTGCAGCGCCAACACGAAAGATGTTGTGATAGCTGCCGATCACCCAGATCGCGCCGTTGGGCTTGAGCAATCGTCGGGCGGCCTTCAGCCAGTCTTGGGTAAACCGATCATAGGCCGCAAAGGAAGAAAACTGATCCCACGCGTCATCAACAGCGTCCACTTTGGAATTGTCAGGGCGATGCAAATCGCCGCGCAGCTGAAGGTTATAGGGGGGATCGGCAAAGATAAGATCGACAGAGCCCTCGGGCAAAGACTGCATCACCTCGATACAGTCGCCATCCAAAATCTGGTTCAGCGGAAGCGTCGCCGCCTCCTTGGAGGTCGTCTTGGTTTTCATATTCTGCCTCTGTCCATGTGCCGTTTTCGACACTTCGTTGTTGTGGACAAGGATGATTCAGAGGCGATTCGCAGTCAATTTCTTTATTGAATCAATTGCTTAGAGTTTCTCTTGATACAAGATGTTGTGGACCGGTGCGAAGGAACGTCTATGATGTGGGGTCACACCAAGTTGCAATAAGGCGGCTTTGTGGCTCTTGGTGGGATAGCCCATATTTTTGCCCCAATCGTAACCGGGAAACTGTTGCGCTAAATCCACCATGATCTGATCACGGACCTCTTTGGCGACGATTGATGCGGCCGCAATCGACAGCGAACGCGCGTCGCCCTTGATCATCGGCTGACTTGGGCCGGTCAGGCCGCGCGGGATCATGTTGCCGTCGATCAAAAGAAACTGAGGCGGGATGGCCAGACCGGTAACCGCGCGTTCCATCGCCAGATGCGAGGCGCGCAGGATGTTCAGCTCGTCGATTTCCGCAACCGTTGCATGGGCCACACTGACAGTGGCGCAGTCGTAAAGCGCGCGGGCCAGATCCGCCCGCCGCTTTGCGGTCAGCTTTTTGCTGTCATCCAGTCCCGGCGGGATGTTGGCGGGATCAAGAATAACGGCCGCTGCGGTGACCGGTCCAGCCAATGGCCCCCGGCCCACTTCGTCAACACCTGCGACATGGACAAAGCCTTGGGCAAATGCGTGCTCTTCAAATTCGAAATCTGGTCCCATGCGCGCGAATGAAACCGGTATCGGGCGCGGCCACAAGGAAAAAGGCGGGGGGCTTTTGCCCTCCCGCCCCTCCCCAGACACCGACCTTCACTTGGGGGTACTGGTACGCGTCGGTGTCTCTGCTCGAAACTTGTTACGAGAATGAGTATCCGCGATTTGACAGGCAGCGGCGTCCAAAGACGTCCAGGCGGCCGCGATCTGTCCACAGGGTCCGGCGACATTCGCGCGGCAGCGAAACGCGGGGGGCGCGTTTTTCGACACAGCGCTCTGAAACCCCGGCGCGCCGACCATTTTCGGTTAGGTAGGACTTTACACAGCGCGAAGGGATAACGAACCGGCGGTGACCGTAACCACGGCGATCCTTGCGCCAGTTGTTGTCGCGGTCCCAGCGGTTGCTGTCGCGGCGGTTGTCATAGCGTGGGTATTTCTTGGTGTGTACCGGCTGGGCTTTGGCGGCCTGCTCACGCCGGTTAGCCTGATCAATTGCGCTTACGATCAAACCAAAGGCGGCGATGCCAACGATTGCTTTGGCCAAATCGTTTCCACCGGCGCTAGCGGGTGTGGCGGTGACGCTTGTTAGGGCCAATGCACCTGCAAGAAGTGCGGCAAAGAATGTCTTGGTCATGGGTCAGCTCCTTTGTTTGTCGGCTTGGCCCAGGTGCAAGTCGATGCCAGGGCGGTTGCGATGAAACAAACATGGGCCAGAGCAAGAAAGTTAAACAATATCGGCGCGATGTTATCGGATATCAGGCCGCTAAGGCCCTTTGGTTATTGAATAACCATGTGCAACTGCGCATTCTCTGGGCCATGAAGCACCTCATCCTCATCCTTGCCATTTTAGCAGCCCAGCCCGCATCAGCCGCATGCTATGCTGACTATAAGGCCAAGAAAGATAACCCGCTTCGGCTGCACTATGGCGTGGCCGAGGTTTCGCAAGATGTCTGTGCCAATGCCGCCCTGTCAAAGGCGGATGTGACCAAGCTGTTGAGTTCAAGTTTGTCGACCGATGGCTGGCAGCTCTTGAATGTTCTGTCGATCTTCGGCGATGAAGGGCTGGCAAGAAGGAAAGTGAGTGCCGGACAATATTTCCTCCGCTACTGAGACGCGCCGCTCGGGCGGGCGTGTTGTTACCATCGGGTTGATCGCCATTGTTGCGATCCTTTTGGTGGCGGCCGTGCTGTTGTTTCTCAACCTTCCCGACGCCAATGCCTTTAATGCCCGGGTCGAGCGTATCTTTGTCGAAAATGACGCGCTAACGACGGGGCAAGACATTAAGCTGCTGGAAATTCTGGCGCAAAGCGGCACGGCTTTTTCAGATGTCCTGAGCAGCTACCGGATCGTGATTTTTGTGCTTTTGGTGTTCTCCACCGCACTTTTGATCGCAGCGCTGGTATTTCTGATCACGATCATCGCGCTGAACCGGCGGATGGGCGAAATTGAACGGTCCGGCATTCAGGTGTCCTCCCTTTTGATCAGTCGGGACGAGAATATGGTCCTGCTGAACAATATGGAATTCAAGCTGACGCGCGCTGCGATTGAGACGCTTTCGGTTCTGGCCGAGGCGCGGATGGACGAAGACGTTCTGACCGGCGCCGAGATCGAGGCGGTCATTTCAGGCCGTGCAAGCGCCGACTGCGACGAAGCCGCCGGCGCCACACGCATCAAACGCCTGCGCGACAGTTTGGGCAATCAGATGGTCAGTGAGCTTTTGGTCAAGAACATCTCGCGCAAGGGATATATGCTGGCCATCGACAAGGACGTCATTCGAATGATCTGAGGTCAATTCGGGGCGCCTGCATCCTTGGAAAGGTCAGTCCGGTATCCGCAGATGCTCAATCTCGTTTGCCATGTCTTCGGCAAGTTGGGCCAACCCGTCGGCATCGTCGCTTTGCTGAAATTCGACCCTAAGTGCTCCCAGATTGGCCTGAAACCGGCGCGCCAGATTTTCGCAATTGGCATCATCGGGCAGCTCACCCAGACGCTTGGCCGCCGCAAGGACAGAAGCTATGTCGCCCCGCGCTGCCGCAATGTATCCCTTTGCCTGGTGCCAAAGTTCCGGCTCGGCCGCCTTCGTATTTATGACCGTTTTCATCAACATACAGACCCGCCGCCCCGGATGCCCCTCGGGCATTTTGACATATGTACGGATGTGTTCGGCTAGCGCAGAAAGCGGCGAGGCGACACCGGAGAACTCCTGTCTGAGAGCGGTTTGGTTCGCCTCAAAGTAGTGCCTCAGGGCTTCTGAATTGAGGTTCTGCTTGCGGCTGAACGCACCATTGATGCTGCCGGGTTTCATCTGCAAAGCATCAGAGCGCGAGACGCGCCAAATGGAAAACGGCTTAAGAGGGGCAAAGAAGATGAGCGATATGGCAACAAACGAAACGAGGCTAATGGCCGTCTGGCGATCGATCCTCACGCTGCCCCTGTGGGTCAAAATATGGCTGATGATCCCTGGGCCCGTAAACTTTGCCAGCCTCCTTTTTCTTAACCAACCGTCGGGAGTGTTCGTCGCGGCACTGGCGATGGGGGGGTGGTATGATCAGCGTCGTCATCGCTTTGAAACACCGCGGCCTGTCCAAGTTGGTATCGGGCGGTCACCTTTTGGTATGGCTTTTGCACTTGCCTGCACTTGCCCCCAACCTTGGACCATCTGGGTCTAGATATTTCCGGCTTTCGTCAGATTGGTGGGCTGGTATCACCGTCTGATTTTACGAGCATTATCGGAGATTTATTTCCGATCGCGCTGTGGG